>OIYD01000020.1_pt1 | contig 170451 bp, 149 predicted proteins | sample 1588141 | NCBI WGS metagenome assembly OIYD01 (sample SAMN03283259) | human gut metagenome | biome: human-associated habitat; material: feces | host: Homo sapiens | place: USA | collected 2013
CTGACCGTTGATTACCGCGTCGCCGGAAGGCGGCGTGGTCGGCTGCTCTGTCGGCACCTGGGTGGGTTTCTCTGTAGGCACTTCTGTGGGCGCCACAGTTGGCGCCTCGGTCGGCTTCTGGGTTGGCGCCTCGGTCGGATCGGTCGGCGCGGCCGTGGGCTTATCTGTAGGCGCCGCGGTCGGTGCTTCAGTCGGCTTGTCGGTCGGGGCCTGTGTGGGAGCCTCGGTCGGGTCAACCGTACCGCCTATTACCTCAGTTTTATCCGTAAGGGTATAATCCTCAAGCGGCTGGTTCTTGTTCGAGGAATCGAGCTCCATCGAAAGAATTTGTGTCATTGACGTTCCAATTGAAGCGGTTCCTTCTTTAATTACATCAAAACGCACGGTTACAAGAATACTTTCCTTTGCGGAGAAATCATAGCCTTCATCCGCGTTGGCACCATTGAAATAAATCGAATCAGAGCCGTCAACCGGGTTAAAATTCAAAACACTGCTGCCATTTGCCAAAATTGGCAGGACAGCTTTCTTTTTAGAACCCAGTGTGATATCTGAAATCTTTAAAACATCACCGGTATAATTTACATAAGCGTTTACGCCGGCTACAAGGTCCTTCGCATAGAGATATGCAGTGTAAACGATTTCATCACCGACATTGGCTTTTTTACCATTAACAAGCGTATCATAGCGCTCCGGGTCGGTCGGCTTAATCGTGGGAGCTTCGGTAGGGGTGGTGGTGGGAAGCTCGGTCGGCTGAACCGTCGGGTCAGTCGGCTGGATGAGCTCCACCGGGAATACATCGATTACCTTTGCGACATATTGCTGGATGAGAATCGCGTCTTTTACGCTTACTATCCCATCTCCGTTGACATCCGCCGCCTTGAATGCGTCGCCTGTCAGAGTAATGATTTTTGCGGTATGCTTGGAAACCTCCATCGCATCGGCCGCAGAAACCTTACCGTCCCCGTTTACGTCTCCGTAACGGAACGGTGCGCGCTGTGCATACACGCCGATGCATGCCATACTCAGCAAAATTGCCGCGGCAAGCACCCACGCGGTGCACTTTTCAATTGTTTTGACCATTTGTTTCATCCTTTCATTTCAAGAATATCCTAAAAATTTTTTTCCGGAGCATACCCGTACCTACCATTAAAATACGGAAATCCGGCGTTTGGGACGAATCGCCCCAAATTGTTATAATTATACTGTTTTTCCAAAAAAAAAGCAAACAAAAAGATGCAAATTGACAGCCTTTTTTGCTTGAAAAACAAACAAAGTTTGTCTTGTTTTTTTAGAGATTCTGCCATACGAAAAGTAAAACCGCAGAGGTTTTCCCCTGCGGTCCTACTATATAGAATACATTGTGCATAAAACGGCTGCGGTTGATATTTGGAGGTATCAAATTATTCATATGGATTGCACAGTTGAAAGCCGTTTATGCCGCAAGATTCGGCAAATCAGATTGTGGTTTTACCGGACTCTTTCCGCCGGAAGCTTATCGATAATTTTTGCAATGAGCTTCTGCATTTCGAGAACGTCGGCTACCTTGATGTCTCCGCTCAAATCGACGTCAGCCGCTATCTTCTGCGCGTCGGTCAGCTCAATCATACGTGCGAGATACTGCTGGACAATCAGGACGTCGGCCACATTGACAAATCCGTCGCCGTTTAAGTCGCCGTACTTGATTTGTGCCGGTGTATACTTGCTCCAGGAGCCGTATGCAGCCTCGGTTGTATCGTCGCCTTCTATGGTATAAATACGGTCGAAGCCCTCGAACGCAACGTCGATAGTCTGGTAAGTCTTGCCGTCGTTGAACGCAAGCTTGAAATTATGGCCGCCGCTGAACATTTGGCCCTTCTTCAAGGTAAAGGAATAAATGTCGTCTGTTACCTTAGTCATCGGCACGCCGGACCATTCGCCGACATACGCGCCGAAGAACGCATAAACATTGGCCGCATCCCAGGTGGCAGGCTTCTTGAAGTAGAACGTACCGGCATCCTCGCCGTCGTCCGCCTGCTTGGGATATTTCTCAAACGAGGTGTAGAAATGGCCCTGGGCATCCTTTTCACCGGTTAGCTTATAAAGCAGGTTGAAGCCCATGAATTCCAGGTCCACCGTCTGCTTGGCTGTACCGGATACAGGCCCTTCGTTGAAAATCAGGCCGAATGCGGAAGCAATCGTCGTAGAGCCATAGAGCACATATTTGTAGAGGTTGCCCTCAACATGCGTCATCTGTGTTCCGGGCCATGTCCCGCCGTAGCGGCTGCCCCATGTATAGATGTACGCGTCCTTCCAGTCGTCTGGCTTCTCAAAGTATACAACGCCCTCCGGCGGAGCATATTCCTCGTTGACCGAGACGGTGGATTTCTGCGGGTCCTTATCGTCATCGATGTAGTAAAGCTTGTTGTACTGCGGGTTCTCCACCGTTACCGTAGACTTCTTGTTTCCGTCATTGAAGCTGAAGGACAGGTTCTTGACGTCGTAAGGAATCGTATAGGTGTAAATGTCGCCCTCGAGGAGAATCATCGGCGCGCCGGGGAATTCCTTTGTGGATTTGTAAGCGTCGCTGTAAATATAAACGTCTTCCCAATCGGCAGGCTTCTGGAAGTAAATCACGTTGTTCGCGTCGCTTAAGACGTTCTCGCCGATTTCGCCGTTCGGGTCGTACTCGTTGTTGAGCACGTCTGTAACAAACTGGTGGATTTCCGTGTTGTCTATCGTATTATATTGTGTAAGCTCCTGCGCGCCCTTGCCGTAAGCATAAACCGGAACGGATTGTCCCGTATGCGTACCGCCGGACTTAAAGAGGCTGTTCGTCAGCTGGGATTTGTCTGTTACGCCGCTGAGGTCCAGCCCGCCTGTTTCATGGTCGGCCGTAACAATCAGGAGCGTGTCGGGATGCGCGTCAACGTATTCCTGCGCCACCTTTACCGCGTTGTCGAATACGATGATTTCATCGAGCATATCCGCCATGTTGCTGTTATGCGCGTACGCGTCGATATCGGAACCCTCTATCATGACAAAGAAGCCGTCGTCGTTCGTCAGGCGTTCAAGCGCCGCCTTGGTGGTATCGGCCAGCATCGGAAGGTTCGAGTCGGAATGCTTGATATAGGAATCCTTGAACGCGCCGATGAGCTTCTGGTCAGCAGGCACGTTTGATACGTCGGAGAAATTCGTGGTATATGAATAACCGAGGTCGTTCATCAGGCTCTTCCTTGCGTTGAAGTAGGTCGAACCGCCGCCGAACATGAGGTCGATGTTCTGCTTAATCTGCTGCGTCGCAATTTCGTCGTAGGAATGCCTGGAATCGACATGCGCCGTAAAGCCCGCGGGCGTTGCGTGCGGAAGCACCTGTGTGACGACGATGCCAGTCTTGAGGCCTCTCGCTTTAGAAAACTCGGTCAGGTTTTCCACCCATTTGCCCTCTGGGGAAATACCGACCACGCTGTCGTGTACCTTAACGCCGGTGGCAAGCGCCGACGCGGCGGCCGCGCTGTCCGTAAATTTGGGGTAGTCCGCGTCATGCGTCGTCTGCCAATTGCGGTACCAGCCGTTTTCCTCGCCTGTGCGGAACACAAGCTTGCCGCCTTTGTAGAGCTCGCCGGCCTGCGCCTGCTTTTCACCGAAGCCGTCGCCTATCATAAAGATGACGTTCTTGACCTTTGTATCGGTTTTAACGCCCTCATAAGGTGTAATTTCGTCCGTATTAACGGAGACTGCCTTATAATCGTAATACTCCTTGCCGCCGGTCACTGTCGTGCTTCCGGTCAGCTCAAAGCAGTTATTCTCACCTAAGTCCTTGATAAAGTCGATATCCGCCGTACGCCTGTTTGGGACAGAACAGCCAAGTATCGTTCCATCATCGATTTTTATGCGGTCGTATTTGTTGGAATCGAACGCGCAGGAATAAATCTTAGTCTTTCCAACGGTTCCCTCAAGCGTCATGCGCGTACCGGGATAAGCCTTGTCATCGCCTGCCCCTGTACTTGAAAACGCATAAAGGTACGGGTCGCCCCAGCCAATCGTATCCTTGTAATAAACCGTGAACATTTCCGTAGCGTCAAGCCCGGCAGGGTCTACCTGAATAGGCTTAAATTCATACTTTCCGCCGGAGGACGACCCGGTCAGGTAATAGCAGTTGCTGCCGTTTTGCGCGTCTGCCGCGTACAGAATGTTGTCTGTGCGCCTGTTTTCCGTGGTTCCGTCCGAGAATTTGATGGTGTCATACGTTTTAGACGGGAAGGTATAGGAATAATATTTCGCGCCCGCCTTGTCCTTACCTGCGTATTCCATCCTCTGGCCGGGATACGGGCCGTTGGAGGTATTGCCGTCCGCGCTGCTGAAGGTGTAGGCGTAAATTTCCTCCCACTGAAGGTCGTCGCGGAAATAAATGGTCGTCAAATCAGATTTATCGAGCGCCTTTATATCGACCGTGCAGGCCTCGGCTTCCAGATTGCTCGGCTTAGCTGGGTCCGCGCTGCCCGTCAGGCGGTAAGCGTTTAATTCGCCTGTAAGCTGTGTGCGGTATTCCAGGTTGCCTGTGCGCTTGTGGTCTGAGGAAGAAGCGCTCTTGCCATTAGAAAACTTGATTTTTGCAAAATCAAAGAAATTAAACGTATAGGAATAAATATCCACGCCCTGTGCGTCCTTGCCCTCATAGGTCATGGGCTCGCCCGGGTAATCGCCGTTTGTCTGGCTGTCGTCCGCCGACAGGACATATGCGTACGGAAGGCCCCATGCCGCGGTATCGGCAAAATAAACGGTGACGTCTTCTTCATCGCGGACAATCAGGTTATCGGTATTGATATTCGCCTGCTCGATTCCGTAATACCGGGAGTCGTCAGGGTCCATCAAGCCGTTGAACTGATAGCCGTTGTTGCCCGCCGACAGCGCAACGGGAAAATTATTCGTGCGCCTGTTGGAAGCGCTGCCGTCGGAAAATTTAATGGTGTCGTATTTTGTAGTGTCAACATCGACGGAATAGACCTTGTTCTTTTCGACATCCCTGCCGATAAACTGCATTTTTACGCCGGGATAAACGTTATTATCTGAGCCGGTGGAGCTGAACAGGTAGGCGTAAATACCATTTACAAAACCGTCGCCCCAGCAGTTGGTGTCCTTAAAATAAATAGTGAGCGTGTCCGGCAGGTCAGGGTTCGTAGGCTCAGAGGGATTCGTCGGTTCAGACGGCTCAGTTATATCCAGCCCCTCTGTCTGCGCCTTGCACTGCGCGACCTCAAAATATTTGTTGCCGGAGGTCATGTTGCCCGTAAAACCGTAGCCGTTATTGTCACTCGTCAAAGCGACGGGATAATTATCCGTGCGGTTTACGGTGCCGCTCTGCGCTCCGTTTGTGAATTTAATCGTATCGTATTTCGTGGTATCCACCTCGATGGAATAAATCCTGTTTTGCTCTGCGTCCCTGCCGAGATAGGTCATCGCCTGTCCCGGATAGCCGTTGTTTTCAGAGCCTGCCGAGCTGAACAGGTAGGCATAGATACCGTCTGCAAATTTCCCCTGCCAGCAGTTCGTGTCTTTAAAGTAGACGGTCTGCATACCTTCCTGCGCGCTGCCTGCTCCGGCCGCCGTGACATTTGCCACCGCTCCGAAAACCATCAGCAGCGATAAGAACAATGAAAGCAGCTTTACTCTCTTTCTATACATCTCACTGATATCCTTTTTCATATAAATTTACGGTTTTGGCAGGCACCGCATCAGCCTGCGCCTTTTAAGGCGTTCCATCTTGATTACCCCGGCAGTCCCCCTTGTTGTTTTTTGCCCTCTCCCAAAGCGGGAGCGCTGCGAAAGCCCGACTGGCTTTCTTCCACCAAACCAAAAAAATTTCGCGCCGGTCTTTTCACTATGTTAAGACCGTTTCATCAAAACGGCGGCTTGCGCATCTAAACACAGGAAAAAAAGGAAGCCGACGCGACTGCAATTGGTATCTGACACAACGCAAAACATATAGCGGAAGCTCTATGAAATGTTCTTTTATATGTAAAATTTTGCTATTTGGCACAAAAAAGAACAATATTCCACAGGATATTCAGCTATAATATTTCATGCTAATCCTATGATACAATACCCCCACTTTTTGTCAATGTCACTATTTATCCATTTTGTTGTCAAAATTTAAGGTAAATCAAATGGAGTTTCAATATCCTAAAATTTCATTATAAAACACAACCGAAAAAGCCTTTCAAGATTTGTAATAAATCAACAAGAAAAAATATTGGAAGTTAAATATTCCCATCCTGCCCAATTACGCCCTATGGCATTAGAACACGCCCTATCCTGTTGGTTTATCTTGACATATACGCTCTGAAACATTAATATAGGATAGGATATTTACTTAACACTTTTCTATTGAAAGGAACCTTCCAACATGGATAACAGTAAAAAAACAATGGAAAAAATCGTTTCCCTGTGCAAGACCCGGGGATACGTTTATTCCGGCTCCGAAATTTACGGCGGCCTTTCCAACACATGGGATTACGGCCCGCTGGGCGTTGAATTCAAGAACAACGTTAAAAGAGCCTGGCACAAAAAGTTTGTACAGGAAAGCCGGTATAACGTGGGGCTCGACTGCGCTATCCTGATGAACCCGCAGGTTTGGGTCGCTTCCGGCCATGTAGGGGGCTTTTCAGACCCTTTGATGGACTGCAAGGACTGTAAAACGCGCCACAGGGCCGACAAGCTCATTGAGGATTTCGGCGCGGACCCGAACAATATGACCTTTGAACAAATGGCGGATTTTATTAAGGAAAATAACATTGCCTGCCCCGAATGCGGCGGCAGCAATTTTACAGATATCCGCAAATTCAATCTGATGTTCAAAACGTTCCAGGGCGTTACGGAGGACGCAAAGAACGAAATTTACCTCCGGCCTGAAACGGCGCAGGGCATATTTGTCAACTTTGCAAATATCCAGCGCACCACCCGCCGTAAGATGCCATTCGGCGTGGCGCAGATAGGCAAATCGTTCCGCAACGAAATTACGCCCGGGAACTTTGTGTTCCGTACAAGGGAATTCGAGCAGATGGAGCTTGAATTTTTCTGCAAGCCCGGCAGCGACCTCGACTGGTTCTATTACTGGAAGGATTTCTGCGAAAACTGGCTGCTGTCGCTGGGCCTAAAAAAAGAAAACCTGCGCCTGCGCGACCATGAAAAGGAAGAGCTTGCCTTCTATTCCAAGGCGACGACCGATATTGAGTTCCTCTTCCCATTTGGCTGGGGCGAGCTTTGGGGCATAGCCGACCGTACGGACTACGACCTGATGCAGCACCAGAACCATTCGGGCAAGAGCCTGGAATACTTTGACCCGACAGACAATACCCGCTATGTTCCCTATGTTATAGAGCCGTCACTCGGTGCTGACAGGGTTGCGCTCGCTTTCCTGTGCGACGCATACGACGAAGAAGCTATTGACGAAAAGGACACGCGCGTCGTCATGCGCCTGCATCCGGCGCTCGCTCCCTACAAGGCGGCGGTGCTCCCTCTGTCCAAAAAGCTCTCCGAGCAGGCAGGCGAAGTTTTCGAGGTGCTTCAAAAGCACTTTATGGTGGAATACGACGACGCGGGCTCTATCGGCAAGCGTTACCGCAGGCAGGATGAAATCGGTACGCCGATTTGCATCACCTACGATTTCGACAGCGTGGAGGACGGCTGCGTAACCGTGCGCGACCGTGACACGATGGCGCAGGATAGAATTGCAATCGATAAGCTTGTAGATTATGTCAACGAAAAAATCAAATTTTAAGTAATTTTTCAATAAACGGGCGCAGGCAGAAAATTCTGCCTGCGCCCGTCTTTATTTTTTCCTGTTATTCCAGCCAGCATTTTTCCGCCTGGCCTGATAATCCAGAAAGGTAGTCAAGCGAAACATTATAATAAACCGCGAGCTTTTTTGCCCGTTCAAGCGGCAGGTCGCGCTGCCCCTTTTCGTAAGTACTGTAATATTGGTAGGTCGTACCCAGCACCTGCGCAATTTGGAGCTGCGTCTTTCCGCGCGCCCTCCGGAGTTCCTTCAGCCTGTTTTGAATCATAAAAAACACCGCTTTCTCTTATAAAGATGGAGCCTTAAAAAACTATTTTCTTAATATCAACCGTATATGGTTCAATTCTATTATAAATAAACCATATATGGCTGTCAATGAATAAAATTGTTTCTTTTTCCGCAAAATAAAAGCAAAAAAATTTTTTTATTATATTTTTTATGAATTCCTTTGCAATATCCCAATGCTATTCAATTGATAATAAGAGATATAAACCGCATATGGTTGTTTTTTATTATAAATTTGTTTTATGCCTATTTTCAGCCGTATTGACACTGTTTTATGCTCGACATATAATGTTTTCATAGCTTTCATATCTTTAACAGGAGGAAACCAGCATGCCGAACAAAGATTTAAGAATTACGATTGACAGCAACATGCTTTTTAAGCTGAAGGTTATGTCATACCGCGAAAAACAAACGGTAAACCACGAAATCCTTTCTTTTATTGAAGAAGCCATCAAAAATTATGAAGAGGAACACGGGGCAATCGAAGAAATCCAGTAACAGGAAGAAAAAAGCAGGCTGCGTCCCGGACGCAGCCTGCTTTGCTTTTCAGTTTATAGTTTCCATGTGACGATATATCCGTCGACGTTGTTGCCCGATATTTCATATTCGCCGTCCTGCGGGACAGGCACCTCGGTACTGCCGGACTCCTGCGCCTTCACAAAATAAACCTTGTATTCATTCATTGAAAGGTCCTTGAGCAGGAGCGGCTCCTGTGCGGAATAGTCTCTGAGTAAATCGATATATTCCTCAAGGCAGAGGTCGTTCTGAACCATATAGATTGCGTGCTGCTGGCCAACATAGCGGAAATGCCAGGGCTCGTTTGCAATCCCCGTAATTTCCTTTTTCTTGTCGTCGTACCGCACGACAAAGCCATAGCGGGAACAATTTTCATTAATCCAGCCGTAGTCGCCCGTTCCGTCGTAATCGTACATTGTACCGTCCGGCGCCATCAGGGAAAGGTCAAAAGCGTAGCCCGTCTGGTGCTCGCTGTAGCCCGGCTTTGCGACCCACTGCGTCCCTTCCTCACCCTTGGAAGCAAGCGTATTGTCATAAATGGTCTGCTGGACGTCCTGGCTGCGGTAGGCACTGTTTACAAGCAGGTCGTTGTCTCCGTACTGGCCGTGAAAATCGCCGAACATGGAATTAATGTTCTCCATAATCGCGCCGTTTACCTGGACGTCGTAATCCGCCACCTTGAACGTTTTGTTGTATTCCTCCATCATACCGACGAGGTTTACCCCGTCGATTCCGCATTTATGGTCGTTGTTCACAAGAATCAGCGGGCCTTTATACAGGCTTTCCCGCGCAACGGAAACCGTGGTAAAGCCGCTTGGAAGCTTGTCCGCGCCGGAGGCTCCCGCAGACGCCTTGTTCCCGCTCTCAGAAGAAACGGTTCCCGCGGAGGCATTCGCCCCCGCCTCACGCGCCGCTATCGCCGGCCCCACATTGACCGCAAACGTTACCATGATAACGAGCAGCGCGATAAAAATAATAAATGCGGACGCCACAATAATAGATCGTTGGTCGAACGTCTCTTTGATTTTATGCAGGATTCCCTTGTTTTGAGCCATACCGTTTTCTCCTTTTCCGCCGAAGCGCAGCATCAAACCAAAATGCTCCGATGCCGTTTTCTATATTATGGACGTAACCGCATCAAATTATTTCTCTTCTTCCGCATCCCCAAGCTGTGAAGTGCAGTGCGGACAGCGCGTCGCCCTGATATCGATTTCCGTCAGGCAATAAGGGCATGCCTTTGTTTCCGGCTCTGAGAGCAGCTCCTCTTCCTTCCTGAGCCTCTTTCCAATGCTCATAACCTTGTTGATTCCCTTGATTAAAAGGAAAATAACAAACGCCATGATGATAAAGTTGATAAGCGCCGTCAAAAATGAGCCGTATTGAATCTGCACGCCGTTGATGTCAAAAACCCAGTCTTTAAAATCAATCTTGGCAAACAATCCGATAAACGGAGAAATCACGTCGTTTACCAGGGAACTGATAATCGCCTGGAACGCCGCGCCGATAATCACCGCGACCGCAAGGTCCATCACATTGCCGCGCATAATAAATTCCTTGAATTCCGAGAAAAATTTCCTCATATGCCCGCTCCCCTTCCTGTCAGGTCTTAAAGGCTCACCTTATGGAACGCCTTCTTGCCCTTTTTGATGACAATATAGCCCTTTTCCTCAAACTGCGCCTTTGCGACCGTTTCGTCCGGCTTTGTCACCTTCATATCGTCAACCGTAACGCCGCCCTGCATGATAAGCCTGCGCGCCTCGCTTTTGGAGGGGGTAAGCTTTGTTTTCAAAAGCAGGTCGATTACCGTTACCGTACCGTCTGTAAAGTCGTTCTCATCGATTGCAGTGGAGGGCATGTCCTGTGCGCTCTTTCCAGCGCCAAACAGCGCGCGCGCCGCATCCTGGGCTTTCTGTGCCTCTTCCTCCCCATGGATAAGCTTCGTCACCTCAAACGCCAGAACCTCTTTTGCCCTGTTAATGTCGCTGCCCTCCAGCTTGGAAAGCGCCTCGATTACGTCGAGCGGTACAAAGGTCAGGATTTTCAGGCAGCGGATAACGTCCGCGTCGGCAACATTGCGCCAGTACTGGTAAAACTCGTACGGGCTCGTCTTCTCCGGGTCGAGCCACACGGCGCCGTTTTCCGTCTTGCCCATCTTTTTGCCCTCGCTCGTTGTAAGGAGCGTAAACGTCATGCCGAAGGACTCCGCCGTTTTGGGAATGGGTTTGCCCGTTTCCTCCGCTTCCTTGGCGGCGATTTTACGAATCAGCTCTACGCCGCCGATGATATTGCTCCACTGGTCGTCTCCGCCAAGCTCGAGCTGGCAGCCGTATTTTTGGTTAAGGACATAGAAATCGTAGCTTTGCATCAGCATGTAGTTGAGCTCAAAGAAAGTCAGGCCGCCGCGCTCCATGCGCTGCTTGTAGCATTCGGCCGCAAGCATTTTGCTGACCGGGAAATGCACGCCGATCGTGCGGATGAAATCGATATAGTTCAAATCGAGCAGCCAGTCGGCATTGTTGACCATTAGCGCCTTGCCCTCAGAAAAATCGACCAGCCGCGACATCTGCTTTTTAAAGCAGGCGATGTTATGGTCGATTTCTTCCCTTGTAAGCATCCTGCGCATGTCGCTCTTGCCGCTCGGGTCCCCGATCATACCTGTACCGCCGCCGAACAGCGCAATCGGCGTATGTCCCGCGCGCTGCATGTGCGCCATGACCATAATCTGCACGAAATGCCCGACATGCAGGCTGTCGGCCGTCGGGTCGAAGCCGATATAAAACGCTGTTTTCTGATTATTGAGCAGGTCTTTTACCTGTTCCTCGTTCGTTACCTGGGCAACCATGCCCCTTGCTTTTAGTTCGTCGTATACGCCCATTTGAAATTCCTCCTGTTTTTCGCTTTTCAAAGCTTAAAATACGGCAGAAGCCGGCGCATCATAAAGAAAACCGTCCCCTGCAAAATCCAGAGGACGGAATATTCCGTGGTACCACCTCAGTTTACCGCCGCCTCACGGCGACAGCCTCACGGGTACGCAAACGCATACCCCTCCGCTGTAACGGGCGAAACCCGTCCGGGCCTAATAAAAGCGCGCAAGCGCCCGTTCAGCCGGCGGCTCCGGGATGTATTTCAACAGCCGGGCACAGCGGCTCGCACCTTACGCCGCCTCTCTTTAGCGCCCCTGTCTGCTTACTTCTTCCCTTCCATGCCTTTGTGGTCTAGTATAGTAAACGCGGTGCGATTTGTCAAGGAATGCGCGAACAATCTTACATTCATTTCCTGATTGTAATGACGCCGTCGTCTTGAATCAAAAGAATATCCCCCTGCTTTGCGTTCTTGGGAAGCTCAGAAAGCTCAATCGCGTAAAGCTTCTTCTCTTTGTCGGTGCAGATGGCGTACTGTGGGTCGAACCGGTCGATTTTCAAGGTTTTCATCATCTTAACTCCTTTGCGTATGTATGGTGAGCCGCTCGCCGTCGCTGTAAAATACGACGGTACCGTACCGGTCAGTACGATAAACCTCTGTCCCGAGCTTTTCAAGCCGTTTGATTACTGTTTTTTTGGGAAGGCCATAGCTGTTGTCCCCAACGCTTATCACCGCGTACCGCGGGGAAACCGCCTTTAAAAAATCCTTGGTGGAGGAGCTTTTGCTTCCATGGTGCCCGACCTTTAAAACGTCGGACTTTAAGCCCATGCCGCTTTTCAGCATGTCGCTTTCCGCTTTTTTCTCCGCGTCGCCGGTAAACAGGAAGCTGTTCTTGCCAAAGCTCAGCCTTACCACAATGGAACTATTATTTGTATCGCTGTAGATTTTGGACGGCGACAGCACGGTAAACACCATATCGCCGAGCCGCAGGTATTCTCCCGCCCACGGATGGGTAATTTCCGTTTCCTGTTTTTCCAAGTTCCAGAGCATACCGGTGTAAAAGCCGGAGTCCGGTACAAGCTTTTCCTTCACCTGCGGTATCCAGAACCGTTCAACCGGGAATGTCCCGGCCACTTCCTGCATCCCGCCGATGTGGTCTTTGTCGGGATGCGTCGCGATAACAAGGTCGAGCTTTTTGACGCCGTTTTCCCGCAGGTAGGCTGCGGACTTGTTTTGCAGGCTCTCGTTGCCCGCGTCGATTAATACATTGTAATCCCCGCAGTTGATATATACGCTGTCCGCACAGCCGACATTCAAAAAATGCACGGACAGCTCCCCTGATTCCGGGTTTACGTCCGTAAAGCCGAAGGCGGCGTAAATATCCTGCCATGAGGGGAGTCCGAGCGGCTTTCCAAAGGAAAACAGGAGACTTATAGCGAGCAGTACGGCCGTGCAGGAAAGAGCCGCGAACCGCTTTTTCATTCGCCTGGTGGTCATCTGCCCCTTCCCCGCTTTCCGCCCGCGCTTCTATTCCCCGCCTTTTTGCTGTTTGGGCGGCTTTTTCCTTTTCCGGTACCGCGTGCTTTCAGTTCCGCCAAATACTGCGGCGTGGGAGCGGCCAGGCAGTTTTTCCCGCTGCCGATTAAATCCGTCCTGCCCGCCGCTTTGAGCGCATCGATGACAAGCTGCCTGTTTTTTGGGTTGAAATATTGCAGCAGCGCGCGCTGCTGCGACTTTTCCTTCTGCGTGCGAGGTACATAAACCTCCTCCATCGTATACGGGTCGAGCCCCGTGTAAAACATACAGGTCGAAACCGTGCCGGGTGTCGGATAAAAATCCTGTACCTGTTCAGGACGGATATGCTCGCGTTTTAAAAACAGCGCAAGCTCCACCGCGTCCTTCATCGTCGAGCCGGGATGGGAGGACATCAGGTAAGGTACAAGGTACTGTTCCTTTCCGGCCTGTTTCGTCATACGGTAAAACTCATCCTGAAAACGCTTGTAGGCTTCGATATGCGGCTTGCCCATTTTGTCGAGCACGGCCGCCGAGCAATGCTCCGGCGCAACCTTCAGCTGCCCGCTTATGTGGCAGCTTACCAGCTCACGGAAGAACTCGCTGTTTTCGTCCTCCATCATGTAATCGAACCGTATGCCGCTGCGGATAAATACCTTTTTTACCTTCGGCAGGGCGCGCAGCTTGCGCAGAAGGCCTAAATATTCCGTGTGTGATACCTGAAGCTGCCTGCACGGCTTTGGGGCAAGGCATTTCCTGTTTTTACAAAGCCCCGCCTTTTCCTGTATTTTACACGACGGCAGGCGAAAATTCGCGGTTGGGCCGCCTACGTCGTGGATATATCCTTTAAAGCGCGGGTTTTCCGTCAGGCGTTTTGCCTCCTCCAGCACTGACTCCTCGCTTCTTACGGTGACGGCCCTGCCCTGGTGGAACGCAATCGAGCAGAAGTTGCACGCGCCGAAGCACCCGCGGTTATGCGTGATGGAAAATTCAACCTCTTCTATTCCCGGCACACCACCCATGCTTTCATACACCGGATGGAACATCCTCTCGTACGGAAGCGAATAAACCCAGTCGAGTTCCTCCGTCGTAAGCGGCGGCATCGGCGGGTTCTGCACTACTATTTTCCCGCCATGGCGCTGGATGACCGTACGCCCGCGCACCGCGTCCTGCTCTTCCATCTGCTTGCGGCAGGCCGCCGCGTACTCTCTTTTAGATTCCCTTACCCTCTCATATGACGGGCAGTCGGCGGCGGGCATTGCAGCGTAATCCTTCGTATCGACCGCGTAGCAAATCCCCCTGATGTCCGTAAGCGACGAAACGGGAAGCCCATCGTTTAAACGGCGGGCGATTTCAAGCGTCTGGTTTTCCCCCATGCCGTAGGTCAAAATATCCGCGCCGCTGTCGATTAAAACAGAAGGCCGGACATTGTCGTCCCAGTAATCATAATGGGCAAAACGGCGCAGGGACGCTTCCAGCCCGCCGATAATGACGGGGCAGTCCGGGTAAAGCCGTTTGATGATTTTGGAATAGACAATCACCGCGCGGTCGGGCCGTTTGCCCGCCTTGCCTCCGGGTGAATACATATCGTCACTGCGCCTGCGCTTTGCCGCCGTGTAGTGCGCGACCATGCTGTCGATATTGCCGGACGTAACGAGAAAGCCGAGCCTCGGCCTTCCGAAGCGCGTAAAATCGCGCTCGTTTTTCCAGTCGGGCTGCGCAAGGACGCAGACGCGGTATCCCTTCGCCTCCAGCACGCGCGACAGGATACTCACGCCGAAGCTCGGGTGGTCAACGTACGCGTCGCCAGTGACAAACACAAAATCCGGCGTGTCCCAGCCGCTTTGTTCCATTTCTTTTTTCGTTACGGGTAAAAAAGCCATAGGTCCCTCTCTCTGTACAGACAGCAAACGGGGCGGGACAATGCCGCCAGCCCCTCAATCAGCATCCCGCAAAAGCAGGGCTGCCACATCCGCTGGATATCAAGCTGTTTTATTTCAAGCTCTTGATTCTCCTGACCGCTTCTATTGTATTTTCACGGCCGCCAAACGCGGTCAGTCGGAAAAAGCCTTCGCCGTTTTCCCCAAAGCCCGCGCCGGGCGTGCCGACCACGTTCGCGTTTTCAAGCAGGTAATCAAAATATTTCCACGATTTCATGCCGCCGGGGCACTTAAGCCAGATATACGGCGAATTTTTGCCGCCTGTATACCACACGCCAAGCTCGTCGAAGGCCCTGGCAATGATGGCGGCGTTCTCCATATAATAGCCTATCGTTTCTTTCACCTGCTTCTGCCCTTCCTCCGTAAAGACGGCGGCAGCGCCCTTCTGGACGATATAAGGCACACCGTTGAACTTTGTCGTCTGGCGGCGCAGCCACATTTTATTGAGCCCCATCCCCTGGCGCTCAAGCGCAAACGGGACGATGGTATAGCCGCAGCGCGTACCGGTAAAGCCCGCTGTTTTGGAGAACGAGCAGAACTCGATGGCGCACGTTTTCGCGCCTTCAATCTGGTATATGCTCTTGGGAAGCGTGGGGTCGGAAATAAAGGCTTCATATGCGGCGTCGAACAAGATAACCGCATCGTTTGCGTTTGCGTAGTCAACCCATTTTTTCAGCTGCTCCCGGCTATAGACCGCGCCGGTTGGGTTGTTCGGCGAGCACAGGTAGATGATGTCCGCTTTTACGGTTTCGTCCGGAAGGGGCAAAAAACCGTTTTCAGCCGTCGCGTCCATGTAGACAATCTTCCTGCCCGCCATGGTGTTCGTATCTACATATACGGGGTAGACCGGGTCGGGCACCAGTACGGTATTGTCCGTGTCAAACAAATCCAGGATGTTGCCGACGTCGCTCTTCGCGCCGTCACTCACGAAAATCTCACCCTGCTCAAGCTCAACGTCGTGCAGCATATAGTAAGCTTTGAGCTGTGTACGCAGGAAGTCGTAGCCCTGCTCCGGGCCGTAGCCGCGGAAGGTAGCAGCGTCCGCCATTTCATCGACCGCGCCGTGCAGCGCGGTAATAACCGCCGGGCACAAGGGCTTAGTTACATCGCCTATTCCCAGGCGGATAAGCTTTTTATCGGGATGGGCTTCCCCAAATTCGTTTACCTTTTTTGCAATCGTCGAAAAAAGGTAGCTGTTCTGTACGTTTTGATAATTCGTGTTGATTTTCATGTAAAATCATCCTTTCCTGAATCGGGTTATGAATATAAGATGCCCGTTTCCGGGCTGAAAATTTCGATTCAATGATAAGAAAGCTCTATTATCTGCGCCTGCCATCCTTGTTAAAGCGCTTTTTAAGCGCGCGTTCGACCGGTAAGATGGAGCCAAGCATGACGAGAAGCTGAAAAACAAGGATGCCTGTCGCGAAGAACGCGGTGCTTTCCATATTCCTGCCGAGTAAAAACAGCATGGCAATAACGGTTATTATGAGTAGTACAAGGCCGAGCACACGCCAAAGCCTGCCGCAGGTACGGTGTGCAAATTCCCAGCTTTCCTGATTTTTCATCGACAATTTGGTGCGGTAGCCAAAGGCGCTGTTGATTTTATCCGGCGGTTTTTTATAAAAAAGGCTGCCGAAGCCGAGCATGGAAAAAGGAAGCAAAAGGTTTACCACCAGCATAAAGACCCAGAACCACATTTTGCTCCCTCCCTATTCCCATCCTGCACGGACCGGTTATTATTCTTTATCCACGCCGCCTGAGTGAGCGGCGACACAGGCCAACCAGATGCGGTACCACGCGGAGCTGATTTCAATCCACGCCGCCCGAGCAAGCGGCGACTCGAGAAACAGCTTAATGAGCTGAAAGCCCAAAATATTTCAATCCACGCCGCCCGAGCGAGCGGCGACTTATATAGCAGCAGGCAAAAATCCGCAACTTTAAATTTCAATCCACGCCGCCTGAGTGAGCGGCGACCCAGATTGTCAAACAATCCGATTTCCCGGATGGTATTTCAATCCACGCCGCCTGAGTGAGCGGCGACTACCCGTCTGGACGTTGCGTATGACGATTTTTCTGATTTCAATCCACGCCGCCTGAGTGAGCGGCGACTGCTGCGAGAGATTGTATATAGCTCGGCATCGCTATTTCAATCCACGCCGCCTGAGTGAGCGGCGACTCCACCCGTACAAGTCGCAGGTGGACAAAATGGTATTTCAATCCACGCCGCCTGAGTGAGCGGCGACCCGGATGCAATAGCGTGTGCGTCATTAGAGCTTTGATTTCAATCCACGCCGCCTGAGTGAGCGGCGACATCGCCAAGCTCGCAATCCATACCCCGGTGCCGAATTTCAATCCACGCCGCCTGAGTGAGCGGCGACGCTGTTGCCTTGTTTATCTTTCCTATATTCTCCATATTTCAATCCACGCCGCCCGGATGAGCGGCGACTGTTTGCGGTCGTTTTGTCGATAACGAGCCGAGCCATTTCAATCCACGCCGCCCGGATGAGCGGCGACAGTAAAACAACACAAAAAAGCATTTTCAGATTATGCATTTTACACAAAATCAAAGCATATAGCTTCTGTTTGGAATAAAACAAGGTCGCACTTATCGCCCATTACACAGTTATGTAACAGAAATTATGGTGCGAACCTCCCTGTATTTTTATGTTCGCTTGCGGTTCGCACAAACCCCTGTTTGATAAGCCTGCCTGTTACCCCTGATGCTCAAGCGAAGCCTTTACAAATTCCCTGAACAGCGGGTGGGCAAAGTTCGGGCGGCTCTTGAATTCCGGATGGTATTGTACGCCGACATAAAAACGGTTATCCGGTATTTCGACGGCCTCAACGAGCATGCCGTTGGGGGACGTTCCCGTCACGAGCATACCGCGGGACTCGAATTCCTCACGGTAATCGTTGTTGAACTCGTAGCGGTGGCGGTGGCGCTCTGCAATCTCATTCTTGCCGTAAGCCTTCGACATGATAGAGCCTTCCCTGATTTTGCACGGGTACGCGCCCAAACGCATGGTACCGCCCTTCGAGACGATTCCCTGCTGGTCGGGCATCAGGTCGATGACCCTGTTTTCCGATTCCGGCGCGAACTCGCCGGAATTCGCGTCCTCGTAGCCGAGCACGTTCCTGCCGAACTCTATAACCGCCGTCTGCATGCCAAGGCAGATGCCAAGATACGGGATATTGTTTTCCCTCGCGTATTTTGCCGCCTCTATCTTGCCCTCGATGCCCCTGTCGCCAAAGCCGCCGGGCACAAGGATACCGCTGCAGCCTCCAAGAAGCTCCTTCGCGGTATATTCGGTCACAAGCTCCGCGTCCACCCATTCGATGTCCACGTTCGCGGCGTTTTCATAGCCCGCATGATTGAGCGCTTCCGCAACGGACAGATACGCGTCGTGCAGCTGTACATACTTGCCGACGAGCGCAATCTTGACGTTTTTATTCCTCGATTCGATACGCTTGAGCATTTCGAGCCATTCTGTCATATCGCCGGGCTTGTTTTCAATGCAAAGCTCACGGCACACAATATCGGAAAAATTATTCCTTTCAAGCATCAGCGGTGCCTGGTAGAGCACTGGCAGCGTGATATTCTCGATAACGCAGTCAGGCTTTACGTTGCAGAACAGCGCAATCTTCTTAAAAATGCCCTCGTCAATCGGCTCATCGCAGCGCAGCACGATGATATCCGGATTGATGCCGAGCGAGCGCAGCTCCTTGACGCTGTGCTGCGTGGGCTTCGACTTATGCTCGCCGGAGCTCTTGATGTACGGGACAAGCGTTACATGCACAAAAATGCAGTTGGTCGGGCCAACCTCCAGGGACACCTGGCGGATTGCCTCCAAAAACGGCTGGCTTTCTATATCGCCGACCGTACCGCCAATCTCTGTAATGACGACGTCCGCGTTCGACTTTTTGCCGACGCTGTAGATAAAGTTCTTGATTTCGTTCGTAATATGAGGGATGACCTGGACGGTCTGCCCAAGATACTCTCCCCTTCTCTCCTTGTCAAGGACGTTTGAATACACCTTGCCTGTGGTGAGGTTGGAGTATTTGTTCAGGTTTTCGTCAATAAAGCGCTCGTAGTGGCCGAGGTCGAGGTCGGTTTCCGCGCCGTCCTCCGTAACATATACTTCTCCGTGCTGGTACGGGCTCATCGTGCCGGGGTCTACGTTGATGTACGGGTCGAGCTTCTGCGCCGCGACCTTAAGCCCCCTAGCCTTTAAAAGCCTGCCTAAAGACGCCGCCGTTATGCCTTTTCCCAAACCAGAAACTACTCCGCCTGTTACAAAAATATATTTTGTCATTCCTCATCGTCCTTTTCCATTACTTTTTTGTTGTCCTTGCCTGTCCCCTGAGAAACCACAATACGCAGAACGTTACATTCTGCGCATGGGTTCCCTATGAAAATAATATCGCGTCCGGCGGAAATGCAGCGCTTCCGCCGGAAAAATCCAAATATCTAAGCCATTCTGGCTTTACAGGACGATTGTCCCTTCAAATACACGCTCGGCCTCGCCGGTCATATAGACGGTGTCGCCCGTGTAGCGGATAACCAAATCCCCGCCCTTGAGCTTTACGGTAATATCCTCGTTCATCGGGCAATAGCCGTTCTCAACGGCGGCCACAGCCACGGCGCACGCGCCTGTCCCGCAGGCCCATGTTTCACCGCTGCCGCGTTCCCACACCCTCATGCGGATGGTATGCGCGTCGAGCACCTTTACAAATTCCGCGTTGACGCGCTCCGGGAAGAGCCTGTCGTGCTCGAACTTCGGCCCAATATCCTCAATGTCCAGCCCGTCTATATTATCAACAAAGACGACACAGTGCGGGTTGCCCATAGAAACACAGGTAATGTTGTATTCTTTGCCGTCAATCTGTACCGGCTCGTCTATAATTTTTTCCTTGTCCATCGCAACCGGGATGTATTTCGGGTTAAGCTCCGCCTTGCCCATATCGACGCGAAGCCTCTTGACCTCACCGTCCTGCTTATAGACCTTGAGCGTCTTGACGCCGCTTAACGTCTCAATGGAAACGGTATCCTTATTCTGGTCGACCAAATCGTGGTCATAAAGGAACTTTCCAATGCAGCGCACGCCGTTGCCGCACATCCTGCCCTCAGAGCCGTCCAGGTTGAACATACGCATCTTCGCGTCCGCCGCCTCAGACGGGCAGATTAAAATAATGCCGTCTCCGCCAATACCGTAGCGCCTGTCGGAAAGGCGCACACTCAGGCCCTCCGGGTTGGTGATGGTATTTTTCAGGCAGTTGAAATAGATGTAGTCGTTGCCGCAGCCCTGCATCTTCGTGAACTCGTACTTCATCTTTTCGCTTCTCATGTGGTTGATGTCGACAAGTTCCGTGTTGCGCGTGGAGTACCTGCTGCGCAGGCAGCCCGCAAGGGCGTTCGCCGTATCGATGGAAGTAAGGCACGGTATATTGCGCTCGACCGTCTTTCTGCGGATTTTTACACTGTCGCGCGTTGGGATACGGCCCTTGGAGGAGGTGGAAATAACGTAGCTTACCTTTCCGCTTTCGATGAGCGTCAGCGTATTGTCGGCCGATTCGTGTATCTTGCCGACAACCTCCGCGTCAATTCCGTATTCCTTCAGGACGTCAGCTGTTCCCTTGGTCGCGTAAATCTTAAAGCCGAGCTCCGCGTATTTCTTGGCGACGTCGCCAATTTCGCCCTTGTCGCTGTTGCGCACCGTAATGAGCACGCCGCCCGACTTGGTCATTTTATAGCCCGCGCCCACAAGCCCCTTGTAAAGCGCCTCCTCGAGCGTTTCGGCAATTCCCAGGACCTCGCCGGTCGATTTCATTTCCGGGCCCAGGTGGTTATCGACGTTAATCAGCTTTTCAAACGAGAAGACAGGAACCTTAACCGCAATGTATGGGGACTTTTTAAATAGCCCTGTGCCGTAGCCCATATCCTTTAACTTTTCACCAAGCATTGCGCGCGTAGCCAAATCGACCATCGGTACGCCCGTGACCTTGCTGATATAAGGGATGGTTCTGGAAGAACGGGGATTTACTTCAATGACATACAGGTCGTCATTATAAATCAGGTATTGGATATTGACGAGGCCCTTCGTATCGAGCGATAGCGCCAGGTCGCGCGAGGATTTAATTATCTTCTGCGTCATTTCGTCGTTGATGTTCCACGCGGGGTAGACAGCGATAGAGTCGCCCGAATGGACGCCCGCGCGCTCAATATGCTCCATGATGCCGGGAATCAGGATATCCTCGCCGTCGCAGATGGCGTCGACCTCAAGCTCCGTACCCATCAGGTATTTATCGATGAGCACCGGGTTTTCAATATTCTGGGAAAGGATGATAGACATGTATTCCACAATGTCGTCGTCGTTATATGCGATAATCATGTTCTGGCCGCCGAGTACGTAGGAGGGACGCATTAAAACCGGATAACCGATTTTCGAAGCCACGTCGAGCGCTTCCTCCGTCGTCATGACGGTAAAGCCCTGCGGGCGCATGATGTGATGCTTCTCCAAAAGCTCGTCAAAGCGCTCCCTGTCCTCCGCCTTGTCTATACTGTCGGCGGATGTGCCGAGGATATTGACGCCATGGTCGCTCAGGTACTTTGTAAGCTTAATCGCCGTCTGGCCGCCGAACGCCACGACCACACCGTACGGGTGCTCCGTACCGATTACACCCATGACGTCTTCTGTGGTAAGCGGCTCAAAGTAAAGGCGGTCGGCCGTGTCGAAGTCGGTCGAAACGGTTTCTGGGTTGTTGTTGACGATAACGACCTCATAGCCCGCTTCCTTGAGCGCCCATACACAGTGGACGGACGCGTAGTCAAACTCAATACCCTGGCCGATGCGGATTGGGCCGGAGCCAAAAACGATAATCGTTTTCTTGCCCGTTTTGTTTGCCTCTATGAATTCCTCCGCCTCGTTTTCCTCATCAAAGGTCGAATAGAAATAAGGCGTCTGCGCGGAGAACTCCGCGGCGCACGTATCGACCATTTTATACACAGGGCGTGCGGGGGCTTTTATTTCTTTCCCGCTTATTTTTGTAATCACCCTGTCAAGGAAGCCCATGCTCTTGGCTTCCATATACAACTCATCGCTCAAATCCTCCTGCGAGAGCCTTCTCTCCATATCGATGAGCTTCAAAAGCTTCTCTAAGAACCATTCGTCAATCATGGTGACGCTGTGCACCTCATCGACTGTGATTCCCTTTTTCAACGCCTGGTACACGCAGAAAAGCCTTTCGTCGTCGCATACCCTGAGCCTGTTCCTGAGCATTTCCACCGGCATGTTCACAAACTTGTCGCTGTTTAGGGTATCGAGCGAAATTTCCGCGCCGCGCACGGCCTTCATGATGGCCTGCTCGAAGGTCGGGGCAATTGCCATGACCTCACCGGTCGCCTTCATCTGTGTGCCGAGCGAGCGCTTCGCATAGACGAATTTATCAAACGGCCATTTGGGGAGCTTTACGACCACATAGTCGAGCGCCGGCTCAAAGCAGGCGTAGGTCGTGCCCGTAACCGCGTTTTTGATTTCATTGAGCGTATATCCGATGGCGATTTTCGCCGCCACCTTTGCAATCGGGTAGCCAGTCGCCTTCGATGCGAGCGCCGAAGAGCGCGACACCCTGGGGTTTACCTCGATGACCGCGTACTGATTGCTTTCAGGATGCAGCGCGAACTGGCAGTTGCAGCCGCCCTCTACGCCGAGCGCGGAAATAATGTTGAGCGACGCGCTCCTGAGCATCTGGTACTCCTTGTCGGCAAGCGTGACCGTCGGCGCGATGACGATGCTGTCGCCCGTATGTACGCCGACCGGGTCGAAGTTTTCCATTGAACATACGGTAATGACGTTGCCCATGGAATCGCGCATGACCTCAAACTCGATTTCCTTCCAGCCGGAGATACATTTCTCGACGAGCACCTGCGTAATTGGGGACAACGCAAGGCCGTTCGCCGTAATTTCACGCAGCTCTTCCTCATTTTCCACAATGCCGCCGCCTGTGCCGCCGAGCGTAAACGCCGGGCGGATAATCAGCGGATAGCCAATCTCATTTGCAAAATCCACGGCGCTTTCCACGTCGTTTACTACCTTGGAGGGGATGACCGGCTGGCCGATTGCCTCCATGGTATCTTTAAACAGCTGGCGGTCCTCCGCCTTGTCGATTGTTTCAGGGTCCGCGCCCAATAGCTTTACGTTGTTCCTTTCCAGGAACCCTTCCTTTGCAAGCTGCATGGAAAGCGTAAGCCCCGTCTGCCCGCCGAGCGTGGAAAGCAGGCTGTCCGGCTTTTCCTTCTCGATGACGCGCTTGACCGTTTCAAGCGTAAGCGGCTCAATATAAATTTTGTCCGCCATGGCGTTGTCGGTCATAATCGTCGCGGGGTTTGAGTTGATGAGGATAACCTCCAAGCCTTCCTCCTTGAGCGCGCGGCACGCCTGTGTGCCCGCATAGTCGAACTCCGCCGCCTGGCCGATAACAATCGGGCCGGAACCGATGACCATTACTCTTTTGATGTCTTTATTTAAAGGCATTGTGTACCATTCCTTTCCTTATACAAACGCTTTGATAGGGCCTCTTCATGCTTTCGCGCCCTGTTCCATCAGCTCGATGAACCTGTCAAACAGGAAGGCCGTATCGAGCGGGCCTCCGCAGGCCTCTGGATGGAACTGTACGGAAAAGGCGGGCATGTCCGTATATTCCACGCCCTCACAAGTGCCGTCGTTGCCGTTTTTATGGCTTTCCCTCGCGTTTTGCGGCAGGCTTTCGCTTACGACCGCATAGCCGTGGTTCTGGCTTGTAATATATACCCGGCCGGTGCGTGTGTCGGTTACCGGCTGGTTTGCCCCGCGGTGGCCGTATTTGAGCTTTTCCGTCGCCGCCCCCTGCGACAGTGCTAAGAGCTGGTGCCCAAGGCAGATGCCAAAGGTCGGGATTTTCTCTTTGCACAGCTCTTTCAGCTGCTCGATAACCGGCGCGTTTTCCTGCGGGTCGCCGGGGCCGTTCGACAGCATTACGCCGTCGGGGTGCATTTCAATAATTTCCTTCGCGGTTGTTCCGGCAGGGACGCACGTGACGTTGCAGCCGTGGTTTTGAAGCTCCCTGCGGATGTTGTCCTTAGCCCCGAAGTCCCAGAGCACGACGTTATATTTTGCGTTTTCCGCCTGATATACTTCATTTTCCGTTTTTGTAACGGACTTTACAGCGTCCTTTACCCTGTAAGCCTTCAGCTCCTCTATATCCTGCTCCAGGCTGTCAAGAGAATAAGTAAGCCTGCAGTTCATTACGCCGTATTCGCGCACAATCCTCGTCAGCGCCCTGGTGTCCAGCCCATACATGCCGGACACGCCTGAGGCTTTTAAAAAGGTGTCAAGAGTACCCTCACAACGGTAGTTAGAAGGTTCTTGACACCTATTTCTTACGATATACGCTTTCAAAGCGGGTTTTTTGCTTTCAAAATCGGAGGGAATCACCCCGTAATTACCGATTAAAGGGAACGTCTGGATAACGACCTGCCCATAATAGCTGGGGTCGGTGAGTGTTTCAAGATATCCTGTCATCGCGGTAGTAAAGACGAGCTCACCCGTCACTTCATGTTCGGCGCCGAAGCTCTCGCCCTCAAACACCTTGCCGTTTTCCAATACCAGGTATGCCCTGCGGCCCATATATATCAAATCCTTTCCCATTTTATACTTTTTAAGGCGTGTGCCTCCGCGCGGCAAAGCGGAAAATGATAAAAAAATTTTCCGGCTCCCGCCTATTATGCACAAGCTTTTTGGAGGATATTCCCTTAGCTTTCATACGTGTTGAGAACCTGCTCGGCAACCTTCCGCTTGCTTTGGCGCATGTCCATCGCCTGCTTTTCAAGGTACCGGTGCGCCTGCGGCTCACTCATCGCAAGGCATTGCATCAGCACCAGCTTTGCCCGGTTAATCAGCTTGATTTCCTCGACCTGGTTTTTCAGCTCCAGGTTTTCCCTTTCAAGCCCCATGAGCCTGCGCTTTGAAACCTCCCACATTTTGACCGTCTGGTGGAAGTAGCTGCGGCTGATTGGCTTCGGGACGGGAAAAACGCCGTGTTCCTCCAAGCTTTTGCGGCACTGCCCCAGCGCCTCGCTTTTAATAAAAAGCAAAACGCCCGCGCGCGTGTTGTCCGCCATATAAAAAGAAAGCTCCAAACCGGAACAGTCGCAAAGAGGCGTATTGACAACAATCAGGTCGAATGCGCCGTCATGCAGCTTTTCTTTTGCTTCCCGTGAAGAGAACGCCGTGGCCGTACAGCAGTAACCCTCCTCCTCGAGCAGACTGGACAAGGGTGTTATACTCTGCTGTGTTTTGGATACAATCAACACGCTCTTCACAAGTATCACCATCATATTATTTTAAAGGATAAGACTAAAAAAAGCAATCAAAAATTTATTTAAAATTCCCCTTTTTTTTCGTTGCTTTTCTCTAATGCGCGTTTCTTCACAGGCTGCGCCTTTTACGCAGGTAGCTGCCGGCGGGGATTTCCCTTTCCGTTTGGGCGAGCAGCCGCTGCATCGGGTGCGGCGCGCTCTCCGCCGGATTGCCGTATTCGTCGGAAAGCGTGAGGAGCTTTGTCTCAAACGGTACGCCGCTTGGCGGCAGTACGTCGAAGGTGTCCCCGCAGAAGAAGCGGTTGCGCTGTGTAATGAGCGCTTTGCCGCCCGCCGTTCCCTCACAGACGGCAGCGACCTCATATTCCCGGATATAGCCGCCGTTTTTAACCGTCTGGCCAGGCTCGCTCCCAAAAAAGAAGCCGGCCGAATATTCCCTGTGGCTGATTTTATGAACCTCGTCCGCAATCCACTGCGGCACTTTATAATGCTCCCGCCCGCCGTTTTCATAATAATCGTCGAGCGCCTTGCGGTAGGCGTTCGTAACAACCGCGGTATAATAGGCGGATTTTGCCCTGCCCTCAATCTTAAAGCTCGTCACGCCGGCTTTTACAAGCTCCGGGATATGCTCTATCATACATAAATCGCGTGAATTGTACAGGTAAGTGCCCCCGCCGTTCTCCTCTACTGGAAAATACTGCCCCGGCCTGCTTTCCTCGTACAGGTGGTACTTCCACCGGCACGGCTGGGCACAGTCTCCGCGGTTTGCGTCCCTTCCCGTCAGGTAAGCGGAAATCAGGCACCTGCCGGAAAACGAAACGCACATCGCGCCGTGGACAAAGCACTCGATTTCAAGCTCCTTCGGCGCCTTCGCACGGATGCCCGCAATGTCCTCGATTGTAAGCTCGCGCGCGAGCACCACACGCGAAGCTCCCATATTGTAAAAGGCGTTTGCGCTTTCAAAGTTGACGATGCCCGCCTGTGTTGAGATATGTATCTGCACACGGGGCGCGTATTTTTTCGCCAGCGTGAGCACGCCCATGTCCGCTATAATAAGGGCGTCCACCCCCGCGTCCTGCACAAACGCCAAAAACTCCGGCAAACGTAAAATTTCCTCATTGGAGGGCAGCGTGTTGCAGGTCAGGTATACCTTAACCCCCTGTGCGTGCGCAAGGCTTACGGCGTTACGAAGCCCCTCGTTGTCAAAATTTTTCGGCGCGGTGCGCATACCGAATTCCTGCCCCGCCAGGTAAACAGCGTCCGCGCCGAAACGCAAAGCGCTCAGAAGGCATTCCGTATCGCCCGCGGGCGCGAGTATTTCATGCCGTTTTGAAGTGAGCCCCATAGAAAAAACCCCGCATTTCCTTTTAATCATTTTCTTGCTGAAAGAAAGGGCGTACAAGATAAGCTGTACGCCCTTTGGTTTCAAATCATGCCGCCTTTAGTCGAGAAGCCCCGCTTTCCTCATATTCTGCTGGTGCTCGTAATACGTGTATGCGTAGAACGCCTCAGCGGGAGAATTCTCCGTAGCCGCCTTATGGCAGAAGTAATAATAGCCTGTATCCTTCGGGTTGAGCGCCGCGTTGATTGCGACCGAGCCCGGGTTACAAATCGGTCCCGGCGGAAGCCCCGTAATATTGTACGTGTTGTATTTGCTCTTGAACGTATCCTTGATATCCTTTGGAATATCCTCCAGCGAGGAATATGGATAGTAAATCGTAGCGTCGGATTTGAGCTTGTTCAAATCGCCGTCGCCATATTCGTTCGTACCGTCCCATTTATCGGTAGCGAGCCTGTTATAGAAAATGGAGGAAACGTAGTACATGTCCTTTTCATCGGCCGCCTCCGCCTGAACGAGGGAGGCCATGTTGATTAAATCGTCAACCGTCATGCCCTTGAGCTTCGCAAGCTCGGCGACGCTCATTTCCTCATCGTAGCCGGAAAATTTTGTTTTATTCTTAAATACCTTTTTATTGAAGTTGTCGAGGAACTTGACGACTACTTCCTCCGCTTCCTCATTGACGTAGAACACATAGGTATCGGGGAAGAGATAGCCCTCGAGCTTATATACCCTATCCTCATCCTTACCGATTGCCGCGATAAAGTCGTAGTCCTCGTCGAACGCGTCGGAATTACAGGCTTTCATGAAGTCCTCCGCTTTACAAACGCGCTTTTCCTGCAGCAGATTTGCGCATTCGCGTACCGTCAGGCCCTCCTGGAACTGGACAGACACGACCTCTCTCGGCCCGGAATTGTAAAGCAGGTAATTGAGGATGGCCTCATAATCCATGTTTGTGTCCATATTATAGCTGCCCGGCAGGAAGCCCTCGGTCGATTTTGTAACCTTCGCATATGCCTTGAAGAAAAACGGCTCGTTGATAACGCCGTTTTCACTGAGGATTTCCGTTACCTGGTCAAGCGTTGCGTGTTCTGGAATTGTTACAAGCGTCTTATTCTCCTCCGCGCGTGAAACCGCAAGCAGGTCGTTCACGCCGGTCACAAGGAACATGCCCAGCACAACCGCTACAAGCGCGACCATTGCAAGCCACACAAACCGGAAAAGACAGCCGTTGCGCTCCGCCTTTTCCTTTTTACGTTTCTTCACGGACTTTTTATAGTTTTTCAGCGCTTCCTTTTCCGCTTTGTCCATGCGCTGCTTCTGTTCTTCCCCACTAAAGCTCGTAATATCCTCAGTGATGGCCTGCGGCTCTTCCTGCCCGGAATGCGTATCGTTCAAAATGGCGTCCACAACGTCGTCTCCGGGCATACGCCTGTTAAACAGCTCCGTTTCATCTTGGTTGAAAGCCGCTGGCTCTTCCGCCAAATCGTCGATGGAAAGCCGGAAGCCTTCAATCTTTTTTTTGCGCGCCTGGGCGATTTCCTGCTCTTCCGGAGTGCCGTCGCCCGACAGGTACCCGTTTTTATTTTTCGGGGTGTAATCCTCGTTCATAAAGAATCCTCCTGTGCCGCGGAATATTCCGCAGGCATGGATAAATTTTAATTAAATATCATTATACCATAAAAAGAAGGAAATTTTACCTAAAATTTAAAAAATTTCAGCTTTTTTCGTTGAGACGCTTTTCTTTATGGATTTTTCGGAAATACCGTTCAGTTACCAGCAAATCGACCGGCCTGTCATAAAAACCGTGAGGAAGCTCCCACTTTACGCATGCGCTGTAGCAAATACCGATTTTACATCCGTCAAAATCGTTGAGGAAACGGTCGTAATACCCTTTTCCATAACCCAGCCTGTACCCTTCCGAATCAAAGGATAAGCCGGGTACGATACACACGCCGTCGGAAAAATCGGTGGCCTTCCTGCACACGTCCGGCTTCGGCTCTAAAACGCCAAAGGTCCCCTTTTCCAAATCCGCAAGGGAAGAAATGTAATAGAAGTCCATCAGGCTCCCTTCCGTAATGCACCTGGGTGCGGCGACCTTTTTCCCATCTGCCAGCGCCTGTAGGATTATCTGCTTTGTATCGACCTCAATATCCTTCGAGACATAAACAAAAAGCTGGCGGCAGCTTTTATACTGCCACAGGGAAAACAGGCGCTTCCTGATATCGGCGTCCATCCGCTCCCGTTTCAGGGGTTCCATATTTGTACGCTGCTTTTTAATTTTAGAACGGAGCTGTATCTTGATTTCCCTAATGTTTCTTACGGGCATTGGAGAGCCGCCCTTACCTCGGCCGATATTTCCTTACCCGCCATTTTTTCTGCGGCGAGCAGCGCAAACTCCACTGTTGCGCCCGCGCCTTTTCCGGTTATGATGTTTCCGTCTGCCACAGCCGGAGCCCCGGTTAAATTCGCATTGGCCAGCTCTTTTTCAAAGGAAGGGAAGCAGGTGGCGTTCTTTCCGTCCAGCAGGCCCATATGCGCTAAAATTGAAGGCGCCGCGCAGATTGCACAGATAAAACGGCCGTTTTCCGCGCAGCAGCGCACACAATCCTTGACAATTTCCGACTGTTCAAGATTGAGCGTACCGGGCATTCCGCCGGGCAGAACGACAGCGGTAATCGTTTCTTTTTCAATTTCCGCTTCCGTCATATCCGCAACGACCGTAATGCCGTGCGAGCCGGTCACCTGTTTTGCCCCTACGCCTGCCGTGCGCACGTCAAGCTGCGCACGCCTTAAAATGTCCACAGTAACCAGCGCCTCGGTTTCTTCAAAACCGTCGGCAAGAAAAACATATATCAATTGTAGTTCCTCCTTTTCAGTCAAGCGCCAATCCCAGGTAGGGGCAGCGCATCGCGGCAGGCGGCAGCGCGTCTTTGCTTAAGGGCTTTATCATGCCGCAGCGCGCCATACCGCCGGCACTGCCGATAAAAGCGGGCAGCCTGAGCCGGTAAAGCTTTGCGGGAACCTGCATGGCAAACGTTTTGAGCAAAGTTTTTAAATCCGCGTCCTTACAAATAATTTCATGCGCGTAGACATTCTGTCCCTCGCGCAAATAATAAACCGCGCCTTTGTCCGCCGTAAACAGCCCGCCGCCGTACTGTCCCGAAAGCTTTTGGGCAAGCGCAAGATGGCGGCTGTCCCACAAAAGGCTGCCGTTTTGTTCTAACAATATATTAAACCGTAAACCGGCCAGCTTGTCAAATGAACAATTTATGACCTTGCACGTTTCTGCTGGCAGGCTAAACAGCCGCGCCTGTGTTGCCGCGGCGCATTTTGACCGGTAAACGGGCCTGTAGCCAAACCGCGCGTAAAACTGGTACAGCCCCCTGCCTGCGGGAAGCAGCGCGGAATACCGGTCGCCGCGCGCGGCGGCACAGGAAAGCGCGTAATGAATCAGCCCGTTCATGAGCCCCCTGCCGCGGTATTTCGGAAGCGTACCCGCCGCGAACAGGTAATGCGCCTGTACCGCGCGGCCGTTTTCCGCAGCCTGGGCAGGCAGCAAATAAAGCGCGGCCGCAATTTCCCCGCCGCACAAGGCGGCATGGCAGTACTGTGCCAGGCCGTATTCCTCAAACAAAATACGTACCGCCTCGTCCTTTTCATCAAAGCAGGCCTGGTAGAGCCGCTTAAGCTCCTCCGCCCTATCGCGCGGCGCTGTCAGATAGGCGTTCATTGCGCACAGCCCTCAAATTCTTCCAGTAAAATGCTCGGCCTGTAAGAAAGCTTTGCCCTGCGCAGCCCCTCGATGCCGAGGTCCTCTTCCCTGTTGATATATTTATACGCTGTAAGCTCCTTTGCAAAAAAGCTGTTGATTGCGGCGTACAGCCCGTCGTAGCCGGGCAGCGCCTTTTCAAAATGCACGACGAACACTTCATTGCAAACGCGTTCCCCGGCTGTCATTGCAACGGGCTTTCCGTCTATTTTCATAATGGCGCCCTTAAAATGAAGCTCGTCGAAATAACGGAACGCCTCCCTGATTGCACAAATTTCATGTGTCAGGCCGTTGTCCTCGCCGAGCACATTCTGCTCGCACCAAAGCTTTGCAACGAGCAGCGCGTCTTTTTTATTGTCATTGTTTATCAGCTCAAACGTGTAATCGTACTGGTTTTTGAATTTAGAAATATGGTTGCGTTTTCCATGAAATTTTCTTCCTTTAAGCTCGGCCAAATCCTCTGTAAGGTAAATATACTCAAAATAGTCGCGGTCCTCACGGAAGGAAAAGACGCCTGGAAAGCAGGACTCGAGCATTTCCATCTGCTCCTTGGTCACGCCGCCGAAACAGGGCTTGAGCCCACGCTCCCGCGCGTCTTCCATCAGCGCGCCCAGCGCTTCCTTGATATTGCCTGCTCCAACGGGAAACGCGTAGCGAATCGTTTTTTCGTCTTTTCCGAAGGTTTTCAGGACAAAATCCCTGTAACGGCAAATTTTTATATTGTACATGCCGCGCCAGACAAAATTTGTACCGAACGCAACGTCATAGCTCAAAAGGGTTTTATCCCTTCCCTCACACTCGACCAGCTCGTTTACCCACTGCCTGTCCTCTATTGTCGGTTCCTTAAATTCTAGCATACATATATTCCCTCGGTTTTTTAATTTGATAAGACAGCCTGCGCCGCGGCGAGCACATCGCGCCCGATTTCTTCAATCGCACGCGGCTGTTCGCCCTGCGCGCAGGATATAATTTTCCAGCCGTACCGTTTTGCCGCGTAAAGCGCGGACCGCCGGCACTGCGATAAAAATGCGCGGTTGCTTTCGTGTAAATCTTTTTTGCTTTCATCGCCGCCGTAACGCAGCGTCATGAGCTTTTGTGAAACATCCGGCGGCATGTCGAGGTATATCACCAGGTCAGGCTGCGGGATTTCAAGCTTATTATATTCAAAATCCTCTATCCAGCCTAGAAACCCGTCCCACTGTGTATTTTCAACCTTTGTCAGCTGGTAAATCGCGTTGGAGGTCGCATACCGGTCGGCAAGTATGATTTTGCCGCTGCGGTAATCGCCTTCCCAAAACTGCCGGTAGCTTGCATACCGGTCGACGGCATAAAACGCCGACGCCGCATAAGCGTTGACGTCGTCCGGCTTATCACCGAACACGCCGTCGAGATACATCCGGACAAGCGCCGACGAAGGGTTGTCATAATCCGGGAAGGTAAGCTTTCTTACCTCTTTCCCCATTCCTTCAAGGCTTTCCTTAAGCAGGCGTGTCTGCGTTGCCTTGCCGCTGCCGTCAAGCCCTTCTATTACAATCAGCTTTGCCATTACTGTTCCGCCTTCTCGCGCATTTCAGCAAACGCTTCCCTGACCTCTTTTGCTTTTCCACAGGTCATTTTCCCTTCTGTGCAGCCGCCCCTGGTACAGGGCGGCCCCGCTTTTTTAAAGAGCGAGGGCGCGGCCTCCATGCAAAGGCGGAGCATCTGCATAGCGACGTCTCGGATTTCCCACTGCGCCCGGTTGCAGCAGCGGTGGGAGAAAAAGTTCATCAGGCTGCGCGCGTTGAACGTGCAAATCATTTTGGTGCAGCAGGCGTTCGGAAGGACGAAGCGCGCATCCTCAATGGCCTGCTTCTCCGCTTTTTTTGCCGCTCCCTTTTCGTCAAGACCCTGCCGCATATATTCCGCCCGATGCTTTTCCTTTAATATAGCGGTTATACTGTCGTAATGGCGCTGGTCCTCTTCCATAGCGCGGAGAAACTCCTCCTTTGCCTGCGGAACAGCCGCGATTTCAGGCGGCAGGACATATTCAAACTGCGCTTCCTTGACATACCGCTGGCTCTGTACGCTGTAGGATGCAATCCTGTGGCGCGTAATCTGAGCGAGAAGCGCACGGGAAACGCCCTCTATGCCGAACGTAAAGCTTGCGTGCTCAATCGGGCTTTCATGCCCAATTGCCGCCAGCATGTCCACAAAAGCGGACGTCTTTTCCTCTGTAAGCCCATCCTTTACCGTTGCAATATCCGACGGCGAATAGCAAAGCTTCGCCGCGCACGCGACCGTCTGTTCCGGATTCGGCGTAAAAGCTAATAATGTGACCTTGGCTGGCATAGTCGTTCCCCATTTCCTATTCGTTTTATTTTTTCGTATATATAAAGGATTATAACAGGTTTTCCGTTTTTCTACAACAAGCGTCAGAAAAAAACGAAAAAGCATGTAGGATTACAATTGATATTGGACAGCCGGAAACAAAAAATGAGGAAGATGAGGATATACGGGTATTGGGTTGTATTGAAGTTACCACGCTGCATAAAGGACTTTTTAGAATGATGTTGCCCTTTCGGGCAATGATGCCGCACTTCGTGCGATGATGTGTCCCGCGGGACATAAAGGCAAACATTACATCATGCCGCAGCGGAGCGAAGGCACATCATTTTGCAAAGCAATCCATCATTTCGCCGTAAGGCGGTACATCATGAAAAATCTATTTTGTTTGCCAATCCTACACGTCAGAAAAAAACGAAAAAGCGCGCCGGAGCCTTATGGCCCGGCGCGCCGAAATCATCGTTCGCTTGTTATTTTTTCCTTTTTACGTTCCGCATAACCGAGCAGCTGCGGCAGAACATTTTTGAGTCATCATACCGTATACTGTAAATCGACCCAGCCGGTCACCTCGCCGGCTTTCCCAATATTTTTCCTGCTGCTTGTAATCCGTACCCTGCCGCTTACAACCTCGTCGTCCCAGCGGTAGTAGGTTCCGTTGACCTCGGCAGACTGTTTGGCGGCAGAAGCGCTCACATACAAGGGTGTGTGTTTGAGTTCCAGGGCTTTCGCCTGTGTCTGCGGCGTATAAACCTTTTTCCCCTTGCTGTCAAACACATAATAGCCGGAATTTTCATCGGCCATCTCCTTCGCGTACTGAAGCATGGTAAACGCGCCGATTTGGGATTTCACATCGCTCCACGTTTTTCTTACACGGTACATTTCCAGGGTTATATCTTCGTTCTCCTGCGAACCGCCGTTTCCCGGCTGGTATGGCACGCCGTAAAAGCCGCACACGCCTTTCGCTATAGCCTCCCCAATCTTTTCGGTACTGCCGATTATAAAAGCCGCGCCCTCCTTTGTATCGTGGAATTCCACCTCGGTATATACGGCGGTAGCGGAGGTCGCGTTCAATTCGTAAAGCTCCTTATTGGTCCGTATTGCGTAATCGCCGCCCGGCGTAATCGGACCTACGCTGTTTAAAATTGCTTTTCCCGCCCGGTAATTTTCTCCTTCGGAGCTGTAAAGCATCACAAGCGTTCCGCCTGTCGTTTTTCCGTCAAAGGCGTTGGTATGGATTGGTATGTGCAAATCCGCGCCCCATTCATTGCTTTCTCTTACGCTTACGTACATTGATTGTCCCTGTGCCGCCTTTTTCACAGAAAAGCCGCAGCGGGCAAGCGCCTCCTTTGCGGAAGAAGCAATTTTATTGCATTGTACCATTTCATTCGTATCGCCCACAGCGTATTTATTGTCGTTCTGGTTGCTGGGCGATAAATATATTTTCCTAGCCACAGTAAAGCTCCTTTAAGTTAAAGCCGCTTGCGTACCGTATGATAAGCGGCTTCATACCCGTTTTAGATGAATTTCTGTTATACGGGTATGTAATTGCAGAAATAACCGTCCCTATTGCTTTTCCAGCTGTGCAATACGCGCTTCCAGTGATTTAGAAAACGCAGCAAGCTCCTGATAAGCGGCGTTCAGGTCACGTTCATATGTCAGGGAAAGCTCTCCGGCATTGCAGCTGCAAACGCTGCCGGACAGCCTCATGGAAACGGGAGGGAACTGCTTTGCCAGCGGTGTTTTAAGCGGTACAACCGCAAATGCGCTGCCAAAATAGCCCAGCGCCTTCTCCCTTGCCTGAACCGCGGTGTCGCTGCCTGTGATGCCCAGCTCTGCCTTTGGCAGAGTAATTTGTATTTTCCCCTGCCAATCCGTGGCGTTTGCAGCCGTTACGGCGCCATTACAATAATAGTAATAATTTTTGTTGGCGGGGCTTATTGGAGATGTAATCCAGGTTATATTTTCCAGCTTCTCATTATAATCGTAAAGCCATCCCGAAGACATAGGGACAACGGCGCAGTTTTCTGTTTTTGAACCCGACAAGAAGTTATAGGTATCCCGAAATTCATTTTGCGGCGTGCTGTACAGGGCGATTTCCTGCGGCAGGCTCTGTATTTGCTCCGTATATTTTTCATAAGGGATTTCAGGCGAGTCACCCGGCGTCGCCCATATACGGCAGGTAAAATCGTCGGTAAAAATGGTGTTGTTTGTAAGCCACAGGGAGGTTCCCTTCCAGTCTGGAGCTCCGTTTGAGAAATACCTCGTCTGTGTTTTAAACGCAACGAGCGTATCTGGTGTAAAATACATTCCAGCTCCCGTGGAGCTGCCGGCAAGCACCTGGATATGAAGGGTAAACGGTACGTCGGGCCGGGTAATCTGGTCAAAGAAATAAAGGTTTGTCCCCGTACACGTTCCGCTGATTGCAATCAGGTCGCCGTCGCAGGCTACGGCCAGGCCTCCGGCTGTGCGCCGGTCTTCCTTTAATTTCAATAAATTCAGCCCGTTTTGAGTACAGGCGGACAAAATGGATGCAGACAATGCCTGCGTGCCGTCCGCATCTTCATTGACAATCGATTCTCCCTGAACCAATAGCTGATGGAGCTTTGTTCCAGCCATACCCTGTGCGGCAGTTACAAGCTTTCCGCTTTTTGTTTCCGTCAAAATGCTGGCGCCCACGCCGTCGAGCCGCCGGACACCGTTTTTATCAAATGAGAAAAACGTCCCGGTATCGATATGGGAAACGGCTACCCCACCATCATGATATGCGCGCAGTGCGTAACTGTCCCCGCTTAAGGTATTGTCGATTTTTAGAACTTTTTCTGAATCAAGCGGCAGGCTGTATTTTTCAAGCCTTATCCGCTGTTCAATATAATCCCTGCTGTCCTGCGATAACTTATCGCTCGTTACCGCGCCCGCCGCTATTTTGTCTGCTGTCACACAATCTTTAGAGAGCTTGCCGCTGCTTACGCACTCCGGCTCGATTTTGTCGGCCGATACGCAGTACCTGCCGAGGTTTTCATTTAGGACACCCTGTCCCGCCAGCTGCTGCGAGCCGATGCAACGCTCTGCAATTTTGTTGGCAGTTACAGCGCCCGCCGATAGGTGCCGGGTCTCCACGCAGCTTTCCGTTAATTCTCCCCGGTCGCCCTTTTCCCCCTTGGCGGAAATGCCGCTGTCCTGATATACGTCCGCTTTCTCTTGATAGAAAAACCAGTTGCCGTTTTCTCCAATAACCGGCGCTTTCAGGGATGCCCTCCTGACCGCGTCCAGCTTCTCGTTCACTTTTTGTTCCAGCTCCTCAAATTCTGTGGGAATCTGGGGAGGGTTTGATATTTCAAGGGATTCCAGTACAAGAAAAAAGTCCGGGCTGCTGTGCCAGATTTCTTCCTCTCCCTGATAAACCTTGAGCTGCGCCTGGACGATTCCGTCTTCAAAAATGTGTTCTCTGCGAATATTCCAGCAAAGTGTCCCGCCGTTTTGCCCGCCGCATGGCTCCAGGACGAAAAAGTTTTCCGCTCCGCTTTTGAAGCGGAGAAACAGCCGTACCCGCATATCCCCGCTGTAGCCGCCGGAAATAAAAAACTCTCTTTTCCCTGTGAGATGGTCGCCCAGGAAACCCAAAACACGTTCCTCTTCCGGAATAATCATCCTTTTATTTTGTACGCTTATCAAATTCACGCGCCCCCTTTCATAATTCCTTACAAAAAAGAAAAAGTTAACCATATCCGGTCAACTTTTGACATGTAAAAAATTCTCTTTGAAGGGCGGATGGATTATAAAATGGTCCTGCAAACAAAAAACGGACGCCAGCCGGCGTCCGTCCCTCTTAAAATTCTTAGTTATTTTGCGTATTCGATTGCCCTGCTTTCCCTTAAGATATTTACCTTTATCTGTCCGGGATATTCGAGGTCTGATTCAATCTTCTTGCAGATTTCCCTTGCGAGCGGGACCATCCGCTCGTCGTTTACGACCTCAGGCTTTACCATAATGCGGATTTCGCGGCCCGCCTGTATAGCGAAGCAGCTTTCTACACCGCCGAAAGAGGAAGCGACCTCTTCGAGCTTTTGCAAACGTTTGATGTAATTTTCAAGGTTTTCGCGGCGCGCTCCCGGCCTTGCAGCGGAAATCGCGTCGGCAGCCTGTACCAGGCACGCAACGACCGTCTTGGCCTCCACATCGCCGTGATGCGCGTGGATTGCATGGATGACCGCTTCGCTTTCCTTGTATTTCCTGGCGACTTCCACGCCGAGCTCGATATGCGAACCCTCCATCTCGTGGTCAAGCGCCTTTCCTATGTCGTGCAAAAGGCCCGCGCGCTTTGCGACCGTCGGGTCCATGCCGAGCTCGCTTGCCATCATACCGGCAATATACGCGACTTCAAGCGAATGCTTAAGCACATTCTGGCCATAGCTCGTACGGTAGCGCAGGCGTCCCAGCAGCTTGATAAGCTCCGGATGGACTCCGTTGACGCCCGCCTCGATAACGGCGCGCTCGCCTTCCTTCTTGATAGTGGTTTCGACCTCTCTTCTGGCCTTCTCCACCATTTCTTCAATTCTCGCGGGGTGGATTCTGCCGTCTGAGATTAGCTTTTCAAGCGCGACCCTGGCAACTTCCCTTCTCACCGGCTCAAAGCTCGAGAGCGTAATCGCCTCCGGCGTATCGTCGATAATCAGGTCAACGCCCGTGAGCGTCTCAATCGCGCGGATATTTCTGCCCTCGCGTCCGATAATCCTGCCCTTCATCTCATCGTTCGGGAGCGGGACGACCGAAACCGTAGCTTCCGCCACATGGTCAGCCGCGCAGCGCTGGATTGCAAGGGATATGACATTTCTCGCTTTATTTTCCGCCTCGTCCTTGAGCTGCTGCTCATAATCGAGGATTTTGACGGATTTTTCATGCGTGAGCTCATCCTCGAGCTCCTTGAGCAGATATTCCTTCGCCTGTTCGGCCGTATAGCCGGAAATGCGTTCCAGCATTTCAAACTGGCTCTTTTTGACCATTTCGGCCTCGTTGAACTTTTCTTCCGCCGCTTTTAGCTTCTTCGCGACGTTTTCTTCTTTGACTTCCAGATTTTCAAGCTTTTTGTCGAGCGTTTCTTCTTTCGACTGGATTCTGCGCTCCTGGCGCTGAACCTCTCTTCTTCTGTCCGCCAATTCCTTGTCCGCTTCGTTCCTCAAGCGGTGGATTTCATCTTTGCCTTCTAAGATGGTTTCTTTCTTTTTAGCTTCCGCCGTTTTCAGCGCGTCGCTGACAATTTTTTTAGCCTCAGCCTCGGCAGAACCGATTTCCGCCTCAGCAATTTTTTTCCGGTGGTTAATTCCCGCAAAAAAAGCAACAGCGCCGCATACAGCCGCGATGACGACGATTAAAACAATCGCCAACCATAAATCCATCTGAATTGACACCTCCTTGATTTGATTTTTCATCGTTTCCATAATTTGTAAGAATGATAAAAGGAATCAACTCAAGAAAGCCGTTATTACGGATAATATTCAATTGTCTGCAAAAAATAAACACAACAAACCCCCTGCCCTTGGGGACAGGGACAATGTATCTCATCCGCGCGGCATCGGCGCGGCCAGTTACACAGATTGGTTTATCTATATATAACGGCCTCTTAAGAGTCCAATTAAAAAAAACAAACGGCGGTTTTTCCGCGTTTGAGCAGATTTCCACAAAACAAACGCACCCGGCCTTAACAGGGAGGTGCATATTTTGCGGTTATCTTTATCTATTTTATATTCAATCGCTGCGAAAGTCAAGGATTATTTGTATATATATGTATAAAAATGCATATAAAAAAGAACCCCTTCCCGCCTGAAAAAACGGCAAACCTCATAAAAAAGTCCTGTTTTATCGCATTTATTGCGTTACAATAAAATCCAATGGCCCTATGTTATGAAAAAGATAAAAAATTTTTGTTAAATTTTTGTCAAAGCCTTGTATTCTCCGTAAAAATGCTATATGATAGGGATGTTAACCAAAAGTTTCAAATTTCAGGAGGTAAATCTTATGTCAGTAAAAGTTGCTATTAACGGTTTTGGCCGCATCGGCCGTCTTGCTTTCAGGCAGATGTTCGGCGCAGAGGGCTACGAGGTTGTTGCGATTAACGACCTTACGGATGCGAAAATGCTCGCTCACCTTTTAAAGTACGACTCCGCCCAGGGCCGTTACAACAAGCCTGTAGAGGCAAAAGAAAACTCCATTGTCGTAGACGGAAAAGAAATTACGATTTATGCCAAGGCGAACGCCGCTGAGCTTCCCTGGGGCGAGCTCGGCATCGACGTTGTTCTCGAATGCACAGGCTTCTACTGCTCCAAGGCGAAGAGCCAGGCTCATATAGACGCAGGCGCCAAGAAGGTTGTCATCTCCGCTCCGGCCGGCAACGACCTTAAGACGATTGTTTACAGCGTAAACGAAGACACCCTGACAAAGGAAGACACCATCATTTCCGCCGCTTCCTGCACAACCAACTGCCTCGCTCCGATGGCCAACGCCCTCAATAAGCTTGCTCCTATCAAGAGCGGCATCATGAGCACAATCCACGCTTACACAGGCGACCAGATGGTTCTCGACGGACCGCACAGAAAGGGCGACCTCAGAAGAGCGCGCGCCGCTGCTGTCAACATTGTACCGAACTCCACAGGCGCCGCGAAGGCAATCGGCCTGGTTATCCCGGAGCTCAACGGAAAGCTCATCGGCTCTGCACAGCGCGTACCGGTACCGACAGGCTCCACGACCATTCTGACCGCGATTGTAGAGGGCTCTGTTACGGTTGACCAGATTAACCAGGCAATGAAGGCGGCTTCTTCCGAGTCCTTCGGCTACAATGAGGACCCGATTGTTTCCTCCGACGTCATCGGCATTACCTACGGCTCCCTGTTCGATTCCACCCAGACCATGGTCATCAACCTCGACAACGGCACAAGCGAGGTTCAGGTTGTATCCTGGTACGACAACGAGAACAGCTACACCAGCCAGATGGTCAGGACAATCAAATATTTCGCAGAGCTGTAATTAAATAATCTGCAAATTTACAGTGCGGGTATTCTGGCCCGCGTTCTGTCAAAGCTTTTACCGGAGAGGATGCCTCGGCGTCTTCTCCGGTTTGTTTTTGCCCTTGGTTTTATTTGATTCCAGGGCCTGCCATGCTTTGTTAAGCATGACATATAGCCAGTATCCTCTGACTGCATCAGACAAAACCGCAGCGGAGGAAGGCATAGAACAAAAAGGTTCATCGTATCGGGCGGCGGCTTTCATGGATTTATGCACACGAGATGGACGCTGTCCCCGGTTAAACGGTAATCATCGCAAAAAACGCCTGCGCTTAATCAATGCGCAGGCGTTCTTATACGTTTAGACAAAATTCCCACTGCTGTCCGTCATTCTGACATACCGCCGCAGCGGGTATTCCCCGTCGTGCGTGTCTGCGCAGGTAACGCCGGACATATCACCCGCGCCCGTTACCCGGTCGACTCCCGCCTTGAGCAGCAGCATGGTCAGCCCCTGCCTTTCTTCCGTCCCGCAGAGCAGCCCAGCCGTTTGTAAATAGCCCTTTTTACGGCGCAGAACCGGGATAATTTCTTTACGGGGCAGCCGCTTGACAAGACAGTTCCCGAACATCAGGGAAAGCGCTAGCTCCTTGTCCGTACAGGCCAAAAGGCTGCACCCCCTGCCCTTGTAAACCCGCTGCGCCGCTTCCTCTTGCCCCGACACCAGCAAGTCCAGCTTCTGATGGTAAAGGCGCAGGGAAATTTCAGCCTGCGCGCCTATGCTTTTTACGGGGTATTTTTGCGCAGCCTCCTCCAAAACCGGCAAAAACCGCCGGCAGAAGGCATACACGTCCTCCATACCGTCCGTATCGATATAAATCGTCTGGCATGAGCTGCACAGCAGCTGCTTTGTCTCCATGATATGGCGCGCAAGCTGCCGCAGCTCTGCATTGGAAGGCGCTCCGGACAGGTAGGCAAAGCTTAGCTTATGGCCCCATTCTATCAGCCTTGCGCCAACAGGCGCCATACTGCGCACAGCGGAAACCGCCTCGTCTCCACCCCATACGACGATACCGTCCGACATCTCCGCCATCCTTTTCATCGCGCCAATATCGGAGGATGGCGTGTCGAACACATAAATATAATCGGTAAGCGCGGGGGCGGTCGCAATCAATTCACAGAGAATCCGGATTGAAAGCCCATTGTCCGCCTGCGGCAGCTTTAAGATATTGACGTTGCCCGTCATCAGCCCTTCGGCCACGCTGTAGGCCGGAAGGCCGTCCACGTTGCCCGCGGCGATATGGAACAGCACGCCGAGCGGCAGGGCGCGCTTTACAATCGTCCTGCCCGCGCGTACTGGGCAGATTTCTTTTTCTATAAAAAAATCCCTGCCCAGCTCGGTATCCAGCTTAAACTGAAGGCTGTCTCGTTTAAGCAGTGACGCCGCCTCACAAATTTTTTCCTCTATCCCCTCAATATCGAGCTTTTCAATCAGTTCATCATATGCGCCGCTTTCAATTTTTTCTGCAAGCCTGTCGAACGCGCCGATTACATATTCGGGTCCGGGCGGCTCCCTCAAGAGCGTCTGGTTGATTTGGGCCTCCATGCGGCAGAGCAGCTCGCTTTGCTCGTCCGAACCATATAGCTTCCCTTTAAAAAGTATCATAGCTCCAGCCCCCTGAGCAGCTCGGCGGCGCCCGCCGCGCATGTTTTGATGTCGCTGAGCCCAACGCGGCCGATGATTTCAAGATACGGCGACCCTATCCCGCAGCCGCACTCTGCCGCGTCATGCAGCACGCCCAAATCGTCTGTCATCACACTGAGCACAGGCGCGCCGTATACCATGGGCGTCAGCAGGCTGACAAGCCCGGTCTCCCCGTTTTTTACCGGCTCGAGCGTATTGGCGTCGCGGATGATTACGCGGCTGTACGCCGGGATATGGAAGTGATGGTTTTTGCAGTCGCAATATAAAACCGGGTGCTCGACCGCGCCAAAAAACTCATGAATCTTATTCTCCTCAATCCCCAGTACCTTTTCCGCTAACCGGTACAGGATATGCTTTTCCACCTGCTCCTGGTAGAACTGCTTCCATCCGCCGCCGAGCAGGATTCGCGAGCCCTTTTTCAGCTTTAGGGAAATGCCCTGTTCGTCCATCGATTTCAGCAGAAAATAGGTGTAGGACGGGAACCCGACCAGGCGAACAGGAAAGGATGAGCGGCTGTATTTTAAAAGCGCGCAGATTACACCGTCCAAATCCGCTTTGTACCCGCCGTCTTTGAATTTCAAGGCATATTCCCGATGGATTGCAGGCGTAAACAGCGTCGCGCCAAACGCCGTTTTCGTTATTGCCGTTTGGTTTCCTTTATGGTGCTTGTAGCCGAGCAGTACATAATTAGCTGGAACCGCGGAAAACAGCCCATGCAGCCGGCCGAGCCGCAGCACCATTTTCAGCCCGCAGTACAGGCCGTATGTATCGAACGCAATACGGCTCATTTTCCCGCTGGTGCCGGATGAGGTCGCCTCTATCGGCGTTCTGCCCCTCGGCATGGTCAAAAGCTCGTGCGATTTGAAAAAGAGCGTCGGCAAAAAAGGCAGGCGCGCAAGGTCCTCATATACCCTCAGCTGTTCCGGCGCGAACCCAAGCCCGTCCAGAATTTTGCGGTACGGCCCGCAGTGGTTATACTGGTACGCGCAGTTTTCCCGCATCGCGGAAAGAAAAAGCCCGTTTGTTTCCTCCAAAAGATAAGGCTGTTTTACAGAAAACAGCCTCCCGCGCACACTCATTTTCCTCTCCCCTTCCCTATTAAAGTCCGGTTCCAACAAAGGCTACAAAATAAAAACCGCCGAAGTGCCCATACCCGTAAAACCCGCTTTTCTCTACAATCCAGCCGTTTTCGCCGGTAGTCCCATTGCCTGCGGCCCATTCATTTATTCCGTTGACGTTATCCCGATAAGGCTTAACGTCATAGATGACATAGAGGTAAGCCTTATCTTCCTCAGGAAATAAGGACGCTTCCTTTATTTTATATTCGGAAACGCCGCCGAAAAAATCGAGCTTCTCATATCCAAAATAGCCCTCTGAAAGCTTCTGAGCCAGTTTGTCCTCCCGCGTCGCGTCCGCCTGCGTGATATAAATGGGCCGCGCAAGTACAACCACGGCAAATACCGTGACGAGCGAGGCGGCGGCAATCAGCGCCGCTTTTGTTTTTTTGCCGATGCTTGCGCCAATGCAGACAGGTATCGTAATTCCAATTAAAATGGCAGCAATTAAAAGATAAAGCAACCCGTTCATCTCCTTTTTTCTATTATAAAGGATTATGCGAAAAAGGACAATCGGCTCTGGGGTGAATATTTTTCTCATGCAAAACAGGTTTTCTGCCAACAATTGTTTTTGCTAAGCCCGCATACTTTATGATAAGATAAGCATATCGGATTACTATGAATTTTAAAGCCAAAAAAATATGCCGTGAATTGCGCGCCCTTTTCGCCTTTTCGACAGGGCCGCGATGGTATGATGGGCGTGTTTTCGCAAAATGCCTGATTTCCGGCACAACGGCGGTTAACGCTATACAGCGCCGTTTTTGGGTACATCACAAAAATTTTACTAAATTATGTGGAATTAAAATTTAAAAATCTATTGAATTTTTACCGAAACATTGCTATTATATTATGGAGAGATTGTATATATTGGCAAAAAATCAGGAAAAATCTTGCATCGGCTCCTTTTTGTACAGGGTTTTATTCTTTTACGTCCGGGGGAAATATCATGGATGAACCGATATATACATTACAGAATGCGGAAGGAGAAAAACTTATGGCAGACGAAAAAATAACGGCTACCGAAGCGAAGGTGGATTCACGTTCCCCGCTCGAATTATTTCTTGCGGGTGAAAGCGTCAACGCATACGAATATATGGGGGCGCATAAATGTTATCGGGACGGGCTCGACGGCGTGGTGTTCCGTGTATGGGCGCCGAACGCCCTGACGGTTTCCGTCGCGGGTGATTTCAACAGCTGGGACAACATGAAAAACTATATGGAGCGTGTGGACGGTACGGGCGTATGGGAATGCTTTATCCCGAACGTCAACCAATATCAGGCATATAAGTACTGTGTGGAAACGCCCTGGTTTGAAAAGCTATATAAAACCGACCCATACGGCTACCACTGCCAGACACGTCCCGACAACGCGTCGCTTTATTATGATTTGGACGGCTTTGAATGGACCGACACGGGCTGGCAGGAAAAGAAAGCGGAAAAGCCGCATTATGAGCGGCCAATGAATATTTATGAGGTACACGCAGGTTCCTGGAGGCTGGGTGAAGACGGCTCGCGCTACAGCTACCGAAAGCTTGCCGACGAGCTGATTCCTTACGTCAAGGACATGGGCTATACGCATATCGAATTCATGCCGCTGACGGAATATCCGTTTGACGGCTCATGGGGCTACCAGGTCACCGGCTACTTTGCGCCGACCTCCCGCTACGGCACGCCGCACGATTTTATGTATTTTGTCGATAAATGCCATGAACAGGGCATCCAGGTCATTCTCGACTGGGTTCCCGCCCACTTCCCGCGTGACGCGCACGGCCTTGCAAAATTCGACGGCACCTGCTGCTATGAATACGCCGACACGCGCAAGGGCGAGCATAAGGAATGGGGTACGCTCGTTTTTGACTACAGCCGCTTTGAGGTAATCAGCTTTTTAATGTCGAGCGCAATGTTCTGGCTTGACAAGTACCATATCGACGGAATCCGCGTGGACGCGGTCGCCTCGATGCTGTACCTCGATTATAACCGCCACGACGGCGAATGGGTTGCCAACAAATACGGCGGCAAGGAGCATCTGGAGGCGGTCGCCTTTATCCAGAACCTCAACTCCAAAATTGCCGCGCTCTATCCGCAGGATTATATGATTGCGGAGGAATCCACCTCTTGGCCAATGGTCTCCCGCCCTGTTGAGGACGGCGGGCTCGGCTTCAACTACAAGTGGAATATGGGCTGGATGAACGACATGCTGCATTATATGTCGCTCGACCCGCTTTACCGCCCCTATCATCACGACAACCTGACCTTCTCGTTCTTCTATGCGTTTTCCGAGAATTTCCTTTTGCCGATTTCGCATGACGAGGTCGTATACGGCAAAGGCTCCCTTATCAACAAAATGCCGGGCGAATATGAACAGAAATTCGCGGGCGTCCGCGCTTTTATGGCTTATATGATGATTCATCCCGGCAAAAAGCTCACCTTTATGGGTGCGGAAATCGGCCAGTTCGACGAGTGGAACGCAACCCAGCAGCTCCAATGGAACCTGCTTGAATTCCCGAAGCACCAGGAGCTCCATGAGTTTTACAAGGCGCTCAACCATTTTTATCTGGAAAACCCGCCGATGTACGAGGTCGATTTCTCCTGGGAGGGCTTCTCCTGGATTCACCATGACGACTATATGCAGAGCGTCATCGCGTTCCGCAGGATGGATAAAAAGGGCAACAACATCATCGGCGTGTGCAACTTCCAGCCGGTCCTGCGCGAGGGCTACCGCATCGGCGTACCGCAAAACGGCTACTATGCCGAGGTATTCAATACAGACGACGAGCGCTTCGGCGGCACGGGTATTACAAACGGCCAAAACATCAATTCCGACGGCGAGGCGCTGCATGACTGCGACCAGTCGATTCTTCTGACCTTACCGCCGATGTCCGTCATGTACTTTAAGTGCATCAGGAAAAAGCCGCCCAGAAAGAAAAAGGCACCCGCCAAAAAGGACGCTGGCAAAAAGTCGGAAACAGCCGCCCAGGACAGCGGCCAAACGAACGAAGGCAAATAACCGTGGTTTTCGGTTATCTGCAAAATATATCGGCAATTTGGAGGTATCGGTATGTATCCGAAGCAAGAGGTAGTCGCCATGCTGCTGGCCGGCGGACAGGGCAGCAGGCTCGGTGTTTTGACAAAAAAGCTTGCAAAGCCGGCGGTCCCGTTCGGCGGCAAGTACAGGATTATTGATTTTCCGCTTTCCAACTGTGTAAACTCCGGTATTGAAGCGGTCGGCGTGCTGACACAGTACCAGCCGCTCGTGCTCAATGAATATATTGGCAACGGCCAGCCGTGGGATTTGGACGGCATGCTCGACGGCGTGCACTGCCTGAGCCCCTACCAGCAGGTAGGCGGCGCCGACTGGTATTCAGGCACGGCAAACGCTATCTACCAGAACATGAACTATATTGAGCGGTATGACCCGGAATATGTGGTCATCCTGTCGGGTGACCACATCTATAAAATGGACTATTCCAAAATGGTCGCGTTCCATAAGGAGCACAACGCAGACTGCACCATCGCGGTTATCGACGTACCGCTTGAGGAAGCATCGCGCTTTGGTATCCTCAACACCAATCCCGACGGCTCTATTTACGAGTTCGATGAAAAGCCCGCCGTACCCAAAAGCACAAACGCCTCCATGGGCATTTACGTGTTCAGCTTCGACAAGCTGAAAAAATACTTAACGCTCGACGCGGCACAGCAAGGCTCCAGCAATGACTTCGGCAAGGACGTTCTGCCTGCTATGCTCAGTGCCGGCGAGCGGATGTTTGCATACCAGTTTGAGGGCTACTGGAAGGACGTCGGCACAATCGACAGCCTCTGGGAAGCAAACATGGATTTGCTCGACCCGAACGTCCCGCTCGATTTAAGCGAGGACAGCCATAAAATTTATTCCCGCAACCCCGTCATGCCGCCGCATTATATCGCGGACGCAGCCAAAATCCAGAATTCGCTTGTGGCGGACGGCTGCAATATTTACGGCGCGCTGGAGTTTTCCATCCTGTTCGCGGGCGTAACGGTCGGTAAGAACGCAGTCGTGACCGATTCCATCATCATGCCCGGCGCGGTTATCGAGGACGGCGCTGTCGTACAGTATGCAATCGTCGCGGAAAACGCGGTCATCGGCAAAAACGCGGTGGTCGGCGCGCGGCCAGAGGATATCAGCGACAAGGATGCCTGGGGCATCGCCGTGGTCGGCGACAACCTGACTGTGGGCGCAAACGCCGTAGTGCCGCCGAAGGCCATGATAGATAAAGACATACCGGAGGTGGAAAAGGCATGAGAGGAAACAACGTACTGGGCCTTGTGTTCCCGAACATACACGACGAGCTGATTTCCGAGCTGACGGCCAAGCGCACGATGGGCTCCGTGCCGTTCGGCGGAAAATACCGCCTGATAGATTTTGTGCTGTCCAATATGGTAAACTCCGGCATCAACAAGGTCGGCGTGATAACAAACAACAACTTTGCGTCCCTGATGGACCATGTCGGCTCCGGCAAGGCGTGGGATTTATCAAAAAGGCGCGGGGGGCTTACCGTGCTCCCTCCTTTTTCGCAGGGCTACAGCAAATTCAACACGCCGGTCGAAAGCATTTACGGTGTGCGCGGCTTTATCAACAACTCCTCTGAGGAATACGTCCTGCTGTCGCAGTGCGACTGTGTGTTCAATATCGATTACCAGAAGATGATATCCTCCCACATCAAGTCGGGGGCGGATATTACAATCCTATATAAAACCGGCGAGGTCCCGGAGCACCGGGAGCAGGCAATCGTATTAGAGCTTGGGACCGACAACCGCGTGGAGGAGCTGCTCGTAAAGCCCCGCCCTGAGGGCGAATGCAATTTTGCTACCGGCAGCGTGCTTTTAAAGCGGGAGCTCCTGATGGAGCTTGTGACAGACTGCATCAGCCGCAACGCGCTCGATTACAAGCGCCACCTGCTGCAGGACAATTTCAGGAAATACAAATTTTACGGCTACGAGCTCACAGGCTACAGCGCCGTTATTTCGTCGATGGACGACTATTTTGCCGCGAACATGGCGCTTATGGAACCAAAGATGCGCGCCGAGCTGTTTAATGGTTCCCGCCCAATTTATACGAAAGTGCGCGACGATATGCCCAGCAAATACGGCCTTGGCTCCTCCGTGAAAAACTCGCTGATTGCCCAGGGCTGCATCATTGACGGCGAGGTTGAAAACTGCGTCGTCTCCAAGGGCGTGCATATCGGAAAGGGCGCGAAGGTGTCGAACTGCGTCATCATGCAGGACACAAAAATTGGTGCAAACGCCAACCTCAATTACGTTATCTGCGACAAGGACGTTGTGATTAAGGACGAACGGGCGTTGATGGGTTATCAGAGCTATCCTATTTACATTGCGAAGATGAGCGTGGTATAATAGTTTCGTATCAATTGCATTTTGTGCAAAATCCGGGAGGTTTTTTGAGTGAGAATTTTATACTGCACGAGCGAGGCAAACCCCTTTGCCGGTTCCGGCGGCCTTGCCGACGTCGCGGGCGCGGGCTCGCTGCCCAAGGCGCTGTGCGAACGGCAGATTGACTGCCGCGTCGTTATGCCGCTTTACGGCGATATTCCGCAGTCGCTTCGCGACAGCATGCGCTATATTACGAATTTCACCGTCCCTGTCGCGTGGAGGCGCCAGTACTGCGGCGTTTTTGAGGCGCACTACAACGGCGTTATGTTCTACTTTATCGACAACGAATATTACTTCAAGCGCAGCGGCCTGTACGGCTTTTACGACGACGCGGAGCGCTTTTCGTTCTTCTCAAGGGCGGTTATGGAAATGCTCCCCTATGTCAACTTCCATCCCGACCTTGTCCACTGCAACGACTGGCAGACGGCGCTTATACCCACATATTACTACCTGTTCTATTCGCACAACCCATGGTACCACAACATCAAGAGCATCTTTACCATCCATAATATCCAGTACCAGGGCATGTACGGATGGGAGGTCAATACCGAATGCGTCGGCATTCCGCCGGCGGAAACGAGGCTGCTTGAGCAGGACGGCAAGCTCAACATGGTAAAGGGCGCCATTGAAACGGCAACGCGCGTCACCACCGTAAGCCCAAGCTACGCAAACGAGATTTTAGACCCGTGGTTCTCCCATGGGCTCGATACCATCCTGCGCAACCGGCAGTATAAGCTGTGCGGTATCCTCAACGGAATCGACAACGCAAGCTACGACCCGGCGACGGATTACCAGCTTTACCGCAATTATACCGCGGACGACATGAGCGGCAAGGCGGAATGCAAGCGCGCGCTTCAGGAGCGCTTGGGCCTTGCGCAGCGCGGCGATATCCCGATTATCTCAATGGTATCTCGCATGGTACAGCACAAAGGGCTTGACCTTGTCCGTATGACGCTCGACGAAATCATGTGCGGCCATGACGTACAGTTTGTCATTCTTGGCTCCGGCGACAAGGAATATGAGGATTTCTTCCGCCATATGCAGTGGAAATACCCGGGCAGGGTATGCGCGTGCATCGGCTTTATCCCGGAGCTTGCGAGAAAAATCTATTCCGGCTCCGACATTTTCCTGATGCCCTCCATGAGCGAGCCGTGCGGCCTGTCACAGATGATTGCCCTGCGCTACGGCACGGTTCCCGTCGTGCGCGAGGTCGGCGGCCTGCGCGATTCCATCCATGACAGCCTTGACGGGAAGGGCAATGGTTTTACGTTCTCCAAATATGAGGCATATGATATGGTGCAGTGTTTAAAGCGCGCCATCAACGGCTACTGGAACCGCGACGGCTGGAAGAAGCTTATGCGCCGCTGCATGGTAAGCGACAACAGCTGGGCGCGCAGTGCAAACGATTATATCAACGTTTACAGCGACACCGTAAACAATTGGAAATAAAAAATATGGACCTGCGGGAGAGGCTTTTGCCCCTCCCCTTTCTTTTTGCGGGTTTCTTGCGCAGGGGCAGTTTTCACACGGCGGAAAATCTTTTTTATATATGCCTTGCCTGGAAAGCTGCAATGATATAAGATAGGGATAATCCCTAAAAATGGAGGAAACCGCCATGAAGCTGCAAGCGCCCAACCTGCCTAATAACCCTATCACGACCTCAAACCTCCGGGAGCTGCTGGAGGAAGCGCATATCCTCGACGGCGCGGTGTATAACGCGCGTGTTAAAAAAGCCGTATATTGTGAAACCGGCGCGGAAGGCGTATCGTTTAAAAACGTGATATTTGAAGGCTGTAATTTCACAGGATGCCCATTAAAAGGGGCTTCCTTTTACGACTGTTCGTTTTCCTCCTGTAATTTTTCTAACGCCGGTTTGAACGGGAGCTATTTCTCCCGCTGTGAAATAAAAAGCTGTAAGGCCGTCGGCGCGAACCTGCGCGAATGCCGGATGAACGACGTATCGATTTCTGACAGCAACCTGAGCTTTGTAAATTTTGATGAATCCAAAATGCAGGGCGTTATAGTGCGTGACAGCGATTTCAATTCCGCTACGTTTACCCAGTGCAAGCTGAAAAACGCCGTCTTTGACAATAACCAGTTTGTCCGCACCAGCTTTTTTAAAACGCCGCTTAAGGGAATCGACCTGCGCACCTGCGAACTGTCCGGGCTTATCGTGTCGATTGAATGCACCGAGCTCAAGGGCGCTGTCGTCACCATGTTCCAGGCCGCCGAGCTTTCCCGCCTGATGGGGCTGGTTATCAAATAAAAGAAGCATAAGCCGGTCTGGCACAGCGCTACATATAAATAGTCACGCAGAATGGGGAAGATGGTATGGCAGTTACATATAGAAAGTCAATAAAAACGGATTTTGATACGTTGGCTGAAATGAGAATACAACAGCTGATGGAGGAAGGGGCGAAGCCTTCTTTTGATTTAAAGCCGAATCTCCTGGATTATTACAGCAGGCATTTTGACGACGGCACGTTTATTTCATGGCTTGCGGCCGACGGAGGAAGGATTGTAGGAACGAGCGGGATGTCCTTTGTTGAAAAGCCGCCCTATTACAGCTGCCCGTCCGGGAAAATCGGCCTGCTATCAAGCATGTATGTCATAAAAGAATACCGGAGAAATGGGATAGCAAAAATGCTGCTGGATAAGGCGGTAAACGAAGCGAAGAATTTTGGCTGCGCCGCGGTACAGGTAACTGCGTCTGACATAGGCGTGCTGCTGTACACAGGCTATGGCTTTCAGAAAAACAGCAATTTCATGTATTACCCATTCTGACAGAATCGGGCTATGGCGCGGCGGCTCTATTCGTTTTATCCAAAAGTTTTCATCACCTGTTATGTACAAAATTCTTCAAATTGTTTATAAAACCGCGTTGACATTTCCCGTAAAAATCGGTAAAATTTGGTTTAGTAATCGGCCGCAATCCGGATAAAGTAAGGATGAGACGGCCTAAACAGCGGCGAAAGGATGAACAAAATGAAGAAAACGGTTCCCGTATTTTTAACGTGCCTGCTTCTTTGCGCGGCGCTTCTTTCCTCCTGCTCACAGACACCGCCCGACCCAAAGGCAATTGTCGGCGCATGGGAATACCGCAGCCAGGTATGGTGCGATTTTAAAGAAGACGGCACCTGCGCAATCGGCGGTACGACAGGGACGTACAGCGTTTCGGACGATATGGTGCTCACCATGACGCCGAATGGCGGCGATGCCCAGACGTTTGAATGGGCTGGCGCAAAAGAAAAGGTTACAACCTCAAACTGGCTGATTGCGGACGGCACGCTTTACCTCAACGGCGGCGTATACCCGCGTTATACGGAAGACGATACGCAGGCGCAAAGCGGGGCGTCTTCCTCCGAGGCGGAAACAGCCTCTGCCAGCTCATCTGGCAGCTCCTCCCAATAAATACTCTTTTACTGGCAAGGGAACGTTGGGCGTTCCCTTCTTTCTTTGCTTTCTTCTGGTAAATCCAGCCTGTTATATGGAACGCGCTGTGTACCGGCCCGCCCTTTGACACTTTATTTCGCTAAAATACTTGACCGAAAGCCCCAATCATATTATAATTATCTTTAAACGTGAATGCGAAATAACCGCAGGCAACTGTTTAAAAATACAGCAACCGACAGGAGTGAACCGGCATTATGATAAGCGGTGCGGATATCATGGTCAAATGTCTGGAAAACGAGGGTGTATCCGTCATCTTCGGTTATCCCGGCGCTGCCATATGCCCTTTTTACGATTCCCTTTTAAATTCAAATATCAAGCACATTCTAGTCCGGCAGGAACAGAACGCGGCGCACGCCGCAAGCGGTTACGCGCGTTCCATCGGCAAGGGCAAGGCGGGCGTATGTGTTGCGACCTCAGGCCCGGGCGCGACGAACCTGATTACGGGCATTGCGACCGCCTACACGGACTCCATCCCCGTCATTGCGATTACCGGCCAGGTACGCAGCGATTTACTGGGGCGCGATGTGTTCCAGGAGGCGGACATCACCGGCGCATGCGAGCCGTTTGTCAAGCACAGCTACCTGGTCAAGCGAACGGAGGATTTGCCCCGCGTATTCAAAGAGGCGTTCCATATCGCTACGACCGGAAGGCCGGGGCCGGTACTCATCGATATTCCAATCGATATTCAGCAAAATGAAATAGAAGAGTTTATCTATCCGGAAAAAGCGGAAATCATCGGCTACAAGCCGAACACGAGCGGCCACGCCATTCAGATTAAAAAGGCGTGCGAGCTGATTAAAAGCGCGAGCCATCCGGTCATTTGCGCGGGCGGCGGCGTATTGTCCTCCGGCATTAAGCTCAAGCTCGTTGCGTTTGCTGAAAAGACCGGCATTCCCGTCGTGTCCACCATGATGGGAATCGGCGTTATGCCTTCCGACCACGAGCAGTACCTTGGCATGCTCGGCAGCCACGGCAAGGGCGCCGCAAACCGCGCCATCCATGAGGCCGACCTCATCATCGTATGCGGCGCGCGTTTGGGAGACCGCGCTGTCGCCGCTCCCGACCAGGTCAGCGAACGCTCAAAAATCATACATATCGACATCGACCCCGCCGAAATCGGCAAAAATATCAGGACGACCGTGCCGATTGTCGGCGATATGAAAAACGTTATCGACAAGCTCACAGACGGCGTGGGCGACTACCATATCCCCCATTTATGGGAGGACACCGTCACCCGCTGGAAACAGGAGCTTTACCGTACGCCCCCGCAGTTTGAGGGCTTTGTGGAGCCGCGGAGCTTTGTCGCGGCCCTTTCCTCCATGCTTCCCAGCAAGGCGATTCTCGTCGCCGACGTCGGGCAGAACCAAATTTGGTGCGCGAATAATTTCCGCATCAAGGAGGGCCGGTTCCTCACAACGGGCGGCATGGGCACGATGGGCTATTCCATTCCCGCCGCAGTCGGCGCTAAGCTTGCGCGCCCTGGCAGGGAGGTCGTTGTGGTCTGCGGCGACGGCGCGTTCCAGATGGGCATGAACGAACTGGGAACCATTGCGCAGAACCATTTAAACGTAAAAATTATCATTATGCGCAATACGCGCCTCGGCATGGTGAGGGAGCTGCAGAAAAACCTTTACGGCTCGCGCTACAGCGCGACGTTCCTCGATGAGGAAACGCCCGATTTCCAGAAGATTGCGGAAGCCTACCATATTCCCTCCGCGGTCGCAAACTCAAATGAAGAAGCGCAGAAGGCCGCGGCCGAAATGCTGAAATCGAGCGGCGCTTATATGCTCGTCTGCAACGTAAGCCCAGACACGCCGTCTATTTGAACGGCGCATAAAATCCGCGGAAAGGATTTGTTTTTATGAAGCATACGCTTTCCATCCTCGTGGAAGACCACGCGGGTGTCTTAAGTAAAATATCGGGCCTGTTTTCCCGCCGCGGCTTCAACATCGACAGCCTCGCCGTAGGCGTGACGAACGACCCGAATGTGTCGCGCATCACAATCGTTGCGGACGGCGACGAATATGTGGTGGAGCAGCTCGAAAAGCAATTAAACAAGGTGATTCCCGTTATCAAGGTCAAAGCCTATGAGGAGGGCACCTATTTAAGCCGTGAGCTCGCGCTCATCAAGGTGCATTGCAGCACCGCGAAGCGTTCCGAAATCATGCAGATTGCACAGGTGATGGACGCAAAAATCGTGGACGTCGCGCAGACCACCGTTACGTTCGAGTATTCCGACACGGTGGAAAAAATCGAGACGCTCATCAATTTACTCAAGCCTTATGGTATCCGTGAAATCGTAAGAACAGGCACCGTCGCCATTGAAAAGGGCGCGGCTACCGCCCGCTGAACCACGGTTTAACAGATTCATATAAATTTATACCGCCATATACAATGGCAAGGAGGAATTCACAATGGCAAAAATTTATTATCAGTCGGACTGCAACCTAAGTCTTTTAAACGACAAGACCGTTGCGATTATCGGTTACGGCAGCCAGGGGCACGCGCACGCGCTCAACCTGCATGAAAGCGGCGTAAACGTCATTGTCGGCTTATATGAAGGCAGCAAGAGCTGGGCAAAGGCCGAGGCCGCTGGCCTTAAGGTCATGACAGCCGCTGAAGCTGCGAAGGCGGCCGATATTATTATGATTCTCATCAACGACGAAAAACAGGCCGGGCTTTATAAAAACGATATTGCCCCGAACCTCACCGAGGGCAAGGCGCTCGCGTTTGCGCACGGCTTTAATATCCATTACCAGCAGATTATCCCCCCGAAGGACGTCGACGTGTTCATGATTGCCCCGAAGGGCCCGGGCCACACGGTCCGCAGCGAATATGTTGAGGGCAAGGGCGTACCGTGCCTGATTGCGGTATACCAGGACGCCACCGGCAAGGCGCAGGACCTCGGCCTTGCGTACGCGGCGGGTATCGGCGGCAGCAGGGCCGGCGTGCTTGAAACCACCTTCAAGGCTGAGACCGAGACCGACCTCTTTGGCGAACAGGCTGTCCTGTGCGGCGGCGTAACCGCCCTGATGAAAGCCGGCTTTGAAACACTCGTTGAAGCGGGCTACGCACCGGAGAACGCATATTTCGAGTGTATCCACGAGATGAAGCTGATTGTTGACCTCATTTACAAGGGCGGCTTCAGCATGATGCGCTATTCCATCTCCGACACAGCCGAGTACGGCGATTACGAGACCGGCAAGCGTCTGGTTACGGACGAGACGAAGAAGGAAATGAAGAAGGTCCTTACCGAGATTCAGGACGGCACCTTCGCTTCCAAGTGGATTGCCGAGAACAAAAATGGCCGTTCCCACTTCAACTCCTGCCGCCGCATTGAAGCGGAGCATCAGCTCGAGGCTGTCGGCAAGGAGCTCAGAAAGATGTATTCCTGGAACGAAGAGGAATAATTTGCTTCTGTTTTCATAAAGGCTACATATAAAGGAGCGCGTTTAAACGCGCTCCTTTTCGTTTTATCCGGCCTGAAAGGCGCGAAAAAGGGAAACCGCTCAGGCGGTTTCCCTTTTTCATAGAAATAGATAGGTTAAGCTTATTCAATCGATTTGAGCGACTCCACCATGCTGACCGCTTTCATCTTATAATACATCAGCCAGTTGACAAGCAGCGAGAACAGCGCTGTCAGGCCGATTGCCCACAAAAAGCTCATGGCGTTCATCCCCCTGCCGAACATGATGTTGTCAATCTCAACCGTCTGCACAATAAAGTCAGTCAGGAACACGCCCATTACCAGTCCCAGAAGGATACCCACTATCGTCAGGACAATATTCTCGCGGTATACATAGGCGCTTACCTCTTTATTATAGAAGCCGAGCACCTTAATCGTCGCGATTTCGCGCACGCGTTCGGCAATGTTGATATTCGTCAGGTTATAAAGCACAACGAACGCAAGCGCGCCCGCGCAGATAATCAGGACATACACAACCATGTTGAGGCTCTGTATCATATCCTCAAAATTGCTGATTCCGTCGCTTGTAGACGAAACAGCCGCTATGTCGCCACGTGCGAGCATATCCTTGGCAAACGACTTCTGGTCGTCCTCTTCCCCGCTGCTGGTTTTGGCAAGAATCATATTATATTTGGAGCTTTCCCCGTATACCTTCTCATAGCTTCCCGGAGAAAGGTAAATATAGCCATACAAATAATTTTCACTGATACCCGTGACCGGGACCGAGTACTCCTCTCCGTCGTCTTCAAAGCGGATGGTATCCCCTACCCCGATATTGAGCGTCTTGGCGAGCTTTTCCGTCACGACAGCGCCATCGTCGGACAGCGTAAGCTTTGCGCCCGATTCCCTTTCATGCAGGTCGATGACGTTCTCCATATCGCCGGTGTCCTGCGGAGTAAAGACATAAATCTCATCGATTTTTTCACTGCTCTTATCAGAAAACGCCTTTACGGCCTTCTGCTCCACCAGCGCCGCCCCCGCAATGCGGCTGTCGGCATTTACATCGTTGAACAGCGGCTTCGCCTGCTCAAAATCATTTGAGGATTTTGTGACGATGACCGTATCATACTTGTAAATCTCCTGGAATTGCTTGTCAACAATCACACTGATAGAATCCTTGATGCCAAACCCCGCGATAATCAGCGCGGTACACCCGGCAACGCCGAGCACCGTCATCAGGAAACGCGCCTTATACCGCAGCAGGTTGCGCGCCGTCACCTTGGAGGTAAAGCTCATGTGCTTCCAGAGGATTGGTATGCGTTCTAAAATGATGCGCTTGCCCTTCTTCGGCGCTTTCGGGCGCATCAACCCCGCCGGGCGGCCCTTAAGCTCTTTATAGCAGGTGATATACGCGACCGTCGTCGTACAGACAAGCGCCGCCGCTATGCCGATTACTATATAAAGCCACGGCATCACAAACGTAAGCGGTTTGATTGAATACATCATCGCGTAGGCGTTGAATATGATATTCGGCAGTATCGGCACGCCGAACGCAAGCCCCACAAGCGCTCCGGAAAGCCCCGCAATCGTCGCGTAAATCAGGTATTTCGCCATGATGCTGCCGGAGGAATACCCCAGCGCCTTGAGCGTCCCGATTTCCGTACGCCTTTCCTCGACCATGCGCGTCATGGTGGTCAGGCAGACAAGCGCCGCGACGAGAAGAAAGAACAGCGGGAAAACCTGTGCCACCGCATCGACACGGTTTGCGTTATCGATGAAGGTGGAATAGCCCGGGTTGTCGTCGCGCGTGAATATGTACCATTTCATTTCGGAGAAGGAATCGAGCCTCTTCTGCGCGAGTTGAAGCTCCAGCTCCGCATTCTTCAGCTTCTCCTGTGCCTCTTCTTTGGAGGAAGCAAGGGTTTTCTTTCCCTCGTCGAGCTTCTCCTGCCCTTCCTTTTCCTGCCTGTCAAGCTCTGACTTACCGTCTTCTAATTCATATTTTCCGGTAATCAGCTGCTTTTGCGCGTCGTCAAGCTGCCGCTTGCCCTCTTTTTTAGCCTGGGCAAGCTGTCCTTTCGCTTTTTCAAGCTCCTGTTTGCCGCTGTCAATCTCTTCCTTTGCCTGCGCAAACTGCTTCGCGCCTGATTCTTTTTGCTCCTTGAGCTCCGCCGCGCCGTCTTCAAGTTTCGTTTTTGCGTCCTTGAGCTGCTGTTCGCCGTCTATGAGCTGCTGCCTGCCGCTTTTGATTTCGTCCTGGTAGACAGAAATCAGCCCCTGCGCCTTGGAAAGCGCTTCCTTAAGCCTCTGGGCCGCTTCACCTGTTGCTCCCGCCAGCTGCTCCTCCAGCGTTTTTACCGTCTGCTGGGCATCATGGAGCAGGTCTTCCAAGGCGTCCAGCTTTGCGGCTGCCTGCGGTTTTGTATGGGTATAAAATTCTTCATACTGCTTTTTGTATTCCGCCTCGCCGTCTGCAAGCTCCTTCTCCGCGGCGGCTATTTTTTCATCGTATTCCTTTTTTGACGCCTCGTATTGCAGCTCCGCCTTATCAAGCTTTGCTTCGTTTCGGCTTATCTGCTCCTGTGCCTGTGCGATTTCCTCATAAAATTCTGTGATTTTAGAGGGCAGGAGCGCCTGCCCTTCCTCAAGCTGCTTTTGCGCGTCTGATAGCTTCTCTTTGCCCTTTTTAATCTGGGTGTCGTATTCCCTCTGTGCGGCATCAAGCGCTTCCTGTGCCTTTTTGAGCTCTTTCTCCGCCTTGTTTTTCTGGTTGCTATATTCCTTAACGCCGTTTTCAAGCTCCTGCCTTGCCTGCTCCAGCGTGCTTTGGTCGAATACCTCCAGCCGTTCGCCGCTTAAGCTTTTGAGCTTTTTCGATATATCGTTCACGCCGTCCTTGTATGTATCGCTGAAAGAAGAAATATCGGCGCTCAAATATTTTGTCGTCGCGTAAATATCGGTATACCTTTCATAGGAAAAATCCTGCGGAGGTATCATCATATACTGTGACACCTTGCCGTTCCCGATGGTCGTCGTGCCGCGCTCAAAGGAGATGTACATCGGCGACTGCACAAGGCCCACGACCTTATAGTCGAGCGTCTTCAATATATCCTTTGTGTCTGTGTCGTCGATTTTCGCTTCAATATGGATGGTATCGCCAATTTTAAAAGCGCCCTCGTAGGAACGGCTTTCCACGGCGATTTCCCCTGATTTCTCCGGCAGGCGCCCATCCACGAGCACCGGCTCGCTGATGGGCTGTTTATCCCCGTCCTTCTGCGGCAGGGAATAAAGCCGCACGACGTTGCCCGTGCCGTCCGTATTGACGATAATGTCGGCGCTGTACGCCGCCGCCACCTGCTTCACGCCGTCGATATCCGCAACGGCCTTCAAATCGCCGTCGTCGAACCCAACCGTGGATACCAGGCGGAAATCCATTAAATTCTGTTCAACATAATATTCGTCGGAGGTCTTTGTCATGGCGGGGCTCGCAGCCTTGACGCCAGCAAAAAAGCCGACGCCCAGCCCGATAATTGCCAGGATTGAGAGAAAGCGCGCTTTTGTGCTCCTTATCTCACGCAGCGTATTTTTACGCAGTGCTTTTGTCACCGGGCTTCCCCCTTTCCACCGTTTCCCTTTTCATCTTACCACTCGATTTCATCAACCGATTTCGGCTGTCCGTTATGTACGTTGCTGATGACCTTTCCGCTTTTCATGCGGATGATATGGTCGGCCATCGGCGTAATCGCCTGGTTATGCGTAATCAAAACGACCGTCATGCCGTCACGCCGGCAGGTCGTCTGTAACAGCTTTAAAATCGATTTGCCCGTGCTGTAGTCGAGCGCGCCGGTCGGCTCGTCGCATAACAGAAGCTTCGGGCGCTTTGCAAGCGCCCTTGCAATCGATACACGCTGCTGTTCTCCGCCGGAAAGCTGGGACGGAAAATTGTCCATGCGTTCCTCAAGCCCGACGCTCGCAAGCGCTGTGGCCGGGTCGAGCGGGTTCTTGCAAATTTGGGTTGCAAGCTCTACATTTTCCTTTGCCGTCAGGTTTGGCACAAGGTTATAGAACTGGAAAACAAAGCCGATGTCGTACCTGCGGTATGCGGCAAGCTCCTTTTGCTTGAATGTGCTGATGTCCTTCCCGCCGACAATGATTTTCCCTGCGTCGCATCGGTCCATTCCGCCTAAAATATTGAGCACCGTCGTTTTGCCCGCTCCGCTTGAGCCGACCACAACGGCAAACTCGCCCTCTTCTATTTGAAAAGAGATACCGTCGACAGCGGTGATTGTCACCTCTCCCATCCGGTATCTTTTATAAACGTCTTCAAATGTAACCAAACCAGCCATACCGTCACGCTCCGTTCCCATCTGCAAATATGCGGTTCCGTATTGAATTATCATAGCACAGGGCACATAAAATGTAAATGGATACAAGGAACGGAAATCACCGGCCAACCGCCGGATTTTTGCACATTATCTCATAAAACAGCAGCCGTCCGGGGAAGTGAATCCACCGGACGGAAAATGCCTTCTATACGCCTGTCTTACAAACGGGACGGCTCAAAGCCTTATTCGCCCGCTGCGCCGATTTCCACTCCGCACGCGTGTTTGGGACGGGAATCGAAGCCCTCGTCAGACGTTACAATATCGTAAAACCGGAATCCGCCCGACAGATTATAGCAGGTAAACCCATATCCCGAAAGAATGCGGCACGCAATATAGCTGCGCAGTCCGCTGAAGCAGTTGACATAAACGGGCTTAGACCTGTCAAGCTCGCCAATTCGCCCTCGCAGCTCGTCGAGCGAGATATTGACTGTTCCCTCGATGTGCTTCCTTTCATATTCAGACGGCGTGCGCGTGTCGAGCAGAATCGCGCTTCCGTCGCGCGGCAAATCCTTCACATCGTGCCAGTGGTACTGCCTGACCAGCCCATGGCGCACGTTTTCAATCACATAACCCGCCATGTTGACCGGGTCTTTTGCCGAGGAAAACGGGGGCGCGTAGGCAAGCTCAAGCTCTTCAAGGTCTTCCCCCGCCATACCCGCGCGGATTGCGGCTGCAATTACGTCAATTCGTTTATCTACCCCGTCGAACCCGACAATCTGCGCACCGAGAATTTTACCCGATTCCTTGTCAAATACAGTTTTTATCGTCATATTGGACGCGCCGGGGTAGTAAGCCGCGTGCGAGGCGGAAAAGGTAACCACCTTGTCATAGGAAAGCCCCGCGGCTGCCGCTGCTTTTTCACTGAGCCCCGTGGCGGCGGCTGTCATGTCGAACAGCTTCAGGACAGAGGAGCCCTGCGCGCCGTGATAATAGCTTTCCCTGCCGCATATATTGTCAGCGGCAATCCTCCCTTGCTTGTTAGCAGGCCCCGCAAGCGGAACAAGCGCCTTTTCTCCTGTAATAAAATGGTTGGTTTCAACCGCGTCTCCTACGGCATAAATATCAGGGTCGGACGTCTGCATTCGGCTGTTTACAGCAATCGAACCCTTTACGCCCAGCTTAAGTCCCGCCTCCCCCGCGAGGTGCGTATCGGGTACGACGCCAATTGAAATAACCGCCATGGAGGCCGCGAGCACTTCCCCGTTATCGAGTGTAACGAGCAGGCCGCCGTCCGTTTCTTCAAGGGAGGAAACACCTGTGTTAAGGCAGAGGTTCACCTGCTTTTTCTTCAGGTACGCGTGTACGCTGCACGCCATATCGTAATCGAGCTGCCCCATGACCTGCCGGTCCTTCTCTACCACTGTCGTCTTCACGCCGAGGCTAGTCAGGTTTTCCGCCATTTCCAGCCCGACAAAGCCTCCTCCTACAATAACGGCGCTTTCAGGCTTTTCGTTTTCCGTATATGCTTTGATGCGCATGGTGTCCTCTACCGTGCGCAGCGTAAAAACGCGGCCGCTGCCGATTCCTGGAATATTAGGCTTCACAGCGTTTGCGCCCGGGGAGAGTACCAGCTTGTCATACGCTTCTTCATAAACGCTTTCATCCGCAAGGTTCTTAACCGTCACCGTTTTCTTTTCCCTGTCAATTGAAAGGGCTTCGTTTTTAACGCGTACGTCAATTCGGAAACGCGCGAAAAAGCTTTGCGGCGTCTGTAGGGTCAGCTGCTTTTCGTCGGTGATTTCCCCGCCGATATAATAGGGCAGCCCGCAATTTGCATAGGAAACGTACCCGCTGCGCTCCAATATAATGATTTCCGCCTGTTCGTCCAGCCTGCGCAGCCGCGCGGCGGCTGTAGCGCCGCCCGCTACTCCCCCGATAATGACAACCTTCATGTTATTCTCCCCCTGTTTCAATTTCACCGCGCCATGAGCAGATTCCGCCGATATTCACAGCCGCTTTATACCCCATTGTGAGCAGCCGCGCGCAGGCGCGGCTGCTCCTTGCCCCGCTGTGGCAGTATACATAGACTGGCGCATCCTTCTTATCGATAATAGTATGCGCAGATTCGATATTGTCAAGCGGCAAATTGACGCTTCCACCAATATGCCCGCTTTTGTATTCCTCCCTGGTGCGTACATCGAGCAGCACCGCACCGTTCTCTTTGCGCGCCTTCACAGCCATTTCATTGATATCCAGATGCTCCGCGCGCCCTTTTAACATTCCCAAAAAACTCATTTGAACATTGCCTCCACCTGGTGCTGGGGCTTGAGCCCTGTGGATTGGGACACGACTTCGCCTCTTTTGAATAAGAGCAGCGTCGGAATACTCATAATATTATATCTCTCAGCAAGCTCCGGTTCCTCGTCAATATTGATTTTCGCGACCTTTACCTCCCCGCGGTTTTCCTCCGCGACCTTTTCGAGTACAGGTGAGAACATCTTGCACGGCCCGCACCACGGTGCCCAAAAGTCTACGAGCACCGGTTCGTCTACGGAAAGCACTTCTTTGTGGAAATTTTTGTTTGTAATGGATATTGTATTCATAATAAAGTCCCCCTTGCTTTGTCTTTACCAATAGAATATGCGGTTTCCACCAAAACTTCTGTAACCACGTCACATTTCCCGCCTTTCGATTGAAAACACCATGGAACCTGTTATATAATATGTGCAGATATACCCGAACAGCATGTACATACAACGTTGCGGCATCCAGGCCGTTAGGAGTGAACAAGCGATGATACCGTTTGGCAACCTTTTCCCGTTTTGGAGCCAGCTCAGCAGCCGCCAGCAAATGCTGCTGAAGTCCTCCTGCGCAGAACGCACCTTAAAAAAAGGAACCGTCATACATAACGGCTCCGACGACTGCGTGGGCCTGCTTCTCGTGCTTGACGGGCAGCTCCGTGTATTTACCGTTTCCGATGAAGGCAGGGAAGTCACTCTCTACCGGCTGTTTGAACTGGATATCTGCCTGTTTTCAGCCTCCTGTATTATGAGCAGCATCCAGTTCGAGCTGCTTGTTGAGGCATGGGAGGACACGCGCCTGCTCGTTATCCCGTCGCGCGTATACCAAGAGCTGATGGACACGTCGCTTCCCGTCGCTAAATACACGAACGAGCTGATGGCATCGCGCTTTTCCGATGTAATGTGGCTGCTCGACCAGGTTATGAACAAGAGCCTCGACCGCAGGCTTGCGGCGTTTTTAACAGAAGAAGGCGCCCTGCAGGCTTCAGGTGAGCTAAAGCTTACGCATGAAGATATCGCGCGCCAGCTCGGCAGCGCGCGAGAGGTCATTACGCGGATGCTCAAGTACTTCCAGTCGGAAGGGCTTGTTTCCCTATCGCGCGGTACGGTTAAACTGCTTGCAGCGGATAAGCTTAAAAAGCTCGCCGCGGACAGCCTGCGATGAATACAAAAAGCCCGTCAGGAAATTCCGGACGGGCAAACTAACGCTATATAAATCCATGCTCTAATCAATAAAAATAATCGTGATTTCATAAAACAAATAAAGCTTGGAGGATACTCAAATTGCAGACAGCGGCAAAATGAATTTCATGGAGCTGCTTTTAAACCGCATATGTTCACATTACAGGCGCATATATAAGACAATGCCTGTAGGAACAGGCGACATCTCATGGATTATACAGTTTTATCTGAAAAACGGTTTTCGGATTTCTCATAAAACCAAGGGCTTTTTCACGGATAATTATGACTATCCAATGTATGAAGATGGTATTCAGTTAGCAGATGTGGTTTATCTTTCTATTACGCTTTCGTCTGCACGGCCTCGTCCATAACGGACGCCATCGTTTTTACCACCACCCGGTTGCGGCCGTTTTCCTTGGCGGAATAAAGGGCGTCGTCCGATGCGTTGATATACTGGTATATACCGCGCGCGTCGCCGCCGGCAAAGTCCGTATAGCACACGCCGATTGAAGCGGTAACGATACCTTCAATGCCGCCGCTGAACTCAATTTTCAGTTCCCGCAGCATCCGGGCGATGTCATTGGCGATTTCTTTTGTTTGTTCAAGCGGTTTACCATCCGCGAAAATAATAAATTCCTCTCCACCATACCGGAATGGGGCGACGTCATATTTTTTCCCCGCGCATGTCAATAGCTCGCCGATACGGGCCAATACCCAATCACCCTTGACATGTCCGTAGGAATCGTTGTAATTCTTAAAGTAATCGATATCAAGCATCATAACGCCTAGTTGTCCCGCTGTTTTTTCCGGATTCATATAATTGTTTTCCAAATAACTTTGCAGGCTCCTCCTGTTTTGAAGCCCTGTCAGCGCATCCTCATAAGACATCTGCCTAATCTCAATTTTACTGATTTCATTTTCGCAAAAAGTGCGGTATTTTAAAAAACTGCTTACAATAATAAAGGATACCAGGATTACAAGATTGGCAAGATTTCCGAGAAAGATTGATAAATTGTTGCGCGTGGCATACAGAATTGCCAGCAGCGCGGCCAGCGAGCAGATATTCATAACGGAGAACAGCTTTGGCCGGACCTCCAGTATACTTGCGATAACAATCAACGGAACAAGATACGCAATTACCTGCTTATACATCTGCTGATCCAAATAGATGATATACAGTCCCCAAACCAGCGAGACGGTCACATAAGCAATTAAAACCATACGAAACGGCTTGATTGACTGGTAATCCTGCGGACAGCTTTTGCGGTAATGGTAGGAAATAGCCGCCGTTACCAGATTAAACAGGCAGTATAGGATATAGGCAAGCATATAATAAACCTTAATTTCCTGTAAATAAAAGTCGCCCGCAATTATGTTGGCGCCAATCATGACAAGCTCCCAGACGGCAGTGAAGAGGGAAAGATAAAAAAGCCGCGGGACATTCAGCTTCAGCCTGGCAAACTCGACCTGTTCCCTATAGCGGGGATCCACCTGGAAACCTTTAAAAAACATATCGGCACATTCCTTCACAATAAACGGTGAGCCCACGCTCTCCTTTTTTTGGTACTAAAACTATTGTTTATATTTTTATATTACTCTAAATTGTCGCGTTTTGCAACGGTAAACCCTGACATTTGATGTCCGGCAACAAATATAAATTGGATTTTTAAAGAAAATAAGGCCGGAACAATATATCTATCGTCCCGGCCTTGTTATTGATAAAAATATGTGTAATCATCGTTTAAAAGCACATGCGTTAATATTACTTTGACTTATAATATTGTCTTGACTTATAATTAAAAATGGCCTACAATTTAACAAACGCTTTATCATAAATAAAAGCGGCCGCCACCGACTGCACTCGGAAGCGGCCCGGATATAAACACAAAAAATCGTCTATCCTCCAGATATTATTATAAACGCTTTGCGGTATTTTGTCAAATATTGCGGAGAACGCAAACAGGAGGATAGCATTATGAAGAAAATTTTATTGGTGGCAATGGTTGCGGCCATGCTCTTGTCGGCAGCGTCATGCTCAACAGGTGGAGCGCCTGGCAGCAGTACTGTCATAGGAAGCGCCAGTTCCCAAAGCCAAAGCGAGCCAGCTACGGAAAAGCCGACGGAAGCTGCAAAAACAGCTTCAATTGGAGAATACGTACAGTCTGATACTTTGAAAATTACGCTGACAAGCGCAAAGGTGTATGATGAAATCGTTCAAAACGAGTATATGAAGGCCACGCCGGCAGACGGTAAAAAGTACCTTGTTTTATTTTTAGAGGCTGAAAATAAGTCGGATGAAGACCAATACGTCAATATGTTTTATTATGAGGCTTATGCTGATGACAAAAGCATAAAGTCTACAGCTTTGCTTGTAAATCCGGAGGATGAAGACATGTTTTCTGGAGATTTGGCACCGGGAAAGAAGCTCTCTGGTTATGTCGCCTATGAAGTAAACAAAGATTGGAAAGAATTCGAATTCACTTATAAGGATGGCGCCTTAACCGGCAGCACAAAATTTTCATTCGCGTTTTCTTCTGAAGATATTAAATAGTTTTACCAGGAAAACGTCAGTCTGAATAAAACACGGCAATAGTGAACCGCTCTTTAAGCGGGCTTTTATTGCAACAGCAGCGTGTCACAGCATCGGCTGGCAATACATATATCGTTGTTTTCATGCGCAGCACCGTTCCTAATGGCACATCGTAAATATAAACAAAAAATCCCCCGGTTTTAGGCCGGGGGATTTTCATTGTATTATAGACTTACTTTCTATTTTGGCTCCTTATACCGCATCGCCTGAGCGCTGTCGCTTAACCCCTTTGTCGTCGGGTCGCTCACAACGCCGATGAACGCGAGAATCTGAAGCAGCATAACAACAATGTCCATCACCTGCTTCTGCTCAAACTGCGGTACGATACCCGCCATGTTGAGTAACGTGTAAATCAAAGTCAGTACAAGCGAAATCAAGCCTGCCCAGTATGGGCCGCTTTTAAGCCTCACCTTCCAGTTAATATTCATGCTCCATCTTCCTTTCCAAATCTTCTATCCTGTGATTGGCGACCCGGATTTCCTTTTCCGCGACAGCCATACGCTCCACCACGGAATTGTGCTTTTCCACCTTTTTTTCAAGCTGCTGGATACGGTAATTCGTCAGGCGGCTGGACGCAATCACGCCCAGCCCTGAACCGATTACAGTACCAACAAGCGACAGCAGCGCTATGATGATTTCATTCGACACCGCGTCACCGCCTTACAGCTCCTTGATAAACGCGTCAAATCCCTTTGCTTTTGCCGCTTTCACCTGTGCCTCTGCATTCTTCTTTTCGGCATACGCGCCAATCTGGACATAGTATTTCGCCTTTGCCGCCGTACCTGTTGAAGCTGCTATGTACTTCACCCCGTAATAGCTGCATATGCCCTTTGCGATTGCCTCACCGATTTTGGTTGTGTTATTGATGATAAATTCCGCGCCGGTTTTGGTGTCGTGGAATTCACACTCGCAGTATACAGCGATTGCTTTTGTCTGACTGAGTTCCGCAAGTCCTGAATTGGCCTGCACCGCATAATCCGGGCCGGGCGTAATCGGGTCAAGCGCCACCTTGATTGCCTTTGCCGCTTTCGCGTTCTCCCCGCTGTTGCTGTAGACCATGATTAACGTACCGCCTGTAATCTTGCCGTTACAGGCGTTTGTATGAATGGGTACATGCAGGTCAGCGCCCCATGCGTTCGATTCGTTGATGCTTACGCTCATGTTCTGCCCTTTTGTGGCGCGCTTCACGCTGAACCCGCACCGTTTCAGGGCGGTTTCCGCCGCAGCAGCTATCTTATTGCACTGTTCCATCTCGTTTGTGTTTCCAGCCGCGTACTTGTTCCCGTTCTGGTTGCTCGGTGATAAATAGATTTTCTTTGTCATCGGGTATTATCCTTTCTTCGTTTCAGCCGCTATGCGCGGGTTTCATTTGTTTTTTGAGAGGGTCTTTCCAATTTATACGCCGCTTTCAAGCTGCGCGATGCGTGCTTCCAGCGACGTGGTATACTCCAGCAAATCGAGATAAGCCCCGTTTATATCGCGGCAGAAGACAGCCTCGGTGTCCCCCTGGTCCGCGAGCACCGTAGCATTGCCCGAGGGCAGGCACACCGAAGCAGGCATAAGCTGTTCAGTTGCCGGCTGCTTCAGCGGTAAGATTGCGTATGAGCTTGCAAAATATTCCCTAGCCTTTCGCGTAGCGCTTTCCAACGTGTCCTCCGCGTTGATTCCAACGTCAGATTTATTGACAGTCATACTGATTTTACCCTGCCAATCGGTCGTGTGCGTCGTTACGGTACCGTCATGCACAAGGTAATACTGCTTTCTTTCCGTATAATACTGATTTGTAATCCACGTGACTGTCTCACCCTCTGTGCTGTAGGAAAAAAACCATCCGCTGGCAAGCAGGAGCTTCGTGCAGCGGCTTGTGAGCAAACCCGAAACGACGTCATAGGTATCCCGGAAGCCATCCGGCGTACCATAGAGGGAAAGGCCCTCAGGCAGCAATATTTCCTGCTCACGGTATGGCTCATACGGCATATCCGGCGTATTGCCCGGCGTCGCCCAAATACGGCAGGTAAAGTCGTCGGTGAATACGGTGCTGTCTGTAATCCATCGGGGGGAGCCTTTCCAGTTTGTAATTCCATTTGGGAAATACCTTGTCTGCGTTTTAAACCCAACTAATGCATTAGATGTAAAATACATTCCAGCACCGGTAGCACTTCCGGTAAGCACCTGAACGTGGAGAGTAAACGGAACATCGAACCGCGTAAGCTTTTCAAGGACATAAAGGTTTGTTCCTGTACATTTACCGCCAATTGCTATCAAATCTCCATCACAGGACATGGTTAGCCCGCCTGCCGTGCGTGTGTCCTGTTTTAATTTCAACAGGTTTGTCCCGCACATATATACCTTCGAGGGCGCGGCAGGGTATGCGTCCGCTTGGCCCTCTGCAGCACCGGCCCCAACAGATGTACCGCCTGATATAATCAGGCTTTTAATCACTGTACCCGCAGCAGCACCGGAAATTTCCGCAGTTGCCCCGCTTGCCTTCCCGGCCACCTGGTTGTTCCAGTACGGCCCATATTGCTCTGCCAGCTCACGCCTCGCTATTTCCGCGGCAGCGTCCGCAGCGTTTTCTGCAGCGCCGTCAGCATAATCGAAAAACACCTTCGACGGCGCGGTCTGGTACTTGATTGTATACGCCCCGCCGCTGTAAACCCTAATACCGGCAATCAAATCTTCAGCGGCAACCTCGATAGGCACATCGAATCCCAGCGCCTCCACAACCTTGTCTGTCCCGTAGTAATAAAGGGGATTGCCGTCTGTCCTGATAAATCTCGCAGCATTTGAGCCGTCTGTCATGGTCAGGATTACCTTCGAGCCCGGTAGAACCTGTTTCTCATCCATCTTGAAGGTGTTTACTGTGGATATGACGGCTGTACCCGCGTACTGCTGGTCAAGGGTAGCAAAGCTTTCCGGTAAGGCTGATTTTTGTGTGTCCTCATACGTGTTCAAATCCGGATTATATACGTACCAATTGCCGTTATCTCCAATATACGGCAGTGATTTTGCGGTTTCGTCGAGTTTCTGCATCGCGGCATAAAAGTCCTTGAGGCTCTGCTCCAAAAGGCCAGCCGCCGCATCCTCAGGAAGGCTCTGAACCCCGCCGAGGCTCTTTTCAATCGTCCCTTTAAAGCAGGAGGATTTCTTTACCTCAAGCGCTTCATCGTCTACAGGAACCGCAACGACCTGGATATATAAGCTCCCTTCATACGTGACTGCCGCGGGCAGCAGGACAGTTACCGGCCATTCCTGAAGCTCTGTCTTATATGCCTTACCATTTGCCGCCAGGAGGCTTACATAGAACCTCAGGCTATCGTTTTCCGACCATGTTTTTGGAAATTTAAATTGAAGCTGCGTCGCCAGATGCTCTCCGGCATAGCCAAGCGTGGCCTGTTGTGCCGTCAGCTTATTCCCGCTTTCATCTGGTGACACGGCCATTTCTATCATTCTCGCTTCCATTTATACACCATCCTTCCATGCGCCGTTTGTCTTGACGCATACTTTTTTCGCTTTTTTCCAGGTACCGTTTACTTTGACATATGCCGTCCCCTGCTTCCACGCGCCGTTTACCTTGACGCGCGCCTTTCCCGTTTCAGCCGGCGGCGGCGATAAAACGCGCAGGGTCGCCGTTTTGGTATATACCGACAACCCGCGCGCGTTTACCGCCTGGACCCGGAAATAAAAGGCGCTTCCCGCCTTTCCCCCGTAAGAGGAGGGCAGAAAGCTCTGCGACTTTGCCGTGCCGGTATAAAACGTTGTCCATTTACTGTTATCCGTGCTGTACTGGTAGTTATATTTGCCGGCCCCGCTGTCTCCCCATGAGCCGCCGGACACGCCAATCTTGACCGCCGCCTCTGGCAGCGCGGCCGTATTTGAAAGCTCAATCACCGGCGCCGCCGGGGCGGAACCCGCGGGGACATCGACAGTACAGCTCCCGCTTGACGCGGAGCCGGACGTCTGCGTGCTCGCAAAGGTAATTTTTGCGGGCAGCGTAGCGGCGGAGGTAACACCCGCCACCGAATACCAGCCCGTGCTCGACGGCAGGTATTTCACGCGCGCCGAGGTCCAAGTGCTCGGCGAAGCGGGCTTCAGCTCCGCGTCAGTTGCAACCGATTTACCGTTCAGTGTAACAGAGCAGACGAGGTTATAGCCAAAATAAGAGCCGCCGCTAATTGGCGCCGTTGAAATTTTAAAACGGTAGTACACCGTGCTTCCGGACCGCTTGGTTTCATACGAAACGGTATGCTTGATGACCGGTGTGGTCGACATACTGTAGGTGCTTTGAATATCAGCCATATGCTCACCCCTCGTACATTACGTAGATGTCGCCGTTGCTGCCGAGGGACGCGGCGGGCGCCGACGTACCGCTGAGTATCTGGTGGACGGACGGCTTGTTCGTCAGGTTGCTGTAATCGAGATAATACGAGCCCTGTTTTCCGTCGAGCAGGTCCGAGTCAAGCTTTGAGCCAGCACCATCTTTATCGAGCATAATTTGAAATATACGCGATGCCAATGGTTCATCTTCCAGATGGTCTGTTAAATGCGCCGCTTCATCCGCGCCAAAGCTTCCGAGAGCAACTCGGGCGTCCGCTTTAAAACCATCTAGCGTCTTATTAAATTCCGTAATAAATTCACTCAAATTTAACGTATATAGCGCCTGACAGTACTTTGTGCGCTTGTCTGAATATTCAATGACCTGGTTTCCGCCTGGGGCAACATACACGTACGCAAGCGTTATGTCATTGCTTTTGGGCGTAGGTTCTGAATTAGCTGAGCCCATCAGGTATGTAACGGCAATTTTCTTATTCACGGTATCGCGCCGCAAAACAATTAAATCCTTTCGGGGTACTGCCGGCGAAACTGGGATATTTACGGTTAGGCTGCTGTCGTTGTGGTACCAATACCCATCGATTATCGCGTAACCCGCTGCGACCACCATCGTCCCCGTTGTGCCTTTTGTAACCTTCAGCGAGTCTTCTGCCGTAGAATTTGTTTTTTCATTTTTAATAATACCCGTAGAAAAAAAAGTGCGGAGTACCTCTGCGAATTCATCCGCGCTGTACACCCTTTCGTCGCCGTCGATACTGTCAAAAAATCTTGATTTTTCTGCCATATTTAAATTCCTCCTATCTGATTTTTGGCTGCAGCGCGCGGATCGCCCGTCCGATATGCGGCTGTGCCGTACCGAATGTAATATTTAAGGATATGCCGTTCGGTTCAAAGCATTCCTCTGCCTCTGTTACGCGCATATCCTGGGCAATTCCAAGCTCTGGGACATAAATTGTCACAAGGTCGCCCAAATCATAATGCTCGCGGTATTTAAAAGGGCTGGCGGAAGATATGCTTGCGGTCATGCTTTCCGCCCTTTTGTATTCCTCAAGCATGTGCTTGCCCTCTTCCGTAAGGGACAGCGCCGTGTCGGTCTCAGTTATGTCGAGAGAACCGCAGTCTACAAAGGTCTCCTTCCTTTGGTAGCCGCTCGGCATTGCCTTCTCATTCGTAACCGCCAGAACTGTACGGTTATAGTCTTCACCCGCGCCGCCGGCGTAGGCCACGTTGCGGTAGGACGTAGTATCCATCGTATATTGAATATCGGCGATGCTCTCAAATTCCAAAGACATAATGACGCGTGAGTTTTCATTTTGCCCTTCTGTCCGGTCAACGCCCTCTATGACGTCAAACACATAATAGGCCGAACCGTATTCTTCAAAACACATCGCAATCCCGTACCCCATGTCCGTATACTCGCAGACGCTTTGCAGCACCTCATCGAGCGGGTCATATCGGCTCATCCACACCGTCTTCATCCCGCGGCCCATATCCGACTCCATATCGAGGTACATCCCGCGCGGATTGATACCGCTTCCGCTCGTTGCATATGGGATTTGCTCCCGGACAAACGTTTTTAGGATGGTTTCCGCAGGGACTGGTTTAACAACGCTTGAAACCGATGCTTTCTTCGGCACACAGAAATAGCCGCCGTTCGCTTCTCCCTCATAGGGAATCACGATACGCTGGCTCAAAAGACCGTCGAGATGCTGCCCCTGTATGACAATTTCCAATCCCGCGCTGCTTACAGCCGTATCCATCTTGCGTATGATGCCGGCGCGGTGAATATCCCCGTCAAGCATTATGAGGTTATCGGCGGCAAACAGGGAGGGATTATATTCCTGTGCAGCGATGTGTATCTCAAAATCGCCTATGCCCTGCCATGAACGTTTGAAGCGCAGGGAGGTATACAGGTCTATTTCCCCTAAAAAAGTCTTGTCTGGCGCCATTATTTTAATGACCGGCCAATCCATAATTACACCCCCGCATAAAGATTTGTCCATTCGATGTTCACACGCGCGTGCTTGGAATCATCGGCGGATTTGTAGGTGATGACGTTCTTGCCCGGCTGTAACGACCAGAACTTAGAGCGTACGCCCACAAGATGGAACGCGTCTGTAATCTCGCTATCGCGCCGGAGCTTGACGCTCTTCTCGCCTTTCTTCGTCCAAATTGTTACGCTCTCGTCTGCTTCTAAAGACAGGTTCTCTACATAAATGGTTTCGCCCGTCGTTTCGTTCGTAATCTGCGGTGAGGGCGCTTCCCCCGTTATGGTAATACGCACTGGTGCGGGAACCGAACCCTGGTACAAGATTTCAACAGTGTTGTTCTGCATACCGAAGGTAATCGACGGGTTAAAGCACAGCGGGAATTTAAAGCCAATGTTCTCCTGATATGCAATACCCACATTTTCAGTTTCTAATGCTTCCCAATACGGTTCCGGCGCATTAAAGGTAACGCTGCATTTGTTATAGCTGTTGATTCGTTCCGTAAAATTCGCCGGCAAGGTCGGGTATGCTTTGATTTTCACAGAAATATAGTCGTTTCGGTATCGCAGCTCTCCCGGCTCTTGCTGTGGGGCGAGCTTTGAAATCAAATCGAACCTGTTTTGATACATTTTTTGCCGTGTATCGCCCTTGACATATACCGTACAGGGGATTTCCCTGCTTGGAACATGAAGCCCATGTACGATTACGCCGTCTATACCAGCGGCCTCGCTTGTAACCATCGAGTAATCCATCCCGCTTATACCGGAAATCTCAGAAAGCAAATATGGCTCCTGAAATTTAAATTCCGCGCAGCGCGATAAATCCACAATAGAGCCGCCGGGCGGCACATAAATCAATTCCTGCATCTTATTCCTTCTTTCATTTTATAATTTGGCGGGCAAGCTCCTGCGCCACATTCTGCAGCCTGCGCTGGGTCTCAACCGGGCTTTCCACCGGCTGGTTGAAATTGACCGTCAGATTTATTTTCGGCGCTTTTACCGGCGCTGTCGTCATCCCTGTTTGGCGGTCATATTCTATACGTGACTTCCAAAACTCCTCCGCTGCCTTTGCCGCGGTGCCGGCAGCCTTTGCATATGCGGCGCTGACTCCTTTTTGAATATAGTCGGCATATGCGTCGATATCCCAATTGTGGCTCCTAAAACCCTCAAACAGCTTATCAGCGAGCGACTTTCCGGCGAGATTGAATTCCGGAGCATACGAATTAATCAGGTTAATTACGCCATTCATGCCTTGCTGCATGATAATCTTCTGCGCTTCCTGCTCGAGTGCAAATGAGGAAGTAAGCTTTTCATACTGCTTATTCAGGGCCTCCTGCCGCTTTTTGAGCATCTCCTGCTGTTTCTCGGATTCCTCCTTGACCTTGTCCATCTGCTTCTGAAGCTCTTCCTTCTGCTTCTCGCGCGCCTCTGCTTCCAACCGCTTTGCTTCTTCCTTGTCGAGGCGGTTTAACTCCTTTTGGAGCTGCTTGCGGTTGTAGTCGTCCTTTTCATAAGCGAGCTGCAGGGCGGCAGCTTGCCTTTTCTGTTCATATTCCTGGCGCTGTTCCTCACTTTCCTGCGCCTTGGATAGCTCGTCGAGCGCGTCAATCTGCCCCTGGATGGCTGTTACAGTTTCGTTCTCCCATTTTTTCCAGCTGTCTATCGACTGGTTAATCCGCTTTGTCTCAGACTCCTTTTGCCTCTCGTACTTGTTTTCCAGCGCCTTGATTACACCGTCCGCAATATTGTCAAGCTTGTCGGTCTGCTCGTTCTGCAGGTTCTTTTTCAGGTTATACAGCTTGATTTCAAGGCTCATCGCGTCTTCAGCGTTCATCCGGTAGGTCTGCCGGATGCGCTGCAGCTGATTGATTTCTTCCTCGGTCGTAAGCTTACCAAGCGCTTTTTTGTTTTCAATCCCCTTGATTGCGGCGTCAAGCGCTTCCTTAGCCGCCCTTTCTTCCGCCTCCTGCTGCGCTTTGCGCGCGTTGTACAGGCGTTTTTCCATGTCCATCTGTTCATCGGAATTTTTCGAGTACGTGGAATTGATGCGTTCAAGCCATGCGACCTCTTCCTGTGCGGAAACCTGGTTCAGGGACTTTCTGTGTTCAAGAAGCTGAAGCTCCTGCTGCAGCGCTTCGTTGCGGGCCGGGGCTGACGCCGTTTCTCTTGCACCGCCGGAAGAAGACGCATAATCATCGATGCTAAGGCCCTTTATGGCAGCAATCTGCGCATTGATTTTGTTAAGCTTTTCCGAGCTTTCCTCAAATTTCTGCTGTGCCTCTCCCAATGGCCCATAAATGTCGCCAAACGCTCCCCCGCCATAAAGTGCCTTATACGCTTCCAGCTGCTTCTGCAGCAATTGGATAGTTTCCATTGTCGCATTACGCTTGGAAATCACATCTTGGCGATCTAATTCAAGGCTCTGCAGCGCCGCGTTCTTTTTGGTTTCAAACAGGGACCTTACGACAGCTTCCTGGTCCGATAAGCAAAGCGACCCGTCCGCTATTGCCTGAGCAAATTCCGGATAGGTATCTATCATTTGCAGCACGGTGTTCAGGTCGAGTTCCTGTCCATCATGCAGGGTTGCATACACGCTGCCGAGATTTGACAGCTCGCTGCTTACCGCGGAGAGGTCGAGCGTTTGTAAGTCCGCGGCACTTGCTTTATAAGCAATCAGCGTTTCCTCCACGTTTTTCAGCAGCGTAATCTCTTCATCCGTCAGAGTTTCTTTTTCCTCAAGCGCCGCCTTCTGCTGCTCCAGGTCTCTGATTACAGCGTCTCTCTGTTTTTGGTGAAGATTAGCAATTATTTCACCGTTTTGGAAGCTGACGTCTCCCGTTTCTTCAATATAAGCGGTAAGCTCTGGGTATCTGTCGCATAGGTCGATAAGGGAATCCGTACTCAACTTTTGTCCGCTTGAAAGTGTTTCGTATGCGGAGGCAAGTTCCTGCATCGCACCAATATTATTGTGTACCAAGTTATACTGGTTTTCCATATTTCTGAGAAATGCATCATTGCCGCTGGTTGCAACAACTTCTTCAGAATATTCTATTTTATTCTGAATCCTTTTACTTTCTAGAATTTCGTCTGAAGTTGCTTCTTGGATTTTGTTTAAAATTTCAAATAATATATCATCATATTTTTTGATTTCACTATCAGATGCACCGTTGCTCTTAGCATTATCTCTTTCTTGTTTAACCAATTCAAATGCTCTTCTAAGTACATCTTCCGCATCACCAGCATTAATTCTTAACTGGAACTCTCTGGAAAAGGTATCCTTGTCGCCTATATTTATGTCATAGAAATCTGTAGAAACAGATTTCATGATTCTATCTAAATTTTTCTCAAAGTCAGTCATATAGGGAGTAACCTGCAAAGAACCTAAATGATACGACACCTCTTCATTAAGTACTTTTTCCGCATCTTGACCGGACTTAAAAGTATCTTGTAGATATTTTTTCGCCTGCGCTACTGATAATTTTTCAATTTGATCTGTCTGATCTTCAAGCTTGCCATTTACAAGATCTAATCCGTTTGCCTCACTTCCAAACATCTCGACTAATTTTTCCTGTATTGCAAGAAGTTCCTTCTTTGCTTCGATTTCCTCGTCATAAGAAAGTCCTCCTGAATCAAGCGTTTGCTTCAGGCTTGTGTATTCACGGGTAAGTTCCTGTAAAGATTCTCTGGTGTGATCATACTCTTCTGTGAGCTGTATAGCCTTTTGGCGCGCTTCCTCCTGCTTTTGCTTCATTTGCTCTATCAAAGAAAAAATGAGCGTAAATGCAGCGCCTGCTCCCGCCGCGATGACGTTGCCCCACATCAGCGCGGGATTCGCGCCGCTTTGAAATGCTTGTTTGACTGCCTCAATCTGTGTGATGATATCCGATATGTTACCAATCACATCGGGAGAAACCTGGTCAAATGTCCTCAGCGCGGTAGTAAAAATATCGATTCCGGCACCTATATTATCAGAATCAAGTATTTTTTTGACAGCTTCCGCTTCTTTCCGCGCCTTGCTGGTATCGAGCACAAGCTCAGCGACCAGCCTGCCAGTATTACGTTCTTCCGGCAAATTTATCATCCCTTTCTTAAAAAAATTGCATAACAAAAGCACCTGCCTTTCGGGCAGGTGCTTTTTTCAAACAACAGTTGTTATTTTCGTGGAAGGACAGTTATAAAAACATGACTTTTATAACGTTGGATAATAACCGAAATATCTTCATAATTATAAAAATCATACTTGTCGACTTTGGTTTTATCCGCCCTTTCCAAGCATTTATTTATCTCATCATTTGAAATTCCGGGGCAGAAAACGCGCAGAATTGTTGGGAGGTTTTTCCGATAAACATCGTCACCATAGCAACTTATAGCCGCAGCATCCATTAAATCTATATGACTATTAAACGAAAGCGTAATATATAATTCTTTATTGATATCCCATGTCCGCAAATAGATATCCTCATCAACAGTGCCGGTATCCGCTTCCCCCAGCTTAATTCCGTCGCTGAAATAATTGAATTTTTCCGCAAAAGCCTCCGTTGTTAAAAGAAAGTAATTTTCTCCTTCCTGCTCATAGAGAGCGACCTCCGAAAAAACTTCTTTTTCCTGTTCCTTCACGTAATTTGTATACAGCACGCCGAATACAATCCCCGCGATAATCAGAACTGCCGCCGCAGCCGAAATTATAATGATACGCTTTTTCTTTTTAGGCATCGGTTCTTTCTGCTGTTCTTCCAACCGTTCCCCACATTCCTTACAGAATACGCTGTTGTCCTCAATTTGAGCACCGCATTTTTTACAAATCATACCGCATTCACCTCAGCAAAATTTTACCATAATTCAATATTAAAAACAAGCGTATATATTCAAAAACCCAATGGTATAAATAAAATTTGACTACAATCACTAATAAGGCGAATAAGGCAATTTTTAATGCGTGCATTAAATATATACACGGAATTGCTCCGCAGAAATTATATCACAGCCTTAATATCAGGCGCTGCGTTTAAAGCTCGTCCGCGTAAACTTCCTCATCCCTGGCATTGTCGGAATCGATGCTGTGCATCTCATTGTAGGCGTCCATCATAGCAATAAACTCATCATAACAATACTGCTCAAAAAGCTCCTGTTTGCTTATACCTATGCTTTGAGCAACCGCTAACCAGCGCTGGAGCCAGTATTCGTCCGTGCGCTCAACCTCTGTTTGATCGAGCGCACGATTACGAAAAAATCCGTTAAATCGTTGAGTTCAACAAATGCCTGAACGACTTCCGCCAATTCCTTGAGGCTCAGCGCATTCTCACATTCCGGGTCAAGCAGCCATTCCTGAGGAATTTCCAGCAAATCGGATAAAAGCATACAAAACCGCTTTGGCGCAACGCTTAAAATTTTGCCAAAGATATCAAGGAACTCATCGCGTTTCATTACGTTCAGCTGTGCGATAAGCGTACCAAAGTCAGACGTATCAGGAAAAATATCGTCCAGCAGTATGGCGGGAAGATTATTGACCGCTTCCATTACCTGCACATATTTTCCAACCGGCAGTTTGCGGATTTTCACGCCGTATAAAATGTAGCTTTTCGGCGCGCTCATTTTGACGCTTTTATCTCTTCCAAACATTGATTAACCCTCCGCGGGTGTTTCAGGCAAAGAAGGAATCGTCTCAATCCAGGTCAGCGGCGTGCCCTGCTCGACATCCTTTGTTTCTCTGATAATATGGTCAATTTTACGCGGGGAGCATTTGAAGGTCAGCTCATAAGCCTGTGCCTCTGTCGTTTCACCCTTTGTATTGTGGGTAATCTTATAGCCTGTGCAGCGGCAGGAAGGATAACGGAACATACGGTATCCGAAGTCGCTTCTCAGCGCAGAAAATGTGAACGCAACAAGGGGCGCGTTGTCGCGCGAGCCTTCTTTAAGCTCACCGGTCGATTCGTCGAAGGCCGCTCCAGTAAGAGACGCGATGTCCTTTGCGTCAGCCTCCTGAAGGGTAATCACAAGCGTAGAGTCCTTCCACTCGGAGCCGTTATCATAGATTTCGTCGTCCGCATAAATCGTATACTCCGTCTTGTTGTCGGTCGGAGCGCAGCTCTTGGCGCCGGCAAGCTTTGTGACCTCGCCTACCTTATATGCTGTTACCGTATCTTCCTCTACCTGTGCATAGCCACAGTTTGCAAAACCTCTCAGATATTTCTTTCCCATATTTAAAATCTCCTTTCAATTTTTGCCCCAAAGGGCAATTTCGCAGTAAATCGTAACAAATCCGTCCCCGCGTTCCAAAAGTAAAGGACCGCGCTGCGGGCGTGCAATACAAAAAACCTTGTCCGTCAGTTGGACAATACCTTCATTCATGCCGCTGTCAAGCAGTGTAAAAATTCCCTTACATGCGTTGTAAGCCTCTTCATAGCTAATATCGCGGCATTGAACCTGGATAAATTGGGTGCCTGTCCCGTCATTAATCTCATCGACAATATGGTCCAATTTTACGAGATTGACAGCCTGCACCCGCTGTGATATATCCGGCATCAGTTCGTAGGATACGTTCTCATATCCCCGCGATTCCAGATATGTCTTTAAAGCGCTGAGCAATGATTTTCCACCTCCGAGAACTGTTTATACGCCCGACAGCAAGGTTCGTCGAAGTGCCGGCAATGATGTTACAGAAATTTCGCCAGCCGTAAATCCCGCTGATAGCCACGGCGTATTCGGTACGGTAGATTTTGACGTAAGTCAACCAGGTATCAACCATCAACTAATAACTGTTGAATTGTGTTTGAGCGTTGCCACAGTCCTGCTTTGCTGCCGCAAATCATTCAAATATGAGCACACCTAATTTTGCGGCAGATTCTTAACAGGCTTTCAGAAAAGGCTGATCAACTGAATACTTCCATCGAAATCCGACATAAATCCCCTTGCTTTTGCCTGTCCGTAATAAAAGCCGCCTCCTGATACAGCGTTATAAAAAGCTAAGCTTGTGTTTACGCTAAATTGGCGAGTGCTCCAAAAGGGTGCACACAATTGTTTAAGAGTAAGACCAATCGCAGGAATTGCAGCCTTTATTTTAGAGATCTTAACAAAAAGAGAAAACACTTTATTTATTCGCGCTCTGCTTAGACGTCCCGCCGCTATTTAAAGCCGTCTTTCAGTTGCGCGCTTGGTACTTTCCGCCTTCAGAATGCGGGATCATTCTGAGTGGGCTGCCGTACCTTCGTGTGTAAATAAATTAAGTGTATCAGCTTTGCGGTTACCGCAAAGTCCAGAAGCTTTTCTGTACGATCTCTGATTATAATTCTAGCAGGTCTAAAAAGGACATGCAGGACATTCAGGACGCATCAGAAAATTTTTTTAAAAATCGTTCGGCTTTTTTTCTGTAAGATTCTCCAGAACGGCTGATGCCCATCTCCATCGCGACTTCTCCCCATTGAAACCCTTCAACATAATGCAGCTTCATTACACGGAGAATATTTGCATCCTCAATCTTGTCCAAAAAAAGCTCGACATCAGAAACGAGTTTTTCCAAACGCTCGGCGCGTTTTTTTAGCCGCTCCTTTTCAAGGTTTGCCATTGTCCCGCGCACCGTAAGCAAATGTTCCGTATAAGGATATTCCGAGGATGAGGAGGTAACTGTATCCATGACCTCTATCTGATCCGGCATATTTTGCATTTCCCTCCGTATTCCGGTTAATTCTGCTTTTGCGCTTTTGTATTGAGATAACTCTTTTGCCGTCATTATAATCCCTCCACACATAATTCCATTGCTGTTAGCCCTAACCATCCTTTTAACTTCCCCCCCCTCTTGAGAGCTATCTGTCAAAGGATAAACTTTTCATACAGAAATCCCCATAAATCCAACAGCTTTTATAATAGCGCGCGCTTATTTAAGGAATATTTCTGCAGGAAGTTTAAAAACATTTTAGAACGTTTGTTCTATATTGTCAATGACTTTTGACTTACTGTACGTTTTATGAAACAGCAAATGATTTATTTCTTCTTTGATTATTTTTATATCAAGCGCACCTACTGCTCCGCATTGGTCATTACGGTATATAAAAAACATGCCCTGCCATTATGGCAGGGCATGTTTTTTATCAAAGCTTGAACAAGCAACCTTCACCGCTCTTTTCTATTTGACCTTACAGCCACACCAGTACGGCAAAGCCGCCTTTAAAATAGTAGGTGTTCGTGTAATGTCCATCTATAAAGCACCCCCGCCGTCTCCCGGCGGGGGTGCTTTATTCTGGTGGAGATGAGGGGAATCGAACCCATAAGAGCTATTTTTGAACAAATGGCTTTATTATGGCGTTTCTCTTATGTTCCCCATACACAAGCCGTTTTTCAGTTTTTAATTTGTATAATTATTGCTTAAAAAGTGTATTAAAAACCAAGAAAAAAAATACCTATGCAACACGAAATGCAACACGAAAATTCACTTGATTCCCCCGCAGCGGTTCAGACCGTCGCGGGGGATTTTTTAAGGTAACTAAATATGTAACTTTTTGGGGAAAAGTTGTAAAAGATATGAATTTTTTTTAAAACAAGTGAATATACTTATGGCAAGAATTAAGTTATTCAAAACCAAGTTCGTTTTTCCTTTACTGAGTGCGCAGCTCACCAAATAAAAATCTGTTTAAAAAGCCAGTGAACCGGAACAATATAGCTAAAAATAACTATTATAAAAACAAAGAGGTTAAAGCGGAGGCTTGGCCTGGTTATGCCATGCAGAATGACGGCGGCGGCTGGTTTAGCTACATAGGCAACGGGATATACAAAGTACCACTATACAGTTATAAATTTTCAACTTTTTTTATATTTTGTCTGTCTAAAAAAACTGCACGCTATTTTAAATTCAGCACGTCCCAAAGTTGGACTTGCTTTTACATAAATGGACAGTTGTATAGCATATGTATCATTATGATAAAGGGAGCGATTTTATGAATATAACTTTAAACTGTCTACCAGCCGTTCTTACTGCCTTTTGTGTATGCGCCTGTGTATCCCACAAAATTCGAGGTCCATCATTAAAACGCAACAAAACCCGGACAGAGATTTTGTATAATTTAACAATGAACCTCTTGGTAAACCTACTAACTATTATGGTCGTTGAAAGCTTACAAACGTTTATAGAGAATCTAAACAATATAATTCCCATCTTATAAAAACTTAAAACGAACATACAGCTGTCTTTTAAGCAGGTGGATTCTAATTATCCGCCTGCTTAAATTTAGCCTTGCTCACCCTTTTAATACCTATGCTCTTTATGTAAAAAAAATGCAAAGGATTTAAATCGGTACGCTGTCAGGCGTCGTTCCGCAGATTTCCGTCGTGCTCGGTCCCTGCCTTGGTACCGCGGCGCTTTGCGCTGTGAGCGCTGATTTTGTAATCCTCTCCGAAAAAGCGGAGTTTTTTTCGATACAGATATATTAGCATAAATAGCGCCCTTGCCTGATAATCAGAAAAGGGTGCTTGTTTTATAATCTTTAAACAGAAACTTATCCTTTATTTCGGCTCTTCATACCCCATCGCCTGAACGCTGTCGCTTAACCCCTTCGTCGTCGGGTCGCTCACAACGCCGATGAAAGCGAGAATCTGAAGCAGCATAACAACAATGTCCATTACCTGTTTCTGCTCAAACTGCGGTACGATACCCGCCATGTTGAGCAACGTGTAAATAAAAGTCAGTACAAGCGAAATCAAGCCTACCCAAAACGGGCCGCTGCGTAATCTTACTTTCCAGTTAATATTCATTTTACTACCTCCCAATCTTCTGAAAACAGTTCTATCATCGTCTCTTTCCACGGCACCCTTCCGAACCGACTTTCTGCATACAGATATGGTGCCGTCATCTTGCTCTTTGGTTCGGGATACTGTGCTTTTATAGTAACCTCATCACTCCAGTGCGGCAGCCGCATACCAGCGCCCTTTTTCACCATTTCAAAAGCTTCTCCAAAATTCATTTTTTATTCTCCTTTTCATATTGTTCAATAAGTTTTTTATATAGTGCCTTTATTTGTCCATTGCCGCCAAGTGCGACGTATTTGTCTCCCGCCGCTATTCTTTCGGACAGCGGCATTTCTTCAGAGACAATCGTAATCCGTAAAATTGCCATATAGTTTTCTTTCTGGTGCCGTTCCTGCTTTTTGAAAATTAGGTAAGCTTTCGACACCAGAACAAATAAAGCAATGACGGCACTTATTGCTGTTGCGTATCCACCAATCTCAATAATCCCCACTACAGCACCGCCTTACAGCTCCTTGATAAACGCGTCAAAGCCCTTTGCCTTTGCCGCCTTCACCTGTGCCTCTGCGTTTGATTTGTCGGCATACGCGCCAATCTGGACATAGTATTTCGCCTTTGCCGCCGTACCTGTTGAAGCTGCTATGTACTTCACCCCGTAATAGCTGCATATGCCCTTTGCGATTGCCTCACCGATTTTGGTTGTGTTATTGATGATAAATTCCGCGCCGGTTTTGGTGTCGTGGAATTCACACTCGCAGTATACAGCGATTGCTTTTGTCTGACTGAGTTCCGCAAGTCCTGAATTGGCCTGCACCGCATAATCCGGGCCGGGCGTAATCGGGTCAAGCGCCACCTTGATTGCCTTTGCCGCTTTCGCGTTCTCCCCGCTGTTGCTGTAGACCATGATTAACGTACCGCCTGTAATCTTGCCGTTACAGGCGTTTGTATGAATGGGTACATGCAGGTCAGCGCCCCAGGCATTCGATTCGTTGATGCTTACGCCCATGTTCTGCCCTTTTGCGGCGCGCTTTACGCTGAACCCGCACCGTTTCAGGGCGGCTTCCGCCGCAGCCGCTATCTTATTGCACTGTTCCATTTCATTGGTGCTTCCGGCTGCGTATTTGTTCCCGTTCTGGTTGCTCGGTGATAAATAGATTTTCTTTTTCATGTCTAAAATCATCCTTTCAATTTGCGCCGCTCATAGCGGCTGTTTTTATTTTGTTTCTTCGGGTTCTGCCGGTATATCCTACTCCGGTTGTTGAAGCATTCCGGTAAGCTCAATGTATTCCTCCTGCGTAATCCTTCCGACCATCATAAACAAGTCGAGCATGGAAAACATGCTATCGTACTCATACCTTCCGGCTGCAATCAACGTTTTACAATTTTTGTACGTCATACTGTGCCACCTCCCCCCGTGCTGATTTCAAGCTGCGCGATACGGGATTCCAGCGACGTGGTATAATCCAGCAAATCCAGATACGCATCGTTTATGTCGCGGCAATACGCAACGTCAAGATACCCGTTGTTGCAGACGACGGCGCATTCTTTTGTAGGGATGGCAAGCTGTACCGGCTCAAGCTGTTCAATTGTTGGTGTCTTGAGAGGCAGGATTGCGTATGCGTCGCCAAAATATGCTTTGATTTTTTGTGTGGCTGTCGCCGCCGTGTCCTCTGCCGCAATGCCCACATCAGCTTTATTGACTGTCAGGCTAATTTTGCCCTGCCAGTCGGTTGTCTGTGTTGTTACAGTACCGTTGTGTACCATATAGAACGATTTTGATGGCATATAGTTATTTGCGGTTATCCACACCACAGTTGTAGATGCCATCGAATAGCTGTAAATCCAACCAGCGGATGCAATTGACAGAACAGCACAGTTCCGAGTAAGCAAACCTGTTATGGCATCGTATGTATCGTAAACCTGGCTGTTAGGCGTACTGTAAAGCTGTAACCCCGTAGGCAGGCTTGCGTGATTCTCTATACTTCCGTCGTTGCTTGACGCTACAATAACGGACGGGTTAACAGCCCCTGTTGTTTCATCTACCGTACTTTCCCCCCGGATAACGGCTGATTTTATTAACGTACCAAATGCTCCGTCTGTTATTTCTGCGGTTATCCCTTCTGTATAGCCTGTGATTTGATTTTCAGCGTATGGCTTCAGCGTCTCGACAGCCTGCCGCAGCTGCGTATCGTCATAGGCTTCACCGGGCTCCCCTTTCGGACCAACTGGTCCTTGCGGGCCAGGCGCTCCCTGTACGCCCTTTTCCCCTTGCGGGCCCGCAGGGCCCTGGATTCCCTGCGGGCCGATATCTCCCGTTTCCCCTTTGTCGCCTTTTGCCCCGGCAGGTCCCTGTGGCCCTTGCAAACCTTGAACACCTGCCGGACCTTGCTCTCCCCGGTCGCCTTTTTCGCCCTTTGGCCCAGCAGGGCCTTGAATTCCTTGCGGACCTCGCGGACCTTCTGGCCCCTGCATCCCCTGCGCGCCTTTGGGACCCGTGTCACCTTTTTCTCCTTTGGGTCCCTGAATGCCCGTTAAGCCCTGTGGACCAGGTGGGCCGATTTCGCCTTTCTCCCCTTTTTCTCCGCGCGCCGGCGTTTCCATATCGACATATGCTTTCTTATCCAGATCGTACCGGAACCAGTTACCGTTGCTGCCAATGACAGGAGGATTGTACGCCGCCTCAATATATTTTGCCGCCGCTTCGTCGAGTAGACCCGCCAGCTTGTTGTCCGCCTCGATTGTCGGATTCAGGCTTTTTTTGATTTTCAGGGGACAAATACCGCTTTCCCGAATCAATAAAGCCCCCTTATATACCTTCAGCTGTACATACAGAATCCCCTCACGCATGACCGCCTGCGGCACTGCAAAGCGAATCGGCGGACGCAGAAGCTCGGTATAATATGTCTCCCCGCCGGCAGAAAGCTTAAGCATATAGTTGTAAACAGCAGAATTCCACGATTGCGGAATTACAATCTTTAATACGGTTGCCTGGTGCTCCCCCTCATGTCCTCCAAAATTTTGTGACGCGATTAATTCATCATCGCTTACGGTAAGTATTATTTCTCTTTCCATAGGAGCCCTCCTTTCTATACTTTTAGCATAGCAGGGTAAATCAGTTCACGCGGGCACAAACGCATATAACTGCATAAAAAATTGCGCCCGCAAAAAGCGGACGCGGAATTGATTATTTAATTTTATTTCGCAGGATATGTCGCGCCGCGGAGCCTCCGCTTTTGGTTTCCTGATTATTAGCCTTGCGGCACCAGGACACGGCAATCTCTCTTCCCAGAAGCTCGCTCTTTGCAACCTCGGCGGCATACTTATAGACGTATGAAACAGCTGCCGCCTTTTCGTCGTCTGAAAGCCTTGCATATTCAGGCGTTGCAATCAATTCGGACAGCACTCGCTGCGCTGTACTGCCTCTAGTTTGAGATAGCAAAGTATACTGGCTCGCAGTCAGGTTTATGCGCTCGCCGTTTGATGTGAGATACTTCTGTGGGGAGGACGGAAGAACTCCAGTATCACCGGTTGACGCGTAGAGTTCTGTCAGGGCCTCATCCAACTCGGTAGGCTTGATTTCAGAGACAAATCCGGGGCTTACAAAGTTTTCAAGCGCACGTAGGAAAATATTGTCGTTGGCGTCTTCCCTGCCCCACTGGTCAACGTAAGGTTGGTTTAAGAAAGAAAGTGGCGTTTTATTCATGGTTTTTTGGATAAACCTTTGCACACCAGACGGCAGTCCGCTATTTTTATCAACATAGGTCCTGCGCCTTGTTCCGTCAATGGTTCGTGACACCTGCCCCAAAACAGTGGGCACGGCCTGCCCTAGATAACTGGTCACAATTTCTTCTGTGGCCGCGGTAATTTTATTGTCCGAGAAACTAATTGCGTCAAAGGTATTATTTAAGCCGGAAAGCATAGACATCTCAAATACGGGTTCCGAAATTTGGGCTAGTGAATCCGCGATGTCTGCAAAGGTTGCATTTTCGTATTCGCCTTGGATTGCGTTGTAAATCTCAACGCCGACAAATAAAGGCAGGGACGCTGGCGCCATCCAGTCGATGGTATATGATATACCGCCAATCTGTACAGAATATGCTTGCACGCCCTTGAGCTTTTCGAACTGGCCCTCTTTGTCATCACCCATCCCGCCTTGTATAAGGCCAAGAGACGCAAGGAAGGTCCCGAAAGCCATAATCATGGTTCCCGAAAGGCCGCAAGCGATGCCATCAATGAACTCGTTGACGTTGATGCCGCCGTTCGCCTCCCCTTTTCGCAGCATAGAAAGGTCATATGTGAGTGCTTTGGCTAAACCGAGCGGGCTATATTCCACACCGCGCTTTAAAATATTGATTGGTGTCTTTTTAAACGGCAGCATTCCTTCCACAACAAGCGCTGTCCCTTTATTGATGTGGGAAAGCCGGTTTAGCATATTTGCCATCTTGGAATCGTCACGGAAGGTCGCTTTCTGCGCTTCGTTGATTGCGTATTTTCGAGCCTTTATAAGCGTGTTCTCAGATACATTTTTTAAATCCACCCGGTTTGACTGCAGGTACATGGATAAGGCGCGCGCGTAGTGGTGTTGCAAAAAAAGAATATCTTCTTTTTCCAGCAAGTTAAAATTAAACTTACGCGCGGATTCTAGTTTTTTAGTCTTAAATATCGTTTTTTTGTCGCGTATGATATCAGCTGGATTCATTTTACCATTGCCTGTTACGACATCTTTTACCAGTTCGAAATCTTTCTGCGCAAAGTTTTTGTACTCCTGTTTCACCTTTACCGCTTTTGTGTAGGTCATGTTGCTGTTGTTTAACCCTACGGCTTTTTCCATCCCGGCAGCAATTATGTTCTTAAACGAGATAGCCGGCATAAATACCGCGTTTCCCGTCAGGTTACGAATGTGCGTCCGTGGATTGCCTAGCATTGATAAGTACCGCCAAGCGTTCCATTTATCCACCCAAGTGGCCGGTATTTGCTTTGCAACGTCTGTAAGCAGGTTATCAACAGCATTTTGTACCGCTTCTTGAGTTTTTGCCCAAATCAGATTTTGCGCCAGCTCTTCATTGATTGTGACCTGCGGTGCCGGCTTATTCTTTTGTCCGCGCTTCTGTAGCTCAAGATTCAATTTATCGACTACCTTCTTGATATACGTGAGCTGACCAATTCCGCCGAGCTTTTTGAGCATGCCCATTGCTTGCACTACCTGGCCTGCTCTTGTCGCTTCAATAGCAATTTCGTTTATCAGGCGCAGTGCTGTTTTTATATCGTTATTGGCTTCTGCGTTTAAAAGCATGTACTCTGCAACAGCTATGTCCCTTTTAGTTGCCGTACGCTTGCCGCTCGTCACCTGTTCCCATTGCTTCTGTGCGTTTTCCATACCGTCCGTGTTGACCTTCCAATCAGCAAAGCTCTTTGCTTCCTTGTCTGGAATCGGCGTGTATGAAAAATCTTCGTTTACGATACCTTTTTTGATTTCATCGATAAGCTCCGGTGTGACCGGTTCGGTTTCCAGAACCGTCCTTGTCAGCTGCCTGACCTGTTTATCATCGGAAGAGCGCTTTGGCACCTTAATATCACGTGCAGGGTTTACGCCTTTCTTAATTGCGCCGTATTTCTTTATGAGTGCGTTATAGTCTTCCTCTGTTCCCTTCAAAGAATAATCGTTGTTGCTGTTGCTTTTTGAGGAAACATTGGATATAATATCATTAGAGGGATTGCTCGATATGGCGGCCGGACTAGTTTTGGCTTGACCGTAATTACGGGCAGTCCTTCTTATTTTTGTAACGTCATAAAAGACATACCCACGGTCAGTACCCTTTATCTTTACATCACCTGTAAATAGTGAATCACCCACCTTAAAAATAGTATGGTATGTGTACCAACCTTTTGTTGCGTCAGGGTGGCGCCCATCATCAACCTCGTGCTTAACATATTGGGATACAGATAAAAGGTTATCTAATTCCGTGGCGGCCCTCATTTTTGCTTCTTTTACTGTGACATCCTTTAATCTTTTGGCAGGAAACGCATACTCTCCCGCCGATTCTCGGTTCACGTAAGCTCTGCCTTCTTCTCCAACATTAAGAACACGGCCTTTAAATGTTTGGTTAATATATTTCCTCACAACAGACGGCATTTCTTCGACGGGTATCCCATCAAAAATATCTTGTTCTGTATCAACATTGACATACCGGCCTTTTTCATCGCTGACAATCGAATATTTTAGTTCTGCCCCGGTCTGCTTCTTGCCTTTAGCCTTTTCCAAGCTGCTGCTTAATTTTTCTGCGAGGTCTGTGAGGAAATCATATTCCTGAGGTAGTTTTTTATTTTCCGACATTTCCGACCAAAGCGACTTTATTCTTGCTATGAAGCGCTTAAGTACGCCGAGAATAGATTTTCTTTTTTCGGGCTTGTAATTAAGCAGCTTATCGACGGCGGCCGTGTCCGTGGCGATTGCGGGCAGTTGATTGCAAACAAGCTCTTCTACGGCGTCTGCCTCGCTTAAATGCATTCCTTCTTCTTTATATGCTTTTTGCAGCTCCGCAATCCTCGCATTCACGTCATAGCCTATTTCATCAAGCGTGTCCAGCACGAAATCCGACAGTTCCTGGAACCCTTTCGGATTGTTCGCTTTCACATAATGGCCAGCCTCGTGCAAAGCGGTAAACAGCATTCCCTGTTCCAAATTCCCGGCCGTGACCTGAATATGGTTCTTGTCTGTATATACACCGTTTGCAATACCCCCATCAATTTCATCAACGACATCGATGTGTAGCCCGTATTTTTCAGCAAATCGATTCAGCGTCGCTGCCTGGCTTTTTATCTTTTCTGTCATAGGCTTTGTGGTTTTGATTTCCACAGAGCCTTTTTTCTTGCGTGCCTTTATTAATTCTGCCTGTTGTGTTGTTACCTGCGCACGGTAATCCTGTACGCCCGCATTGTAAGCAGCCCTTATTACTTCAGTGGGGAATTGTCCGGCATACGCATCACTTTTACGGATTGCCTGCTGGAAGGTCAGCCCAATTTTTCCGCTGCGGTAAAAAGCGTCGAAGCCGCCTGCATAATACGGGCTATCTGTATAATTGGACACGTATTCCTTTGCCCCATTCGAATCAAAATGTGCGGCCTGCTGGTATACTTGTTCAACCCTTGAGTCAGAAAACGCAACCTGTTTTAGGTCAACGATTTTCTCGTCGCTCAAGCGCACCTGTACTTCGCCTTTTTGGATGCTGTCAATCCCCATCACGCGAACAGGAGTATTTTTAACGGAAGCTTTTGCTGCGGTAGTCAAGACGGGAAGCTGCGTGCCCTTCTCATGCGCCTCTCTTTCAAGCTGTTCCCGCACCTCTATGAGCTGCTTGATTTCGCGGGCAGTTTCATTTTTTGCCGGATTTTCGTAATACTCCTGCGCCGCCTGCCTGATTTGCTTTACACTGGAATCTGTGCTTAAGGTTTCGCCGGTTAATTCTGATAAAAAATTCAGAGCTTTCGGGTTGTCTTTGATAGTTGCCGCATTCGAGGATGAAAGCTTTTCCCCGTCAGCTATTTTTTCTATTACTTGGGTAAGGTTCTCCCTGTCCGGTTCAGAAGATAGCTCTTCTGTTATATCGGCAATCGCCTGCTTGCGCGTCTGGTTCATGTTTTCTTGATACAGCTTTCCCACCTTAACGCCGCTTATATCTTTTCCGCTATCAATCGCTTCCTGCAGACTTACCGCCAGCTTATGTGCCTGGGAATCCTCCGGCATAGATAGGCCTTGCTTGACGACCTCCGCTTCGTTTCCTTTGAGGACGCCATTATATAGCGCCTTTGCGTTTGAGCGGCTTCTTGCGGCACCTATGCCTGAAGCGCCGGCGGACATAATCATGCCGGACAAAGCTCCGCCGGCGAAGTCCATGCCGACCTGCTTTGCAAATTCTGCGGCAGTTTTGTTCCATGCCTCCTGCTCGCTTAAGCCCCGCTTTATATAAGTCTGGTACGTATTCTCAAGCTGGCTGTTGTCGCCGTTAATAATTTGGTCTGTAATGGCGTTCGCAACATCCGTCGCTGCCTCTTCACTGCCTTCTGTAAAAAAACCTTTGACTGTGTTTGTCACTAAATCGAGTAGCTTCTCCGGCTTCTTTTGGGTAAATAGTTTTAACTGGTCAATACTAACCTTTTCAAACACAGCCTCAGCCGCACCGGCGGCGACGCCAGACAGAAGCGCTTGCGTAGCACTTCCGCCGCGCTGGGAAACATCCGCAGCTGTATCTGCGGCCGCTCCGCTTGCCATAACAGCCAAAGCGCCCTCTTTTCCCAGCGGGAGGGTAACAAGGAAATCTCCCATACTCATGCCTGATTGGTACAAAAAACGCTGCCAGCCTTCCATGTTTTCGGAAACTTTTTCCCGAATCGTGCCCTGTGTCCGCGTTGCAAGGAAATCCTTTGCGTTCGTATCAACAGGATGCAGCTCCCCCGTTATCGCTTCATTTAAGGCTGATATTCCCGTATCAAGCATACCAAACGCCTTAAACGGTGCCATACCGATGGATTTAGCACTCGCCAGCACAGGATGCTCTTCCGCAAACTTTTCATCCTCCTGCCGCTGCTTTTCCGCCGCAATTGCGTTTTGCTGCCGGGTGTAGTAATCAAGCAGACCATCCGGATTGTACCCATCTTCTTCAAGCTTCCTGAAAATATCGTTATACTCTGCCTGTGTATCCCCCGCGCTAACTTCTACCCCGTCTACGTTATCCTTTGTTTTCTCGTGAGTAGAGACGCTATACAGCTTTTTCACCTGCTGTTCAAGCGCCTTATCCTGCAGCTGCTCGCCGTAGCTCTTCTGCCGCTGGTCATACCGGTACGTCTTGGCGGCATCGGACCCATGAAATGCATCGTAATCCTTTTGCGTCTGCTCCCTAAACGCTTCCAGTGCGGTTCTGGCACCCTCATCAATTGACTTGGAAAGCTGTTCGTCTATCTTTTGCAGCTTTTCGGTGTATTGTTTTTCAATCTTTGGCGCACTTTCATACTGTAAGTTGTAATATTCTTCCTTTGTCTTCTTTAAGTCCTCGGTTATATTTTTAGCTTTCTGAACGCCTTCTGTTGTTAAAGGATCAAATTCAGCGTCTTTTAATTCTTGAATCCTCTTTTCATAATAAGCGTTATCCAGCCCCGTTTTGCCCTGCGCAAGGTACTCCTGCATCAGGTGTGTGTCCTGCCCCTGCTTCTGGCGGCTCAGGACATTTTTTAAACTGACCGAGTAATCGTAAGCTTGGCTCTTTTCCGGCTGTTTTACTACGGGAAGCGCTTTTGACACAACCTTAGATGAAAGCACATCTTGAGTTTGAGGCTGTGCGTTTATGTAGCCCGCTGTAAGACGTTGAAGCAAACGCTGATTGACCAAATCAGCGTTATTTTCTCCCTTGCTATGGGTTCCTGTAAAGCGATTAATCAGTTTTTGATTTACCAGTTCACTATCATACTTCGCCATAATTATTCCTTCCCTGTTATTCGTTCGGCCAGTTGAATGTATTTTTCGCGTCTGGATTGGGGTCTGTCTGCCAATGAAGATTTAGCCAAACCGTGGTAAGTCCATATTTTTTTAAGATTTTTTCTTTTGTATCATCATCTAAATCTAAGGAATCGATGTATCGTGCAAGATTTTTATCCGTAGGGTCCTGATTCTTTTTGTAGGAATCAATCTGGTCTGTATAGGATTTTAATTGCTTTTCCTGCGCCTCCTGTACGGCTTTCTGTTGCTTGTAATAGGCCGTAGCTATATCCTGTTTTTTCGAAAAATCAAACTGTTCCTGCGCGAGCTTGTTCGCAATTGCGTCCTGCTGCTTCTGATAATCGAGCTGTTGCTGCTGGAAGGCGTAATCCCTGTCCGTGTTTTCCTGCCCGACCATATTCCAGTAATCAGTGTTCTGGAATTGCGCGTTGTTCATATAGGAATTGAGCGCGTCGCTGTATTTCCCGTAATCAAAGCTACGCTCGTTATTGTACTGGTTCGTGTAGTAGTCCCGGTTTGCGTAATAATCGTTCAGCGCATCCCTGTACCGGCTGTAGTCCGTGTTTTCCAGCCCCTGCACGACGGAAAGGCTGTTGAGCGTCTTGTTGTCCTGGTCCTGGTAACGGCCATAGGCACGGTCCTCAAGGCCTGTTATCACGTCGTTGAGCTTATCCATATACCCATTGTATGCCGTCTGCCCTGCCGTCTGCGCATAGCTGTTGCCGTATCCGCCCGTGAGCGCTGAAACCTGCCCGACCGTGTCCTGCATAGCCTTCTGCGCGTTCTGTGTGTACTGCTGCTTATAGCGTTGGTACGCAGGGTCGTTGTTGTGGTCGTATTCAAATTTGCTGTTCATATATGTATCCGCAAGGCTCTTCATCTGCCCGCTGTACTGGCTCTGGTAATCCCCAGGCTTCTTCAGCCCGGAAAGGCCCTGCTGCGCCTGTTTGACCGCCGCGCTTTCGTTGTACCCCCGCTTGAGCATGTTATAATAATCGTCATATGCCTGGTCCTTTTTTCTGCTGTCAGCCATATTAAGGTTCCTCCTGCCATTTTAAAATTGGAAATCCATTGTTCTGGTTTTTTGTATCCTTCAGGTAATAATCCCCGCTGGAATTCAGCCCGGAGAGCACCGTATCCCCGCGCATTTCCGCGGCTGTGCGCGCATAGTTTTTATCATTTGCATCACTTTGGTCGCAGGTAAGATGAAACGTATCCTTGCAGTAGAAGGAATCCTTAACGACGGCACCGCCTGCATTACGTCCGGTAATCCCGCCCACAGGAACAGATGTCAGCTCATCTGCATCACAGTCTATTATCCCAATACTATAACTTGAGTAAATTACAGGTATATTGGAAAATCCGGTTGAATTTATAATTCCTCCTGCAATTCCTCCAAACTCAGAATAAGAAGCATAAACAGCACCGGTTATTTTCAGGTACAGCTTTCCAGTATAATAACAGCTGTCTATTGCTACAGAGCAAAATCTATTAACCCCGTAAATTCCTCCGGCACACGTGGAAATCAGATTAAAATTTGTAAATCCATCATTTGATAAACATGAGTGGTCTAATGCGACGTCCGCGCGGCTGAAGGATTCCCGCACCGTTGTAACCCCGCTGGTTGAGATGGTGCCACTGACCGCAACGGAAGAAGCCGCCGCCAATGTTCCAACATAAATTTCAAGATTACAGTAAAAGCTACTGACGGTTATTCCGCTCCTGATATCAGTCATGCCATCATCGATGTGCTGCAAGTACTGCTGTGTCGTATTGGTTAGCCCCATATACCCGTCAACCGCTATATTTTTAATAAGGCAATTCCGGCAGTAGCCAAATAAGCCGCAGTATACAGTTGCGTAATAAACTTGCGTTTTGCCCCACGTATTGTTGTAATAGGAACCGGAAATCCGCACCGGTGTGTTTTCATCGATTCCGGAAAACAGGTTCAGGATGATATGCCCGCCTCCGTCAAATATTCCTTCAAACGGGCAATGCGCCGTGTTATACGGGACGCCGAAGTCCGACCTGATATTCGCGCATGTCCCAATTGGGACCCAGTTTTCGCCCGAAACAAGTGTAGGATGCATGCTTCCATCCTGAAACTCCCATTTTGCGCCCCAATCCAAGTTGTTTATAAGCTTGATATACTTATTTGCATAGGAATAGCCGGCATTGACGCTGTTGCGGAAATAAACGAGCTCCGGCACGTTGCTGATGATAAACGGGTCATCCTCTGTGCCGATGCCGCCGTGGAACCCATTTGCGACCTGCCCGTCCCACGGCGGGATGCTGCCGTCGTAGATGCCGGTATTGATTTCATCGATGATGTCGTTTATTTTTTCGATTTCCTTATTTTTCTGCCGTACAAGCGTATGTAATTCTTTTAAGTAAAGGCCATATTGTTCCGCCATGTTTTCGTCGTCCAGGTTCAGCAGTATCCACCGCAAGAACTCATACTGCCGCTTTAGGTAAAGCGTCAATTCCTCATTCCCCGCGTTCTGCGGGGGAGGCTGGAGTGTAAACCCCGCCATTACAGCTCACTCCCTTTCTCCATTGTCAAGCCTATCGTATACAGCTTGAAATCCCCCTGCCCGGATAGGCGCAGGCGCAGATAATCGCAGCGCTTCGGGATAATCGGTATAAAAACCGTCCTTTTTTCCTGCGCGGTAACACGGTACACTTTTTCCCATTCCTCCCCATCCTGCGCAAGCTCGACGTTGAGCGCCCCACAAACCTCCATACGCAGCTGCAGCTTTGAAATAAACTTTTTGTCTGCGCTCCATTCATACAAATCTCCTGTCTCAGCAAACCATTTAAACGCGCCTTCTTCCTCCAGGACGTTTTCCTGCGCGGTCAGGTCGTTTACGCCGCTTACGGAATACACCCTGCCGTCCGCGATGAAATAAAGCTCTTCCCTGCTGTTTACGAACTCCCTGACAGGGACGCCGTCCTCCTTTGTCCAAAGCCCCTTGACTGTGTCGTATACAAACAAGGCCCTATCCCCTCCGGTTTCCCCGTACGAGAGGGACACATAATACTTATCCCGGTAAGTCCCGGCGACCGCGCCGTAATACAGCCCGCTGCCCAGGCTGTCGCTGATTAAATACGGTACGTCCCCGTTATAGATGCAGATACCGTCGCGGGATTTATAGTAAAGGCGCTCGTTTATGGTTACAAGGCTCTTGTCCGAGCCTTTTTCCACCCCCCGGCAGGATAGCGTCGTCATCGTAAAGTTCTGCGGCCTCGTCCCGTATATTTTAAACAGCGCGTCCTCCTTGAAAAACAAGATACTCCCGTTATAGGTACACGCCCCAGTGAACGCGCCATGCACCCCAACGCTCGCGCTATACGCAGCAGTTGACATGTCTTCATAGCTGCGCCAGTTTGTAGGGTCGCCCAGCACGCAGCAATACACCTCGTTTATCGCCGAATTGCAGCCCCACAGGCGGTTCTGGTAAGCTGTAATGTATTCCATATCGGGAGTTTTGCGTGCAAGAGTAAGCCCTTCGCACGCCACAGGCCCAGTATCGTAATGGTTCGGCCCGATGTAGCGGTACACGTCGTTTTCCACCTGCCCGTCTATTACGAGCACGCTGCAATCCAGATAATTTCCTCCCGTAGACATGTACGTACCGTGCAGGCGCTGGCCGGTTTTAAGGATTTTGTGCATCCCGTTAAGCGGCTCATATTCCCCGGTAATCCCGCTTAGCTCAATATGGTCGCCCTCTTTAAAGCCGTCTATTTCCACGTTGCTTCCATCCGAATCAAACACCGCAAGGGCAAGCGCATAGTTGTCTATCTCTGTCCATACAGTCGCGGGGTTTTCAACCTTTTTCCCGTTCTCGTCGAACTCCTTGATTGCTGTACATTGATATAGCGACGCCGGATTTTTCTTAACGCTGACGCCGATATCCCCGAGCTTATAGTACGTACTTCCCGTTGTTTGGAGCAACAGGTTCGGATTTACCGTCATTGCGCCCTTGTGGCAGCAGCTTTCAAAGTCAAAATCAAACGGCACCTTAAAAAGCGCCATCGTGTATCCCTCCGGACAGACATACTCCCGTTCCATGTGGTGCAGGGAAAAATCCTTCGTATCGATATACACCTTATCCGGGAACACGTACAGGAACGCGCCCATTACAACGAGCTTCCGTTCTACGCCGTCCAGGGGCAAGCGGACGCTGCCGCCTGTATATACCAGCTCGTCGTTACGGACCCAATATACCTCTTCCCCCGCGGTAAGCCCTGAGGCGTCTTCAAGGCGGTCGCCCAGCCCTCTGTGCCCGCGCGTGGACAGCACAGGGTAATCGTCGCAGGCCATGTTTTTCATATCGTAGAACGCACCGATAGGCACGTTTTCCTTATGGCAAAGTCCTTTAAACGCGTCAATTGTCAGCTTGCTTTGTTTGATTTCTTTTAGTTGGGGCAACATAATATCACACCTCACACTACGTTGGTTAGTTTAGTTTGTAGCGGCTTATGTGTCCGGTGGTACCAGCGCGCAAATTCATCATAGGCCGTATTAAACATCACCATATCATTGTTATACCTTGCAAATTCAGCGAGATAAAAGTCCATCTGTGCGATTAAGTATTTTATATAAACGTCGCTATAAGGCTCCGGCGTCAACAACGTTATTGACATGTCAGCGGTTTCATCATATCCGTCAAATTCTGGCGTCCCCGTGTGCGTATCGAGTATTTCCTTTTTAATCCGGCTGTCAAGCTCAGACAGCCATTTTATTTTTTCTTTGGTTTGAAACGCGTTCGGTTTCAGGGTATCCGTCGTTTCAATTGCCTCTCTGATTGTCATAGTTCCATCACCTTTTAAAAAAGGGCTGTCCCAAGCAATATGAGGCAGCCCTTTTTCTTATTTATTCTGCGGTTTTCAGTCGTTCAATCGTGAGAGCTGTGCTCTGCCGCTGTTCTGCCGCGTGCTCCAGCACTTCGGCGATATAATCAGGCACTTCCACCTCGACGCCACGCTGGATTTGGAAGCTCTCGCCGTTGACCGAAACGAATACGTCATCCTTGTAGCGGTCGTTATCCTTAAAGAGCTTAACCTTTACTTTCTTAGGCCCGGTTTCCTCGGCATTGGCTTCCAGCACCGCAGTTTCTTCCGTTGTAGCTTTCTCTTCAGTCGTGTTTTTCACTGTATCTTTTTTAAATTCAGCCATAATAAAGCCCCCTTTTAATTTGCCAGTGCTTTAGCGGAATACGCGGAACAGCTTTCGATTCTGACCATATACTCCTCCACAAGGATTTCTGCAGTCTTAATTGCTTTCCAGCCAACGCTGGAGCGCTGGTTGAGCGGGTCATCACCATAGCCAAGCTGCTTTACAATATGCTGCAGGCCGCCGCCTGTCACCTCGGTGGTGCCATAAGCGTGAGCGCCTAAAACGACTGTACTAAACACCGCAAGTCCAGAGGGGCAGCCGGCACCCGTCCAAATCTTCGCTTCCGTGGATTCAACAAAACGCACTTTGCCAATTTTACCGATTTCCCCCTCGTAAATATTCTCCGGGCTTGCGTACTTGTGTACATCAATCCACTCCTCGTTGCGCATCAAATCGTAGGCCGCATATGGATGAATAATTGCGATATAGCTGCCGTTTATAGTATTCGCTTTCATACTGCCGAGCTGTGCAGCCGCTTTGAAAAAAAGGTCGGGTGTAAGCACACATTCTTTTGTAAGCGTCGCCCTAGAAGTAATATCGGTACCGTCTGCTTTCGGTGCGTAGATAACGTTTGTTCCACCCGCAAGCACCTCGCGTGTGATTGTATCGAGCGTCCTACCCGCCTGTGAGCCGCACAAATCTGTAGCTTGTAGTACGTTATTGTCAATTGCAGTTAACTGCAAAACATCCGAAAGCTGAATATAATCGCCGTACTGATGCACCTCACTAGTAAAGGTAGTAACATTTAAGGCGTTTCCTGCCGGCGTTACGCCTTCTGTCAGCGGCATCGTTGCTTTTGCAAGCGGAGAATATTTGCGGAATTCTATCGTCTTGCCGTTGTTCTTCGGTATCGGATATTTATCCGCGAATTGGTCGTGGACCAGTTTTGGTTCAGCGTTGTCAATAAGTGTATCCTGATAATAGGTTTTCATCTCAGCGGAAAGCCCGCTGGATTCGGTTGTCTGAGTATCAAACAGCTGTAAATCCAAATCAATCATTTTATCCATGTTGTTTCCTTTCCGCGCAGGATTAAAAACTGATTTTCTCACCCCGCGCTACGCGTCTCGCAATTTCTTTCCTGTCTTCTTTTGTTAATCTGTGGACATCTGGCTTCGTGACGACAGATGAGGCGTGCCCCGCGGCACTTTCTACAGGCCTTGCCGTATTGGCTTTGATGCTTTCAACCGTTGCTTTTCGCGCTTCTTTTGCAGCATTCTGAGCAATTCCAGACATTATTTCATCCTGATGTACGACCTGGTAAGCGGTTTTCACATCAATGCCCTTCAGTAACAGCTTTGCAAAATCCTTGTTATCAAATTCTGTGTTCAGGTCAAAATCCGGGTATAAAGCCTTTACTTCGCCCCCTTGCTTGACCCACTGGGAAATCTGCTGCTGTTTCTGTTCTTCTTCCATCCTCTGGGACATCTCCGCTTTAATACGCTGATTTTCCCGTTCCAGGCTCTTGACTTCTTTAAGCTGTGCGACCGTCATTCCGCGTTTAAATGCCTCATCTTCATAAAAGCTGTTGTCCTCTTCAATTGCTTTCGTAAGGCCATCAAGGTCCTTCGCCCCGTATTTTGACAGGAGCATATCGAGTACCGGCTGCGTTTTATCAAGCTGTTCCTGCAGCCCGCGCGTCTCCTTAAAGCGTGAATTGACAATTTTCTGGACGCGTTTGTCAAACTCGTCTTTGAAATCACCCTTAATGAGGTTTTCAAACTCCTCTGCCCTGTCTGTACTGGCATGTACCTGCGTCTCAGCCTTTTTTTCACCAGCGGCGTCCTGATGTTTCTCCGGTTCCTGCCTGCCGTATACAACGTCTGCAAGCGGATTCCTATTCGCCCGTAGCTTCCCGGCGGCGGAAGCCGTTTCTTTTGCGCCCGTGCTGTTTTCCGGCGCGGGTGCTCCCGCGGCTGCACCCTCTCCGTCAAACAGTCTAAGGTTCAGATTAAACATATTTTTGCTCCTTCCCATCGTCTTTCCGAAGTGTCAGCATAACTGCTGATTTTATCGTATCAAATCATTTTTCTGTTTGCGGGCACAAACGCACGTTTTTCGGATATTTTTTTGCAATTAATTTATAGCCGGTTATTATCGCCTCTGCAACCGCGTCAATACTGGGTGTCCGGCGTATCACCATACGGACTTTTCCGGATTGACATTCCAAAACCTTTTCCGCGTGATGATCTTTAACCGCCTGCATCAAAGTAAACGTAAGAGCGGATACCGCGGCGCAGACAATATCGTTTCCCGGATGAAAATGGGCATGGCCATCTACACTGATTTGAACCTTCTTTTTGCTTTTGTGTATCGATATCGTAATCATTTCGGGTTCCCTGCTTCCTCTGCCTTCTGCGCCGCTTTTTCCGGAGCTGGATGGCTGCTAATTTCGCCACCCAGCGGGTTAATTGCTACTTCCTGTCCGCCTTTGTCTTCCGGCGGGGCCTGCGGTGCTGGCATGTTCAATCCGTTCGCGCCAAGTATCTGCAGCATCCGGTTCATCTGCTCCTGCATTGCCTGAAGCTGCTGGTACACTGTCCCATTTTGGCTGATTTTTTGTATTAGCCCGTCCTTGCCCTCAATGTCCATCATATCAAGCGCCAATAGCGCCTGGTCAGCTACCTGCGGATTAAAAAACTGAAGGCCGTAAAGCTCCTTTGCAAGTTCATTGCGAGCCAGCGTAGAAAAAGGTGACTTCTTTTGTGCGACAATCTCAATATCAAAAACGGGTTTTCGTGCCCCCAAGTCTATACCAAACGCATCAGCCTGCTGTGGCTGCAAGGTGCTGTTGTCAAACTCTACAAACGCTCTGCTACCGTTTCCTGTTATACGGAAACAGCGCGGCTGTGTATAAAATTGCCTGATAAGCTCTAATACAAAGTAACACGTCTGCGCGTGCGCCCTGTAGCTGCTCTTTATCATGTCCCTGGAAAGCTTGCTTCCAGCCTCTTGCAGTGCTGCAATCGCGCTTGCGGCTGTAACGCCCGAAGCAGTTGAGCCCTGGGAGAAATCACGGTTCCCGCTGGTTTCCTTCAGCTCTTCAATTTTTTGCTGTAGCGCGGAAAAAGCGGCGTTTGAAATTGGCGTGACCTGGATTTCTCGTATGCTTTCCTCGTCAAGGCTTCCCACGACGTTTACAAAATCGTTGTTCCAGTCTGCAAATTCCTCTTTGTTGATAGCGCCGTTGTTTTTATAAAAATAACGTTTGCGGCTGCACATCAGCGTATTGCGCAGAATTGCCTGCTGAAGCTTATCGATGTACATTTGGCAATCCTTCATAATGTCGATATATCCAAAGCCCGCAGGTGTGTCTGGCTCTAGAAACATCGTATCAAATACAAACGGATATTTTCCGTGCTCATAAAGCCCTGTTGCACGGTACTCCTTCTCGTTTTCCGTCGCAAATAATACGATTTCATTTACATATTTGCAGTAATGCAAAAGGCCGTTTTTCTTATAGTAGCAATCAATAACAAGTGATTTTTCGCTTGTATCAATAGAATCGTCATGTATGTACTTCGTGACTTCGATGGATGCAGAACTGAGTTTACCCTTTGTCTGTGAATACTGTTCTTCCAGCACTTCGTTATCCACAAGCGAGACGTAAAACACATAGCGGCTGTCCTGGATATTGCGGATACCCGGCTCCCAGAAAAGGTTCAAGATGTCGCAGTTTGAAATTTCCACATCCCCGAGCCCGTTCTCCTTGCCAGCGTTCCAAAACACGCCGTACACGGCCGTTCCGGTCTTGAGCTTATACCACCAAGCATCTGAATAAATCTGCTCATAGTCGTTCTGTTCCAGAATAACAGGCATAATCGCGCTTAACTGCTCCGCAACCTCTTTATCGCTCTCTTCGCGCGGCAGGATGTTTGGCTGCGGGTAATTATCCATTGCGTCGGCATGTTTGTTGATGATGGAATTAAACAGCCATGCGCTTGCCGGTTCCGGATTATCAGGATTCTTTTCGTTGTACTTCTTGCGCATGTACTCCCAGTGGCGCATCTTGAACCACTGTTCGTTCTCAACAATGCGGGCTTCCAGATTTGCTTTCCCATGCTTGTATTTTTGCAGGATATCCGTAAACTTCCGCACCTCGTTTTTTCCAATTTTTTGCATGGTTTTTGCTCCTTTACAAATTCAGGAAACGGTAAGCGTTTTCCATTGTGTACTTTTTTGGCTGCATATCTAGTGGGTCGTCACGCATTGGCGCTGCTAAAACATTTCGTCGCGGCGCGATTGGGTTTTCCATGAATACATACCGGCATTCGTCGTAGATGTGGTCCTCCTGCGTAGTGTCAATATCCTCCACCCGCTTTTCATCGTACACCAGTACAGGCAATGTCCGGATAAAATGCCGGCAAGTATCAAAGCAGTAAAACATTGGAACACCGTCCTCGTCGAACGCCAAACGGTAATGGTACTGCATTTTTCCGGCAATGCGCGTGTTATCGCCCTTTTCCCAATACACGTGCTTGTGCTCCATCATTTCTGCGACGCTCTGCCCGCGTGACTTGTCGAATATTGACGGGTCGGCAATCCCTGTGATGCGGCGGCCGCAAAGGTTCGGGTCTGCCTGCTCCGTTTCAAGAATTCTCTGTGCAATTTCCTGCGGCGTCCATTTTACACCGGTATTTGGTGTAGAGGTGCATCCGTATAGTTCTCTAACTCGGTAAATCCGGCCGTCATGGTCAACTGCGTACCAGCCGACAGAAAACGGCTTACTATAGCCGAAGTCAAAACCACGGTAAATTCTCCAGTCAGCCGGAATTCGAAACGGCTTGATTACGTGCGTAAAACGCCGGTCCTGATAATGCTCTTGTGCGTTTTTCCACTCCCGAAAAACCTGTCCGTTAAAGCTGTCCCAGCTGCCGTATAGCAAAGCGTCCCGCTCCGCCTGCGGCATCATGGCGAGATTTGCAAGGTAGTTAGGGTCGTTACCCAGAAGCTTCTGGTTGTCAAACACGTTTGATGGCACAAAAATACGTTTGCGCTGCATTTTAAGCGTTTTACCGTCCGGGGTAAATACGTCATACTCGTCTGTGATGGGTGTAAGCGGCTGCGCAGCTGTGATAAACCTATCTTTTACCCACCCATGCCCTACGCCACCCGGGTTTGTTGTCGCCCGGATATACACACGGGTCCCGCCTCCAGAAGGCCTGTTGCGAGAAAACATATAGCTGTATTCTGCAAAAGTAAAATGTGTCAGTTCGTCGAAGCCGATAAAGTCGTACCGTTTGCCCTGGTAATTTGTTTTGTCGCTCTCACGCTGCATATTGCCAAAATAGATTTTTGCGCCGCTCGGGAATATCCAAACGTGTTTGCTGTCGTTATACTTTGCCCGCGGGAAAGCTGGGCTATAAATCTCACGGCTGCGGTCGATAAGCTCCGAAAGCTGTGGGTATGTCTTACGGAAAAGAATTGCCCGGTAATGCGGAATATGTACTTGCCGTAGGGCCTCTGCCAGAAGCGCGTCGCTTTTACCACCGCCGGCGGCTCCGCCATAAAGGGCCTCGTACTCGGGGCGAGCCATGAAAACCGCTTGTTTCGGCTGCGGGGACCAAATTACATTAGCCATCTTCGACCACCTCTGTAATTTCAACAACGCCCGTCTCCTCTTCGTCAGCATCAGAAGCTGAGAAGCTGTATACGTCCTTCAGGTCTTTAATTGCGCCGGCAAGCTGCCGAACTGCAAGAGGATTCACGATTCCGACTATCTCCGCAAGCTCTTCCGCCTCGTCTATAATCTCTTTGGTTGGCTTGTTTGGTGCAGCGCTGTTGTCGTACTCTATCTCCCGTGTCTTATGCGTCCTCTTCGCCATATATCGGTCAACCTGGGTGATTGCCTGCTTGATTTTCTCCGTCAGTTCATCGGCGCAGGTAAGCAATTCTGCAAACCCTTCCAGCTTTTCTTTGACTGCGGCGTCTGCGATTTTTTGATTTAGCGCCGCATCAATTTTATTTTTCTGGTCTTTTCGCGCCTGCACCCATTTTTCCCTGATAGCCCTTTGCGTCAAAGTGTTTATTTCTATACCGTGTTTTTTAGCAAGCTTGCGATAGCTTGTATCCGTATTTACGTATTCTGCTTTAATTTTTATCCAATCAGGCAAGCTACCACCCCCTATATCACCAGTAAAGCACAAACAAAAACTGTTTGCGGGCACAAAAGCCGGTTCAAGCATAAAATCTTGAACCGGCCAACGAATTTATTTATATTTTTTGCTTATTTCCTTCGCAGCAGGACAATCTCCATACAGATATGTCCGGCAAAATTTCTTTGTATGCATCCGTTTTACACGTTCATCAGGGAACAACTGCCTCCAACTCACGTCTTCAGTTAGTCCTTCACATGTGATTGATTTCCTACCTTCGCTGATAAAATACGGGCATTTTACGCCCTCTGCGTGCGCTCCCATGCTAACACCTCCCCTAAACTAATCCATCGGGTAAGAATCCCGGTCAAGTTTCTTTTCTTCGCGAACGGCGTACCGCCAAAATACAAGCAGTACAAGCGCCGACAAGACGGTCGATGCGCCAATAAATGCGAGTATGTAGATGATAATGCTCATTTTGCTTCCTCCTTGATTTTCTTAATCCGCGCGGCCAGCGTCAGCATAAACCGGTTCTGCGCGTCTGTCCGGTCATCCAGTACCGCCGCCATGTCTTCGTCCCGCGTGTCCTTGACAATCAGGCGGTGTATCACAACCGGCTGTGTCTGCCCGGAACGGTGCAGGCGGTCGTTGGCCTGCTCGAACTGCTCCTGGTTGCCCGGCGGCAGGCCGAACCAGATGATGTGGTGCCCGCCTTCCTGCAGGTTCAGGCCGTACGCGCAGCTCGCGGGATGCGCCAGCAGCAAATCCACTTCCCCCGCATTCCACGCCCGCAGGTCGTCGGCGTGCTTGTAAACCCGAATCCGCTTGCCCGAACCCTCCAGCGCCCGCAGCATGCGGTCGCGGTCGTGCTGGAAGTTGTAGAAAACAAGTGCGTGGTCGTCGCCCAGCTCCTCCATCAACTCGAGGAACGCCTCTATCTTGCACCGGTGTATCTCCACCGCGCGATGTGTGTCATCGTAGACCGCCCCGTTTGCCACCTGCAGAAGCTTCCCTGTCAGGACACCCGCGCCTGCAGCGTCTATCGTGCTCTCATCCACCTGCAGAAGCATATCGCGCTCCAGCTGGTCATACGCCTTCCGTGCTTTCGCGTCGAGGATAACAGGGAAATCATGTGTAACGGCATCCGGCAGCTGCAGCAGCTCCCCGGGCGTCAGGCTGAAGCAGACATCCGAAACGGCCGACATAATCGCTTCTTCGGCGCCTGGCTTCGGCTTGTAGGAGAATACAGTAACCGCGTTGCGTTTGTCCGGCTCAAAATACCGTTCACGGTAGCCGCTGATGGTCCGGCCAAGGCGCTGTCCCCCATCCATCAGGAAAAGCTGTGCCCATAAATCCATCAGCCCCTTAGACGACGGCGTACCCGTCAACTCAATCAGCCGGCGGATATGCGGCCGGATTGACTTCAAAGACTTCCAGCGCTGTGACCGGTTATTCTTGAAGCTTGTCGCTTCATCCAGAACCACGGTATCAAACGGCCATGCGTTGCGGTAATAGTCCACCAGCCACTGTACGTTTTCCCGGTTAATCACGTACACGTCTGCCGGCGTGTTCAACGCACGGATTCGCTGCCTGGCAGTGCCTAAGACGGTTGAAAACCGCAAGTGCTTTAAGTGGTCCCATTTCTTACCTTCCGCCTGCCATGTGTCCTCCGCAACCTTCTTCGGCGCGATGACAAGTACATTCTGAACGGCGAAACGGTTGTATTTCAGTTCATTCAGTGCGGTCAGCGTGGTCGATGTCTTCCGGTGCCCGGGCTTCAGCCACAGCGCAATCGATGGCAGCTTCGTGATATAATCCGCGTACCGCTCCTGGTACGGTGCCGGTATGTATTTCATGCCGTGCCAGCCTCCTCCGGCGGGAACAGCTCCGCGACCAGCGCTTTTACAGCGTCCAGCCCTTTCGCCACCCTGACATCCGCCCCGCGGCGCTTCATCTCGGATATCTGCCGCTGCTGGATTCTCTGCAGCGACCCGATTTCCGTTTTCAGCTCCACGTACACCGTCCGCCCATCCTCCGTGATGATAATCCGGTCCGGTACACCCGGGTTTCCCGGTGATGTGAATTTATAGCACAGGCCGCCGCGCTCCCTCACCATGCGTACAAGCCTTGCTTCTATTTGGCTCTCTTTCAAAATCCTTTCCTCCCCGCCTTATATATCCTTATCGCGCGTACGCGTGTACGCATACACACATACGTACGCGAATGATTTATTTTTAGGCGTTCTAGACGTTATTAGGCGTTACATATTTACTGCCTATTTTCTTTATTCCTTTATTTTTTACCTCTAGGGCTTTAATCTGTTGACAATGTTGACAAATCAATAAAAACATAGGATTTAAGCGGTTTTTTATGTCAACAGATTGCGTCAACATTTCAATTTTTTCTGTTGCCCCGTGTTGACAGCGTGTCAACAGATTTTCGTGGTGTCAACACTTCATCTGTTGACATTTTTTAAATCCCCGCTGGCGTCCATACTTTGCACCAAAACGCATGATTCCTGATGCCTCCCAGCCTTTCAGCTGCATCAGCACTGCATTAACACGACGGGAATCTTTTTGCGGGATAACGCTTCGCCGGTCTCCCAGGCATTCCCGCATAATCTCCAACGCACATACTCTATCCCGCGGTACAAGCTGTAGCCCATCACCTTTGCACTGCCCGCTCCAGAACATCATGCGCCTTGTCTCGTCCCATTTCATCCAGTCCTCCGGCACAGGCCGTGCAAGGAAGGCCTCTATCTGGCCCTTTATTTCATCCTGCTCCATATGCAGCTGGCGGCGCCTCTCAGCCTCTTTTTCGTCCTCTGGGGCCAATATCAGGGGCTCGCCCATCTGCCACCTTACATAGGCTTCCGCCCAAACCTGTGCCACGGTATCCGGCGTCAGGTCATCCCATACGCTTTTGGCGGGGGCTGTCCCGCAGTCAATCGGCCAGAACCTTCTGTTGCCTGTAGGGTCCTTCAGGTAGTTTCGGTCGTTCGTCGTGCCAAAGAACACACAGCGACGTGAATGCTTTGCTGAACGCTTTCCATAGGACGCCCTGTATTCGTCTTTTGTGCGGCTTAGAGATTGTTTTACGGCATTGACGTCTGACTTGTTCAGTGCGCCCAGTTCACCGATTTCAAGAATCCAGTTGCCCTGTATCAGCTCAGCGGCATCCTTCCCGTCAAACGTAATGAGCGCGTCGGAAAACCACGGCCCGCCCAATCGTGCGAAGAAGGTGCTCTTCCCCACGCCCTGCGGGCCGCAGATAACTGTCATCTCATCGAACTTAATCCCCGGCGACATTGCACGGGCGACAGCCGCCACGAGCCCCTTGCGTGCTACGGCCCGTGTATAGGAATTATCCACGTCGCCGAAGTAGTCTATATACAGGGTATCGAGACGCGGCACGCCGTCCCATGACGCACTGCGAATATAGTCATGGATTGGGTTATAGCTGTTCGCCGCTGCCACCTGAACGATGGCGTCCTCCACCGCGTCCTTGGTCCGGAAGCCCAGCAGCTGCTCGATACAGTCGCGCAGGCCGGAATCATCGCTGTCCTTCCATTCAAACGGTTCCGTCCCTTTATCCCTGCCAGGCCACGGCATCGGGCAAACGCCCTCCAGCCGCTCGCTGAACAGGTTCTCGCGGATTTTCCCCTTGAAGCGCGGGTCGCCCTCTAAAACCGTGACCACATTCCTGATGCTACGTTCGTATTTCCCTCCGTCGCCGACCTGCAACTTGCGCATCCATGAAGTATCAACGGGGGTATCACCGGCAGCATCCACTGTAAAATCCGATACGGCCGTCTCATACCGCTCCCGGTCCATCAGCGCGGCAACTTCGTCGTCCCGCCGGGCAAACTGCGCCATCGCCACAAAGCTCGGCAGCTTATTGACAGGCGTGTCGGGCTTTGCATCATCGTCCTGCGCACCGAACAGGTGCAGGCGTACTAAGTCAAACGCATTACAAAGACGCCCACCTGCAGGGTCGGTCGCGTGGTGGCTGTACATGAACTTGCCGTCGTCGTAGATGATAGCGCCGCCGGTCGTCGATCCATCCGTATATGTATACCGCCCAGGAATGTCTGTCGGCGTATAGACGCGCGGCAGGAACTTCTCCAGCGCGGCGTAAATGTCGTAACAGCGGCAGAAGGCCCCCAGGATACCCTGTTTTTCGGTCGGGTCGCCCTGCCTTGCCGCCATGCGCTTATGCGACTGCTGCGCACCAGGGACCTGCGGCCATGCACTACAGTCCCGCCAATCGATATAGCAGCCAAGCATTCCGTCCGTATCCAGGAACGGCTTGTCGCCCACCTGGTAGACGTATTCGGCGTCCGCGCTGCACGAGGGCCAGTACATGAGCCTTGAAGGCTCAAACGTCGTCGCGTCGAACGGCTCCATGGACGGGTCTATCATCTCTGCAAGCTTGCGCGCAATTGGCTCATATTCGTCTGCTGTGGCCGCACGGCTTAGGGGCACGAGAACGCGCAGGCGCGGCGCTTCGGGCCGGTGCTTGCGCGTCGAATACACGCAGTACCCGCACCCAAGCCCATCGACGCGGCGCAGGATGTCCGCAGCACCGCCCGCGGGAATCCGGTCAAGGTCCAGCGTTATTACGTCGCGGCCTGTGACTGCGTCGGCCTTTCGCCGGCCACCGGCGAGCGAACCCGCAACGAAGCCGCCAACATCCTTGAGATTGTCCTGGTCGCATTTTTTTAGCGCCAAGTAATCTGCTTGCGCTTCTGTCCCGCGCACAGGCGTACGCAGCTTATCCCAAAGCTCGGACAGGTATATTTCCTGCGCCGGCCAGAAGGTCGCCTTACGGCTCCCAGCGGCGCATATTATGATTTTACGGTCGTTTTGCATAGGATTGTCTCCTTAATCCTTTGTATAATAGGCCCCGGCCCATCCGTCCGCTTTCAGCGGCAGCCCCGGCGCCCAGTCTATCGGCTGGCCCATAAGCGCGCATACGTTTTCCAGTACCGCTTCTGGGTTATCGGTCTGTACATCCAGCACAACCTCGTCATGCACATGGAAAACGACGGGGTGTCCGGCCCTTTCCAGCCGTTCAATATTGACGGCAAGGCAGTCGCGCGCGGTCGCCTGCACAATGTTTTCCACGAGCTTGCCCCCGTAGGTTTCAACCGGCTCCCATTTCCGGCTTGTCTGGTTCATGCCCATGTATTGCAGGCTTTCCCGCCCAAAACGGTTCAGCGTAAGCAACGGCTGCGCATAATACAGCTTCCTGCCGCTCGGCAGCGTGATGGTCATAAAGTACCGCTCCTGGTTGCCTTCCAAGGCAAAAACAAGGCTGCGCACCGTATTGGTACGCCCTGTTTTTACGGTATCCAGCGCTGCTGCCTCTACAGCGTACCAGAAATCAACAATCCGCTTATTTGCCGACCGCCAGCGGCTTACAATATCCGGCAGGTCTTCCTCCGGTATTCCCATACGCAGGGCGCCCATATTGATAAGCGCGCCAGTACTGCCCTGGTAGCCCAGCGCAAGCGTTGCAACCTTGCCCTTTTGGCGTAATTCATATTCGGGGCTGCCTTTGACAATTTTTTCAATGGGTACGCCGAACATCTGTGACGCGCAGGCCTCGTAAATTTTGCCGTGCGTCTTGAATACGTCGAGCACCCACTGCTCCCCTGCGAGCCACGCGATTACGCGGGCCTCGATGGCCGAAAAATCCGCGTCAACAAACACGTGCCCATCAGAAGGGACAAGCGCCGTACGGATGAGCTGTGAAAGCACGTCTGGTACAGCGCCAAGAAGCAGGTCCACTGCCTGTGTATTGCGGCCCTTAACCCATTCACGCGCCTGGTCAAGCTGTACGCCGTGCAGGTATGTCCTCGGCAGGTTCTGCACCTGCAGGAGCCTGCCGGCCCACCGCCCGGTCCGGTTGGCCCCGTAAAACTGCAGGGTCCCACGGATGCGGCTGTCATCGCCCACTGCCATTTCCATAGCGTTGTATTTCTTTGTGCTGGTGCGGCTGAGCTCCTGCCGGATTTCCAGCAGCCGCCGTGCGTCGCTGTCTAATATATCCGATTCCAGTAAATCGGCCACGTCTTCCTTGCGCAGGGTTTCAGTGTCAACACCGCGCTGTTTCAGCCATGCGGTTATCTGCGCGGGGCTGTTCGGGTTTTCAAGCCCCGATATCTGCACAGCTTCTTCTGTCAGCTGCTGCGTAACCCTGGCGCTGCAGTCAAGTGCTCCACGAACCAGGTCCATATCCAGGGCAACGCCGCGGGCGTTGATTGCCTGGTCCTGCATCCACTGTGCCTGTATCTCGTCTGGGATAGGAAAATCAGCCAGCCTGCGTCCTATCTCCATTTCTGTAATAACATCCTGCCGGTTGTACTCCTTGAACAGCGCCCATTTTTCCGGTTCGTCTGACGGACGGATGCGCGTGCGTTGGTCGCGGTCCGTTGGCGTCCTGGGTGTGCAGAACGTCTTGATTAAGGCCCTGCCGGCCTGCAGCTTGCGTTTATCCTCCGGTAGACCGAGCGCTTTGCCGGCTGCGTCGAGGCTTGCGGGATAACCGCAATACAACGCGTGCAGCATCGTATCGCGCCACTGGTGGAGCCAGTTGCTGCGGCAGTCAATGCTCAGTTGCATATTGCAGCTTAAACAGTACCATTCGAAAGCTGCATTGTACGCGTACTTTATACAATTCGGGTCGAACATTAAATTGTATATATTCAGCGGAATTTGTTCCCCCGCCGTAAAGTCGACGACCTGTACGGGCGCGCCGTCAAGGCTATATGCAAACAGCAGCATCTCGAAATCAGCAGACTGCGCGTACTTGTACAGCCCTGCTTTTACAATCGGGACACTGCTATATGTTTCTATGTCGATACTGAGATGATGCATGGTTATCGCCTCCTATGGGAAGTGCGGGAGCTGTGAAAGCTCCCGCGTGAATGGTCAATATTGCTGGGGCTGCTGCGGATATGCAGGAGAGGGCGGGTAGTATGCCGGGTCAGGCTGCGGGTAAACAGGTGTTGCGGGTATGTCCGCCACCGCACCATACGGCTGTGCGGGTATCGCAGGAGCTGCCGCCTGGAAATCGTCTTCCACAGCGGCGCGGCCACCGCCGAGCGGTTCCCCATCGGCAACCTTCTGGACGTTTTCAAGACCGACGCCGACGCCCTTGTTCTGCGGCGCGTTGTATGCGAAGAAGGTAACGCCTACATTTGCGTACATACCGCTGTAAATCTCCGTTGCATTAAGGATGGGCTGGAGGTTTAAATCCACCACGTTCGGGCGCTGCTTGCTGCTGGCGGTAAACACCCAGCAGCCGCGGCATTCTTCCCCGAACGGCTGCCCGTCAGATGGCCGGACGCCGTCGCCGTCGTGCACGCTGATTTTCGGCTGTGCGGGGAACGCCTGGCCGAACTTTTCACGGCCGCGCTGTGCGGCTGCTTGGATGGCGGCGTCAATTTTCGCTTTGTTGCCGGGGTCTGCTTTTGGTACAAGGATGACAGCGCTGAACTTCGGGTCCTGTCCCGGCTGCTGCGCATAGGCCTCGACCAGGTGGACATAGGATAAACGGACGCTATTGAGCACGATATGTGCGGGATTGTTATTTGACATAATGGTTAAATCCTTTCACTGTTTAAAATCTTCCGCGGCTGTAGCGCGCGGGCTGTATGCTTCCCGTGGGTCTGTAATAGGCGCAAGCGCCGGTTTCCCAGGCTGCTTGACGACGTGCGCTGATGCCGCATCCTCGAATATTTTTTTGCCAAGCGATTTCTCGAGCGCCGGCGCGGTAAGGGGCTTGCGTTCATAAAGCAGCGCTTCATCAATTCCTGCGGCCTTGAGCGCTTCAAACGCGGCGGCCTGGTCGTCCCAGGCACGGGACCCGCGGCCTTCTACAAGCTTCCAGCCGGGGATATATCCACCCCCCATCAGCTTATCCTGTGCGTAAGCCTTGACGGCGTCCGCGTATTTTAGCAGCGGGTCTATCCGCTTTAACACCTGCGCGACCTCCGCGTCGGAGAGCAAAGGCGGCAGCTTGCCGCCGAAATCCTCAAAGGCTGAAACAATATTGCTGTTCTCCCGGCAGGTTGCGCGCGCCTTGCAGAAGCGGCACCATTCGCCGCTGTGGTATTCATCGCAATCAGGGTCCGCGGCCTTTTCCGCCGCAGGGCGTACGGTGAACGCCGCCCAGTCCATCAGCGTATCCCGGCTGATGGTGCATTCCTTAATGCCGCCTGCACGCGGCTGGATAATTGACATATGGACAGTTTGGATATCGCAGAGCATCCGATATTCCATGACCGCGCCGAGCGCGTAAAGCATCATCTGCGGGTTATTGTCCGCATCAACCGACACACCCTTGCCGTGCTTGTAGTCGTTGACAAACAGGTCGCTACCGTGGATTAAGATGCAGTCCGCAGTGCCGAACCCGTCCGGCACAAACTCCGAAAAATCGACCCGGTGCTCGACGGTCACAAACGGGATACTGGGCAGCGAATTTGCAATATCGGTGATGTAGTCGACGTATTCGTCGGTACAGCTCTCCATCTCTGCCTTGTAGTGCGGGTCGCGCGCAAGCTTATTATGCCGGGTGTTGTATGTACGGGGGCTCATCGGCTCCACGAATTTTTTACGGAGCTTGAGTTCGGCAATTGCGTGTGCAAGCCTGCCTTCCTCCGCGTATTCGCTTGTTGTATCGGGCATATCCTTCGTCAGCGCCACGGATCCCGGGCAATGCAGCCATCTCTGTGCGCTGGACGCGGACAAGACCGCGTGTGTTTCAGGCGCCGCCATTAAATCCTCACCCCCAGCGCGCGTAAATCCGTTGCAAACGCGCCGTACTGCTCACGGGGAAGGTCAGGCAGCCTTTGGACACCGTATTTTGTCAGCAGCTGCTGCAGCTGCGCGCCCTTGCCCTGGACCATCAGCTGGGCGGTCGCGCTGAACAACATATCGAATGTGTACTGCGGCGCTGACGTGGGTGCAACGGGCGCAGACGGGGCAGCAGGCATAGGCGCGGGGGATGAAACAGGGGCCGCCGGTGCAACGGTCTGCGCAAACGGCGCAGTCATTGCTGCGGGAATCGGTGTTGCGGGCCTGACCGCGGGCGTAGCTGCCGCAGGTGCTGAAACCGGAACCGCGGGCGCTGAAACTTGTGTTGGCGGTGCAGGAACGGGCATTGCAGGCGCCGCGGCGGGGACAATTGGTTTAGGATTCTGGACCCCCTGTTCTGCTGTCTTGCGAGGCTTCAACGCCTCCGCAAGCTGCTGGATTGCCGCCGACAGCTCGGGGGCTTCAATTTTGATTGTAAGTTCTGACATAGTAATTTTCTTCCTTTCGTCTTGACAAACCTTTCCGGTTTGCCTATACTCTAATTAAGATGTTTTTTCCTTGCCGCCTTCGGTGCTACCAACGCCGTGGGCGGCTTTTTCTGTGTGCACGGCCCAAAAGCCTTTGATTATCATCACGGCTGCCAAACTTGCGAGCCATATACCTGTGCCCATAAGTATAATAGGCACTGCTTGCGGGTCGCCGATTAGCCATGCGTCCACCCCGCCGCCTACCCCGAGGATAAAAAAGAAATACAGGAAAGTCAGCAGCGCAAAGGCATGTTTTCCGATATACGGGATTGCCCTGTGCCTGGCAGCGTACCAGCAGCCGGACGCTATCGTTTTTGTCTTATTCATTGTGGTTCACCTCCTTTCGCCTTTCACGCCACCGATTTTTTTGCAGAATCGGTTAAGCATGACAAAGAAATTTTAAATGCAGCTGCTAAATTAATGAGCTCGCCAAACTTGAATTTTGTCGGGTCGCGCAACTTGACGCAAAAAGCCGAATAGCTGATGCCAATTAAAGCAGCAAGCTCATAATTATTGAAACCATACAAGTTTGAATAATAAGATATATTGGCTTTCAGGCTGGTTGTGGCGCTTTGTTTTGCTCGCTGTTGTGTCCCTAAAGCTTTTACTTTTGGCATTTAGTTCATCTCCTTTCGAAATTTATTTGATTCCCCGCCCCGCTCGATGTAAAATTGTGAAGAAAGGGGGTGGATTATTATGTATACAGTTGAATTTGTGTTGAAAGATACCTCAACATTGGAATTTACGCACATAACGAAAATTGTTTATTACACGGCATCTAAAACCGTTGTTGTAGAAGAGGATGACATCCTCTCTCACAGCTTTTATCCTCATTATCGTTATAGTCTTTATGGGAACGACAGCGTATTTGGTGTAGGTGCAAGCGATTTTCTTGCAATTAAAATTTTTAAAGAGAAATAGTCAAACAGCCGTCGTTTGGACTTAGTGGTTCAAGCGGCGGTCTTATTTATCTACGGAAAAAAGCAATTCAGCAACTATAGGCATTACTTCAAGTTCTTCTGAAGAAGCATACTCAATATTGCTTGCAATACGAATCACAAAACCACGTAAAACTGCTATGAGTTCATTTCGCTCTTCTGTGGTCATTTGTTTTCACCTCCTTCGTTGCTCAGGCGTATTTGTCATTCTTTGGCGGCTCCGGTTATGGGGCCGTTTTTCTGTTTTGAGATAAATTCAGGTATAGCTTGCAGTATCACCGCATTTTTAGAAATTCCCAATTCGCGAGAAATCAAAATCAGCGCTGTATTTTGTTCATAAGGGATACGTAGTCCAGTTCTTATTCTAGGTGTTGTCATTTTGCTCTCACCTCCAAGTTTCATTATATGGTGTTGTCACTTTGTTGTCAATAGTTTTACTGAAACTTTTTTAGTGATATAATCTTGTTGTCAAAATGACAGCACAGGGAGGTTTTAAAATGCCATCAACTCTTCCACAGTTTACAGTGAGGGTAGAGCCCGAATTATTAAAGAAGTTTCGGTATATTGCTGAATACAATGCTCGTTCTGCAAACCGCGAGGCAGAAGTCCTCATGAAGCAACACGTAGATGAATTTGAAAAAATTCACGGCAAAATTATTTTTGATGAGATTGAATAAAATGGTTTATGGCCAACATAACGAACGCATTAAAAGATATTCCCATATCGTCCGCTTGCTGTTGTATCTGCTCTTTCAGATCAACCGGCAGGCGGATTGTTGTTTGTTCGCGTTCCAAAAGCTCTCCCCCTTCCCACGCTGATTTATTGTTCTGTGGCGGCCCCTCTCTATGAGGGGTCGTTTTTTATGCAGGTTCATCCCTAAATTGGGATGGAATATGTAAAAAAATATCTACCTTTTCTTGAGGTGCTTCGATGTCGAGCAAACGACAGAGCTTGTCAATCTGTTCCGTATCAAAGCACCCCCTCCCGTTTATTTTTGAATTTAGTGTGTTTTTGGACATGTTCATTTTCTCCGCTAAAGACCTTTGGCTATACCCCTTTGCCACCATCTTACTTAAAAAAAGATTTTTATTTAACATGTTATCACCTCCATCCCGTTTTTGGGACAACTAAATAATAGCACGCGTTTTTTGCCTTGTCAACCCATTTTAGGGATAAAAATAAAATTTTTTCAGAAATTATATTGCGTTTTTGGGATGAAACATTTATAATGAATTTAATCTAGGGGGTGAAGAAGTGGAACAGAATCCATCGCAAATAATTAAAGAGCTTGTAGAAAAATCGCCTTTTTCATATGCTGAACTAGAAAAAAAGACAGGTATATCAAAATCTGCTTTACAAAGGTATGCTTCTGGAAATACAAAAAAAATTCCAATAGAGGCTGTAGAAAAAATTGCTTTGGCGCTAGGAGTCTCTGCAAGTTTTATAATGGGCTGGGAAAAAGCAATGCCCGTCGTCAACAAAGACGACGAGCAACTTATTGAGATGTTTGATAAATTGGATGAGCAAGGCAAAGATTACATCTTAAAGTTTATGCGTTCTCTTGTTGAATCTCAAGAAGAAAATTAATTTCCACCTCTAATTTTTTTCTTGGTTTTGATAAAAGTAATTTAAGTAAGCACTCAAATTCACTCTTTTTTTCAGCTGATAGGTTTTCTACCAATTTTAATTACCCCCATCTTTCCGCGTCTGAAATAATAATAGAACATGCGTTCGATAATGTCAATGTGCTTTCGCGCTGCTGTCCCCTTTGTGGCACAGTAAAATATTACTACCCTCCTTATTGCTTTTACTAACTAAACGCATTAAATCGTTCATTTACAACAGAATTTTACAAACTGCACAGAACATTTAACAAATTAGATAATCCACAATGACCGGTCAAATGGATTGCGTTTGGGTGTTTACGTTTTTATCTTAAACCCGTTTTTCATCAAGTCAAGCGCGAATGTGCTAAGATGCAAAAAAATGTGCTGAATGACACGATGTTGAAAAATCTTTGTAGGAATGCACAAAAATTTCAGACTAAATATTTCCATTGAACCCCTTTTTTCACGGACTTATAATAAATATAAGATAAAAAAGAGGTCGTTTTATATGATGACACCCGTTTAAAGTTAAATCGTAACTATGAAAAGGATATTATCAATAAGTGGAGGCTGTATAAGATAGACCCGGAACAATTGTTAGTTGATTACATAGCTTTTCCGAGTGATAAACCAGAAAAATGGATATTTAGAAAAACCCCCGGGTTATAAATATTTCAATTTGAAAAAAATGACCGCTGCGAGCTGGCACTCGCAACGGCCTTGATAAATAATCGTGTGAGAAGCAGTCACTTCCCAAAAATATTATATATTCTTTGTCAGAATATGTCAATATAAGGGGATTGTTATGATTAACAAAACAATAGAAAAAACGGTCTATTTTTATAAGACATACGCAGAACCATCTATATTTGTAAAAAAAGAACAGGACGCAGAAATGTTATATGGATTGTTTAAAGAAGGTTTTTCACATGGTTGTGAAATTTATTCTTATAGCGAAGATGGCAACACACATCGATTCGATATTAAATCTTTTGAAAGAGAATATATTTTTGGCACTTATTGCAAGGAAGAAATTAAACCAAATCCTTTTATGCAATTCAGAGATTTAGACACAAATAGTACGAGTGATATTATCTCTTCAGATGAAAAAAACAAAGTCCTAGAGTACTATACATTTTTTTATGTAGACTTTAATAAAGGAATGGCAGCGGTAATATATAACCGACAAGCGGGAGCACTTGATAAAGTTTTACGTTCATACTTTTATGCAAATAATCTAAGTTTAAACATGTATGCCTATTGTATTAACGATTTAAAAGAAGGAATCAAGCGGTTTAAGCATGTTAATCGTATGGAATATGTTTATAACGAAAAATCAGCAAGTAAGGCATTTAAAACATTAAAACATTCACAAGATGCTCTTGATTTAGAAGTCGATTCTTTAAAAATTAATATCGGTATATCTAGCTGTGGTCCTAAATTTAGAGAAGATATAGAAAAAAATTATTCTCCGGAGGAATTTGCTTCCGTCAAGGTGTACGGTGACTCGGATGATAATATTAATCAAAGTTTTGATTTAATTAAAAAGTCTTTCATGAGATCGGCAAAAATTAATATTAATGATAATCCTAGGGAAAGCTTTGAGCAAATAATGGATGTTTTATCCGTCGAGATTCTTAAGATTAAAAACGATTAAATAGTACAAATAGTAGATAGAAGCTATAACTTCGAGACAGCCTAAAATAAACGCATAAAGCGCTGCTTTAATGAAACCATCTCCAAGGAACCAGAAAAATAGAGTAAAAAAGTAAAACACTATCCCAAAAATAATTATACGGAGAAAAATTTTATGGTGGCCTATTTCAATAAGACGTTTCATAAACTTGCTGTTTTTGGGAATAGCAAAAAAAACGGTAGCTATTGTTAGAAGAAATCCTATAAAAGTTCCCGCTATAGCGGCGAGCCCGGGTAAATTTCCTTCTAAGGAATAAAAAGCTGAGAAGAGATTACAATTTGAATCCATAAAGAAGATTGGAATAAATAACAAAAGAATTGTAATATATAAATATTTTGCAAAAATTTCAGAAATACTCCTAACTATTCTTTTCATTTTATTCACCTCTTTACTCTTATTATAACTTTTTTTCTCCTATATGTAAATTAAACAATCTGATTTTCTATATTTTTACTTCCGTATTTTTAAACTAATTACATTGAAATCGAATTAACATAAAATAAAAAACCGCCCTCCCCTGCGCCAACAGGAAAGGGCGGGCAACCGCATAGCAGGGCTACACGGCACGATATGAACCGCAACCATATTGTACCATCTCAGCCCTGTTAAATCAACAGGGCTTCGTTTTGCCCATTTAGGGGGTTACAGTATGGCTACAGCAAAAAAATTGCCTTCTGGGAGCTGGCGCTGCCTGGTCTACAGCCACAGCGAATCTGTTTTAGACGATAAGGGCAATACTGTTTATGATAAGGATGGGAAACCGAAAAAGAAAAGGATATACGAATCCTTTACGAGCGACGACCCCTCTCCACAGGGCAAAAAAGAAGCCGAGTTCCTTGCCGCACAGTTTGCGCTTAAAAAAGAAAAAGTTCACAAACCGTTTAATCTGACGCTTAGAGAGGCGATTGACTTATACATAGACAGCTCAGATGCCCTCTTATCCCCCACAACGATACAAGGTTATAGAAAAATCCAGCGCAATGCATTTGTCGATATTATGGACGTGCCAATAAAAAAAATCAGCAACGATCTATTTAAACAAGCGGTGAACCGGGAGAAAAAACGCCCGTCAAAGAAAAACAAGAAAGATATTAAACCGATTAAAGCCAAAACATTAATCAATGAATACGGGCTAATCATAACAGTGCTTAGGGAATACAACCCCTCCGGCGGTTATTCCGTTAGTTTGCCTAAACAAGAAGCAGAATTCAAAGAGCTGCTTCCGCCCGACGTTATATTTAATGTTGTGAAAGGGACAGAAATTGAACTACCCGTGCTGCTTGCCATGTGGTTAAGTTTTTCTATGTCCGAAGTCCGCGGATTAACAAAGTCAAAATCAGTCCAAAAAGGGTATATAATTATAAATGACGTTGTTGTTGATGTAGATAATAAGCCGATGCGTAAAAACCAGGCTAAGGAGCCTACCAGGAAACGCAAACATAAGATTCCGCATTACATACAAGAGCTCATAGATAAAACCGATCCGGGTGTAGATGAGCTTGTCCCGATGAGCGGGCATGCCATCTATATGCGCTGGACAAGGCTACTCCAAAAAAACGACCTGCCCCACATGAGTTTTCACGATCTACGGCACGTGAACGCATCAGTGATGGCTTTATTACGCATACCCGATAAGTATGCCCAGGAGCGCGGCGGTTGGAAAACCGACAAGGTCATGAAAAAAGTTTACATGCAGACTTTTTCAGAGGAAAGAGAGCGCGTCGACTCGCTGATCGATAGTTACTTTGAGCAAAGTATGCAACATGAAATGCAACATAAAAAATAAAAACCCGCTATTTAAGCGGGTTTTGTGGTGGAGATGAGGGGAATCGAACCCCTGTCCGAGAATCATTTACCGTGGCTTTCTACGAGCGTAGCTGCTGTATTATAATTCCCTTTTCACAGCGCCCTGCAGCAGGCTCAGTGAATCGGTAACCTTAAATTCATGACCGGATACAAGGCACTCTCCGGTTCACGTGCACCGCTAATCGACGCTCTTATCCGGACCGCGGTACTTCCGGCAAGAACGGCAGCTGCTAATTAAGCAGCTGCGTAAGCAACTTTATTGTTGTTGTTTAATTTTTAAATTTGCGGATTTTATAGCGGTTCCGCACCGCTGCTCGCTTACCAGGGCTTGTGGTCCCCGTCGAAACCTTTACATCCCCAAATAAAAAATATTGTTTACCGGTTCTGCTCCTTCATTGCACGCTCCATCTGGCGTTTGGCATCCTTCTGTGCCATATCCGCGCGCTTGTCGTAGAGCTTTTTGCCCTTGCACAGCCCAACCTGCATCTTAACGCGGGAGCCTTTAAAATACAGCGATACGGGAATAAGCGCATAGCCGTCCTGCTTTACAAGCCCAAACAGGCGCATAATCTCCCTTTTGTGCATTAAAAGCCTGCGCACACGCGATGGGTCGCGGTTAAAGATGTTCCCCTGCTCATATGGACTGATATGCATGCCGTTGACGAAAATTTCCCCGTCCACGACTGAGCACCACGTGTCCTTCAGGTTCACTCTGCCCTGACGCAGTGACTTTACTTCAGTCCCGCTCAGCTCTATTCCGGCTTCAAAACTTTCCTCAATAAAATAGTCGTGGCGTGCCTTTTTATTTTGCGCAATTGTTTTTAAGCTTTCCTGTGCCATTTCGGGACCTCCTCTCACCGCTTCTATGCTTAGCCATTCTAACACACTCCCATTTTGCTGTCAAATCTATTTTATGGCATAAAACCCGCCTAAATTGTCGCAAAAACTGTTGAAAAGAAGGCCTGTTCATGATAGAATCAGCGGGTATAACACAGCGGAAAGGTGATTTCATGTGTGATTTTTCAAGAACTGCAATGCTTTTGGGAAAAGAAGGCGTAGACAGGCTCAGCCGTGCGCGCGTCGCTGTGTTTGGCGTCGGCGGGGTCGGTTCCTTTGTATGCGAGTCGCTTTGCCGCTGCGGCGTCGGCACGCTCATCCTGTTTGACAGCGACACGGTCGCGCAGAGCAATATCAACCGCCAGATTATTGCCACACAGCAGACGGTTGGAAGCTATAAGGTTGATGCCATGAAAGAACGCATCCTTTCCATCAACCCTCACGCGCAGGTGGAAACGCACGCCGTCTTTTACACAGCGGAAAACGCGCGGGATTTTGATTTATCTTCCTATGATTATATCATAGACGCAATCGATACGGTTTCCTCAAAGCTTATCCTGATAAAAACAGCTGTAGGGCTTCATATCCCCATCATCAGCAGTATGGGCACAGGCAATAAGCTGCATCCGGAAAAGCTGTCTGTCACAGACCTCTCAAAAACAACTGTATGCCCGCTTGCGCGTGTCATGCGAAGAGAGCTTCGCAAGGAAGGGATTACACATTTAAAAGTCCTCTGTTCCACTGAGGAGCCGATTAAACCCCTGTTCCAGACGAAGGAAGATAACGCAGGCGGCGCACGCAGGCAGACGCCTGGAAGCGTTTCTTTTGTCCCATCCGTCGGCGGGCTGATGATTGCCGGCGAATGCATACGCGATTTGCTCCGGATTGATTAAAGAATACAAAAAACAACCGCTGCGTACTGAAACTAAACTAGTACGCGGCGGTTTCTTATATGCATCTACGCATCGATATTTAATCAAACCCGGCAATAGCATGCGCAAGGTAGCGCTGAATCAGCAGCACATCAGCTACCGACACCGTCCCATCGCCGTTTACGTCAGCAAGCTCCTTCTGTTTTTCATTGAGCGTCACCGCCTCGGCCAAATACCTTTGGATTAGCAAAACGTCCGCCGTGTTAATCGCCCAATCGCCGTTGACGTCGCCCTTCTCCCCGCCATTTTGTACCGCGGCAAGGGCTTTTTGAAAATCAAAAATATGCGTTGCGTAGGAAAGTGACGCATCCGAACCGTTTTTTGTTTTTAACCCCGTTATCTCTACGGTAAAATTATCGCTGTACGTATCCGTTTGAAAGCTTTCCGTACCCAGATGGAAAACGATACAGTTGCCTGCGCCCAGCCCACGCTGTGTCACGTTGAGATACGGCTCCTGCCTGTCGGGACGGTCCGTATGGTCTTGATTGGTCAGGTTCCAAACCATACCGTCCGATAAACGCGTTACCTTTACCGTAATTTTTTCAAGCTCAGGGTTTTGAAATTTCTGAGGATTGAGCGTAACCGACCATGGTGTGCCGGAAGTAATGATATTGTTCGGAAACTCCCCCTGCGCGGGCCAGGAAATAAAGGAATAGTCGGCGTCCGCCGCGCTTTTATCCGTAATTTGCGTCACAGCGAAGTCGTAGCCCTCCGCATTGCGCGCATAACCAAATCCTGTGTATAAAAGCTTTGGGTTGAGCATCCACTGCCTGTGCCCGACCACCAGCATATTTTCCTTACTGTTGCTGTCATCAATACAACCCTGAAGGGAGCTGGTCAAAATTTTCCGGCTGTCGAATATATAGCGCATGGAAATATTACTCGTCGCTGTGCTCGAAGCGCCAAGCTGGTAAAAAGCATCGCTCATATCGGCAGGCTTTGACGGCGTGTGGGTCAGCTCGCCGTTTGCCGCGAGCAGGACCGCCCCGTGCTGTGCTTTGTCAGTAAGCGTATCGCTGAGCGCGACATCCGGCAAACCCGCGGCGTACCTCAGGTAATTAAAATACAGCTCAGCCTGATTAAGGAATCCGGCATTCAGCTTTCCTGTCCGATACGGCGCATTTACATACGGATTTTCATCAAATATTTTAACAGCATCTGCTTTATCGTAAGCAAGCCATTTTTCCACAATATCTTTTCTTGTGCGGGCTGAAGCAAGCGTGCCGCTGTAGCCGGACAGCTGCGTGTTTTCCGCTGGAGCAGCCGCGCTGCCCGGACATATTGCGGTGACCGCCGTCAGCACGGCGAGCGTAAGCGAAAAAAGGATGCGCGTCTTGTTTTTCATAGAAGGCCTCCGCTTTTTAATATATTTATCTTACCATGAGTGTGAAAATCTTTCAATTATAAAGATGTGGAAATTGACACCTCCTATATTCGTGATAAAATAATATTATCTTACTGTTTTTTATTTTATGCGGTTAATGCGGTGATTTTTTTGAATAAAACAAAGCTTAAAATACATTTTATAAGAAAAGCGACCTCTGCCTGCGGCTACGTCGTCACCTTTTGCAAATGGGTACTGATTGCGTTCCTTACAGGCGCTGTGGGCGGGCTCATCGGCTCTGCCTTTGATAAAAGCGTTGAGCTTGTGACCGGCCTGAATACACGGAACAGCTGGCTGCTGTATCTGCTCCCCGTTGGAGGAGTGGTTATTGTGCTGCTCTATCAAATCAGCAAAATACCGGATGAAACCGGTACAAACCATGTTATTGATTCCATCCGCTCCGACAAAGGCGTACCGCTTTTGCTTGCCCCGCTGATTTTTATCAGCACTGTCATTACACATCTGTTCGGCGGCTCCGCCGGGCGCGAAGGCGCGGCGCTCCAACTGGGCGGGAGCATCGGCTCGCAGGTCGGCAAAATCCTTCATCTTGACGAGAAGGATATGCACCTGGTTATTATGTGCGGTATGAGCGGCGTATTCGCTTCCCTCTTCGGCACCCCGCTTACAGCGACGCTGTTTGCCATGGAGGTCATCAGCGTCGGCGTAATCTACTATTCCGGCATCGTGCCGTGCATTGTTTCTTCCCTGACGGCGTACGGCGTTTCCATCCTGTTCGGTATTTCCCCCATCCGGTTCAATTTAAAAACCGTTCCCGGCCTTTCGGTTGAAAACATCCTGCGCGTGGCGGGCCTTGCCGCGCTTTGCGCGGTCGTATCTATTTTATTCTGCCTGGCCATGAAAGGGACGGAAAAATTTTTAAAAAAATTTTTCAAAAACCAATACCTGCGTATCATCGCAGGCGGCGCGGCCATTATATTGTTAACACTGCTCGTCGGTACGCGCGACTATAACGGTATCGGCATCAGCGTAATTGATGGAGCCATACTGGATGGCGCCGCGCGCCCCGAGGCGTTCCTCCTGAAAATCGTTTTTACCGCCGTTACCATTGGCGCGGGCTTTAAGGGCGGCGAAATTGTTCCCACGCTCTTTATCGGCTCAACGTTCGGCTGCGTTGCGGGCGGCCTGCTGGGGCTTGATTCCGGCTTTGCCGCGGCGGTCGGCCTGGTCGCTTTGTTCTGCGGCGTGGTCAACTGCCCGATTGCCTCGTTTATCCTGAGCATCGAGCTGTTCGGCGCACAGGGTATGGTGCTCTTTGCGGTCGCTTGCGCCGTCAGCTACATGCTGTCTGGCTACTATGGCCTTTACAGCAGCCAGAAAATCATGTATTCTAAGCTCAAGGCTGAATTTATCAACATTAACACAAAATAAAATCGGAGGCGATTCCATGAAAAATATTAAGGTCGGCGGCCTGCTTGAATGCTCGTCCGTCGTGATGGGCTGTATGCGCATCGATAAAATGCCCGTCAAGGAGGTTGAGCAGCTTATCTTCACAGCTGCCCTGTGCAACGTAAACTTCTTCGACCATGCCGACATATACGGCGGCGGGCTATCGGAAGAGGTATTCGGCAAGGCGCTCAGGCTGCACCCGGAAGCGCGTGAGAAAATCATCCTTCAAACAAAATGCGGGATTCGCGGCGGCTATTATGACTTTTCAAAAGAGCATATAATCGAATCGGTGGAGGGCAGCCTCAAGCGGCTGCAAACCGATTATGTGGATATCCTTTTACTGCATAGGCCGGATACGCTGATGGAACCCGAAGAGGTAGCCGAAGCATTCGACAAGCTTTACAGCGAGGGCAAGGTACGCCACTTTGGTGTGAGCAACCAGAACCCCATGCAGATAGAGCTTCTGAAAAAATATGTAAAGCAGCCGCTGCTTGTCAACCAGCTCCAGCTGAGCGTTAAGGTCACAGGCATGATTGACAGCGGCTTCAACGTCAATATGCAGAATCCCCCGTCCATCATGCACGACGGCTCAGTTCTGGAATACTGCCGTTTAAACGATATCACCATACAGGCGTGGTCGCCGTTTCAGTATGGATTTTTTGAGGGCGTCTTCTTAAACCATGACAAATTCCCGGAATTAAACGACTGTATCAGCCGGATAGCGTCGGAATACGGCGTTACAGACAGCGCGGTCGCTGTCGCGTGGATACTCCGCCACCCGGCGAACATGCAGGTTGTCACAGGCACAACAAATGCAAACCGTTTTACCGATATCTGCAAGGGTGCCGATATCACGCTCACCAGGGAACAATGGTACGAAATTTACCGCGCAGCGGGCAATGCCCTGCCGTAATAAATTCATATAAAAAGCGTACGGGCTAAAATCCGTACGCTTTTATTTTTTCTGTATTTATACCGTTTTAGCCCAGGAACACAAGAAAGAGACGGCGGGCAGGATGTCCGAATTGGTTAGCAGACATAAAGAATCTGGGCCTGGGGAAGCTTTTCCTTTATCTGTTCACGCAGCATCAGCTCCGCAGCCGCGCGCGGCTCACTGCGGTAGGTATACCTGCCGCGCCCACGGCCTGTCATCAGCTGCGGGTCGTAAAGCTCCACAGCGCTTGGGAACGCCTCACTGTTGATGGCACGGTGCACATAGCTGTAGGTCATAAAAATAATTTCAATAAATAAACGGCTTTTTACCTTTTCGGAAAGGCGGCTGTGCAGCGTGTCAAGAAGCCCGCTGTAGAGCGTTTCCCAATCCTCGGCCAGCACGACCGGCGCAATCAATATACCGCAGGGATAGCCCGCCTCGCACATTTGATTGAGCGCGTCAATGCGTTTTTCGAGCGGGGATGTGCCAAGCTCGATTCTCTGGATGATTTTTTCTGGGTTGACGCTCATACGGAAAATTGTCTTTCCGCGGTGGTCGAGCGATAAAAGCGGCCCAACCATGTCAAATTTTGTTGGAAACGTAATCTTTCCGCGCCCCTTTTCCGCAAATTCAGGAATCAGCCACTCCAGGTTTCCAGTAATCGTATTTTCCAATATCAGGTCGCTGTTGCTGCCGACCTCGAATACCTTTTCCTCTTCGCTTTTATATGAAAATTTTATCAGGCGCTCCAGCATCTGCTCCCGGTTTACAAAAAGGCGAAGGTACGCACATTTGTTGTAGTTGCAAACCAAATAGCAGTACAGGCACATGGCGGTGCATCCACTCGATGTAAACGGCACCAAATAGTCCGACACCTTAAAATTATCGGAATATTTGTGCGTTTTCCGCGTGCCAATGATTAAAAAGCGTTTCATTTCAGGAAAATCGCTGTTCTTTTTCTTTGTCATTTCTTCAATGCGGTTATGGCTTTCAATCGGAATCCATGGCAAATCTTTATATTTTTCCCGCAGCATTTTCCCAAGCGGATATTCCAGGCTCTGCGGCTCATAGTAAACGGCTGTAAACAGTTGCAAAATAATCGCCTCCATCCTTTAGTATGGTCGCCCAAGGGGAAAGTAACGGGCCGATTCGCTGTAAAATTATGAAAATCAAGCTTGTTTAAATTGCATATTTAATGCAGCGTTGTTTACGAGAATTTAACATGTGATTTGCTTTCACATATTTAATAAATTTTTAATATAAATAGACATATTTTTATTCTATTTGCTGTATTCTGGGATAAAAATGTCTATAATTGGAATCGGGTAAAACATAACAAGTTTTAAATATGAAAGGGGTGGCTCCAGTGTTTTAATCCCTGCTTTATTTTCGCGGAAACGTTTGGACGAGGTAAAGGAGGAAAATATGTTGAAGGCAAAAAACATTTGGAAAACAGCAATTACGGTTCTATTATCTGTTGCTCTTATTCTGTCCGCCGTTGTCTCTATGGGTGCGGTACAGGAAAATTCCAACAGCGGAGAACCAGGCGACAGCTATCGGCCATACGGCTATACCGACCCGGAAAAACCGCTTGAGGGCCGGACGTATTTTATCAGGGCCAGGAGCAGCGGAAAATATATGACGGTTTCAGGTAGCGGCACACAGGCGGGAGCGTCTATTATTCAAGCTGCCTATACCGGAAACGCAAATCAAAAGTGGGTTCTGAGCGACCCTGACGGTGACGGGAAATATGCGCTTGTATCGCTTGCAGGCGAAACGCCGATGGTAATTGCCATTACCCCCGCCAACAATACGGACGGTACATACGCGGATTTGCGTCCTCAGTCAACAGCCGCAGGCAGCACCCTGTTTACAATTGAAAAGGTTTCGGAGCTGGGAAGCTACAAAATCGCTTCCCAATGCAGTGACTTTACAAAAGTCCTTGCTGTGCAGAACGCGAGCCAATCGAATGGTGGGAGAATCGTCCAGAATACATATAACGCCAACTGGAACGAGGAATGGTTTTTTGAATCACCGATAGACGATTATTCCGCGTTCGACCCGCAGCATACGCCCACATCGATTGACGGCGACACCTACTACATCAAAAACAAAAACAGCGGTATGTATCTCGATGTGGCTGAGGACGGCGCCAATGTCGTACAAACCCACTTTCTTGCACTTGAAAGCCAGAAATGGCGATTTGAACAGCAGCCGGACGGAACCTACATGCTTGTAAACGCGGCCGGCCAAAAGGCACTGGCGGTTGACGGTTCCTCCACAGTGAACAACGCAAACATCAAAATTCAGGATGACGACGGAAGCGGTGCGGTAAAATTCAAGCTGGAAAGAAACGCCGACGGGCAATCCTACCGTTTTTTGACAAAGCCAACCAATTACCAAAAATGTGTCACCGTCTACGCCGCCAGTATTGCCCACAATGCAAATATTATTCAATATACTTACAACAATGGCCTGAATGACAGCTGGATTTTGGAAAAGGACAGGCCGGTTATGCAGATTGAAAGCAACAAGCGCTACTATATTAAAAACAGGCGCAGCGGCCTGTATCTGGACACGCAAAATGGCCATACTGTGCCGGGTACACAGATTATCCAGCAAACGCTCAATCCCAACTCGGTTACGCAGAGATGGCGAATTGTAAATACGGATGAAGGAATTAAACTGATTTCGGATGTGAGCGAAGATACGGAGCTTGCGCTCTCTATCCAGAATGCCGCGTCGGCAAACGACGCCAAGGCCGTATTGAGCGAATACGATGCGCAAAACAGCGGTATGCAGTTTAAAATTGTAATGAACAGCGACGGCTACACATACCGTTTGCTTACGAAGAGCAGCAACTACAGCAAATGCGCAACTGTTTACGCCGCATCCTTTAACGCAGGCGCAAATATCATCCAATATACCTATAACGACGGGTGGAACGACGCATGGGTCCTGGAACCGGCGATTGAGGTCCATTCTTATTATGACAACCATTACATTTCCGATAATTCCATTACAGACGGTGAATATTATATAAAAAACAAAAACAGCGGCCTGTATCTGGATGTATATTGGGCCAGCGACACGGATGGCGCAAATATCATTCAATGGACCCGAAATAACCAAGCCGGCCAAAGATGGAAGTTTGTCCCCGCGGGCAACGGTACCTTTAAGATTATGACTATGCTCGGTAACAGCACCAGGGGGCTTTCCGTCAACCCGGCGGAAAATATAAACAATGCAGACATCGAGCTGAAAACATACGATAACAGCAGCGGTATGCGTTTCAAGCTAACGAGAAAAAATCCCAACGATGACAAGCCCTCATACCGGATTACATCGGAATGCAGCAATTTCTCTAAGGGCCTGAACGTTTACTGGGCCGGAACAGAGGCTGGCGACGAGGTTGTCCAATATGGTTACTACGGCGATGCAAATGAAGAGTGGTATCTTGAACGGGTGACAAAGGATACCGAACAAACGGTAATCGAAGAAAATGCGGAAACATACGCCGTCAACAAGCTCAAGGCATACTGGGATGACTTGGCGGAGGCGATTTACGCCAAATCCTCTATCCACATGATTGTCAGCTACGAAAAAGTATTCTCCCCCGTGGACGAATGTGCCTCAGGCAACACTTCAATTTGTCCGCATGAGGAAAAACATAAAAACTGGGGAAATAATTTATACTGGATTAATAATTATAATCAATCGCGGCATCCCGGAACCTACGCCTCCCTGCACTCAGGGGCAACCGGCACCATTTCCGGCCAGGCGATTTACTCACCGGGCGCCTCGGCGTTTGTCATTACAATATCCCAGAGCCAAGGTACGAGTTATAATGTCGGTGTAATGGCGCATGAATTCATTCATACCTTCTCGGCGCCGCATCATAACGCAGACATTCCGGACCCCTATGAAGAAATCTGGGAATGCTGCCAGAGTACAAATAAGGTATATGCAAATGTTTATGCGCAGAAGCCGGATTTCTGGTGCGACCATTGTTTGCGTAAGATGGTGTTCTTTGGCTCCAGGCATGCAGGCTGAACCGGATAAATAAGAATCTTTACTGTCCAGTAAACAGTCAATAAAATTCCCCCGGCAGGAGCCGCACTCGGTAAAGTGACGGCCCCTGCCGGGGGATTACCATTGTCCATGTTAAACGGTTATGCCTGAACCTGTAAAAACTGCTCCTGCAAATAATTGTAAACGTCGTCCGGCAGGTTTGAGAAGAAGTAACATTTATCCAGGTACTCCTTCGGCGGGTAGGCAAGCTCGTTGTTCCTGACTTCTTCGTCCATCAAATCGTAAGCAGCCTGGTTCGGTGTGGAATAGCCGATATACTCGGAATTCGCCTTACCGACCTCCGGCTCGAGCATAAAGTTGATAAACTTTTCAGCAAGCGCCTTGTTTTTGCTCGTCTTCGGGATGCACATCGAATCGACGAACAGGTTTGAGCCTTCCTGAGGCAGCACATAATCGAGGTTCTCGTTGTTACCCATCATCGTGATGATGTCGCCGGCGTAATACGGCGCAAGCGCCGCCTGGCCGCCCTCCATCTCGGTAAAGACCTGATCCATTACGTACTTTTTCAGCAGCGGCTTCTGCTGGCGCAGGTAACCGGCCGCCGTATCGACGTCCTCCTTGGTCACAACGCCCGGGTCGATGCCCTTGAGCTTCATGGCGATTGCCATCGCGTCGCGGGAGTTATTGAACATCAGTATCTGGCCCTTATACTCCTTGTCCCAAAGGACGTCGAAGCTCTTGGGCTTTTCTTTTACCATCTCTTTGTTATAGACGAGCGCGACCACACCCCAGGTATAAGGAACGCTATACTTGTTATCCTTGTCGAAATCAAGGTTCTTGTACTGCTCCATTACGTTTTTGTAGTTCGGGATATTATCGAAATCGAGCGGCAGGAGCATATCCTCCGCGATAAGCTTTGCAATCATATAGTCGGACGGGATGATTACGTCGTAAGCGGAGCCGCTGTTCTTCAGAATGTTGTACATTTCCTCGTTCGTCTCGTAATTGGTATAGTTGACCTTGATGCCCGTCTGCTTTTCAAATTCTGCGATAACATCCATCGAGCCGTCCTCGCCGTTGCTGATATTCTCGCCCCAGTTATAGACGTTAATTTCCCCGGCGGATTCACCGGAGCCGCAGGACGCAAGCGTAAGCATGCAGGCCCCGGTAAGCAGCGCGCACAGCGCAAGGCAAAGTAATTTTTTCATGTTTTTGTTCCTCCCTCTCGTTTTTGGTTTATAAATCCACGCAAACCCTTTACCGCGGAGCGGCCGCCTGTTTTTCGGCGTGCCTGTCGCGGACGTTTACGATGATTAATATCGTCAGGGTAATGACGAACAGAAGGGTGGAAAGCGCGTTGATGGTTGGGGAAATCCTCCTTCTGAGCATGGTGTATATCTCAATCGGCAGCGTCTGGAACTGCGCGCCCCTGGTAAAATACGTGATGACGAAATCGTCGAGCGAATACGTAAAGGACATCAGCAGCCCCGACAGTACGCCCGGCAGTATTTCCGGCATGACCGCCTTGAAAAACGCCTGGCGCTGGTTGCAGCCCAAATCGAGCGCCGCCTCATACACGTTTTTGTCCATCTGCCGGAGCTTTGGCATGACGTTTAAAATTACATACGGCGTACAAAAGCCGATATGCGCAATCAGCACCGTTCCAAAGCCCATTTCAAAGCCCAAAAGGCCGCCCGCGAAGGCAAACAGCAGCATAAACGAAACGCCCGTGACGATTTCCGGGTTGATAATCGGGAAATTTGAAACATTGGTTAGAAGCGTCCTTTTTATTCCCTTATAGTTATAAAGGCCGATTGCCGCCGCCGTGCCGAGCACCGTCGCAACGAGGGAAGCGAGCACCGCGATAATCAGCGTATTGTAAAGGGACGACATAATGGCGGTGCTATGGAACAGCTCCGAATACCATTTCAGCGTAAAGCCCTTCCATACGGAGGTTTTTCCGTCGTTGAAGGAGTAAAGTATCAGCACAAAAATCGGTAGGTACAGGAAAAGCATGACAAGCCCCACATAAATTTTTGAGGAAAGCTTCTTCATACGACCACCTCCTCGTCCCCGAAGCGGTTCATCACAATCAGGAATATCAGGATGATGACCATCAGTGACAGCGACAGCGCCGAGCCGACGTTCTTGTCGCGCTGGAAAATGTTCTCAATCACGTCGCCGATGAGCTTGTCGTTCGTGCCGCCCAGGTACTGGGACACCAAAAACGTACTGGCAGCCGGGACGAATACCATCGTGATGCCGGAAATGATGCCTGGCACCGAGAGCGGGAACACAACCTTGCCGAATACGCGTACACTGTTTGAGCCCAGGTCCTGCGCCGCTTCAATCAGGCTGTTGTCGATTTTTGTCATGACAGTATAGATAGGCAGAACCATAAATGGCAAAAAGTTATAAACCATACCCAAAACGACAGCGCCGCTGTTGCCTAAAAGCGCAATGTCCAGCCCCAGGAGCTTTACACCCAGGTCAATTAAGCCGTCGTTTTGCAAAAGCAGCACCCATGCGTAAATGCGCAGGATAAAGTTCATCCACATCGGCAGCATCAAAAGCATGACGAGCACCTTCTGCGAGCTTTTGCGCGCCCGCGCCGTAATAAAGGCAAGCGGATACGCAATCAAAAGGCAAATCACGGTGGAAAGCAGCGCAATCCACAGCGAACGGATGAATACGTCGGAATAATAAAGGCTGTCAATAAAGGGCTTTAGCGATACGCTGCCGCTGCTGTCGGTAAACGCGTAATAGACAACCATAGCAAGCGGAATAATCGTAAATACGAGCATCCATAAAAGGTAAGGGTAAGATGGCGCTTTTGATTTCATTTTGCGTCCACCTGCCCTTCTGCGGCAATTTCGGTAAACACCGCCTTATCGAACCGGAAGCTCAGCTGTACATACGTTGCAATCTGCTCGTCAAAATCACTGCTCATCAGCCATTTGTGCTCGTCGGTTTCCACAATGATTTCGTTATGCTCGCCCTTCCAGATGACGGATTCAATATAGGCTTCCAAATCCCCCGTTCCGTCGCCCGCGATATACACGCCGTCAGGCGGCAGGGAGACATGGAGCTTTGTATCCTGGGGATAGCAGCGTCCCTTGACCGCGACGCTTTTTCCCTCTATTTCAACTTCCATACTGTTCTCCTCAGCATTTGAGGACACGACCACCGCGTCGAACTCGTTGTCCGTGGTTGGGAACAGTTTATCCATGATATGAATATTGTCAGGCACAACCTCAATGCCGATTTCCGTACCCGGCTCCACGCTTTTGGTGTTGTGAATCAGCCACATACAGCCGTTTACCGAGACGGACATCTCATAGTGGACGCCCTTAAAGACCGTGTCTGTGACCGTACCGGAAAGCTTTGCGCCCTGCGGCTTGACAATCTCGACGTCCTCCGGGCGGATGACCACGTCGACCGGCCTGTTCTTACCAAAGCCCTTGTCTACACAGGGGAACTCCGCTCCGCCGATTTTTACGCGGCGGTCCTCAAGCATCAGGCCGTTTAGTATATTCGCTTCGCCGATAAAGTCCGCGACAAAGGCGTTCGCCGGCTCATTATAAATATCGATAGGCGCGCCGATTTGCTCAATCTTGCCGTTGTTCATCACAACGACGGTATCAGACATCGTCAGCGCTTCCTCCTGGTCGTGCGTTACGTATACAAACGTCGTCTGGAGCTTCTGCTGCAGGTTTTTCAGCTCAAGCTGCATGTCCTTCCTGAGCTTTAGGTCGAGCGCGCCGAGCGGCTCGTCGAGCAGGAGCACCTGCGGTTCGCATACGAGCGCGCGCGCAATCGCAACGCGCTGCTGCTGCCCGCCGGAAAGCTTGCTGACAGGACGCTTTTCATAGCCCTTCAGGTCAACGGTCGCAAGCATCTGCCTGACCTTCTTTTTTATTTCCGCCTCCGGCACCTTTTTAATCCGCAAACCGAACGCCACGTTTTCAAACACATTCAGATGGGGAAACAGGGCATATTTCTGAAACACCGTGTTTACGTTGCGTTTATGCGGAGGCACCTGGTTTATGCGTTTGCCGTCAAAATAAATTTCGCCCCGGTTCGGCTCCAAAAAACCTCCGATTAGGCGCAGCGTCGTCGTCTTGCCGCAGCCGCTCGGTCCAAGCAGCGTGACAAATTCCTTGTCCTTGATGTCGAGGTTGATTCCGTTTAAGATAACCTCGCCGTCAAATTCCACGTAAATATCCTTTAAGGATACGACGGTATTCTGGCTCAAATCCCCACCCCCAAACAAAATTAAAAAGAATTTGTGTCCCTTTGCGCGTTACGCACAAGTGAATCACTCCAAGGTAAAAGTATATGAACATTTTGTCAATTTGTCAATCCATAAAAACAAAATAAATTTTACGGAAAAACCGCGTGGGGTTGGGAAGAATTCCAGTTTGCGCGAAAAGGGGCAGCTTGTACAATGGAATTATAAAAACTGAGATTTTTTCATTGCGGTTTTTGTAGAAATATCGTATGATTATATTGGAAGATATATGTGGCAAGGAGGAAGCTTTATGAAAAAAATAATTGCCGCCGCTCTGTGCGTCCTGCTGTGCGCGGGCGCCTTTCTTAACGTCTACGCCGCGCGGGAAAGCACGGGAAATCCCGTAAAGGACACCTTTCAGGATTTTCTCGATACAAGCAGAAGGCTGGAAGAGCTTAAAAACCAGACCGACCCTCCCACGGAGGCTACGGTTCCCACTGAGCCTCCAACCGGTATTCCGGTGGAATCGGTCGTGTTTACAACACCCGGCCTGATTTACCTTTACCCAGGGCAGACTTATGACCTGGACGTTTTGGTGCTGCCTGAAAATGCCGCCGACCGCTCTGTCACGTTTGAAAGCAGCGGCAAAAGCATTGCCGCCGTCGATGGGAACGGCCAAATTACCGCAAAAACCTATGGAACCGCGCAGATTACTGCCGCAAGCCATAATGGCAAAACCTCGGTATGCACGGTTGAGGTCGTCAAACGTGCCGACCGCATCGCGTTTCCAGGCGCGTCCTATACCATCGGCAAAGGAGAAAGCATCCGCCTTCCCGTCAGGGCTACCCCGGCGGACGCTTATGTAAAGGGCCTGCAATTTTCCTCCTCTGACACGTCCATCGCTTCCGTTGATAAAAACGGCACGGTCAAAGGGCTGAAAACAGGCAGCGTAACTATTACAGCAGAAACGGAAAACCATCAAAAGGCAAGCTGCAAAATCAATGTAAAAAACGCGCCTTCCTCGATGGCGCTCAACGTCACGTCAAAAAAGCTTTTCATCGGGCAGACGCTTGCGCTCAAGGCCACGCTCAACTCAGGCGCGGCAGCCAATATCCTAAGCTATTCTTCAAGCAGCCCCGCCGTCGCTTCGGTAGACAACAAGGGCGTAATCACCTCAAAAACGCGCGGAACCGCGGTAATCACCTGCAAGGCATACAACGGCGTGAGCGCCAGCTGCACCATTACCTCACGCATCGTTGATTATACAAAAGCCTATACCACAGACGAGGTTATCCGTGACGCCGGGCTGATTGCAAAGCAATATCCGGACGCCGTCACGGTATCCTCCGCCGGAAAGAGTACGCTCGGGCAGGACTTAACGCTTGTAAAGCTTGGGCACGGAAGCAAAAAGGCGCTGATTACAGGCGGCATCCACTCGCGCGAGCACCTGACCGTCACCTTTACGATGCTTTGCCTGGAGGAATACGCGGCGGCCTACTGCTCTAAAACTGGCGCCTACGGCGGTTATAATATGAAGCAGCTGCTCGACAGCTACACGCTTTACATCGTGCCGCTGATGAACCCCGACGGTATGGATGTCGTGACGAAGTTTACAAACCCGCTTTACAAATATACCGGCAGCCGCATGGAATTCAAGTCCAATGCGAACGGCGTAAACTTAAACAGAAACTTCCCGTTTTACTGGGGCTCTATCACCGACGGGGGTATCAGCACACGCTATACCGATGTGCAAAGATACAAGGGCCCTGCGGCCGGGAGCGAGGCGGAAACAAAGGCCATCATGAACCTTTGCAAACAAAACCGCTTTGAATGGCTTTTTTCCATGCACCTGCGCGGCAATTGCATTTATTGGCGCGACAGCGCCAGCGGCACAGTCTCGGGCGATTGGGACCTGACGCAGAAGCTTGTAAACAAATGCGGCTACTGGGCGGTAGAGACATCCACTTTGGCAAACGACTACGGCGGCGGTCTTGAAAATTGGTTCCGCGGCGCGTATAACCGCCCCGGCCTTTGTGTAGAGCTGGTGCCGTCGAACATCCCGTCCCCGACGGACAACTCATCCTACCACCGCGACTATGTGAACGCAACCAACTGGACGAAAACAAAGTATACGTTTGTGCAGGGAATGCTTTAACAAAAAGGAGGAACCGTTATTGGTTCCTCCTTTTTTATCCCGCATTTATCAAAACATGCTGTTTTTTTAATTTTTTCATGAAACTTTCTGTCAAAAGGAAAACCAGCTCGGCGGTTATCCGCCGGCCTTTTCCAGCCGGGAAAGGTACTGCGGCCCTTACTATCCCCGGTTATAAAAATCGCGCCCGCCTGCTCCTCATTTAATATGCGGGGCTTAAAGAATAGATAGTACGAGTGTTACAGCGCTGCGCCCGCGCACAGGCCGCTTTGTGTGGCAAGTCCTTTTTTATTAATACCGCTCCATAGATAACAAACACAAATGGACGACTGATACCAATTAATCCATTTGTTCAATTAATTTTAAAAGAAGCTCTTTTTGTTCAGACGTCAATCGCGACCATTTATCAAACATAGCTCGCTGCTCCGTTGTTAAAGAATTGAGATTCTCCCCATCGGCAAAGAATTCTGATAAAGAGATGTCAAAGGCTTTGCAGATACTTTCCAGTGTTGTAATAGTAGGTAAATTGCTGTTTCTAAACATTGAATTAATTGTACTTTGCGGAACTCCGGACACACGCGATAAATGATATTCAGACCAACCTTTTTTGTTCATAAGAAGCCTTATTTTATTTAATACATCCACAAGATTCTCTCCTTTTATAACGGTATGCAATTTTTATGGATTAACCCCTTCTGAAGCATTCCAACCACTTGCACAAAAGAAAGCGGATGAAAAAGAAAATCAAACTGATGCCTTATAAAAACTGTATGAAGGACTATACCCGTGAAATACTCTGTGCGCTGGTACGGCAGGTGATTCCAAGGTTTTTGTCCTGCGCCCCGCACATAAAACGAGGAGCGCCCTTAAAATTATTAAAAGAGGGAAACCATGAATGGTTTCCCTCCCCTTTTGATATAAAGCTTAGTCCTGAACGCCCGGAATTTTCGGCAGGCCGTCAAAGCCCTTCTGCAAATCCTCGTCCGTCGGGATATAATCGTTCATTTTACCCTCGTGGAAAGCGGCATACGCCGTCATATCGAAGTAACCGGTACCGGTCAGGCCGAACAGGATGGTCTTCCGCTCGCCCGTTTCCCTGCATTTGACGGCCTCATCGACCGCCGCGCGGATGGCGTGGGCAGATTCCGGCGCGGGCAGGATTGTCTCTACCCTTGCAAACATGGTCGCGGCCTCGAAAACCTTCGTCTGCTCAACGGAAACAGCCTCCATATAGCCGTCGTGATAAAGCTTGGAAAGAATCGGCGACATACCATGGTAGCGCAGGCCGCCCGCATGGTTGGCAGATGGCATGAAACCGCTGCCGAGCGTATACATGCGCGCCATCGGGGTTATTTTCCCCGTATCGCAGAAATCGTAGGCGTATTTTCCCCTTGTAAGCGACGGGCAGGAAGCGGGTTCCACCGCGACGATGCGCGGGTCTGTCTTTGCGAGCAGCTTATCCTGCATAAACGGCGCGATAAGGCCGCCAAGGTTCGAACCGCCTCCCGCGCAGCCGATAACGACGTCCGGGTACTCATCAAGAATTTCCATCGCCTTTTTCGCTTCCAGGCCAATAATGGACTGGTGCAGCAGCACCTGGTTCAATACAGAACCGAGCACATATTTATAGCCTTCCGTCGAAACGGCCCTTTCGACCGCCTCAGATATGGCGCAGCCAAGGCTGCCGGAGGTGTTCGGGTTTTCTTCCAGGATTTTACGCCCGACCTGCGTAGTCGTGCTCGGGCTTGGGATGACGTTTGCGTCGAACGTCTCCATTACCGCTTTGCGGAACGGTTTTTGCTCATAGGAAACCTTCACCATATAGACGGTCAGCGGCAGATGGAAATAGGAGCACGCCTCGCTCAACGCTGTTCCCCACTGGCCCGCGCCCGTTTCGGTTGTCAGGCCTTTGAGCCCCTGGTCCTTTGCGTAATATGCCTGCGCGATTGCGGAATTGAGCTTGTGGCTGCCGGAGGTGTTGTTGCCCTCAAACTTATAGTAAATCTTCGCGGGCGTTTTCAGCTCTTTTTCCAGGTTGTACGCGCGAATCAGCGGGGACGGGCGGTACACCTTGTACATCTCCATAATTTCTTCCGGGATGTCTACATAACGCGTCTGCGCGTCCATTTCCTGATGGGCAAGCTTCTTGCAGAATACGGGGTACAGGTCCTCCTCCGTCGCCGGCTGCATCGTCGCCGGGTTAATCATCGGGTCGGGCTGTTCCTTCATGTCGGCGCGCAGGTTATACCACTGCTTCGGGATTTGATCCTCCGATAAATAAAACCTATAAGGTATTTTTGCCATAGTAAAGACTCCTTTCTGTTTTTAAAAATCAAATAAAAAAAGCTTCCGTCCACAAGGGACGAAAGCGAACTTCCGCGGTACCACCCAGATTGATTATAAAATCCTCCTGCTCCGCACGTCAAAAAACGCGCGCTTCCTTGATAACGGGTGAAGCTCCCGGCTCGGCTACTGCAATGTTCACCTTGCCCTCGTAAGCCCATTCGCCGCACAAACACCCGCCGCGCTTCCACCGTCCGCGGCTCTCTTTCGGGCATTCACCCTGCGGTTACTCCTCTTACTCTTCGGTTTACCGGATAAAATTTTCTTTATTGTAACCCTTATTCCGTGTTTTGTCAACAATTTTTATGAAAAATATTGAATTATAAATATAAAACCGCAGTATAGACGCCTGTTTTTTAATTTTTTTGATAAAACAAATCGGATTACATAAACTAAGTCGAAGTATTTTACATTTTCCGGCAGAAAGGATTGACGCTATGAGCCTTTCAAGCAATATCGACGACAACATCAAGCTCTTTAAAGAAAAACTGCGCGCAAAGGAAAGCTTTGATTTGATTTACCGCACCATTACCATCAACAAGCGGCGCGCCTGCATGTTCTTTATAGACGGCCTTTTAAAGGACGAGGTCATGGAAAAGGTAATGGAATTCTTCTATTCCATCGACGACGATTCCGCCATGGCCGACGCACACACCTTTATTAAGACCTGCGTACCCTATGTGGAGGTCGACCTAACCGGCGACGCGGACAAAATCTGTATGAACGTGCTGTCCGGCGTAACGGCTCTCTTTGTAGACGGTTTTACGCAGGCCATAATGATTGACAGCCGCACTTACCCCCAAAGGGAAACAAGCGAGCCTGAAAAGGACAAATCCCTGCGCGGCTCAAAGGACGGCTTTGTAGAGACGCTCATATGCAATACGGCGCTTATCAGGCGGCGCATCCGCGACCCGCAGCTCACCGTCAGCCCGTTTGTCGTGGGCAGCGTCTCGAGGACCGACGTGGCTGTCTGCTACATGGACAACCTCGTCGATAAAAAGCTGCTCGGCAAGCTGACAAGGGAAATCAACAACATCAAGGTAAAGTCCCTGACCATGAATCAGCAGAGCCTGATTGAAGCCATTTACAAGCACAAATGGTATAACCCCTTCCCCAAGGTCAAATATACCGAACGGCCCGACAGCGCCGCGTCCGCAATCCTTGAGGGCAATATCATCATTTTAGTAGACAATTCCCCCTCTGCACTCGTGCTGCCGACTTCGATTTTCGATATCATCGAAGAGGTAGACGACTACTATTTCCCGCCGCTTACCGGCACGTATATCCGCCTTGCCCGCTATCTTGTCACGTTTGCTACGCTCGTCATCACGCCATTGTGGCTGCTTGCACTGAAAAATCCCGAGCTTATCCCAAAGGCGTTTGAATTTATCCTGATTACCGAGCCGGTCAATATCCCGGTGTTTTGGCAGTTGATTATCCTGGAGCTCGGAATCGACGGCCTGCGGCTGGCGTCCGTCAATACACCGAACAGCCTGAGTACCTCGCTCAGTATTATCGGCGCGATTGCCCTGTCGGATTTTGCCGTCACAGTCGGTTGGTTTTCAACCGAGGCCATGCTTTATATGGCTTTTGTCGCAATTGCGAACTATACGCAGCCGAGCTACGAGCTGGGGTATTCGCTCAAGTTCCTGCGCATCATGCTGCTCATTCTCACGCAGCTGTTCAGCATCTGGGGCTTTATCGCAGGGTTTGTCCTGATTATCGTCCTGCTTATTACAAATAAGACGGTTTCCGGCAAGAGCTACCTGTATCCGCTGATTCCCTTCAACGGAAAAAAGCTGCTCCATAAGGTCATCCGCCCGCAATTGAGCAAATGACCTTACCGGAAGAAAAACCGCACTGAAAGCACCGCCATTACCATGCCCGCAAAATCGGCGCACAGCGCCGCCGGCACGGTATGGCGGATTTTTTTAATCCCGACCGAGCCGTAATAAACGGCAATCGCGTAAAACGTGGTTTCCGTCGAGCCGGCCATCACGCTCGCGCACCGGCCGATAAAGCTGTCCGGCCCGTAATCCTTTAGAATCGTATTTAAAATCGCTGTCGAGCCGCTTCCCGAAACGGGCCGCAGAAGCGCAAGCGGCATTATTTCCGCCGGAAAGCCCAGCAGCGTCGCCGCAGGCTCTATAAAATGTATCAGCATATCAAGCGCGCCGGAAGCCTTGAGCATGGTCACAGCGACAATCAGCCCAATGAGCGACGGCGCGATTTTGTAGGTAGAAATAAGCCCCTGCTTTGCCCCCTCGAGGAAACAGTCGAAGCAGGGAACCTTTTTGATAAAACCAAAAAGTACAATCACCGCAATGACGACCGGGATGATATACCCGCCAAACTGCTCCAAGCCCTATGCCTCCTTTCCCTTACCTCGCCTTGCTTGCAGCAGCTTTGCAGCCGTAATGCCCACCGCAAGGGCAAAAATAGAGCTCACCCAGACGCATGGCAGGATATCGAGTGCTGAAGCAGAGCCGTATTTCTGCCGGAGCACGGCAATCGTCGTCGGAATAAGCTGAATAGACGCCGTATTAATCACGACAAACATCACCATACTGTTGTTTGCGGTTTCGTTCTGCGGGTTTTTCACCTGCATGCGGCGCATTGCTTCAATTCCAAGCGGCGTCGCCGCGTTGCCCAGCCCCAAAAGGTTTGCCGTAACGTTTGAACAGATTGCGCCGGAAGTTTCTTTGTCGTTTTTATAATCGGGGAACAGCAGCTTTAAAACAGGGGAAAAGGCCCGCGCAAGCACCGCGGTCAGCCCGCCCTGCTCGGCAATGTCCATCAGCCCCGACCACAGGCACATCATACCGCACATGGTAAGCAGAAGCTCTATAGCGTCCTTTGCCCCGTCAAGCGCGGCAGCACTGAGCTGTGCGGTTTTTCCGTTTATGATGCCGCATACGACGCTGATGAGCAGGATTGCACCCCAGATATAATTCATCATAAACCGTCACTCATTTCGACAAAATTTGTAAAAATAACAAAAATGAGATAATTATTGACAATAATACCACTTTTTGGTAAAATAAAGTCGAGCTCAAGAGAGGAAGCAAACTTTATAAGACAAACAAGGGAAGGGAGTCTTAAAATCATGAAACCTGCCGGATTTTTATGCAACATCGATAATTTGGGAAGAATCGTCATTCCAGCGCCCCTGAGGAAATCCTATGGACTGGATAAGGGCTGCGCGGTCGAATTGTTTACCGACAGCGAGGGGATTACAATGCGCAAGTATAATCCCAGCTGCATCTTTTGCGGAAGCGCCGACAATATTACGACCTACCGCGGCAAAATCATCTGTGAGGACTGCCGCAGGGAAATTTATCGCGGGAGATAATTTCAAACAGCGGGGGCCGTCCGCGCCCGTAAACGGGCTGCCATATATTTTACGCGGCTGTGCGTTTGCCCGCAGGGCAGCCAGCGCGCTGCGCGCGCCGCAAAATCAAAGATTTTGCACAGCCACTAAAAATATATGCGTCCGGTTCCAAAACATGATAAAACCCCCGCCGTGCATCGACAGCACAGCGGGGGTTTTTCTGCTTTTCATTTTTTAATATCCGGAAGCGCCCTCAATCGACTCATCGTTTTCCACCCAGGAATCAACATAAACAGCGGTAAAGGTATCCTTTGTATTGCGGATAATCACACGCGTTATCCCGGCGTTGATAATCAAGCGTTTACACATGGCGCAGGAGTTCGCATCCTCCACATAGGCGCCGGTTTTCGCGTCCTTTCCGACAAGATAAAGCGTCGCGCCAAGCATGTCATTGCGCGCGGCATGGATGATGGCGTTCGCTTCCGCATGCACACTCCTGCACAGCTCATACCGCTCTCCGCGCGGCACCTTCATGTTTTCACGTACGCACACGCCCATATCCATACAATTTTTCCTGCCTCTCGGCGCGCCGGTATAGCCCGTGGAGATAATCTGGTCGTTTTTTACGATAATCGCCCCGAAATTCCTTCTCAGGCACGTCCCGCGCTCCAAAACGGTTTCCGCAATGTCCAGATAATAATTCTTCTTGTCGATTCGGTTCACAACAGCACCTCCGCTATTTTTAACTTCTGTTCTTATCATAACGCCGGTTCACACAATAATCAACATATTTTTTATCAAAATCCCATTTTATCTAGATATTCCGCGGCATAAGCGGCCGCGACCGCCCCGTCGGCAGCAGCCGTTACAATCTGCCTTAAACGTTTGGTGCGCGTATCGCCCGCGGCAAAAACGCCTTCTATATTCGTTTTGCAGTCCTCGCCCGCCGCAATATACCCGTTTTCATCGAGTGTAATAAACCTGCGGAACACTTCGTTTGAAGGTATCAGCCCAACCGCCACGAACACGGCCTCCGTTTTGTAAAACCGCTTTTCACCCGTGCTGCGGTCGGTTGTCTCCACGCCCTCCACCTTGTCTTCACCCGTAATTTTTGTAATGCTCTGGTTAAAATAGATTTTGACGTTTTGTTTTTCCTGTAAACGCTTCGCGGCCATACGCTCGCCCTTAATGATGTCCTTACGTATGAGCATCGTCACGTTTTTACAGATGTTGGAAAGATACAGCGCGTCCTCTATGGCTGTATTGCCGCTGCCCGCGACAATAACGTCCTTATCACGGAAGAACGCCCCGTCACACGTCGCACAATACGAAACGCCCTTTCCTGTCAGGCGTTCCTCGCCTTCACAGCCAAGCTTCCTGCGCACCGCTCCGTTTGCAATCACGACTGTACGGGCGCTGTATTCCCTGCCTGCGCCGCTGAGTATTTTTTCCGCGCCCGAAAGCACAACGGGAAGTACGTCTCCGTATTCATACTGCACGCCGAGCTGTTCCACCTGCTCGTAAAGGCGCATAGCGAAATCTGTCCCGCTGATTGTTTTTATGCCGGGATAATTTTCAATTTCCGGCGTGTTGACCGTCTGCCCGCCATATACCGCTTTGTCGAAAACCAAAACGTCCTTTCCCGCGCGCAGCGCGTAAAGAGCCGCGGTCAGGCCCGCCGGCCCCGCGCCGATAATAATCATATCCTTCATGGTATCCGCTCCTTCCGGCACGGTTTTCCCCTGTCTGTTTACAATTTTTTGGATTTATTGTAAACTAAGGATATCTTAACCATGCCCGGCGCAATGCCGCGCCATTTTATTTAATTTCAGTATACCATAAATAAATTGACAGAAAAGAGAAAAATAATGAATAAACTATTTGTGTCCGGCCTGATTAATACGGAAACCACTGTAAAAGTCGATGGCTTCCCCATCCAGTACTGCCCAATCCTCTTCCCCTTTTTTGGCGTGGAAACCGCTGTATCGGGCGTCGGCTTCAATATAGCGAAGGCCCTTACCGTGCTTGGGGACGACGTGACGTTTTTCTCCCTGACGGGCGGCGGCGACAGCGCCTGCCTGATTAAGCAGACGCTTCTTTCCTGCGGTATTTCGAGTAAATATATAGAACCCGGGCTTAAAAGCACGCCGCAGTCGGTCGTATTGTACGACAAGGAGGGAAAACGCCAGATTTACTGCGATTTGAAGGATATCCAGGAAACGCAGTGCAGCATCCCAAAATTCAAAGAGGCCGCCGCCCCGTGCGGCATCGCGGTACTCTGCAATATAAACTTCAACCGCCCGCTTTTAAAGCTTGCCAGGGAAATGGGAAAAACCATCGCCACCGACGTGCACGTCGTTTCAGATTTGTACGACGTGTTTAACGCCGATTTTATGCGCTATGCGGATATCCTGTTTATGAGCGACGAAGCGGTCAAGGGAGACCCGAAGGACTTTATCCGCGAAATAGCAGGGTTATACGGCAATGATATTATCGTCATGGGCTTAGGCGCAAAGGGCGCGCTGCTCTATACAAAAGAAAGCGGCGAGATTGTTTTACAGCCCGCTGTAAAGACGAGGGACGTCATAAACACCGTGGGCGCGGGCGACGCGCTGTTCTCCGCTTTCCTGCACCAATACGCCATTACAAAAGACCCGGCCTTCTCCCTGCGCTTTGCCGTGACCTTCGCTTCATATAAAATCGGGGAATCGGGAGCCGCGAGGGGCTTTGCCGAGGAGCAGACAATCCGCACGCTTATGGAATAAAAAGCCGCGTATATATGAACCATAAAATCAAATAATATTGTTACATCCGCGGCTTTACATAAACCCGACAGAAATGGATGAGTGGAATGCCAGTTGTAGCGCTTTGTTCCTGCCGTAAAGACCACGACCTGTTCGACGCCTTGTACCGCGCGCTCTCCCAAAACGGCGGCGTACAGAGCTTTTGCCGCAATGAGCTGAAATCGAGCTGCGAAAGCCCGCTCTTTTCCCTCTGCCATACCTCCTGTGTACCGCACACATACGGTATAACCGGCGTCCTTGTTTTTGACGACGGCTTTAAAAGCGGCGGCAGCTTTGAGCTTTCCGAAACCCTTATCCCGGTACTCGACAGCGACAACAAAAAGGCGCTGTCCCGCCTGAAGGAAGCAGGGCGTGTCGCCATCACCTGCGGCACCGGCTCCCGGGACACGCTGAGTATCGCAAGCATCAGCGAATCACGCGCAACCGTCAGCCTGCAGCGGGAGCTTATCGATATTTACGGGAACAGGGTCGAACCCCGCGACATCATCGTTACGTTTGAAAACCGCATGGAAGTCTACCCGCTGCTTGCTACCTGCGCGGCGCTATTGCTATGCGGCGCCGAACCGGACGGCGGATACGCCCTTTAACAGAAAATAAACCCTGCCGGATTTCCGGCGGGGTTTTGTTTATTATAATTTACGAAAATATGTTCGTTTTCTCTTGACTAAAACGTTTGTTCGAGTGTATACTGTATATATCGGGAGGGGTACCGTATGGATATGTTCGACAAACTGAAGATACTCGCCGACAGCGCCAAATATGACGTAGCCTGTACTTCAAGCGGCGTAGACCGGAAAAATGGAAAAGAAGGCATTGGCAGTGCAGTGAGCTGCGGTATCTGCCATACCTTCTCGGCCGACGGCCGCTGTGTATCCCTGCTCAAGGTATTGATGACCAACGTCTGCATTTATGACTGCGCTTACTGCGTCAACCGGCGCAGTAACGACGTGCCACGCGCCGCGTTTACGCCGAGGGAGCTTGCGGACCTAACCATCCAGTTTTACAGGCGGAATTACATCGAGGGCCTTTTTTTGAGCTCCGGCGTGATTAAAAGCCCTGACTATACCTGTGAGCAGCTTATCAAGACCGTTGAAATCCTGCGGGACGAATACCGTTTTTTCGGCTATATCCACGCAAAGGCAATTCCCGGCGCAGATGAAGGCCTGCTTACAAGGCTCGGGCTACTTGTTGACCGCATGAGCATAAATATAGAGCTGCCAAGCCAAAAAAGCCTTGCCATGCTCGCGCCCGACAAATCCAAAACCTCTATTTTAAAGCCAATGGGCTTTATTACCGGCAAGCTTGCCGAAAATAAGAACGAGCTGGTAAAATACCGGCACACACCGAAATTCGCCCCCGCCGGGCAAAGCACCCAAATGATTATCGGCGCGACTGAGGACACGGACTTTCAAATTCTGAAGCTAAGCAGCGCCCTGTATAAAAAATACCGGCTCAAGCGCGTATTCTTTTCGGCCTATATGCCGGTTGCATCAAACCCGCTGCTGCCGGCGGTAAACACGCCGCCTCCCCTGCTGCGCGAGCACAGGCTCTACCAGGCGGACTGGCTGCTGCGCTTTTACGGCTTTGAAGCCGACGAGCTGCTCGACGAACAGCACCAGAGCTTTAACCCACTGGTCGACCCCAAATGCAACTGGGCTTTAAGCCATATGGAGCGTTTTCCGCTGGAGGTAAGCCGCGCGCCGTACGAAGCGCTTTTGCGCGTGCCAGGAATCGGCGTAACGAGCGCAAAACGCATATTAACCGCGCGCAGGGTCAGCAGGCTCAGCTACGAGGGGTTGAAAAAAATGGGGGTGGTGCTCAAGCGGGCACAGTATTTTATCACCGTCAACGGAAAGCTCAACGATGGTCTTGTAATTTCGCAGGATACCGCTTTACGCAGCTTGATTTCCCAGCAGGGGCTCGATTATATTCGCGGGCAGGCGCCGCAGCAATACGAGCAGCTCAGCCTCTTTCAGGATGGGCAGATAAAAGCGGAGGAGGTACGCGCATGTTTGACCGCGGGAGCGTAGGCTATGAATATGACGGGACATTCGAGGGCTTTTTATGCTGTGTGTTTGAAAGCTTTGCGCGCAGGGAAACGCCGCTCGAGATACAGGCGGACGGCGCGCCCCAATTGACACTCAACCCATTAAGGCCGGTCAAGACGGATTTGCATAAGGCAGCGCGGGTCAGGCGTTCCATTCCGCTGAAGATTTCACGCGAGGCAATGGAGCTTACAGAGCATGTGTTCCTGACCTTTTTGGAGCACAAGGAGCTTTTTATGCTGCAATTTTTGCAGATGGGCTTTTCCATCGGGCCCGATGTCATAAAGCTTTTGCAGGACGATACGGTCTGTACCTTATTAAAGGCGCAGAAGCACCTTTACAATGAAAGCCACCGGTTCAAGCAATTCCTGCGGTTTTCCGTAACAGGGCGGGTACTCACCGCTGTTATCAAGCCGATGAATCAGGTGCTGCCCCTCATTGCGCCGCATTTTATCGACCGTTATCCGGAAGAGGCTTTTTTAATTTACGACGAATCCCACGGTATGGCGCTCGTCCACAGGCCGGGCGAGTCGGCGATTGTTCCGGTAGATTCCTTTGTTATGGACGGCCCGGACGAGCAGGAGCAGATGTACCGCGATTTATGGTGTGATTATTACGATACCATCGCCATTGAAGGACGCTATAACCCCAAATGCCGCATGAACCATATGCCAAAGCGTTACTGGGATACAATGACCGAGTTCTGCCGCAGCCAAAAGCCAGGCCTGAGAAGGAACGGGCCGTAAATTCCGGCGCGGCGGTATATCCTTTCCCTGGCCAATTAAATAAAAGCAAACAAAAGCCAGCGTCAAACAACGCTGGCTCATTTTATAGCGATACGGCTTTATTTCGCTCTGCCCAGTCCCGTGTGGGGAGCGACACGATGGAGAGGCTTGATTTTTTATACCGCTCGATTTCAATCCACGCTCCCGCGTGGGGAGCGACCTCAAATCCCGGGAGGAAAAGGAGCGCGAAGCGCATATTTCAATCCACGCTCCCGCATGGGGAGACGCTATCCGAGTTCATGCAGAAATGGCTAGAAATGGATTTCAATCCACACTCCCTGGAGGTATGAGTCCAGGGCGGCGTTTTTGGACTCCCCACCAATATAAAACCGCGATTCTTAAAACACCTCGTCGGCGTCTACCTCGCTGATAGGCTCCGGCTTACTGCTGATTTCATCAGTATCTCCGCCGCTCTCAGCCGCCTGTGAGGATGAGCTCTGCGAGCCTCCTTCATTTTTGGAGCCCTGCGAAGAGGTCGGCGGACTCTGGCTGGCGCCATTGTCCTTTGGAGGCTTTACGTTATCCATCACTTCACCGAGAAGCTCTTCCTTTGACTTATCGTCCACCTTTTCATCCGGCTTTACGTCATGGTAGTAGACAAAATAGGTACGGTACGTGCCGTCAGGCAGGCGTACCGTTTTAAAATAGCCAAGAATATGCCTGTCAGCGGTCTTTCCGTCCGCAAGCTCTACCTTCATTGTGATGTCCGCGACAAATCCGTTGTCGAAATCCGAAAGCTGCACATCTGTATATTCGACGCTCTGGACATCAAGGCCGCTCCCTATCATATCGTCGCGGATTTCGTCAAGCGAGGTAACGACGACAGCCCTCTGGCGGGAGTCCTCCTCCGTCTGTGAATCGCTGTAATATTCAAGCTCCATGCCGGGGTAAGGGTTTTTGTTCGTGTCCGCGTCGCCCGCGTCGTAAACAGGGTTTGTAAACTGTATATCCCCTTCGCCGTTCCCGCTGCAGCCGGAAAGCAGGACGGAGGGGAGCAATACCGCCGCTGTCAAAAGAAGCGCCACCATTTTTTTCATGTTACGTTTCCTCCTCGTTGTATTGGAAGAACCATCGCAGCGCCTGCGGAAACCGCCTGCGCCATGCCTCTTCATTATGCTTTTCTTCCGGTATTTCTTCATATAAAAGCTTCTCCCGCGGGTACCCCAAGGAAATAAGGCGCTGCTCCATACGGCGCGTCCCGCCGAGAAGTATGGTTTCCAGCCAGTCGCCCGCCCCGTTAGAAAGGTAAAGGTACGGAATATGTTTCTTTTGGGCAGGCTGCAGCTTTTCAAAAAAACGTTTCCATGTGTCCTCTTCAAACAGGAAAAACGCCGGTGACAGCGCCGCGATACAGCCGTATGTGCCGGGGTAACGCATTCCAACATAGAACGCTTCCAGCCCGCCGCTTGAGCTTCCCGCTATAATGGTGTTGGCCCTACCCGGGCAGATATGATATTTCCCGCGGATATGCGGGTCGAGCTCTTCCTTTAAAAACCTTGCAAACGCGATTCCCCTGCGTACGCTGAAATCGTGGCCGTCTATCGCCTGTATCGCAGGCGGCACGGGGCCTATATCGGGCGTCAGCTCTTCTTCCCGCTTTCCATCCGCGTTGTCTACGGCAACAATCATATAGGGAATAGCTTTCTGCTCAGATAAAACGGCTTCGTCCGCCTTCCATCCGCCGTAAGGCGCATCTGCGCCAAACAGGTTCTGGCTGTCGGTCATATAAATCAAGCCGCAGCATTCCTTTTGAAATCCAGGCGGAATAAAAACGGTTATTTTTTTAAGCGCGCCTGCAAATGGAAGCATAAATGATTCAAACGTACCGTTTTGGACAGGCATCCCGCCGCCTCCTTCTACTGCTCAATTCTCAGTCCTGCAAATCTGTTCCGGCCGGTTCATCGTTTAAAAAAGTTTCAATAATATAACGCGGCCTCTGCTTTGTTTCCAGATAAACCTTCCCGATATATTCTCCGATAATACCAATTGCAAGCAGCTGAAGGCCGCCCAGCGCCCAGACGGAAACCACAAGGCTCGTCCATCCGGATACTGTGCTTCCCAATGCGTGGGAAATCAGCGACCAAAGCAGAATAATAATGCTGATTCCAAAAACAACGGCGCCCAGTCCCGTAACAAATTTAATGGGCTTGACGCTCAAGGAGGTAATCCCCTGCCACGCAAGCGAAAGCATTTTTTTCAGCGGGTATTTGCTTTCACCCGCCAGGCGCTCCTTGCGTTCGTACGTAACGGTCGCTGTTTTAAAGCCGACCATCGGCACAATTCCGCGCAGGAACAGGTTTACCTCTTTAAATTGGGCGAATTCCTCGAGCGCGCGTTTGCTCATCAGGCGATAGTCCGCGTGATTGAACACGACCTCCGCGCCCATAAATTTCAGGATTTTATAAAAGCCTTCCGCGGTAAAGCGTTTGAAGAAGGAGTCCGTCTCCCTCTTGCTGCGCACACCATAAACGATGTCGCAGCCCTCTTCATATTTTTCGAGCATTCTATCGATTGCATCGATGTCGTCCTGCAAATCCGCATCGAGAGAAATAACGCAGTCAGCATGCTCTTTTGCAGTCATCAGGCCGCCGTACAGGGCGTTTTGATGGCCGCGGTTCCTGCTGAGCTTTGCGCCGGATACAAGCCGGTTTTTATCGTGCAGCTCACAGATGATTTCCCAGGTGCGGTCCTTGGAACCGTCATCGATATACATAATACGGCTGTCACCCGAAATTTTTCCCTGTGACAGCAATTGGCCGAATTTTGCAAGCAGCTTTTCCGTCGTGTCGTAAAGCACTTCCTCTTCGTTGTAGCATGGAACCGCCAGATAAAGCGTCGTCATAATAATCCTCCGTTTTTCTTAACTCATTGTCACATTTCCGGCCTGTTCAATGCAGGCCTGTTCTTTCTAGCTTAAAATCCATCTAAAAGCTTCTCTCCCATATTTTCCAGATGCCTCGCCTGTATTTCGCCTATAATACCACGCGAGGCATAAATAAGTGGCAGTTTTATGAAGAAACCAGTCGTTTCAGTACATTTTCATGGTTCCAATTTAATTTTACAGCGGTTCGTCTAACTGTCCTTATTTTTTAACAATATTGCAGCAATATAAATTTTACTATAATTTATCAATGAATTCAATGCCTAAATCAAGCGCCATGACCATTCCCAAGGCTGGCGGCATACGGCGCGGCCTATAATCCTTTGCCGCTGGTTTTTGGCTGAACGCACTCATTCGCAAGGAAAACTCAATGGTTCCCATTTTTTCATCAAAGCGTACAGCGGTTCAGCTGGCAGCCGTACCCTATTAAATTGCCCAAATAAAACAAAAACCGCCCGGCGCAAACCGGGCGGTATGTATTCTTAAATTACTTACGGTTGAAGATGGACATAATATCGTAGAATGTATCATCATCATCCGCTACGTCGCTGTTGCTCTTACGCGCCGCAACATCCTTTGCCGCCGCTACAGAAGCCGCCTGGTTCCTAAGCACCTCCGTACGGGAATAGCTGGCGCGGCTGCTGCTCCTGTTGTCCTCCTTTTTATCGAAGGAAGCAAAGCCTGTAGCAATCACGGTAACGCTCATCTCGTCCTCAAGGTTCTCGTCGAGCACAGCGCCCCAGATAATGTTCGCGTCGGGGTCAGCCTGGTCGGTAATCATTGCGGAAGCCACGTCGATTTCGTCCAGCCCAATATCGGCGGAAGCCGTAATATTGACGATAACGCCCTTCGCACCGTCGATAGAGGTTTCAAGCAGCGGGCTTGTAATTGCCATGCGGGCCGCTTCCTCCGCCTTGTCCTTCCCCTGCGCGTAACCGATGCCCATGTGCGCGTAGCCCGCGTTGTTCATGATGGCGGTAACATCTGCAAAGTCCAGGTTGACAAGGCCGGGAATCAGGATTAGGTCGGAAATACTCTGCACGCCCTGGCGGAGAACGTCGTCGGCCAGGTCGAACGCGTTTTTCAGCGTAATGCGCTGCTCGCTTGCATATTTGAGCCTTTCGTTCGGAACGACGATTAGGGAATCGACATGATCGCGAAGCGCCGCGATACCCGCTTCAGCCTGTTCCATACGCTTTTTGCCTTCAAAAGCAAACGGCTTGGTCACGATAGCAACGGTAAGGATACCCATATCCTTTGCAATCTCTGCAACGACAGGAGCCGCGCCCGTACCGGTGCCGCCGCCCATGCCTGCTGTAATAAACACCATGTCGGTGTCCTTTAAAACATCAGTGATTTCCTCACGGTTCTCCTCGGCGGCCTCTCTGCCGACCTCCGGCTTGGAGCCGGCACCCTTGCCGTGAGTAATCTTCTCACCGATTTGAATCTTCTGAGAAGCGTTAGAAAACTGTAAAACGTGGTCATCTGTATTGACAGCAATAAACTCAACGCAGCGAACACCCATTTTCACCATGCGGTTGACTGCGTTTCCGCCGCCGCCGCCGACACCAATTACCTTAATCACCGGAATATTGTTGCCGTACTCTTTTTCAAGCTCGAATGCCATTTGAACTTCCTCCTAATACACATCAGTTTCTTTATCTGAAACGATAATAATGCAAGCTTTTTTCAGTATAACCCAATCGATTATACGCCTATTGAATAATGTATCACAAGAGCGCGGAAATTTCAATCTTTTCTTAAAGAAAAATTTAAAAAAACGTGAAATTTGCGCCATTTTAACGTTTCAGGACGATGAGGTTTCTATATTATGCCGTCATCCCCCCGCCGCATAACCGCCGCCATAATACTGCGGTTATCCCGGGATTCCATCGCCATCCAGGTCGTCTGGGATTCCGTCCCCGTCGTTGTCGGCAATACCGCCGTCGCCGTAATAATCCGGAATTCCGTCCCCGTCAAAATCGTCGGGAATTCCATCCCCGTCGGTATCGGCGCCATAATTGGTATCTGAACCGGAATCGTCACCGCTGCTGTCCTGGCCGCCTTCGCCGGGATAAGGTTCGGTCGCGGGCTCCGTTGCCGGCTCCGTCTGCGGCTGGGTTGCGGGCTCTGTTGCCGGTTCCGTCGGGTACAGCGAGCTGTCGGCGTTATAGTAGGAGGCCTTTTTCCCGCTGTTGCAGGAGGATACGTCCAGCACGCCCATATCAGTCTGCGCGAGCTTTTCTGAAATAATCGCCATGGCTGTCCTGATTTTATAATCAATGTCTTCCGGCGTGCCGAGTATAATTTTGATGCGGTTTGAATAATTGAGCGAAATCGCCGCAGCGTCCGTCACGTCGATTTCCTTGATTCCTTCAAACTTGTTTTTTTGAAGCGACTGCGTGATGGCATTGAGAATCGACAGCATCTTTTTATCCTTAATCTGCGCCGTCTCCCCCACCTTGGTTTTCGTAATCTCACAGCCCTTGATAATCGGCGCGTCAAAAGTATTTTTGGTTGCGCGCTCGAGCACCCTGCCCTGTGTGCTGATGACAACGAAGTCATCGCCCTGCGCAATCAGGTAAGCGGGCTTTGCCTCTGTAACCTTAATGACAATCGTGTCTGGGATTTTAATGCCCACCTCTGCCTTTTCAACATAAGGAAGCGCTTGTTCTACCCGTTTCCCGCCCGATTCCTTATCGCTGAGGAAAAGGTTTTCCCCGAGCGCCAGGCCGCTTGCCTGCGCGACCTGTTGTTCCGTATAATGGGTGGAACCCTCCACCGCAATCTTTTCCGTTTTAAAGAGCACCGTCAGCGAGAGCACTACGCCCGTAATCAAAACGACAGCTACAATCACACCGCAGACAGCAATATTAATCATTTTGCGTGTACGGCGCGACATCGGTTCCTTCTGGAGCTCTTCCTCCTGCCGCGCGCCGCGCTCCTCTTTCACCTGCCGCCGGCGCTTTAGCTCCACCTCGTCGGTATAAAAGCCGTCGCCGTAATCGTCCCTGCGGATAATTGGCTCCTCTGAGCGGCCGTAGCCGCCGGGCCTTCTCTGCTTACCTTTCGGCGCCGTGTTTTTCTTTCCATTCTTCACCTGGCTGTTTGCCGGCTGCTGCACGCGTGCCGGCCTGGAGGGATTTTTCTGCTCCCCCTTTTTCTGCGGCGGGCGGCTTCCAGCTTCCGGGCGCATACCCTGGCCCTGCCCAGGGGCTTGTCCCTGCCCTTTCTTTGCACCATTGCTGATTTGCGCGCCATTGGCGCCGCGCTTCTGCCCGTTTTGGCGCTGCGCTCCGTTGTGCGGCCTTCCCTGCTGTGTACTTCGGCTTTGACCGCCCTGGCCCTGGCGTGTGCCGCCCTGATTGCCGGATTTGCCCGCGCCCTGACGGTTTGCCTGTTCGGAGCCTGCCCGGCCCGCGTTTTTAGCGGAAGCGCCTTGAGGCCTCCCTCCATTTTGGGAAGGCGGCCTTCTCTTCTGCTCGTTTCCGTTTGATTTTCCGTTATTTTTCACGTCGTTGTTTTCCATATCCACCGTCATCCTTACCGGAAATATTAGACTTTTTTAATGCAGGCTCCCGCACTGCTCAAACAAAGCTCAAGGTTTTCATATCCACGCTCAAGGAAATTGAGCCCCTTAAGCTCCGTCTCGCCCTCCGCCGCAAGCGCCGCAACTACAAGCGCCGCGCTGCCGCGCAGGTCGAGCGCTTCAACCGGCGCGCCGTACAGGCGTTTCACACCCTCCACAACGGCGACTCGCCCTTCTACATTGATATTCGCGCCCAGCCTTACAAGCTCGCCCACGTGCTTATAGCGGCTTTCAAATATGTTCTCTACAAATACGCTCGTGCCGTTTGCCACCGCGGTCATCGCCATGACAGGCGCCTGCGCGTCTGTCGGGAACCCCGGATACGGCATCGTGCGGATGAATTTAACTGCGTTTAAGCGTTCGGGGGCGGAAATCATCAGGCTGTTCCCGGCGTTGCGGATACAGCAGCCCGCCTCCTCGAACACAGGGATGATAGAGCCCAGATGCGCCGGCACCACATGCTCCAGCGTCAGCTCCCCGCCCGTGACCGCTGCCGCCGCCATATAGGTCGACGCGACGATTCGGTCGGGTATGATTACATGCTGCGCCCCATGCAGGCGCCCAACGCCGTCTATAAAAATCGTACCTTCCCCGGCGCCCGAAATCTTTGCGCCGCAGGCGTTTAAAAAATCCGCCAAATCGGAGATTTCAGGCTCGCGCGCGGCATTCGTGATGATGGTCGTTCCCTTGGCAAGCACAGCAGCGAGCATAATGTTCTCCGTCGCGCCGACGCTCGGGAAGGATAACGCGATTTTCGCGCCGTGCAGCCCGTCGGGCGCCTCACAGTCGAGAATGCCATGATGGTCCGCAATATCGATACCCATCAGGCGCAGTGATTTCACATGCAGGTCAATCGGCCGCGGTCCAAGCTCGCAGCCCCCTGGGAAGGTCAGGCGCGCCATACCGGCGGATGCAACGATTGCGCCCAGGAAAATAATCGAAGACCGCATTTCCCGCATCAGGTCATCCGGTATATCATAGCGGCTCAGGGGGCGTGTGTCAACCGTCAGGGTCGTTCCGTCGCGTTCGACGGTACATCCCAGATAACGCAGTATTTTCACAGACGTCTCCACATCGGACAGCTGCGGACAGTTATGTAACACACACCGGTCGCCGCAAAGAAGCGTCGCCGCCAAAATCGGCAAAACACTGTTTTTCGCCCCCTGCACCGCTATATTTCCGGACAATCTGCTGCTGCCTTCTATAATAAGTTTCGACACACAGAACACCCTTTCACCCTAAACTCTGGCCTCAATAGCCAACCCTTTGATATTCTATGTGAAGGGGATGTCTGTGGTGACAGTGTCCGCATTTTAAAGGCGGCGCTTTTACTTTTTTGATACCTATATAAAAACGGCAAAGGGCGCGTCAGTTCATATGACCGCCCAATACCTTCTTGATTACGGAATAAATACGTTCGTTTGCGTCAGTTATCGCAAGCTTCTTCGCATTTTCAGAGTACCTGAGCAAAGCCGTTTCATCGCCGGCGAGACGGTCAACCGTCTCGGTAACCGCCTGGCCTGTCAAATCCTTCTCCTCAATAAGCACGGCGGCCCCCGCCTCTACCATCGCCATAGCGTTATGATACTGGTGGTTTTCCGCTACGTTGGGCGACGGGATAAGCACGGCGGGCTTTCCCTGCGCCTGAATTTCGCTGAGCGTAATCGCCCCCGCGCGCGCAATGACCAAATCGCTTGCGGCAAGGCACGCCGGCATATCGTCGATATATTCCCTGATATCCAGATTCCCGCATTTGTCGGGGTCGGTCCCCTTTTCTCTCAGCAGGTCGGGAAACCACGTTCCGTACTGGCCGTACGCGTGGATAATCTGGTATTTGCCATCCTTGCCGCTGCGCGCAATCAAATCCGCCACATTTTCGTTGATTTTGCGCGCGCCCAGGCTTCCGCCGAACGACAGGATGACGGGGCGCCCGTCCAGGCCGAGCGCTTTTCTCGACTGTTCCTTGTCCGCCGTCAAAATTTCACCGCGCACCGGGTTTCCGGTGACGATGCAGCGGCAGCTTTCGTTTAAATATTTCTGCGCCTGCGGCATGGCGAGCATGACGCGTTTGACGTATTTTGAAAGCATCTTCGTTGTAACGCCCGGGAACGCGTTCTGCTCATGGATTACGGTGGGAATCCCAAGCTTGGCCGCGGCGCGTATGACCGGTCCGCTTACATAGCCGCCCGTCCCCATGCAGATGTCTGGCCCAAATTCCTGAATGATTTTTTTGGATTCCGCGCTTGCCGTCACTGCGTTTTTTACCGTGACGAGGTTGCTCTTTATCGCGGAGAGGGAAAAGCTGCGCTTGAAACCCGAAACAGTGATTCCTTTAAAATCGAATCCCGCCTTTGGAATGAGCCGCTCTTCCATGCCTCCCTTTGCGCCGATATATAAAATCTCCGCGTCCGGCGCTTTCTTTTTGATATAGCCCGCGACCGCGAGCGCCGGGTTGATATGCCCGGCAGTTCCGCCGCCTGCAAACAAAATTTTCATAAAAACCCTTCCCGTAAAAGGCCTACGCCTTATTGATGTTAGAAGTGCGCGAGATGGAAAGCACGATGCCCATCTGCGCAAGCAGCATAACGAGGGAGCTGCCTCCCGAGCTGAAGAACGGCAGGCTGATGCCGGTGTTGGGCAGCAGGTCGGTAATAACCAGGATGTTGAGGATAACCTGCAGCCCCACCTGCGAAGTCAGGCCGACACCCAAAAGCGTGCCGAACTTATCTTTCGCTTTCATGGATATGGTAATGCCCCTCCAGACGAGCAGCGCGAAAATACCGAGTATAATGACCGCGCCGATAAGCCCCAGCTCTTCGCAGACGATAGCAAACACAAAGTCGTTCTGCGGCTCGGGCAGGTAGAGGTATTTCTGCCTTGACTGGCCGAGCCCCAGGCCCATCAGGCCGCCGGACCCAATCGCATACATGGAATTCCTCGTCTGCCATGTGGTCTGCCACATTTCCGGCGTGGTATATTCAAGCGCCTGCCCCCAGCCGTCCATACGCTCCATCGCGTAGGACAAAAGGCCGGTAAAGTACATCAGGCCAAACACCAGAAGAATGCCAACGCCCGCAAACAGGAACCATTTGCCCTTGACGCCTGAGATAAACATCATCAGCACCGTCAGCAGCGTAACGATAACAATACCGGAATAGTGCGGCTCCAGGAGCAGCAGCACGACGGTCGGTACCAGGATGACAACCGCAGGCAGGACGCCGTATTTGAACGTATCCATCTTATAAAAATAGACAGACCCCCAGTGGGCGAAAAACAATATCAATGCGAACTTCATGAGCTCCGACGCCTGGAAGCCCGCAATGCCCAGTTCAATCCATCTATGTATCCCGTTTTGCGACGGCATGAACAGCACGACGACCAGCAGCAGAAAGCCAAGGCCCAAAATCCAGACAGCCATTTTATGGAAATGATGGTAGTCGAAAAATGAAATGGCCAGCATTAGAATTACGCCGATTACGGCAAACAGCAGCTGCCTTTTTAAATAAAGGTAGCTGTCTCCGGTCGTATAGTAAGCGACCGGATAGCTTGCCGAAAACATCATGATAATGCCAATGACAAGCAGTATGAGAATCAACAGCAAAAACGGCATGTCGAGACCCGCCCTTACGGAAAAGAGCTTGAGCCTTTTTCGGAAGCCGCGCTGCTTTCCAGCGTCCCTGGTCCGCGCGGACACGCCCTGCGCGCGCGCTGACGGCCGGTAGGGTTCCTTCCTGCGCCTGTTGTATTCTTCCTGTGCTTTTCTTTTTTCTTCTGCCTGATATCTCAGCGGATATTCTATCGCCATTAGCTACACCACCATAAAACACTTCTATATATTCTGAATATATTTTTCATCTGACAACGCCCATAACCACAAGCATAAGCGCGATAATACCGCATACCGCCGTTACCGTGCTGAATACCGCGACAATTTTGACCTCCGACCATCCGCACATTTCGAAATGGTGGTGAATCGGGCTCATTTTAAACAACCGCTTGCCGTGCGTGATTTTAAAATAAACGACCTGCAGCATAACAGAGAACATCTCGCAGAAATATACAAGCGCCACCGGAATCAGGATAATCGGTATGTTCAGCCCAAACGCCAGCGCGCAGAGGAAACCGCCCAGGTAGAGCGAGCCGGTATCTCCCATGAACACCTTTGCCGGGTGGAAATTCCAAAGAAGGAAGCCAAGGCAGCCGCCCGCAAGCGCCGCCGACATAATCCCCATGCCCTGGGCCGCAAGCGTAGAAGCAATCAGCATAAACGCAAGGGCGGCAAAGAACGTCATCGAACCCACAAGCCCGTCGATTCCATCGGAAAGATTGACCGCGTTGACCGTACCGACAATCAGGATTGCAGCAAGCACCCAGTAAAGCCAGCCCAAATCGACCGCTCCGACAAACGGAATAATTGTTTGTGAAGTAGCGCCCGTCAGGTTGAGCGTCAGTAAAAACGCCGCCGCGACCGCAAACTGCAAAATCAGCTTCTGCGGGGCCGTAAGGCCGAGATTCCTCTTTTTGACGACCTTGATATAATCGTCAAAAAATCCGATTGCGCCATAAAGCACTGCCATCGCAAGGCCCGCAAGCACGCGCGGCATCATAAGCGTCGCCTGGGCAAAAGCCTCGTCCTCCGCAAGCAGGCTGTAAAGGAGGGCGCAGACGACCGTAGTAACTACTGTACTGATGACGAACATCAAGCCGCCCATCGTAGGCGTTCCCTGCTTGCCCTTATGCCACTTGGGCCCAATATCTAAAATGGTTTGCCCATATTTCAGCTTCTTCAAAAACGGCACGAGCCATTTCCCCAGGATTGCCGCGATGGCAAACGACACAATCGCGCTGCCGAGTATCCAACCAACGTTCATCGTAAAACCTCCATTGCTTTCTACCTCAATCTAATACTATGTCAGTCCCCTTGGGCAAAATAACCGCTCAGGCCGTTTGTTACGTCAGAAAGCGAAATACCGGCCGAAAGCAAAGCTCCGGAAAGCGCGAGAGCCGCCTCAACCGTGAGGCATGAGCCCTTATGGAGCTTAATCCTGCCGATAATTCCGGTCCCCAGCAGCTCAAAGCTTGTGTATTCATCTGCCTCGACGATATTTTTCGCCACAAGGTCGGCGCAGTCCTCGTCGTGGGAATATTCTATTACCTGCGCCCCGTCTCCGGGAAGGCGTTTCTTCCTATCCTTATTATACGGGAAAACCACGCGATTATATTTCTGCAAGAACGCTTCCTCACAGCCCTGCGCCGCGGAGCCGATTATAGCCCCCGCGCTCTGCGCGCCGGGCAGCCCTTCAAACTCAATCGTGGCGACGCTGTAATCCTCAAGCGTACTGATTCTCCCGCCGCGCGAAACGATATGCAGGCCGCTCGATACCAAAACCTGCTCGACAGCCTTTCCTGCGTCGCGGGCAAGCGAATTTTCGCACGCAATCGCAATAACGCCGGCAGCCTGCCGGCAGTTGTTTTTTAAATCCTGCATACTCTTTCCTCCCTCTGTTGAAAGATGTAGGCTACATAATCGGTTCCGCCTGGCTCGTGTCCTGCGCAAACGTTACCGTTATGACAGTCCCGGGGCTTACCATCGTCCCCGGCGATATATTCTGTGACCTGGAAATCCAAGTCCCGTCGTCCGCCGCTCCCGATAAGCTGATATTCAAATCGTTCTGCGCGGCCGCTTTATTCACCTCTGAAACGGTCAGTCCCGTCAAATCGGGAACCTCCACCGAGTTCTCCTTCGCCTGCGCCGCGTCCGTGTACAGCACAACCGTGCCGCCCTGCGGGATTTTAGCGCCTGCCGCCGGAATTTGCGCAGCGACCGTTTCCCCTTCGCCCTTTACAAGCGTCTGGAAGCCGTCCTGCTGCGCGGTGGACTGCGCTTTGTCGAGCGCCATGCCTGTGTAGTCCTGCGCGGTTGTATCGAGCGTCTTGAGCTCCTCTTCCGTGTACTCGGTCTTGACGCCAAGGTACGGGAGCACCTCCGCCATGATTTCCGCGAAAACAGGCGCCGCGACCGCGGCTCCATAGTAGTTGTCGCCGGTCGGCGTATCGAAATATACAATCAGGGCGACCTGCGGGTCGTCCGCGGGAGCAAACCCGCAGAAGGAGGAAATGTAATCCTCCATGCCGTCAGCGTTTGAATCGGTGAGCTTTTCCGACGTACCCGTCTTGCCGCCGATCCGGTAGCCCGGGATATACCCGTTCTTCGCGGCGCCCGACACGGCGTTCTCCTCGAGGATTTCACACATCTTTTTCGAGACGTCCCCGTCAATCACATGCCGTTTGACCGTCGGCTCAATTTTTTTGACCGTTTCCCCTTCGGAATTCTTGATTTCCTTCACGAGGTACGGCTGCATCAAATCGCCGCCGTTCGCTACGGCGCAGATGCCTGTAACGAGCTGGATTGGCGTAATCGAGAAGTTCTGCCCGAACGACGCGACCGCCAAATCCATCGGGCCCATCGAGCCGTCGGCGTTGAAGAAGATATCCTCGCTTTCGCCCGGCAGGTCGATGCCCGTTTTCTCGGAGAAGCCGAACGCCTGGTAATACTTCCAAAAGCGTTCCGCACCGATAAGGCTGCCGATTTGCATAAACGCCGGGTTGCAGGAATTCCAGATAGCCTGCTCAAACGTCTGCACGCCGTGTCCCCCGTGCTTATGGCAGCTGATTGCGCGCGCCCCTTCGAACGGGACGTATGAGCCGCTGCACGAAAAACGCGAGCTTTCATTGACCAGCTTCTCCTGCAGCGCTATGGAGGAGGTAATTATTTTCCAGACGGAACCCGGATAATATGTATCGCTGACCGCCTTATTCCTCCACTGTTTTGCAAGCGCGGCATTCTCGGCGGCGGCGCGCTCCTTTTCCGGAAGCGCCTCGATTTCCGCCTTAGCCTTTTTATCGGCGACTTCAAACGGCTTGTTTAAATCAAAGCCGCCCTCCACCGCCATTCCAAGCACGGCGCCCGTCTTGACCTCCATCATGATAGCTACCGCGCGGTTGTAAACTTTATTTTCCTCAACGCCCTTTTCCAGGTATTTTTCCATGATGTGCTGGATAGTTTCGTCGAGCGTGAGCACGAGGCTGTCGCCGTCTACGGCATCCATCTTCTGCTCATAGGAAAACGGCATCGCTGTCCCGTGCGCATTCTGCGCGGTGACAAGCCTGCCGGGCGTTCCCGTAAGCGTATCGTCGTACTGGTATTCCAGGCCCGAAAGCCCCTGGTCGTCGCTTCCGGTAAAGCCGATAACCGCCGACGCGAAATCGCCGTATGGGTAGTAACGCTTGTAGTCCTCAATCAGGTTGATGACTCCCTTGATGCCGTGCTCGTCCTCGAGCTCGTCGATGAGCTTTAAAACCTGCTCCCTTACGCCGCTTTCAATCTGGCGCTTGACCACGACAAAATGCGTCTTCTCCTTTGCCTTCTTGAGCAGGTCCGCTTCGTCGAGGTTCAGAATCTTTGCAAGGCCCTTCGCTGTGATTTCCCTCTGCTCGTCGTTTTTGAAATTGCTTGGGGCGAACACGATTTTCCAAACGGTCGAGCTCTGTGCAAGCACCTTTCCCGCCGCGTCGTAAATCGTTCCCCTTCTCGCGTTGATGGTCGTGTCGTTTAATTGCTGCTCAACCGCCCTTTCGGCAAGCGCCTTCCCGTCGATGACACTTAGCTGCGTCAGGCGGAGAACCGCACAGCCGAAGCCGAGTATCAGCAAAACCGAAAGAATTGCCGTACAGCGGTGCGCAAGTGTTGTGTTTGCTCCTTTTTTCATAAAAAGGCTAACCTCCCTTTCGCGGGCGGCTGTGCCTCCCGCTGTGCAGTGGGCAGCCGTCCGTTTTAAAGGGAACGGCTGTTTTTTTACGTCCGCAGCGGGAACTGCCTTTTTATGCTTTGTTCTTTTTTATTATCTATTTAGAAAATCGGCTGTGCGCTGCTCGTGTCCTCCGCAAACGTTACGGAAATGACCGAGCCACGGCTTACCGATGTTCCTGACGCGATATCCTGTGATTTAGCGTATCCTTCCCCTTCACTGCTCACACCAGCAATGCTGATGTTGAGGTCGTACTGGGATGCGACATACCGGGCGTCTGAAACGGAAAGGCCCGTAAAGTCCGGCACGCTTACCGTATCCGCCGCCTGTGCGGCAAGGTCGGTGTAAAGCACGACCACGCCCCCCTGCGGGATACGCCCCTCCGCCGCCGGGGACTGTGCCGCGACAGTGCCTTCCCCGCCGTTTGTAACGACAGTAAAGCCCGCCTTCTCGGCCGCCGCTTTTGCTTCTTCCACCGTCATGCCGGTATAACTTCCGGCAGTCGTATCAAGCTTGGAAAGCTCATCCTCGTTATACTGCTGTTCAATTTCGAGATACGGCAGGACCTCCTGCATAATCTCGGTGAACACGGGCGCCGCAATGGCACTGCCGTAATAGCTGCCGCCCGTGGGCGTATCAAAATATACAAGCAGCGCAACCTGCGGGTTATCCGCAGGGGCAAAGCCGCAGAAGGATGCAATGTAATCCTCGGCGCCGTCGTCGTTGGAGTCTTCCAGCTTTTCAGAAGTACCCGTCTTGCCGCCTATTTTATAGCCCTGAACGTAGCCGTTGGTCGCGGAGCCGGACTGCTCGGTGCTCTGCGCAAGCAGGCTGGTTATCTTTTTCGACGTTTCTTCAGAAATCACCTGGCGCTTGACGACGCTGTCAACCGATTTGACGACGTTGCCGTCGCTGTCGAGAATCTGCTTTACGACATAGGGCTGCATAAGCTTGCCGCCGTTGCATGCCGCGGATACCGCCGTAATCATCTGGATTGGCGTAATTGAGAAGTTCTGCCCGAACGACGCGACCGCCAAATCCATCGGGCCCATCGAACCATCCTGGCTGAAGAAAATATCTTCGCTTTCACCCGGCAGGTCGATGCCCGTTTTCTCAGAGAAGCCGAACGCCTGGTAATACTCCCAGTACTTCTTTGCGCCGAGCTGCTGGCCAATCTGCATGAACGCCGGGTTGCAGGAATTGGAAAGCGCCTGGAAAAAGTTCTGCGTGCCGTGGCCCAGGGTATTGTGGCAATATACGGGCGGCTCTCCTTCGACCGGCGTGTACGAGCCGCTGCAATAGTAGCTGGACTGGTCTGTGATGACGCCCTCCTCGATTCCCATTGAGGAGGTTATGATTTTAAAGACAGAGCCGGGGTAATACGTGTCGCTGACCGCCTTGTTTCTCCATTGCTTGGAAAGCGCGGCGCTCTCGGCCTCCGCCTGCTTATCGTCCGCAAGCTTTGCAATCGCCGCTTTATCCTCTTCGTTAACGAGCTTAAACGGCTTGTTGAGGTCATAGCCGTCCTCGACCGCCATGCCGAGGATTGCGCCTGTGTTTACATCCATCATAATAGCAACGGCGCGGTTATATACCTTATTTTCCTTAATCCCCTTTTGCAGGTACTTCTCCAGGGCATGCTGAATTTTTTCATCCAGGGTAAGCACCAGGCTGTTTCCGTCCTTCGCGTCTACCTTCTGCGCGGCGGGGAACGGTACCGCGTCGTTTACATTTTGAGCGGTGATAAGCCTGCCCGGCGTTCCGGTCAGGTCGTCGTCATATTGGTATTCGACGCCCGCAAGCCCCTGGTCGTCACTTCCGGTAAAGCCGATGACGGAGGATGCGAAAGAACCGTAGGGGTAATACCTTTTGTAATCCTCCATCAGCCGGATGACGCCTGTAATATTATAAGTTTCCTCCAGCTCGTCTTCAAACTTTAAAATCTTGTCGCGCACGTCGCTTTCAATCTGGCGTTTGGCAACAACATAATGCGATTTTTCCTCCGTCATTTTATAAAGCTCTTCCTGCTTCATTCCGAGGATTTCCGCCAGGCCCTTTGAAACGATTGTTCTCTTCTCGTCCCTGGTCCGTCTATTGCTGCCCTTGCCCTCGTCGTCCTCAAGGTTAATCGGCGCGAGGACAACCTTCCAGACCGTCGCGCTCTGCGCAAGAATCTTGCCGTTGGTATCGTAAATAGAGCCTCGCTTCGCGCTGATTGTTGTATCGGTAAGCTGCTGGTTGACCGCCTTCTGGGAGAGCTCCTCCCCCTGTACGACGCTCAGCTGCGTCAGCCGCAGGATTGCGCTGCCAAAACCGAGCACCAGCAAAATAGCCAATACGGCAATCGACCTGTGAATAAGCTTTGCATGACCATTCGACGACATAGGCTTCTCCTTTCCAAAACCGCGCGGCCTTCAGCCGCGTATCTTTTTCCATTCCTTCCGCGCGCCGATTGGGGCTGCGGCCTTTCCCGGGCGGGCCTTTTTACAGCCTGGCCGGATTCCTTTATTTCCGCGTATAAAAAAACAGGGCTGTAACATAAGCCGGTATGGCATACCCTTTTCACAAAGTAATACGTCCGTCTACCAACTCATTCTGAAAGCGGCAAACGCCGCCTCCTGTTACAACCGCTTCGTCATTCTCTTCTATATGTATTAGAAAACAAATTTGGTTATGACCAAAGACCCGCAATAGCCTGGGCAATCGATTCAAACAAATTGCCGCTTTCGGTCTGCGCAACCTCCGCTTTGTCGCCCTCAGAAAGGCTGATATACTCCTTCTGGTAGCTGTCCGCCCTGCTCATGCCGAGCTCATTCACGGCATAGGCCTCGACAACCGAGGGAGAAAGCTTAGATTCCACCTTCATCTGCAGCTGCGTATAAAGGCTCTGCTGGTCGGCAAGCGCGCTCTGCGCATTGCTAATCTGCTGGTTTAATTCCGTAAGCTGAACCTGACCGTGCACAATCATCGCAACGACGCCGGTTACAACCAGCCCCGCCATAAATCCCGTAGCAAGCTTTAAAGGATTGTGCCTGTGCCTGCGGATTCTGTCAAGCTGTTCCTCTGGGATGCTCAGCACATTGTTTTTCTTTTTTCTATGTACCTGCTTTTTCTGCTGCGCAGAATCAGCGTCTATATTTTCAGCCTCTTCAAACAAACTGATGTCGTAGGCTGCGTTTCTCTCTTCAAAAGCCATTCCTTACACCTCTATATAAAACACCGTCAACGTCTGTAATTTATGATACGAAATCGTTACAATATGTATTCCTGTTTTTTTCGACAGCATCCTGCCAAATCCATATAAAATCGAGACGAGCACAAGGCAAATTGCCTTGTATTACTTTTGTAACTTTTTTAATTTTTATCTATTTTTCAGCGGCTAGTCAGCCGAACATACGGTCGCACAATATGTGGTAAACAGGCCGTTTTTCACCCCTTTGACCACAACATCTAGTTTACTACAGATACCCTGTTTTGTCAAAACATTTTTTTAATAATTTTTACAAGGTTGTTACAATTTTTTCCAAAACCCGCAGCTTTGCGCTTCTGCTCCTGGCATTCGACGCAAGCTCCTCTTCTGACGCCTCAACCGGCTTTTTCTTCCATAGCTTTGCCTGCGGTTTTTTCCCGCAGACACAGACCGGAAAATCCTTCGGGCAGGTACATCCGGTGCAAAGCTGTGCAAAATACTGCTTTACGATTCTGTCTTCAAGCGAGTGGAACGTAATTACAGCAAGCCTTCCGCCGGGAGCAAGCAGCGAAAACGCCGCCTCAAGCCCCACTGAGAGCCTGTCCAGTTCCCCATTGACCGCAATTCTGAGCGCTTGGAACGTCTTTCTTGCGGGATGGCCGTCGCGCCGTTTGGCGGCAGGTACTCCGCTTTTGACGATTTCCGCCAGCTCAAGCGTTGTTTCAATCGGCTTTTTCTCCCGCTCCCGCACAATCGCGCCCGCAATCGAGGATGCAAATCTTTCTTCCCCATACATCCTGATAATCCTTGCAAGCTCGCCGTGCGGCAGTGTATTAACTAAGTCGCGAGCGCTTGTCCCTTCCTGGCTCATCCGCATATCGAGCGGCGCGTCGTTGTGAAAGGAAAAGCCGCGCTCCGGCGTGTCAAGCTGCCGGGAGGATACGCCAATGTCCAGCAGCACGCCGTCCACCCGGTCAAAACCGAGCGAGCGGACCACCTCGTCCATTTGGCTGAAATTCGCCCTGGCGACCTTTACGTTTTTATTGCCTTCAAAGCGTTTTGTGACAGTCTCAACCGCGTCCGGGTCCTGGTCGATTGCGATAAGCGTCCCCTTCTCGAGCCTGTTTAAAATCTCCTGAGAATGGCCGCCGCCCCCGGCGGTGCCGTCCACATAAATTCCATCGGGCCTGATATTGAGGGCCTCTATCGTTTCGCGGAGGAGTACCGGTATATGTGAAAAATCCACTTGGGCGCCCTCCGATTCAATCAGATCATTTCAAGCGACGCAAACAAATCGTCGCCCGCCTGCATATTGACATAGCTTTCCCAGTTTTCACGGTCCCATATTTCCACACGTGTGCCCGCGCCTATGACGACGGCCTCTTTTTCAAGGCCGGCATGCCGGCGCAGATGGTCGGGAATTAAAATCCTTCCCTGTGCGTTTGGCTCCGAGACGTCCGCCCCCGCGCAGAAATAGCGGTATAGCCCTGTCGCTTTCGCAACGGGCAGCGCGCTTATTTTCGCGAGGAATTCTTCCCATTTCGCAGGCGATAACACCTGCAGGCAGCCGGCGCATTCCTGCGGGCCGGTGTGGATGCCCTTTGTGACATAGAAAGTATCGCCAAGCTCCTCACGAAACTTAGACGGCATGATGATGCGGCCTTTCGCATCGATGTTATGCTGATAAGTACCGATAAACATAACAACACTTTCCTGTCATTGACGCATATATTAATGCTATTGTGTGCCACAAAGTGGTCTAAAGTGCCACTTTGTGCTTCAATTATAGTCTATGGGTTTTAAAAAAGCAATATATTTTTCAAAAAAGATGTGACGATTTTTTAAATTTTTCCGCTTTTTTCCCCGTTTTTTTCATTTTTACCAAATAACGCAGAAAAATACGCATTTTATGCCGTTTTTATGCGCCTGGAAGCTCCACGTAAAAAACATCGCAGAGCGCAAAAAAGGAACAGGCGTTCCGCCTGTTCCTTCAAAACTGCATATATTCCTTGTTTTTCGTTAAACGCGGGCTTAAAGTCCCGTTAATTGGTCAGTTTCCCGTGCGCTGGCTTGCCTTGAGGCTCTGCCTGGTCTTTTTGATTTCGTTGACCTGCGCCGTCATCAGCTCGTCGGTTTTTCTCATGAGCTCTTCGACATATTCATTTGCGGCTTTGCGGATTTCCTTCGACTTGAGCTTTGCGTCGGCAATGATTTCGCTTGCCTCCGTCTGCGCCTGGCGCACGATTTCATTCTGGTTGACGAGCGTTTTCTTACGCTCCTCCGCGCTGCGGAGAATGCTCTCGCCCTCTTTTTTCGCGTCGCTGATAATCTGCGCCCTGTCGGCTACAATGGCCTTTGCCTGGCGAACCTCCTGCGGAAGCGTCTCTTCGATGTCGTCCAGGATTTCCTTTATATGATCCGCATCGATCACCGATTTTCCTCCGGAAAGCGGCAGCGTCTTCGCGTCGTCGATAACCTCTCTCAATTCGATGATCAAATCTTCTACTTTCATTTCAATGTCATTCCTTTCTCATGATTCCCTAAATATTGACGTTACTAAGCTTGGCACACGTTAGCATAGCGTTTTTTATTTATTGGAATAGAGCCTTTCTTTTATTTCATCATGAATACACGGCGGGACAAAATTCGTAATATCGCCGCCGAGGCATGCGATTTGCTTGACAATGCTGGAGCTCAAATACATGTACTCGGAGCTTGCCGTCAAAAAAACCGTTTCCAGCCCGGGATTGAGCTTCTTGTTCGTGAGCGACATCTGGAACTCATATTCAAAATCGGACAGCGCCCGCAGCCCCTTTACAACAGCCGTGACGTTCCGTTCTTTTGCATATTCGGCCAGCAGGCCGTCGAAAGTGGTAATCTCGATATGCTCGATACCCTTCGTCGCTTCCTCCAGCAGGTGGATACGCTCCTGTGTTGTAAAGCTGGGCGTCTTCGAGACGTTGCACAGCACAGCGACAATGACGTGGTCGAACATCTTCGCGGCCCTGCCGATAATGTCAACATGCCCGAGCGTCACGGGATCAAAGCTGCCGGGGCAGATAACCGTACGTTGCATCAGACCACATCCTTGTGACAATAAGTACTAATTTTTATTTTACCATAGCGATAGCTTCTGTCAAGCACAAAATTGTCAATTTGCCCGGGTAATTCCTCATTTTGTGGACTTTCACATATAATTATGCCGCCTTTATTCATGATTTTTGCAACCTCGGGCAGCGCTTTCTGCAAAAGCCCCGTTCCGTAGGGCGGGTCTAAAAACGCAAGGTCGAACGGCTCCGCCTTCTGTTTTAAGAAGGCAATGGAGTCCATATTCAGCACGCGCGCGTTCGCTTCCAGGCCGGTTGCGCTCAGGTTTCTTTTGATTATCTCAGCGCTTTCCCGGCGCATATCGACAAAAACGGCCTGCTTTGCGCCCCTGCTCAGGGCTTCGATTCCCATCTGCCCGGAGCCCGCGAACAAATCCAAAAAGCGCCTCTGTTCCACCTGGAACTGTATCATGCTGAACACCGCTTCCTTGACGCGCTCGGCAGTGGGGCGCACGTCCTCCCCCGTAAGCGTTTCAATCCGCCTGCCTCTCGCGCTTCCTGTAATTACTCTCACAGCAAACGGCTCCTTTCTATACATTGTACGTTTTATCGTACACTTTAATTTCTGCTTCTTTTTTATTATCTCATCCGTACGCATGGCCTGTCAACCATGAAAATATTTGTAAACCGCCTGTGCGCTCGCTTTGGTCATGCACGGCGCGCTTTCGAGCTCTGAAAGGTCTGCCATGCTGATGTTTTTAATCGTGCCGAAATGCTTGAGCAATGCCCTTGCGCGCTTTGCGCCGACTCCCTCAATCTCAGTAAGCGAGCTTTTGAACGCGCCGCCGCTTCGCTTCTGGCGGTGGTAGCCGATGGCGAAACGGTGCACCTCGTCCTGGATGGAGGAAACGAGCGTAAACGCCCTGCGCTTGGAATTGATGGCGATTTCGCCGCCGCTGCCGGTTACGGCGCGCGTGCGGTGCTTGTCGTCCTTTACCATGCCGAACAGTGGGATATCGTACCCGCGCGCGCGCAGGACAGGCTCAATCACCGCGACATGGCCCTTGCCGCCGTCGAGCAGGATTAGGTCGGGCAGGCGCCCGAAGCCGTCCTCTTCATCGCCTCGGTTCTCATATTCGTCGAGCCGGCGGGTAACGACCTCGCGCATGGAGGCGTAATCGTCCTGCCCTTCAAAGCCCTTGATTTTAAACTTCCGGTATGCGCTTTTAAGCGGGCGGCCGTTTTCAAAGACCACCATGCCCGCTACATTGTCGCTGCCCGCAAGGTTCGAGATGTCGTACGATTCAATATACTGCGGCACCGTCTCAAGCCCCAAAAGCCCCGCAAGCTCATCGAGTGCCGAGGCCTCTTTCCCGGTGCTCCCGCGCTGCTGCGCAAGATGCTCCGCCGCGTTGTTCTTGCACATGGAAACAAGGCCCAGCTGCTCTCCCTTCTGCGGTACGGTGATATGCACGCGCCTGCCCGCCTTCTGTGTAAGCCATTGTTCGAGTGTTACGCTCCCCTCCGCGGGTCCGTCGAGCGTGACGCGCGGAGGCAGCTGTTCCCTGATGGAATAATACTGCGTAAGGAATTCCGCTCGCGCGGTTTTGGGGTCGCCCACGTCGGGCACGATGAAATGCTCCCGGTCGCACAGCCTGCCGCCGCGGAACCGGAACACCTCAAAGCAGCCGCCGCTGCCCGCGCCGCGCACGAGCGCCATAACGTCCTGCTCCTTCACCTTAGCCGCGACGACCTTCTGCCGTTCCCTCATGCGCCGCACAGCGGTGATACGGTCGCGGATTTTCGCGGCGCGCTCGTATTCCATGTTCTCTGCCGCTTCGTTCATTTTTTCAGTCAGCTCTTTAATGGAAATACTGCTGCCGCCCTTTAAAAATTCCACTGCCTCGGCAAAAATTTCGTTGTACTCTTTATTGGACATCTTCCCGCGGCAGGGCGCGCAGCACTGCTTGATATGGTAATTAAGGCATGGCCTGCCCTTGCCAAAATCCTCTGGGAATTTCCTGTTGCAGGTGGGGAGCTTAAAAATTTTTCGCGCTTCGTCCACCGCGTTTTTCACATAGTAGCCGCTGTTGTAAGGCCCGATATATTCCGCGTTTTTATCAGTCGTCTGCTTGCATTCCGAAACGCGCGGCCACGCTTCCTTTGTAATCTTGATATAGCTGTAGCCCTTGTCGTCCTTGAGCAGGATGTTGTACTTGGGCGTATGCTGCTTGATGAGGCTGCATTCCAAAATGAGTGCCTCGAACTCGCTGTCGGTAATGATATAGTCGAAATCCTTGACGTTTTCGACCATGCGGCGTACCTTTTCAGGATGGTTGTTCTGCGAGCCAAAATAGGAGCTGACCCTGTTTTTAAGCGCCTTGGCCTTGCCGATATAAATAATCTTCCCCGATTTGTCGCGCATGATGTATACGCCGGGAAGAAGCGGCAGCTTCATCGATTTTTCCCGCAGGCCTCTTAAATTTTCGCTGATCACCGCTTATCCCCCTTTTCCTGTTTGCCGCATAAAAAAACGGACGGAGCCTGCTCCGTCCGCTGTCAACCTAAACTTATCCGCTTACTCTGCAAATCCGGATTCAACAAGTTTTACAAGATCATTTACGGCCTTTTCCTCGTCGGCGCCGTCGGCAATAATCCGGATGGACGTTCCGCCCACGATACCAAGGGAAAGGACTCCCAGCAGGCTCTTGGCGTTGACGCGCCTTTCTTCCTTTTCTACCCAGATGGAAGATTTATATTCGTTTGCCTTCTGGATAAAAAAGGTTGCGGGGCGTGCATGCAGGCCTACCTGATTTTGAACTTCTACATCTTTCACAAACATGATTGAACCCTCTCCTACCTAAATTTAAGTTGTTTACGGTTTAAAAATTTGTTTGGCAACAATTAAAATTTAAAAGAAAAAACAGCACAGCAAAATTGTGCATGTTAGTATTATATCACAAAGAAGCACTCCGTCAACAAAAAAATTGTATTTTCGGATTGATGAACGATTCGCCATGAGAAATGGTATCGTTTTCTTGTGCACGTTAACCAGAAACAATACTAATTTTTGTGGTGGACATACAGTAAATTATGCTCCAAAGGAAATAACCGTCAATTTTCCTGGAGGTTCTCCTCCAAAAATCTTTTTTCTTCGTCGGTAAGCGCCGCTTTTTCAAGCATGTCGGGGCGCTGCTTTGCCGTGCGCAGGATTGCCTGCTGCCTGCGCCATTTTTCAATGTTGCCATGGTGGCCCGAAAGAAGGATTTCCGGCGTTTCCCTGCCGCGCCAGAGCGCGGGGCGGGTATAGTGCGGGTATTCGAGCAGGCCGCTGTAGTGGCTCTCCTCCTCGAAGCATTCCTCGTCGGCCAGCACGCCGGGGACAAGGCGGCAGACCGCGTCCGCCAGGACAAGCGCGGGCAGCTCGCCGCCCGTCAGGACATAATCGCCGATAGAAATCTGCTCGTCGGCATATTCGTCCAGAACGCGCTCGTCCACACCCTCGTAATGCCCGCATAATATACAGATATTATCGTACTGCGCAAGCTCTTTTATTCTCTCCTGCGTCAAAACCTTTCCCTGTGGGGACATATAAATAAAATGCGGCCTTGTACCCGCCTGCCGGCAGACGTCTTCAAAGCACAGCGCAATCGGCTCCGCCTGCAAAAGCATGCCCATGCCGCCGCCGTAGGGGGAATCGTCCACACGGTTGTGCTTGTTGAACGCATAGTCGCGCAGCTGGTGGCAGAACACCTCCAAAAAGCCCGCGCCGCGTGCGCGCCCGACAATGCTCTCCCCCATGACCGCCTCGCACATTTCCGGAAAAAGGGTAATCAGGTCAATCCTCATCGTCAAACATTCCTTTCATTGGGCGGATGGCGAGGAAGCCGTTTTCCGGGTCGGTTTCAATGACGACCTGCGGGATAACCGGAATTAAAAACACGCGTTTTTCATTGTCCGTTAATTCGTACACATCGTTCGCTCCCGTTTTAAATACATCCGTAATAACGCCGTATTCCCCGTTTGTATCGGCGTCTACCGCCCTTAGGCCTATAATATCCTGAATAAAGTACTCGTCCTCACTCAGCGGCGCGTCCTTACGGTCCATATAAAGGATAGTCCCGCGCAGCAAATCGGCCTGCGATACCGTGTCGATTCCTTTGATTTTCATAATCGCCATATGCTTGTGGGGGCGCGATTTCACAGCAAGCTTGTCCGCCCCTTCATTTTTATAGAGCGATGTAAGCCGGCAAAAGAATTCCGGCGTGTCGCACCAGGGCTCGACGCGCAGCTCTCCCTTGATTCCGTGCGTGCCCACGATTTTCCCGATTTCAAGATATTGTTTGAGCATTAGGCGCCCTCTCCGTTTCATTTTAAGCTTTGCCTATTGTAGCACAGCGCAGCCGTTTTTGCAAAGAGGGGGAACCGTTCTGCGGTTCCCCCTCTTCCCCATCTTCTCTTTTTTGAAGGAAGCCTTCTGCTTCTTGTTTTTTTGAGAAACGTCCCGTTTCTTTATGAAGCATCCTGCTTCTCTCTTTTTATTTGAAACGTGCCGTTTCTTGGTTTCTTTCATAAAACTTTATATGTTTAATCAAAAGGGAAAAACAATTCGCTGTTTTTCCCTTTTGCAAACCCTTTTCATCGACAAGGGAAAACCTCGTCGCAGGTTTTCCCTTGACCCTTTCCAGCCGAGCAAGGGGCTGCGCCCCTTACAAACCCCACACGATAGAAACCATGCCGTTCCTCGTTTTATGTCTGGAGGCGTAGAACAGATACTGCGGGACGTTTCTGCGCCGCGCCTTCGCGCGGAGTACCTCCTAAGGTTGGTACTTTTTTGGTATGTGGAGTGCTTCGTGAGTGAAGTAATTTCACCAAAATTTTCTTTCATCTTTTGTCAATCCCAAAATGTAGTCAGCAGAAACATCATAGAATTTTGCAAATTTTATAATGTAGCTCGCCTTAATCTCATTTTCTCCAACTTCATACCGCCTGTATTGTTCCTGCTTTACTCCTATTGCATCGGCTATTTGCTGTGTGAAAAATTTTTTACGCTACACTTGTGTTCGTTTTTTAAGACATTTTTAAAAAAGTATGTTATAAAGGTATAAAGAAGTGTTAAAGGAGGATGTTTATGAGTGAAACGGTAGAAAAAAAGTTGCTTTCGGGGCTATTGGAGGAAACAAAACTAGATGCGGACGTACTCGAGAAAATAGGGTTTGCGAGCAGGGCGTTCTATGTGTTCCGTTCGTTTGATGTAGTGCCGTTTGGCGACTGCGAATATGAGGATTACTTTTGCCTTGCGTGTTTGACGGCAAGCCTTTCCTCCTGCGGCAGCCAGA
>OIYD01000023.1_pt1 | contig 162229 bp, 144 predicted proteins | sample 1588141 | NCBI WGS metagenome assembly OIYD01 (sample SAMN03283259) | human gut metagenome | biome: human-associated habitat; material: feces | host: Homo sapiens | place: USA | collected 2013
GAGCAGAGCAGAGCAGAGCAGAGCAGAGCAGAGCAGAGCAGAGCAGAGCAGAGCACTGATTAAGCTTGTTCAGTATGTTTATGGCTGTGTATGGTTGGAACTTGGTGATGTGATTGTTTCTCTAAATACTGGCTTGAATCCACGAAAATTCTTTAAGCTTAATACAGAAGATGCAACGAATTATTATATTACGATTCGGGAAATGAAAGACGGAAAAATTGTACCGTCGGAAAAGACTGACCGAATGAATGATGAAGCCCGGAAACTGTGCAATAACCGCTCCAATCTGGAAGTAGGAGATGTGCTGTTTTCAGGCACAGGAACGATTGGTGAAACGGCTGTAATTGAAAAAGAACCCTCCAACTGGAACATCAAAGAGGGAGTATATGCAATTAAGCCGAACCAGACCATGATTGAACCAATGTATTTGCGTTACATTTTAATGACGGACTTTATAAAAAAAGAGTACATGAAAAAGGCGGCAGGAGGAACAGTTCAGAGTGTACCGATGGGAGAACTAAAGAAAATAAGAATTCCGGTCCCATCATTGCAGGAACAGAGCCGGATTGTTGAAGTGTTAAAAAAGCTGGACGATCTTTGCAATGGTTTGACGAACGGCCTACCCGCAGAGATTGAAGCAAGACAAAAGCAGTATGAGTATTATCGGGATAAGCTGTTGAGCTTTAAGGAGAGATTATGAAAATTAGAGATTTTGAATTAAAAGACCAAACGGTTTTGGAAATTGGAAAATTCGCGATTTTATGGAACTGGTTTGAAAAAGAATTTTGCCATAATGAATGTAATTATAAAGAACTTAAAAAGGTTGCCCCGTATGTGAAAATTGATTTTCAGAGTCAAAAAGATTTGGCAGAAGTATTTGAGCAAAGAAGGTTCTTGTTTGAACAGATGATTGAAGAATATGTAAGGACAGCATTATATCCGGATAACGCTAAAAGAACGAAAACAGAGCCGGAAGAGAGAAAAGCGATGGAAGGTTTTTTAGCTCAAAAAGAAGAGTATATAGTTCTTGGTTGCCTAATGTCGATTTACAGAATTCGTTGTAATATGATGCACGGCTTGAAAATTGTTGAGCAGTTGGACGATCAATATGAACTTTTTAAGGCGGTAAATGGAGTTCTTGAAAGTATAAGGTGATAGAAATGTCCTTTTTCAATATCGTTGCGGCTACCAATGAAGATACCGTTGTTGCCACCTATGAACCCTCCAAAGTGCGCTCTGACAGCTACCAGAGTGAGGCAGAACTGGAGAAAGAATTTATCCGGCTGTTGTGCGAGCAGGGCTATACCTATCTGCCGCTGCATACCGAGGATGAACTGATTGCTAACCTCCGCAGTCAGTTGGAAGAGCTGAACCACTACCAGTTTTCCGATACGGAGTGGCAGCAGTTTTTCAGTGATGTAATTGCCAACCCCAACGAGCATATTCCCGAAAAGACCCGGAAGATTCAGGAAGATAATGTGCAGGTGCTGCACCGGGATGATGGCAGTTCCAAAAATATCACGCTGATCGACAAGAAGAACATCCACAACAACCGCCTGCAGGTCATCAACCAGTATGAGGTAAAACAAGCAGACGGCGCACGGCATGATAACCGCTACGATGTGACGATTTTGGTCAACGGCTTTCCGCTGGTTCATGTGGAGCTAAAGCGGCGCGGAGTGGCCATCCGGGAGGCATTTAACCAAATCAACCGCTACCAGCGGGATTCGTTCTGGGCGGGCTGCGGCTTATATGAGTATGTGCAGATTTTTGTGATCTCCAACGGCACAAATACCAAGTACTACTCCAACAGCACCCGCTACAATGCCATCAAGGATGCCAAACACGGCAAGACGAAAAAGGAAAAGACCAGCAATAGCTTTGAATTTACCTCCTACTGGGCCGATGCGAATAACCGTGTGCTGACGGATCTGATCGACTTTACCCGGACATTCTTTGCAAAGCACACGATCCTGAGCGTGCTGACCCGGTACTGCATCTTTACCTCAGAAAAGATGCTGATGGTAATGCGCCCATATCAGATCACGGCGACCGAGAGGATATTGAACCGCATCGAGATCGCCAACAACTACAAAAAGTATGGCACTATCGAGGGCGGCGGCTACATCTGGCACACCACTGGCTCCGGCAAGACGTTGACCTCCTTCAAAACGGCACGGCTGGCATCGCAGCTGCCCTACATCGACAAGGTGCTGTTTGTGGTAGACCGCAAGGACTTGGACTACCAAACTATGAAAGAGTATGACCGCTTCGAGAAGGGAGCGGCAAACTCCAACACCAGCACCACGATTTTGAAACGCCAGTTGGAAAACCCGGAAGCTCATATCATCATTACCACCATCCAGAAGTTGGCGACCTTCATCAAGAAAAATCCGGGGCATGAAGTCTACCAGAAGCACGTTGTGATCATCTTTGACGAGTGCCACCGCAGCCAGTTCGGTGATATGCACAAGGCCATTGTTAACAATTTCAAAAAGTACCACCTGTTCGGCTTTACTGGAACGCCGATTTTTGCAGTCAACGCAGGAAGCTCCACTGATCCACGCTATTTCACCACGGCGCAGACGTTCGGCGACCAACTGCACACCTACACTATCGTGGATGCTATCAACGACAAGAATGTGCTGCCGTTCCGGGTGGACTACATCAAGACGATGGACACAGAGCCAGACATGGACGACAAGCAGGTTTGGGACATTGACCGGGAAAAGGCGTTCATGGCACCCAAGCGTATTTCTCTGGTGACAAAGTACATCCTCGACCACTTCGACCAGAAAACCTATCGGGGAGACAAATCGTATGAGTTTAATCTGCTGACGAATGTGGCAGAGGTGGCCTCTGCCCAGCGTGGTGCGGTGGAGGAAATCAAGCAAAAACAGCGCATCAGCGGCTTTAATTCGATTTTCTGCGTGGCATCTGTGCCGATGGCAAAGCTGTATTATCAGGAGTTCAAAAAACAGATGGCGGCAGACCCAACCAAGCGGCTGCGCATTGCTACCATTTACAGCTATGGAGCCAATGAAGCGGAAACGGATGGCATTCTGGACGAGGAAAACCCGGAAGATACCTCCAACCTTGACCAGAGCAGCCGGGATTTTCTGGATGCCGCCATTCAGGATTACAACGAGATGTTCCATACGAACTACTCGACCGATGGCGAACGGTTCCAGAATTACTATAAAGATGTATCGCTCCGCATGAAGAATAAAGAGCTTGACCTGCTGATCGTGGTCAATATGTTCCTGACGGGCTTCGATGCCACGACCCTGAACACCCTTTGGGTGGACAAGAACCTGAAGATGCACGGTCTGATTCAGGCGTTCAGCCGGACGAACCGTATCTTGAACAGCATCAAGACCTTTGGCAATATCGTCTGCTTCCGCAATCTGCAGAAGCGGGTGGATGCGGCTATTTCGCTGTTTGGAGATAAAAATGCGGGCGGCATCGTTCTGTTGCGCAAATATGCGGACTACTACCACGGTTATATGGACGAGCAGAGAAAATACCATCAGGGCTATACGGACATGATCGATGACCTGACGCAGAAGTTCCCGCTAACAGAGCCGCAAATCATCGGGGAGCAGAACCAGAGGGATTTTATCGTGCTGTTTGGTGCACTGCTGCGGATGCGGAACTTGCTGTCCTCTTTTGATGATTTCAAAGGCAACGAGATGATCTCGGAACGGGATTTACAGGACTATTTGGGCCGCTATCAGGATTTGCGGGATGAATGGCGTAACAAGAAGCACGATGAAACCAAAGAGGATATCACGGATGATGTGGTGTTCGAGGTGGAACTGATTCGGCAGGTCGAAATTAACATTGACTACATTCTGATGCTGGTCAAAAAGTACCATGACACCCATTGCGATGACAAAGAGGTGCTCATCACGATTCGAAAGGCGATTGATGCCAGCCCGGAACTGCGTAGCAAAAAGCAATTGATTGAAACCTTTATTGCAGGGGTCAACGATGTGGATGACGTGATGGCAGAGTGGAACACTTTTGTGTCCGAACAGCGGGAGAAAGAGCTTGTCCAAATCATTCAGGAAGAAAAGCTGAAAGAGCCAGAGACCCGCAAGTATCTGGCCAATGCGTTCCGTGACGGTGAGATCAAGACCGTTGGCACCGACATTGACAAGCTGATGCCGCCTGTTTCTCGCTTTGGCGGTGGTGGCCGTGCGCAGAAGAAGCAAGGCGTGATCGATAAGCTGAAGAGCTTCTTTGATAAGTTCTTTGGGATTGGTGGAAGTTCAATGGCAGAGGATGATAGCAAATAATATTTGATATTAGGAAAAATATCTGCTATAATATTCACAGAGATTCCGCTGGCTATGTGATACTATCCTGATACTAAAAAATCAGCAAGCCGCATCTACCACGGCAATCTCATGGAAAAGTGAACAGCCGAAGATAGATACACTAAACAAATTCGTTTAGTGTCAATCTGGACTTACCGAGCTTGAGTAATGGATCAAAATGCCGAAAGCCTGTATTCATGCGGTTTTTCGGCATTTGTTTTTATCAATGCATAAGAAAAGGGAAAGAAGGGATAGGGTATGCTGCCGACAAGAGAAGAAGCAATGGCGTTGATTCAGGATGGGCTATCAAATAATCCGGGACCTTGGGGAAAACATAGTTTAACAGCAGCACATTGTGCAGAAAAAATAGCAGCGGCATGTGGAGATATGGATGCGAAGAAGGCCTATGTTTTAGGCTTGCTGCATGATATAGGAAGAAAATTTGGCGTAAGACATCTTGGACATGTTTCCGATGGGTACAGATTTATGATGTCGCTTGGATATGATGAGGCGGCAAGGATCTGTTTGACGCATTCTTTTAACAATCACAAGCTAGATGAATACATTGGAAAGTTTGATGTTTCAGATGAAGAGATGGAAATGATTAAGACTGAATTGGCCAGGACAGTATACGATGATTATGACCGGCTGATTCAATTGTGTGATAGTCTGGCAGGAGCGGAAGGGGTTCTGGATATAGAAGATAGAATGAACGATGTAAAGAAACGGTATGGCTTTTATCCGCAAGACAAGTGGGATTCCAATATGAGATTGAAGCAATACTTTGAGAAGAAAATGAAGAAGGACATCTACCTTGTTTGTGAGAAAGACTCATTTGTGCCGGAGGAGATAGGATGATCGAAGGTCTTGTGAATGGGTTTCCTGATGGGAGACTTTATGCTATAATAGGCAGGCAACGAGGTGAAGTGTATGAAAAAAACAAGAGATCTGTTCTGGACTTTTTTGAAGATCGGTGCGTTCACATTTGGCGGCGGCTACGCAATGGTGGCCCTGCTGGAACGGGAATTTGTGGAGGACAAGCAGTGGCTGAGCCGGGAGGAATTTCTCGATATGGTCGCCATTGCGGAGTCCACGCCGGGCCCTGTGGCGGTGAACAGCGCCACCTATGTGGGGTATAAGATCGAAGGGGCAGAAGGGGCCGCGGCATCCACGCTGGCCGTCTGCCTGCCCTCGTTTGTGGTCATCTACCTGATCTCACTGGTGTTTGACCGGTTCTTGCAGCTGTCGGCAGTGGCAAGCGCGTTCCGGGGCATTCAGGTCTGCGTCATCTATCTGATCCTTTCGGCGGGGATGAAGATGCTGAAAAGCCTGTCCGGCACGGCCTTCAACAAAATCATCGTTGCTGGTGTCGTGGCGGCCATGGTGGGCTGCTCGGTGGCGGCGGTGTCCTTCTCGTCCCTCTACTACATCCTGCTCTGCGGGGCGGCAGGGGTGCTGCTCTACCTGTTAAAAAAGCTGCGGAAGGAGGAGAGAGCATGATCTACCTCCAGCTGTTCCTCAATTTTCTGATGATCGGAGCGCTCTCCTTTGGCGGCGGCTACGGGATGATCTCGCTGGTGCGGGAGACCGTGCTGCGTCATGGCTGGCTGACCGAAGCAGAATTTCTGAGTTTTGTCGCCGTTTCGGAGTCCACCCCGGGCCCGCTGGCGATCAATATGGCAACCTTTATCGGTTCATCGCAGGGCGGCTTTCCGGGAGCGCTGATCGCTACGCTGGGTGTGGTGCTGCCTTCGTTCTTCATCATCCTGCTGATCGCGGCGGTGCTGAAAAACCTGATGAAGTATGCGGGTGTGGAAGCCTTTCTTTCCGGTGTGCGGCCCTGTGTGGTGGCCATGATCCTGGCGACCGCGCTGAATATGATGCTCTCCACACTGGGCGGCATCAAGACACTGGCGGATGGATTTGCACCGGATGCGAGATCGATCCTTGTGTTTGCTGTTTTATGGGTGGTGCATTTTGTCTGGAAGAAGCGGACGCAAAAAGCCCCGTCGCCCATCGGAATGATCCTGTTGGCGGCGGGACTGGGAATCCTGTTCTGGGGCGTATGAGAGATCATCGCCCTTTTTTTGTGGCTCAGTGCTCCACGAATTCGCCGCGCAGGGCGAACATGTGGTCCATGGGGCCGGAGCCTTTGCCCAGATCGAGCATGGCGGACAGGCAGCCTGAAATATATGCTTTGGCCCGCTCAACGGCGGCATCCAGGGGATAGCCCTTTGCCAGATTGGAGGCAATGGCGCTGGACAGGGTGCAGCCGGTGCCGTGGGTGTTGGGGTTGGCGATGCGTTCGCCGTGGAACCATTTGCCGCTGCCGTTGCGCCAGAGCAGATCGTCGGCATCATTCACCTTGTGGCCGCCCTTGCAGAGCACGGCACAGCCGTATTTTTCGCTGATGCACTTTGCAGCGGCCTCCATCCCGGCGGCATCGGTGATGGTCATGCCGGACAGGATCTCGGCCTCCGGAATGTTGGGCGTGACCACCTCGGCCATGGGCAGAAGCTGCCCGGTCAGGATCTGGATGGCGCTGTCCTGCAGCAGCTTGGAGCCGGAGGTGGCCACCATCACGGGATCGACTACGATGTGCTTGGCATCGTACTGGCGCAGCTTTTTGGCAATGGTCTCAATGAGCGCAGACGACGATACCATGCCGATTTTGATGGCATCCGGGTAGATATCGGTGAACACCGCATCCAGCTGTTGGGCCAGAAATTCGGGTGTGGTCTCAAAGATGCCGGTCACGCCGGTGGTGTTCTGGGCTGTCAGAGCCGTGATGGCGCTCAGGGCAAACACGCCGTTGGCGGTCATGGTCTTGATATCTGCCTGAATGCCTGCGCCGCCGCTGGAGTCGCTGCCGGCAATGGTCAATGCTGTTTTCATAAGGAAAATCCCCCTTTTTCCTCTCAGCATAGCACAGTCCGGCGGCATTTGCAAGGAAAACCGGCCCGCCCTCTTTTCTGCCGGAGAAAAGCGTGATAAAATAAGGCAAAAACGAAACTGGGGGAGAATACAATGAACATCACGGTATATCTGGGCGCAAACGAGGGCAATGATCCGGCCCTGAAGCAGGCGGTGCAGGAGCTGGGAAGGTGGATCGGGGAGAGCGGGAACGCGCTGGTGTACGGCGGCTCCCGCTGCGGCCTGATGGGAGAGATCGCCGAAAGCACCCTGAACGCCGGAGGCGAAGTGACCGGCGTGGAACCGGAGTTTTTTGTGCAGGGAGAGCTGCAGCACGAGGGGCTGACGGAGCTGATCGTGACAAAGGATATGACGGAGCGCAAAACAAAGATGATCGCGCTGGGGGATGCGTTCATTGCGTTTCCCGGCGGCACCGGCACACTGGAGGAGATCGCCGAGGTGATGTCCAAGGTGTCGCTCAGGCATCTGGATGCGCCCTGCATCCTCTATAACCTGCACGGCTACTACGATGGCCTGAAAGCCCTGCTTGCCCGGATGATCGAGAAGGGGCTCTCCTCCCCGGAACGCCAGCAGGGGATCTATTTTGTAGAGGATCTGGAGCAGATCAAGGAAATTTTGCAGAAATCGTTTTGAAGGTCCTGTTTAGGGTCGCTCTCTGCACACCTCCTGCCGCTCCGGCATAGACCGGGAAAAGGGGGAGTGCGATTTGGAACAGATTTTCCTGACGGCGGCAGTGCTGCTGCTGCCGATGCTCTGCACCACGGCTGGTGCGGCTGGTGTGTTCCTGCTGCGGAAGACCGGGGAGCCTGCCACCCGGCGGATGCTCTGCGGCATGGCGGCGGGCATCATGCTGGCGGCCAGCGTATGGAGCCTGCTTTTGCCGGCCATTGAGCGGGCAGAGCAGGGGCCGCTGTCTGCATGGGTCCCGCCTGCCGTGGGCCTGCTGCTGGGTGCGGTAGGGCTTTTGCGGCTGGAAACGCTGGCGGGCCGCCTGCTGAATGCCGGGCCGGGCCGCTGTGGGCGGATGGTGCTGGCAGTCACCCTGCACAACCTGCCCGAGGGTATGGTGGTGGGCCTTGCTGCTGCGCTGGCCCTGCGGGGAGAACCGGATGCTATCAGCGGGGCGCTGGCCCTTGCGCTGGGCATCGGGCTGCAGAACATTCCCGAGGGAGCTGCGGTCAGCCTGCCGCTGGCGCAGGAGGGCAGGTCTAAGTGCCGCGCCTTTGCGGCGGGGGCTGCCTCCGGGCTTGTGGAGCCGCTGGGGGGCCTGCTGGCTCTTGCACTGGCCGGGTGGGTCAGTGCAGCCCTGCCCTGGCTGATGAGCCTTGCAGCCGGGTGCATGGTCTGCGTGACGGCACAGGAGATGATCCCGGAAGCCGTGGAGGCAGACGAACCGGCGGGGGTCATCAGCGTGGTGGCAGGGTTTGCCCTGATGATGGCGCTGGATGTTGCCCTATAAAGTATTCTGTAACAAAAAAAGGAGACCGCGTGGTGCGGTCTCCTTTTTTGTCTGTCAGTGTGCTTCTAGTATTTCGGCCTGCAGGGTATCCAGCTGTTCAAAGCTGTACAGCCGGTTCAGCGCTTCCACCAGCTCCTTTTTGGAGAGCCGGGGCGGCAGGCCCAGCGCGTTGAGCAGCTGGTATTTCCGCTCAGCACTGCCCGGGGTGCCGGAAAGTCCCCAGTTGTACAGGTCGGTGTAGGTGATCTGCCGACCCTCCGGGCGGGCAGGCGCGGCCCCGGCTTCTGCGCCCAGTGCATCCCGCAGGCATTGCAGGACGATGGCATCGTCCACGCCTTCCACGCCCAGCAGGCCTTCCTTGCCGGGCTGGGGCTTCCGCTTTTCCTTGCCATGGATGGCGGGCACATAGGCCTGCACCACGTTTTCTGCCCCCACCAGACCGGTGATGTAGGTGCGGATGCGGAACCCGGCGGCATCGGAATCGGTGAAGAGGATCAGGCCGTTTTTCTTCGCCAGGGCTTTCAGCAGCTGCTGGCGTTTTTTGTCCTTGTAGATGCCAAAGCCGTCTGTCAGCAGGATCATGGCATCGGTCAGGTGGGAAAGGCGGGCGGCATCGTATTTGCCCTCCACCACCAGCACCCGGTCGGTGTGCAGCAGTTCTCGTTCGCTCATCGTCCGCTCCCCGCCAGCGCCAGACGGCAGAGTGCTGCTTCCAGCAGGGTCTGCACATCCACGGGCTGGCTCTTCAAACTTTTATCGAGGTCCAGCAGCACCTGCAGGCAGGTCTCCAGCTGGCCCAGCGTGTAATGCGATGCCGTTTCGGCTGAGCGCTTGAGCCGGTAGTCGCTGCCCTTGTAGCCAAAATCCTTGAACACGGCGGCGTAGCTCTTCCGTTTGGAAGCCCCCAGCTTGACCCGGTACAGGTCTACATAGCTGCCAATCATTGCGCCGGTGATGGCAATGGGCTCCTGCTGTAAGCGCAGCAGGGTCTGCAGCTTTTTGCAGGCACCGGTGGCGTTCTTGGCGGTGATCATCCGGATCATCTCAAACACATCCGCTTCCAGGCTCACGGTGCCCATCTCGGCCACCATGGCGGCGGTAACGGTCTGGTAGCCGGAAAGGGCACAGAGCTTGTCTACCTCATTTTCCAGCAGAAAGGGATCCTCGCCGCAGCGCTCCAGCAGGGCTGCGGCAGCGCCCTCGGGCAGGGTGGTATCCTGCGCCTTGGCCCGCTCAATGAGCATCATCTTCAGCTCGTAGGGCTTGGGTTTGGAGAGCTCCTCGACAAAGCCCAGCTTCTTGCATTCAGCGATCAGCTTTTGTGCCCGCTTGCCGGTCTTGAGCTTGCTGCGCTCCAGCTCGAACACACTGCCCAGCACCACCACGGCATTTTCCAGGCTGGCAAGGGTGCTGCACAGCTCGTCCAAATCCTTGTCGCCGTAGGCGGCGGGGTCAAGCTCGGGCAGTACAACCACGCGGCGGGTGCCAAAGAAGGAAATGGTGCCCGCTGCCATGATAAGCTGCTCGATCTCGGGCGCGGCACCGTCCAGCACGGTGGTCTCCTCATCCGTGTCAGCGCTCAGGATCCGGACGGCGGCAGACACTGCCTGCCGGACAAGATACCGCTCGCTGGAATAGAAATAGTAGACCGGACAGCCGCGGTCTGCCAGCTGGCGCAGTTTGGCTTCCGTTGCCACGGCGTGGCCCCCTTTCAGAAAAGAATACCTTATAAGTGTACCCACCGGGGCGGGAAATGTCAATGCAGGAGGCAGAAGAAAAAACGACAGATGTCTTTTATCGCTTCCGCAAACGTGATATACTGAAAGAAAACGGCCTGCGCCGGAACGGAAAGGGAAGAATACGGATGAAACGAGCCTATTTCAACTGCATCCTGCTGGACGGCACCGAACAGATGGAACCGGCGGCGCACAAGATGGTGCTGGTGGACGGGGAGAAGATCACCGCCATCGTGGAGGATACCGCCCCCTGTGAGGGGTATGAGAAGGTGGACCTTAAGGGCGGCTACCTGATGCCGGGCCTTATCAACCTGCATGTCCATCTGGCGGGCAACGGCAAGCCCAGCGCAAAGCCCCGGGATAACGCCGCACTGGTGCGCAGGATCCTGAGCAATGGCCTGACCCGGGCGGTGGCCTACCGGCTGGTGTGTAGTTACGCCAAGCTGGAACTGCTGGGCGGCGTGACCACCATCCGCACCGTGGGCGGTCTGGCAGATTTCGATACCCGCTGCCGGGACGACGCGGCAAAGGGGAAGATCCTGGCTCCCCGCATCCTTGCCGCCAACGAGGGCATCTCGGTGCCCGGCGGGCACATGGCAGGCTCGGTGGCGGTGGCGGCCCACAACAATGCCGAAGCGCTGGCCCAACTCCGCAGGGCCGGTGAACAGGGGGTGGATCTGGTCAAGCTGATGATCACGGGCGGCGTGCTGGATGCCACCCAAAAGGGCACCCCCGGCGAGCTGAAGATGAAGCCTGAGATGGTCCGGGCTGTCTGTGATGAAGCCCACAGGCTGGGCTATCCCGTGGCTGCCCACACCGAATCGCCCGAGGGCGTGAAGGTGGCGCTGGAAAACGGCGTGGACTCCATCGAGCATGGCGCAAAGATGGATGAGGAAACTATCCGGCTCTACAAGGAGCGGGGTGCTTTCGTCTGCACCACCATCTCCCCGGCGCTGCCCTATGCACTGTTTGACCCGGCCATTTCCGGCGCTTCCGAGAAGGACCAGTACAATGGCAGGATCGTCTTTGACGGCGTGGTGGAGAGCGCCAGAACGGCCCTTGCCAACGGCATTCCGGTGGGTCTGGGCAATGACGTGGGCCGCCCCTACGTCACACAGTATGATTTCTGGCGGGAGCTGTGCTACTTCCACAAATACTGCGGCGTGAGCAACCAGTTTGCTCTCCACACGGCCACCCTGCGCAATGCCCGGCTGGCCGGTGTGGGGGATGTGACCGGCTCCATTGAAGCGGGGAAGAGCGCTGATTTCATCGTGACCCGGAAGAACCCGCTGGACGACCTGACTGCCCTGCGCCAGCTGAAACTGGTGGTCTGCCGCGGCCGCGCCGTGCACAAGCCCGCTCCCAAGCGGAACAAAACGGTGGATGCCCAGCTTGACCCGTATCTGGCATAAATGCTATAATATCCTTAAATTCCGTCCGTGCCAGAGCGGGCGTTGAAAGGATGAAACGCTTACGAAACGTCCCAAGCTTACATTGCAGCTGCAATACAATTCGCCGGTGATCCTGACCTTTTTTCTGCTCTCCCTGGGGGCTTTGTTCCTGGGGCAGTGGACAGGCGGCTGGACCACAAAGCACCTGTTCTGCGTCTATCGCGGTTCTCTGAAAGACCCGCTGTTTTACATCCGGCTCTTCGGCCATGTGCTGGGCCATGCCAGCTGGGATCATTTCCTGAACAATATGCTCCTGCTGCTGGTCATCGGCCCGCCGATGGAAGAAAAATATGGCAGCGGCCCCCTGCTCAAGGGCATTCTGCTCACGGCGCTCATCTCGGGTGTTCTGCAGTGTGTGCTCTTCCCCCATACCGCCCTGCTGGGGGCTTCGGGCATCGTGTTCATGCTCATCATGCTGGCATCGCTGTCGGGCTTCTCCGGCGGCATCCCGGTGACCATGCTGCTGGTGGCGGCACTGTATCTGGGCCAGCAGGTGTATGATATCATCTTTGCGCACGATAATGTGGCGAACTTCATGCACATCGTGGGCGGTGTGTGCGGCACAGCCTTTGGGTATGTGTATGCCATGCTGCCCCGGAAACGCAGGAGACCGGCTGCCAGAAAAAAGCGATGATCAACAAACGACCCCGGAAAGCTTGACTGCAGCTTTCCGGGGTCGTTTTATGGATTATAATTCGTTCAGGACCCGCCGCGCGGCACGGATGGTCTCCTCGCTGGTCTGCCAGACCTCAAACTCGGAGAAGCCGGGCAGGCCCATGGGAACACCTTCCCGCCGGAAGATCATCCGGCTGTCCAGCACCTGCTTGCCGGACATGTGGAAGGCGTGTGCGCCTGTCTCAGCTGCCAGAGCCGGAAGATTGGCCGGGGTCACGCCCGCCCCCACCAGGATCTCAAGATCAGGCCCAGCGGTTTCCACCAGCCGACGGAGCAGGGAAGCGCCCGCCGGGGCGCTGGCGGCCTGCCCGCTGGTCAGGATGGTGCCAAGGTTCAGCGCTTTGGCCGCTTCCATCGCCGCAAAGGGGTCTTTGCAGACATCAAAGGCACGGTGCAGGGTGCAGACGACCGGACGGCCAGCGGCCTTTGCAGCGGCCCGGGCGGCCGCGTAGATGGGACGCAGCGCGTCCACGTCCGGTTCCCCCTCCGGGGTCAGCACACCGGTCACAATGCCGTCCGCACCCGCCTGCACCAGCGCGGCGGCGGTCTCGGCCATCTGGGCAAGCTCATAGCGGTCGTAGCAGAAATCACCGAACCGGGGCCGCAGCAGGGCGCGCACCGGCAGGCCGGTCTCGGCCTTGACCTGCCGCACCAGCGCAAGGCTGGGCGTGGTGCCGCCGATGATCAGGTCGGCGCACAGCTCCAGCCGGTCGGCCCCGCCCCGCTTTGCCGCAAGGGCGCTTGCGACACTGTCTACACAGACTTCTAACGTATAAGACATAGCATCTCCTGCCCGGCAGGACGGCGGGTGTTCCCCAAAGCAAGTGTCCGCTGGGGTGGGACCCTGCTGCCGTAGGCAGTAGGGCGGGCGATGGAATGGCCCGTTTCACTTGCGTGGGGAATCACCGCTGGCCTGTGGTGGTTACTTTACACTTTCGAGGAACCGCACGAAACCGGCGCGGCCGGCTTCATCCAGCTTGTAGACACCAGCATCTGCCAGCACCTGCGCGAACACCTGGCCTACCTCATCCTGCAGGATCAGGTGGACACTGTCGCTGTTCAGCTCAGGATGGCGGGCCAGAATCTCCTGTGCCCATGCGGCGTGCTTCTGCAGGGCTTCGGGGTACTGCTCGGCAGGCACCCGGGCCACCAGCATATCTGCCAGATCGAACAACTCCTGCTTCAGGCGGCTGGGAAGGACTGCCAGACCCATGACCTCGATCAGACCGATGTTCTCCTTTTTGATGTGGTGGAGCTTTGCGTGGGGATGGTAGACCCCCAGCGGGTGTTCCGGGGTGGTGATGTTGTTGCGCAGGACCAGATCCAGCTGATATCTGCCATCCCGCACCCGGGCAATGGGGGTGATGGTGTTGTGGGGTTCGCCGTCCGTCTCGGCAAAGATGAAGCTTGCCTCATCGGTATAGCCGCGCCATGCGGTTAGGATCTTGTCGGCCAGCTCCACCAGACGCTCGTCATCCGCACAGGTCAGGCGGATGCAGCTCATGGGCCAGTGGACGATGCCGGCTTCCACATCCTCAAAGCCGGGGAACACCCAGCTCTTCTCGATGGGGGCCTTGGCCATGGCGAACTCATAGTGACCGCCCTGGAAGTGGTCGTGGCTCAGGATGCTGCCGCCCACAATGGGCAGGTCTGCATTGCTGCCCACGAAATAGTGGGGGAACAGGCCCACGAAGTCCAGCAGCTTGCGGAAGGTGGCCCGCTCGATCTTCATGGGGGTGTGCTGGCTGTTGAACACGATGCAGTGCTCGTTGTAGTAGACATAGGGGCTGTACTGCAGATTCCATGCGCTGCCGTTGATGGTCAGCGGGATGATGCGGTGGTTTTCGCGGGCGGGATGGTTCATCCGGCCTGCATAGCCCTCGTTCTCCACGCAGAGCTGGCACTTGGGGTAGGCGCTCTGGGGGGCCAGCTTGGCGGCGGCAATGGCCTTGGGGTCCTTTTCGGGCTTCGAGAGGTTGATGGTGATGTCCAGATCGCCGTAGGGGGTCGTGGTGACCCACTTCACGTCCCGCTTGATGCGGTAGCGGCGGATGTAATCGGTGTCCTGGCTGAATTCATAGAACCAGTCGGTGGCGGCCTGGGGGCCCTCGCTTTCGTACCGCTCCTCAAAGTTGGCGCGGACAATGGAGGGGCGCGGAGTCAGCACACCCATCAGCTTGGTGTCAAACAGGTCGCGGGCGGTGGAATTGTCCTCACACACGCCCCGGGCCACAGCATCGTCCACCAGCGTTTTCAGGATGCTCTCGAGGTCGGTGTAGCAGACATCCCCCTCGGGCTCGGTAAAACTGTCCAGCTGCATGGTCATCAGCAGCTGATTGCGGATGTAGATCTCGTCATCGGGCAGGATGAGCCCGGTGTCCAGCCCATAGTTGACGAGCTGTTGAATGGCAGTAGAGATCACAGCACGGCACCTCCTTCCGGACGGATGGAGAGGATGTGGCACTTGCCTGCGCCCAGAATGGCCTCCATCTCAGCCTTGAAGGCATCCAGCTTCTCCAGCGGCACAAAGGCCTGCACGGTGCCGGCAAAGCCGCCGCCGTGAACGCGGACAGCGCCCGCGCCGTTCAGGAAATGCTTTGCAGCGGCAATGGTCACAGCCACCTCCTGATGCTCTTTGTACCCGGCGGGGATGACGTTCTGCAGGTATTCCCAGCTGCTGGTGCCGGATTCGTTGACCAGCTGCAGGAAGGTCTCAAAATCACCGGCGCGCAGGGCGTTTACCTGCCGGGCAACGCGCTGGTTGTCGGCGTAGATGTGGAAAGCCCGGAGCACAGCCCGGTCACCGCACTGTTTGCGGCATGCGGGCAGATTTGCAATAAAGGTCTCAAAGGGCACATCCCGCAGGACTTCGCCGCCGCAGACAGCGGCCACGGCGCGGCACTCGTTGGGGATGGCGGCGTACTCATCGGTCAGGTCGGCGTGGTCTGCACCGGAATCCAGGATGCAGAGGGCAAGGCCTGCCTGAGAGAAATCCACCTGCACCGGCTCCACATCGGGGTGGGCAGGATCGGCAAAGTCGATGGTGATAATGTTGCCCACGCTGGAGGCCATCTGATCCATCAGGCCGCAGGGCTTGCCAAAGTAGACGTTCTCTGCCCACTGGCCGATCTGCGCAATGGCGATGGGGGAGACCTTTTCGGCCATGAAGCGGTCGTTCAGGATGACACCGATCAGCACCTCAAAGGCGGCAGAGGACGAAACGCCGCTGCCCTTGGGCACGTTGGAGGAGATATACACGTCCAGGCCGGAGAGGGCAGCGCCACGCTCCTTGAAGGCCTCACACTCGCCCCGCAGCAGGGCCATGGTGGTATTCTCTTCCTCCTTGCGGGCAGCAAGGTCGCCAAGGTCGATGACACAGAGGTCATAGCCCTCGCTCTGCACACGCAGCTGGTTCAGGCCGTTGGGGGCAGCGGCAGCGATCATGTCAATGTTCACGCTGCCGGCCAGTACCCGGCCATGCTGGTGGTCGGTGTGGTTGCCGCCGATCTCGGTGCGGCCCGGGGCGCTGTACAGTCCGGCCTCGGTGTGGGCACCAAAGGTCGCTTCCAGCCCGTCCAGCACTGCCGCATAGCGTGCGGCGTGGGCAGCGGTCTGCTCCGGCGAACAGCAGTAGAGGGAGGCCAGCCGGGCGGTATGGGTGCCGCCCGCCAGCTCCTGCTTCCAGACAGAAATAGGCTTCATCATGGCGCGTTCCTCCTCGTATAGGTGAATGATTCTTCAAAGGGCCAGGGCCCGTTCTTCTGATTCTATAATATCGGTTCTGTCGAGAAAAGACCATGTATTATTGTTGCATCTGGATGAAAGGTCAACGCAGTTCCGGCGGTCAGCTCCGGGGCGCGAAATCGCCGCCGGTGAGCCCGTCGAGGTTCAGCATCCCTTCCAGCGCGGCAATGTCGGTGGAAACATCCAGTGCATCGGAGGCAAACAGCTTGTCCAGCTGGTTTTCAAAGGCGGTGATGAGCAGATCCATGCTCCGCTCAATGCTCTGCTTTGCCTCAGTGATGTTGGTGCCCTGCACATCCTGTGCCGAAAGCTGGGCGTAGGTATTCAGCAGCTTCAGCGCGGTGGGCAGGTAGTAATCCATAAATTTCTGCAGCTGGGCTTTTTTGTCCGGGTCCTTTTTTGCCAGTGCGAAGATGCGGGCGCTGACATCCTCCAGCCGGGAGATCTTGGCCGTCATCACCGGGTCAGGGATGGCATCGTTGGCCTGCCGGAGCTGGCGCTGCAGGGCGGCATACTGATCCTCGGGAGCCGGTGCGGGTGCGGGCTCGGCGGGTCTGGGCGGCTGGGGCGCAGCGCCCCGCACCACCAGCGTGCCGGTGCGGTTGTCGATATAGGCATCGGCCCCGAAATAGCCGTGGTCGATGGCGCGCTCCACGGCGGCGCGGCCCCTGTCGGCATCAATGCCCGCGGCTGCAAAGAGTTCATCCAGCGGGATATTATCCCGGGTCCCAACGATCTTGTCCAGCTGGCGCTCCAGCTTGCGGGCCTGCTTCATCCGCAGGCCCATGGCCAGCGCAGCGCCGCCGCCAATGGTCTGGGCCAGCGCGGTCAGAAACTCGCCCCAGTCGAACCAGTAGCCCCACAGGTCAATGATATCGGCAAGGCCTGCAAGGCCCACCCCCAGAAAGATGCCGCCGAACACCGTGCAGAGGCTGGTCAGGGTCTTGTGCCACTTTTTGGCGTTCTGCTGCTCGGCAGTGGGCACATCGTGGCCGTAGACCGGCTCAGTGTCCCGGGCCGGCTGACCGGCACCGGTGTCCTGGGGGCGGAAATCGCTGGAATATTCCGCGTTCTCCTGCTCCTTTTTTTCGGCATCCCGGTCAATGGCACGCAGGATGAAAAACAGAACGCCCAGCGGTGCTGACATGGCGAATACTACCAGCAGGGCAATGGTGGGAATGTGGGCAAGAAAATGTTTGCTGCGTCTGGGCTCCATGGGGCAGAATCCTCCTAAAACAAAAAAGCCGTGTTCCACTTTATTATAGCGGAGCACGGCCCTTTTGTTAAGGGGGTAATTTATTTGTGGGAAAGAAAATTACTTCATCAGGCTGCAAACGGCCTCGGCGTAAGCGGCGGGATCATCCACGGGCAGGCCCTCGATCAGCTGTGCCTGTGCATAGAGCAGGCTGCTGTATTTCTTGACCTTGTCGGTATCACCGGCCTCCTGTGCGGCCTTCAGCACGGCGAACACGGGGTGGTTGATGTTCAGTTCCAGCACCTTGTCGCTCTTCACGCCCTCGCTGCCGGGCTGCTTGGAGAGCACCTTCTCCATCTCGATGGACAGGGGACCGTCGGCGCTCAGGCAGACAGGGTGATCCTTCAGGCGGGTGGAGACCTTGACCTCCTTGACCTTGCCGTCCAGAGCGTCCTTCATGGCATCGAACAGGGGCTTGTTCTCGGCGGTGGCATCCTCAGCGGCCTTTTTCTCGTCCTCGGTCTCAAGGCCCAGATCACCGCTGTTGACGTTCTTGAACTCCACGGTGCCGTCCTTGCCCTCGGCATCCTTGCGGGGGTAGCTGCGCATGATCTGCAGGCAGAACTCATCCACGTCCTCGGTCAGCAGCAGGACATCATAGCCCTTGTCCAGAACCAGCTCGGCAGCGGGGAGCTTGGCCAGACGGTCAGTGGAGTCACCGGCGGCAAAGTAGATGAACTTCTGCTCGGCAGGCATCTTGTCCACATACTCCTGCAGGGTGATCATCTTCTGCTCCTTGGCAGACCAGAACAGCAGCAGGTCGCGCAGCAGCTCGGCGTGCATCCCGTAATCAGAGTAAGCGCCGAACTTGATCTGACGGCCGAACTCCTTCCAGAATGCCTCGTACTTTTCGCGGTCGTTGACCAGCATGGAGTGCAGCTCGTTCTTGATCTTCTTTTCCAGTGCGTTGTGGATCAACTTGAGCTGGTTGTCCTTCTGCAGCATCTCACGGCTGATGTTCAGGCTCAGATCCTGGCTGTCCACAATGCCCTTGACAAAGCTGAAGTAATCGGGCAGCAGGTCTGCGCACTTTTCCATAATGAGCACGCCGGATGCGTACAGAGCCAGACCCTTCTCATACTCCTTGGTGTAGAAATCATAGGGGCGATGGCTGGGCACGAACAGCAGGGCGTTGTAGTTGGCGGTGCCCTCGGTGCGGCTCACGATGACGCGGGCGGGGTCAGAATAATCGTTGAACTTATCCTTGTAGAAGCTGGCGTATTCCTCATCGGTGACCTCGCTCTTCTGCTTCTTCCAGATGGGCACCATGCTGTTCAGGGTCTCAAGCTCGGTGTAGGTTTCCCACTCCGGCTTGTAGTCCTCGGGCTTGGGATCGGGTTCGGGCTTCTGGCGGCTCTTTTCCCGCTCCATCTGGATGGGATAGCGCACATAGTCGCTGTACTTTTTGACGATGGCCACAATGCCGTATTCATCGAGGAAGTTCTCGTAATTGTCGGTATCGGTGCTGTCCTTGATGTGCAGGATGATGTCAGTACCGGCGGTTTCCTTCTCAGCGGGGGTCAGCTCGTAGCCGTCAGCACCGCTGGACTCCCACTGCCAGGCCTCATCCGCACCGTATGCCTTGGAGATGACGGTGACCTTGTCGGCAACCATGAAGGCGGAGTAGAAGCCCACGCCGAACTGACCGATGATGTCGATGTTCTCGTCCTTGTTGTCCTTCTTGAAGTCCAGAGAACCGGAGTGGGCGATGGTGCCCAGGTTCTGCTCCAGCTCTTCTTTTGTCATGCCGATGCCGTTATCGGAGACAGTCAGCAGGCGATTGTCCTTGTCGCGGGTGAGCAGGATGCGGAAATCGCCCTTGTTCATGCCCACGGAGGGATCGGTCAGGCTCTTATAATAAAGTTTGTCGATGGCATCCGAAGCGTTGGAGATCAGCTCACGCAGGAAGATCTCCTTGTTGGTGTAGATGGAGTTGATCATCATGTCCATCAGTTTTTTGCTTTCAGCCTGAAATTCTTTCTTCGCCATAATACAAAACCTCTTTTGTACAGTATTCAGATCCGGCCCCTCGCAAAAGGAGCGGCAATGCAAAAGAAGCAGTCGATGCTGCATCTTCTTAGCACTCATATCTTTCGAGTGCTAATATACACCGATGCGGGTCAAAAATCAAGGGGTTTCATAAAAAGTTCAGAAATGAACTGGAACAAAATGCCTTTTGTGCGTTGCTACAAAAAATTCATAAAGAAATAGTTGACCTTTCACAATTTTTAGCGTATACTGGTCAGCGGAAACAAACGAGGAAAGAGGAATATGTTATGGCAATGAAGCCGGAGATCTCCGTGAAGAACCTGCTGATGCAGGCATTCCTGACGGGCTGGGAACGCTCGGACAAGAGCATTTCGCAGGATGAATACTTACAGAGCGCCATTCAGGTCATCGAAGTGCTGCAGGTGGAACCTGAAAATGTCTACGCCGAGGAGGGCCTGGGCCTGACCGACGGCGACGAGGTGGACCATCTGGACGACCTGCTGCGGGCGGACGGCCAGTGGCTGTATTACGGCGTGGAGGAGGAAAACTTCTTCCTCATCCAGTGGTATCCGGACAAGGCATCTGCCGAGGCCAAGCTGGCCGAGCTGGAAGCACTGGGCGACGGCAAGCAGTATCTGGTGGACCTGAGCCTGACCCGCGAAAATCCTTCGGACGCTGAGAACTTCGGCAGCTCCAACCCGGTTCAGCTGCGGAGCTGAGCCCGGCGTTTCTGACAAAAAGAAAGGGAATTTTCCATGCAGCTTTCACAAACGGAACGGGAGCGCCTGTCCGCTATTCTGGAACAGTACGACCATCACCCCAAGGTGCAGGAAATGCGTGAGTTTATCCAGCACGGTGATGTGACCACCTACCAGCACTGCAAGAATGTGGTCGTGGTCAGCTGCTGGATCAACCATCGCTTCCATTTGGGAGCCGATGAAACCACGCTGGCCGTGGGGGCCTTCCTCCATGATTTCTATCTCTATGACTGGCACAAGCAGGGCTCTTTCCACGGCCTGCGGCATCTGTTTGAGATGCACGGCTTTTCCCACCCGGGGTCTGCCTGTGTGAACGCACAGCGGGTGTTCGGCATTACCAAAAAGGAGCAGAACGTCATTGCAAGCCACATGTGGCCCCTGACCTTCCGCCATATCCCGACCTGCCGGGAGGCGGTCATCGTCTGTCTGGCGGATAAATACTGCGCCATTGTGGAGAGCATGTTCCGCCGCACAAGGGTGGGCGCTGACGAAGAAGAGTGGTAAAGAAGCCGCCGCACTGTTCACATGAAAGAAAGCAAAAGACCAGAGTTGTAACGCCTTTTGGCGAAACAACTCTGGTCTTTTTTGCTGGGGCTTGTGCAACAGCCTCTTTGAAAAAGTGATCTTATTCTGCTCTCAGAGCCTTGACAGGGTCAGAGCGGGAAGCGGTTTTGGCGGGGATGAAGCCGCCCAGAATGGTCAGCACAGTTGCCAATGCAACCAGTACCATAGCGGCCTTCCAGGGCAGAACGGCCACTACGCTGGTGCCGACGGCGATTTTCTGGATGAGCATGTTGCCCGGAATGAGCAGCAGTCTGCTGAGGCCGATGCCCATGAGGCCCGAGCACAGGCCGATGATGAAGGTCTCGGCGTTGAACACCTCGGAGATGTTCCGCTTGGAAGCACCGATGGCACGCAGGATGCCGATCTCCTTGCGGCGCTCCAGCACGCTGATATAGGTGATGATGCCGATCATAATAGAGGAGACCACCAGCGAGATGGAGACAAAGGCCACCAGCATGTTGGAGATCATGTTGATGATCCTGGTCACGGAGGTCATCAGGGTGCCCACCACATCGGTGTACTGGATCACCTTGTCTTCCGTGCCCTGCTCACGCATGGCGGCATTGTAGCTGTCCAGCACGTTGAGGACCTTCGCCTTTTGCTCGAAGTCCAGCGGATAGATGTTGATCTGGCTGGGGTCGTCCTCGCTGGCATAACCAAAGGCCTGCAGGTTGCTTTCATAGGTGGCGCTGGTGGACATCATTTTCGACTTCATCAGCTCCGCCAGATCGTCCTCGGTCATGTTGAACCGGATGGCATTCCGGAACGCATCTGCGTCGATCTTCAGCGCGCTTTCCATCTGGCTGCCCAGAGAGGAGAAGCGCTCGGTCATCTGACTCTGCAGGTTCGTGCTGATCTGGCCCATAGCCTGCTCCATGGCAGTGCCCAGCTGGGTCTGCAATTCGGCGGCGATCTGTTCCGAGAAGTTTGACATCACGCTGCCCATGACCTGCTGCATGGCGGCAGTAAACTGCTCCTGCAGGGCAGCGGTATCGATGAGGCTGCCCATGGAATCCTTCATCAGCTGCTGGAACTGGTCACTGGCAAGATACTGGTCAAAACTGATCTTGTCCAGCCCCAGAATGCCGTTGCCGATGATGTAATCCTTGTAGCCGGTCATCACCTTCTGGGCCAGCTGCTGCATTTTGTCGGCGGGGATGGAAATGTCCATGTTGGCGAACACGTCCGTCAGGGCGCTCATGTCGATATCGGGCGTTTCGGCCAGATCAAATTGGAAGCTGTCCGGGTCAATGAGGGAGGAAAAATCTACGGAACCGTCACTCAGGTCGAACGCGCCGCTCAGGTCAAGATCCAGCTTACCGGGGTCGAACTGAAAGGCGCTCTCGAGCTGGTCGGTGTCAATGGAGAAGAGGGAAGCCATGTCCACGGCAGTGGTCTGTTCGGTTCCAAAGGGCTCACCGTTCAGCACATTGGTCTGCGGGTCGGCGAGCTGGTCCTGCACCAGCCTGCTCTGGGCGGCGGTGTCCATGACGTGCCGGGTCAGGGAGGCGGGATAGGCGATGCCGGAGGACAGCATGGCGGCGGAGGCGTTCTCCCTGGGCTGCACCACGCCCACGATGGTCATGGTCTCGCTGTTGGCCACAAGCTCCTGCAGGAAGGCCTTGTCGTCCGATTTGTCCACCCAGGTGCTGTGGGCATCATCGTACTGGTAGCGGTCGGCCGCGTTGACCAGCTTGAAGGTGCGGCCCAGAAAATCGCTGTACCGGTAGGTCTTGAAATCTTCGGGCACATCCACATTCTGGTTCTGGGCGAACTGCTGGATCATCTTGTCCAGCTCGGCGTTGTCCCGCAGGCCCAGCGCGTAGAGGGCATAATCGGTGATGGAACCATCCGCACCCAGCACGGCAACGCACTCGTTGTAGTTTTCGGGCCAGCGGCCTGCCTTGACCTCGTACTGGGAATGATACAGGGCATCGCTGGCGGGCAGCTGGTAGAACACGCTGGTGTTCATCATGCTGGCCATCATGTTGTTGGTCGAGCTGGTGGAGCTGATGCCCAGAGCGGAAAGGGAGGAATCCGGGTTCACCTGCCGGATGCTGCCGTCCGGGTCCTGGCGGTAGATCTGGGGCTGTACATTATAGGAATACTCCACCGAGGAAACGCTCTCCCCGATGCTGCAGGTGTCGCTCTCGAGGTAGGTTTTCAGGCTCTTCAGGTCGTTGGAGGTGATGCCGGAAACCATCTGGGTCACGAGCTGGCGCACCGGCACCATCCCTTCGCCGAGGTCGGGGGCGGCGGGCTGGCCGGGCAGGTCGGCGGACAGCAGGCTGGTCAGGTCCATGCCGCTGCGCAGGATCTGCACCGGGTACTCGGAAAGGGTGTCTCGCTCCATATCAGCGATATACTGGTTGACACCGGTGGACAGGGAAATGATCAGCGCAATGCCGATGATGCCGATAGAGCCTGCAAAGGCCGTGAGCAGGGTGCGGGTCTTTTTGGTCCAGAGATTGTTGAAGCTCAGGGTCAGCGAGGTCCACCATGACATGGAGGAGTGGCCCATGTTCTTGTGAACGGCAGGGGCAAGCTGAGCGGTGTCGGGCTCGTAGGGGGCGGTGTCGGAGCGGATGACACCATCTTTCAGGTTCACGATGCGGGTGGCGTACTGCTGGGCCAGCTCCGGGTTGTGGGTGACCATGACCACCAGCCGGTCCTTTGCCACCTCCTTGAGCAGCTCCATGACCTGGATGCTGGTCTCGCTGTCCAGCGCGCCGGTGGGTTCGTCCGCCAGCAGGATATCCGGATTGTTGACCAGCGCACGGGCAATGGCAACGCGCTGCATCTGGCCGCCGGACATCTCGCTGGGGTGCTTGTGCAGCTGATTGCCCAGCCCCACCTTCTGCAGTGCCTCGGTGGCGCGGCGCTTGCGCTCTGCGCCCGAGATGCCGGAAATGGTCAGGGCCAGCTCCACGTTGGCCAGAACGGTCTGATGGGGGATCAGGTTGTAGCTCTGGAACACAAAGCCGATGGTGTGGTTGCGGTAGGAGTCCCAATCGCGGTCGGTGTACTTTTTGGTGGAGATCCCGTTGATGACAAGGTCACCGCTGTCGTACCGATCCAGGCCGCCGATGATGTTCAGCAGGGTGGTCTTACCGGAGCCGGAGGGGCCCAGGATGGCGACGAATTCGCTGTCGCGCAGGTTCAGGCTGACATCATTCAGTGCGGTCTGTACTAGGTCACCGGTTTTGTATTCCTTGCGGATCTTTTTCAGTTGAAGCATAGGCAGGCCTTTCTTGTGCGTGCCCGGCGGCGTGTGGAAAATGCCGGACAAAAAACAAAATAACGTAGATATGGTATCAGATGAATGTGAACAAACCGTTGCTTTTCTGGAAAGATGGTGTTATGCTGGAGAAGGTAAAAGAAACAAAAATCGACACTTTATGACGTAAATTACCAGAAATCAAGACGCAAATAGCCGCCATTCCTGCACGGTTCGACGCATAGTGACGTTTTTTCGGGGATTGAATCTTTCCGCAGGGCCTTATAAAATAGTATCGTACAGTACGCACGGAAGAAAAGTGCGGCAAATTTAAGGCAAAGGGGAAGGTTGGATTGACGGAACGACTCGTTTCAAAGCTGCATGTCGCGCTTTTGAGCTACGACGAGCGGGAGATCCGCGTCCGGAAAAATTATCTGGAGGAGCAGAATCCTGCGATCTGCTGTGTCTGCTTCCACAGCGGCGAGGAGCTGCTGCGGGAGCTGCGCCAGCAGCGCAGTGTGGATATCGTGGTGCTTTCGAGCCAGCTGGAGGATATGGATGGGTATGAGTTCCTCAAGCGGCTCAACAGCCTGCATAACCGCCCGCTGCTGCTGTTGCAGGGGGATGACTGGTACAGCGATGCCACGGCATCGTTCCTGCGGCCGGACGGCAGGCAGTACCTGCCGGAGCGCAGCAGCCTGCTGGATCTGCTGCTGGATCTGCGCAGCTCCACGGACATCGGCATCTTCTGGGTGCTGCCGTTCTGCAAGCAGCTTTATGCGGAGTGGGGCATCCAGCAGCCGGATGTGAACTGTGAATATCTGACCACCGCGCTGCAGGTCGTATGCGGCACAGAGCGGAAGCTGGCCGTGCGCAAGGAGATCCTGCAGACTGTGGCCGAGGAACACCACACCACAGTGGCCGCTGTGGACTGCGGGATGCGCCGCCTGATCGACGGGGTGGAAAAATACAACACCGAAGCCTGGCAGAAATTCAAGCAGGATTACGGCCTGATGGGGCATAGCGTTACCCTGGGCAAGCTGATCTATGCGGGCCGCCAGAAATTGATCGACAGCGGAACGCAGGGACGGAAGGCCGGACGATGAGAAAAAAGAGAGAGAACGGAATGGCAAAAGAGAGCGGGATGGGGGATTTCCCCCGCAAACAATTTGAGAGCGTGCTGCTGCACTCCCTGCGCATTATGGACCAGAACCGGGAATACCTGCAGATGCATCTGGCCCGGACCGGAGACGAAAGGACCCGGCAGGCGCTGGAGGATATGGGGCAGGAGAGTATCCGCCTGGAGCGCACCCTGCGGGAAATGATGGGTCTGCTGGAAGTGGAGATGAACGACAAGCCGCCCATGAAGCCGGTAGACCTGTGCTGGATCCTGATGGAGGCCGCCCAGATAGCCCCGGAGATCGAGAAGCAGCTGGGCATCCGGCTGATCGTGGATCACAGCCCGTTCCGGCGCTGCTATGTCAAGGCGGATGCCCAGGAGGCCGAGCAGCTGCTGTTCCATCTGCTTTCCAACGCCCTGCGGGCCGTAAGCCCCGGCGGGCAAATCAAGATCCGGCTCACCCGGGACGACGAGGATCTGTACCTGATCGTGGAGGACGACGGCTGCGGCCTGCCCACCGGTGAAAACTGGATGGAGAACCGCCGCCGCTTCCTGGGCGGTGTGCAGGCAGGGCTGCTGCTCTGCCGCCGCTACTGCGCCCACATGGGGTGGGTGCTTTCCCTCACGCCGCGCGATGCCGGAAGCGGTACCCGGGCAGAGGTGCGCATCCCGCTGGCCGGAACGATGTTTCCCATTGAGGGCAGCGTGGAACTGCACACCATCCATCCGGCACTCACCACAGCTGATGGCCTGCGCTGGCAGATCCTGCGGGAGCTTGCCCTGTTGTCCGATAAAATGGAATGATACGATATTCAGCGCCCTGCTCCGGGCTTTTCCGGGGCAGGGCGTTTTTGTGTAAAAATCACTCCGAGTAAAGAATCTTAACCGGAATGTAGAAAAACAGGGGGGCTGTATTCGTGAATTTAACAAAATGTTTAACTTTTTGAGCGGAAAATACTATTTTTTGCGTGTAAAATGTGGTGACTGGATTGATTGTATCCCGATTTTTGAGTATAATACAACTGTATTTTTATATTGTTCCTCAGGAGGAAAAGCAAGTGAGAGTAGGTCTTGACATCGGAAGCACCACCATCAAGTGCGCGGTGCTGGACGAACATGATGCGCTGATTTATTCAACATACGAGCGTCATTACAGCCATATTCTGGAAAAGGCGCAGGAGCTGCTGCGCCGCATCGATGCAGAGCACCTGCACGGAAACAAGGCACTGCTGAGCATCTCCGGTTCTGCCGGTATGGGCCTGGCCGACAGCTGCGGCGTGCCCTTTGTGCAGGAGGTGTTCTCCACCCGTGTGGCAGTCAAGCGGTTTGTGCCCACCACCGACTGTGTGATCGAGCTGGGCGGCGAGGACGCAAAGATCCTGTTCCTGACCAACGGCACCGAGGTCCGCATGAACGGCAGCTGCGCCGGCGGCACCGGTGCCTTTATTGACCAGATGGCCACCCTGCTGAAGATGAGTGCCGACGAGATGAACAAGGCCGCGGAAAAGGCCGAGCGCACCTATACCATCGCGTCCCGCTGCGGCGTGTTTGCCAAAAGCGACGTGCAGCCCCTCATCAATCAGGGCGCACGCACGGAGGATATCGCCGCCAGCATCTATAAGGCGGTGGTCAACCAGACCATTGCCGGTCTGGCACAGGGCCGCCCCATCAAGGGCAATATCCTGTATCTGGGCGGACCGCTGACCTTCAGCAGCGTGCTGCGCAAGAGCTTTGATGAGGCGCTGGGGGTCACCGGCACCTGCCCCGAGAACAGCCTGCTCTATGTGGCGCTGGGTGCCGCCCTCTATGCGGACAAGGAGTTCGAACTCTCCGCAGTGGCCGACGCGCTGGACCAGTACGCCGCCACCGCTACGTATGCCAGTGAGCCTCCGCTCTTTGCCAACAAGCAGGAGTACGAGGAATTCCATGCCCGGCACATGTCCCACAGCGTGCCTCATGTACCTTTCAGCGCCCAGTGCGGCCCGGTGCATATCGGCATCGACTCCGGCTCCACCACCGTCAAGCTGGTGGTGGTGGACGAGAAGAGCCAGATCCTGTACACCAATTACCAGCCCAACCTTGGCAACCCGCTGCCCCTGATCCGGGAACAGCTGATCAAGATCTACCGGGAGCACCCCGGCCTGCAGGTGGCCAGCGTGACCACCACCGGCTACGGCGAGGAACTGGTCAAGAACGCCTTCCGCTGTGATTATGGTCTGGTGGAAACGGTGGCTCATTTCACCGCCGCCAAATACTTTATGCCCGATGTGGATTTCATCATCGATATCGGCGGTCAGGACATGAAGTGCTTCAAGATCGAGGATGGTGCCATCAGCAACATCTTCCTGAACGAGGCCTGTTCCTCCGGCTGCGGCAGCTTTTTGCAGACCTTTGCTCAGGCATTGGGCTATGATGTCAAGAAGTTCGCCGCTCTCGGCCTGTTCGCAGACCGCCCCGTGGATCTGGGCAGCCGCTGCACCGTGTTTATGAACAGCTCGGTCAAGCAGGCCCAGAAGGACGGCGCTTCCATCGAGAACATTTCCGCCGGTCTGTCCATCAGTGTGGTCAAGAATGCGCTGTACAAGGTCATCCGCGCATCCAGCCCCGAGGAGCTGGGCCGCAGGATCGTGGTGCAGGGCGGTACTTTCTACAATGAAGCTGTTCTCCGCGCCTTTGAAAAAGAGATGGGTGTGGAGGTCATCCGCCCCGACATCGCGGGCCTGATGGGTGCCTACGGCGCGGCCCTGTTCGGCCTGCGCCAGAGCCATAAGAACCATCAGGAAACTTCCGGGATGATGAATCTGGCCGAGCTGGAAGCCTTCGACCAGAAGGTGGTCAGTGTCAAGTGCGGCGGCTGCGGCAACCACTGCCAGCTCACCATCAACACCTTTGCCGATGGCCGCAAGTTCATCTCCGGCAACCGCTGCGATAAGCCCGTGACCGGTAAGAGCGAGGACGACAGCCTGAATCTGTACGCCTACAAGCAGCAGCTGCTGGCCGGTTACAAGCCCGTGCCCGGCAAGCGCGGCTCCATTGGCATCCCGCTCTGCCTGAATATGTACGAGCTGCTGCCCTTCTGGCACACCTTCTGGACCAGACTGGGCTTTGCCGTGCACACCAGCCCGGTGTCCAGCCGGGGGCTGTATCTGGCCGGTCAGGCCACCATCCCCAGCGACACCGCCTGCTTCCCGGCCAAGCTGAGCCATGGCCACATCAAGGCCCTGAGCCAGATGCACCTGGATGCCATCTTCTACCCCTGCCTGACCTACAACTTTGACGAGGGTCTGGGCGACAACCACTATAACTGCCCGGTGGTGGCCTATTACCCTGAAGTTCTGGCAGGCAACTGCCCCGAGCTGGAGGGCCAGAAGTTTATCTATGATTATGTGGGCATCCACCGCCCCAAGGACTTTGTCCGCAAGATGGCAAAGGAAGTTCTGCCCAAATACTTCGGTGGCATTTCCGAAAAGGAAGTGCAGGCTGCTGCCGATGCTGCCTACGCCGAGCACGAGGCCCACATGGCCCAGATCCGGGTCAAGGGCAGCGAGATCATTGATGAGGCACGCCGTCAGGGCAAGCGCATCATCGTGCTGGCTGGCCGCCCCTACCACGTTGACCCTGAGATCAACCATGGCATCGACCACCTCATCACCCGCCACGGCGCGGCTGTTGTCACCGAGGACAGCATCTCCAACCGGGTGGAAAAGTTCCCCACCAGTGTGCTGAACCAGTGGACCTATCACAGCCGCCTGTATGCGGCGGCCAAGTACTGCACCACCCAGAAGGATATGGATCTGGTGCAGCTGGTCTCCTTTGGCTGCGGCGTGGATGCCATTACCACCGATGAGACCCGCGAGATCCTGCAGGCAGGCAGCAAGCTCTACACTCAGCTCAAGATCGATGAGATCACCAATCTGGGTGCGGTCAACATCCGTCTGCGCAGCCTGTTCGCCGCTCTGGAGGAGCGCGACGAGGCGGCAGAGGAAAAGGCCGCCCCCAAGGCAGAAGCCTGATACATAGGAGGAACCTATGGAATACAATTATCCCAAATTTACCCCGGAGATGAAGCAGACCCACACCATCCTCATCCCCAACATGGCCATTACCCAGTTCCGGCTGCTGGAATACGCCCTGCGCTACGACGGCTACAAGTGCGAGATCCTGGGCAACTGCGGCAGCGCCGTGGCACAGCTTGGCCTGAAATACGTCCACAACGACACCTGCTATCCGGCCCTGCTGGTCATCGGCCAGTTTCTGGATGCCCTGAACAGCGGCAAGTATGACCTGGATCATACGGCCCTGCTCATCACCCAGACCGGCGGCGGCTGCCGTGCTTCTAACTACATCCACCTGCTCCGCAAGGCTCTGGTCAAGGCGGGCTATCCCCAGATCCCCGTTGCCAGCCTGAACTTCTCCGGTCTGGAAAAAGACAGCGGCTTCCAGATGACCCTGCCGCTGGCCCGCCGCGCGCTGGCCTGCATTTTCTACGGCGATATGCTCTGTGCCCTGCGCAATCAGGTGGCCCCCTACGAGAACGAAAAGGGTGCCGCTGACCGGATGGTCGATCTGTGGGTCGAGCGTCTGGGCCGCGTTCTGCTGGCCGGCAAGGGCTTTACTGCCCGGGAAATGAAGCACACCTTCCCGCTCATTGCAAAGGATTTTGCGGCCATCCCCGTGACCCGGGTGCCCAAGGTCAAGGTGGGCGTGGTCGGCGAGATTTACGTTAAATACAGCCCCTTGGGCAACAACGACCTGCAGAAGTTCCTGGAGAGCCAGGACTGTGAGGTGAACTTCCCGGGCCTGATGGGCTTTGTGCAGTACTGCATCTTCAATATGGGCGAGGATCATGTCCTCTACGGCGGCAAGCTGGCCGTCAAGATGGGCACCGATCAGCTGCTTAACTGGCTGGACAGCGTGGAGCGTGCCATGCTCAAGGCCACAGCCGATGCCGGGTTCTATGCCCCCGGCCCCTTCAAGGAGCTGGTGGAAAAGCCCCACGGCATCATTTCGCTGGGGGCCAAGATGGGCGAGGGCTGGCTGCTGACCGCCGAGATGATCGAGCTGGTGCAGGGCGGCTACGGCAACATCGTCTGTGCCCAGCCCTTCGGCTGCCTGCCCAACCATATCGTGGGCAAGGGCATGGTGAACAAGATCCGTGCCCTGTATCCCAGCGCCAACATCACCCCCATCGATTACGACCCCAGCGCCACCCGGGTCAACCAGGAAAACCGCATCAAGCTGATGCTGGCAGTCGCCAAGGAGCGCCTGAACGCCCCGGCGCAGGCCGCCCCCCTGACGGCAGAAGAAATCGCCGGTGGGGCTCCCCGGGTCGAGACCACGGTATAATTCTTTCTAAACAGCAACACTCCCCTTCGGGCAGGACCGTGTGCCGCACGGCTCCGCCCGAAGGGGAGTGTTTTTTGTCTCAGCTGCAGAGATACCGCCGCTCGAACTCCTCAGCCGGGATGGCCTTGGAAAACCAGAAGCCCTGCGCGCCGTCGCAGTCCAGCGAGCGGAGGAGCTGCACCTGCTCCTCGGTCTCGATGCCCTCGCAGATGACGTTGTAGCCCAGCCGTTTGACCAGATGCACGATCTCCCGCAGAAAATCGGTGCCCCGCGTGTTGGAACTGCACCGGGTCAGGAAGAGTTTGTCCAGTTTGATGGTGTTCACGGGGATATCCACCATGTTGTTCAGCAGGGAACCGCCCGCGCCGAAATCGTCCAGCGAGGTCTGCATTCCATCGCTTTGGAAGGAGGAAAGCAGGCGCTTCACCCGGTCGTACTCCGAGACCACCGCCGTCTCGGTCAGCTCGATCTCCAACATCCGGGCGCTGATGTTGTGCTTTTCCAGAATTTCGCTGTACTCCTGGGTGGGGGCATCCTCCCGGGCCAGCACCACCGAGACATTCACCGCAATGGGCAGCAGCCGGTGCCCGGCCTGTGCATTGCGCTGCAGGAACTGGGCCACCTGCTCGAAGATGTACAGATCCAGCTCAACGATGTGGCCTGTGGATTCCAGAATGGGAATGAACTGGTCAGGGTAGACCACGGTGCCGTCCGGCTTGATCCAGCGGGTCAGCGCCTCGGCCCCGATGACAGAGAGATCCTTGGGCGAGAACTTGGGCTGGAGGTACAGTTTGAACTCACCGTTCTCAAGCGCCTGCGGCAGGCCGCTCAGCAGCTCACCGGTCAGGGTCTGCTTGACCTCCAGCTTTTTGTCAAACTGGATGGCAGACACGCGGGTATTGCTGTGCACCTGCTTGCGGGCAAAGTTTGCCTTGTCGATGGCGGCAGATGCGCTCAGGCAGCCGGGCTCAATGGCGTACACACCCATCCGCACCCGCAGGCGCACCTCCGGGTAATGCTGGGCCTGATACTGCTCAAACCGGCGGCAGAGCGTGTCTGCATAGTGGAGCGGGCCTTTCTCGTCGCGGCAGGAGAGGTAGAGAACGAACTGGTCGCCCACCACCCGGCACAGGAAGCACTCGCCCCAGTGGCGGGCCGCCTCGATGAGGAAATCGCTGAATTCCTTCAGCAGCTGATCACCGGTGGCGTAGCTGTATTTTTCGTTGAAGTATTTGAAGTTCTCGAAGTCACAGTAGAAAATCTGGAAGCCCTCGGCGTAGCCGCCGATGATCTTGTGGGAGACCTCCTCCTTGAAACGGGAAAAGGCCAGCAGGCCGGTCAGGCGGTCAAACTCGGGGGCAGAGGTCATGCCGCGGCTCACGGCGTTCACGGCCAGATGCTTGCTCAGGTAGGCGTTGATGATCTTGGTGATCTCGCCCAGCTCCCGGCGGTTCTGGGGAGTCCAGTACCGCTTGCTGCCGCACACCACATAGGCAATGGCACCCTGATACTCGCCCTCGCCGTACATGGCAGCGTAGACCACTGTCTGGGCCCCGCCCTGCATCAGCAGTGCGCGCCCCTGCGGCGAGTACATCCCCATGTTGTCGGCCTGCAGCACGGTGGTACCGTATTCATCGTAGCTGTGGAACAGGGTCAGGAAGTCCTCCTTGGTATAGGATTCACCGTTCAGGGGCACCGGCTCCGCGCGGGGAGAGGTCCACTGGAACTGCCGGGAGATGCTGCGTTCCCGGATGCGGGTGTCCACAATGGTGATGCGGTCCAGCTGCAGCCGGATGCCGACGATCTTCAGGAAGAGGGGAATGGCGGTCTCAAAGCTATTGTTCTTCTCAAACAGTTCAAAGGCGGTGGAGATCAGGTCGTTGTGCAGGTAGCGTGCATCGATATCGGCCGTTTCCGGGGCGGCAGGAACCGCCTGGGCGTAGCGCCGCAGATTGTCGCAGAACACATACTGGTTGCGGCCGTTCTGCTTGGCCTGATACAGGGCCCAGTCCGCGTTTTCAAACAGCTGGTCAAAGGAATAGCCCGCTGTATTTTCGGGCAGGAAGCAGGCACCGATGCTGCAGGTCATCCGGTAATCGTTTTCCCAGAACTTCACCTGCTGCACGGATTCCGAAAGCTGGCGGGTCTTCTGGAGCAGGGTGGTGTTGGGGATATCCTTCAAAAACACCACGAACTCATCGCCGCCGAACCGCACCAGAATGTCGCTGGAGCGGAACAGGGTGCGCAGCAGCCGGGCAAACTCCTGCAGGACCTTGTCACCGAACAGATGGCCGTAGCAGTCGTTGACGTTCTTGAAAAAATCCAGGTCGATGACCAGCATTCCGCAGGAGGCATAGGGATCTTTGGCCTGCAGATAGCGGTCAATGAGCTCCTTGCCGGTGCGGTTGTTATACAGCTGGGTCAGGGAATCGTGGCGGGCCTGCTCCAACAGCTCCTGGGTCTGATTCTTCTGGTCGGTGATGTCCTTTGCGTAGCCCACATAGAGCGTGCCGCGGGCGGGGTCTTCGACCGGGCGGGCATCCACCTCCCGGGAATAATACACCCCCTCCGGCGAGACAAAGCGCATCTCCAGCGGGCCGTACAGCTCACCGGTGAGCAGGGCGCGCATCTTCCAGCGGTCCTCCGCGAAGATCGTGGCGTGCTCCGGCTTCTCGGAGCCAAGGTAAGCATCCAGTGTCTCCAGCGTGCGGCTCCGGGTATCGTAGACCCGCAGCTGATCCAGACGGGGGTCATATTCCAGCAGGAAAAACCACCGATGCACAAGAAACTGCATCAGCAGGGGATTGTTGATGATCGAATCGATAAACCGAACAGGGACATCCATGGCCGATTCCCCACTTTCCGCTTTTTAACCAGTATAACAAAATATGGAAGATGCATCAAGACGGAACACAAAAATTTCATGGAAAGTGAAAGAAATTTTACCGAAAGTTCTGTCGGAAACGGTTTCGGTGCGCCCGCTCAGGCCGGAACGCCCCACAGCTCGATCGTGGCACCGGCGGCAAGCCGGACGTTGGTGTCCACGGTCAAGGTCAGCCTGCCGAGCTTCTGGCTGGCATCCACATTCTGGCCGCCGCTTCCGGCAGGCAGAACGACCGCAGGCGGTGCACCCGTGGTGCCGGATGCGACAAAACAGAGATACTGGCCGAAGCAGGGAAGTGCCTGAAAGCTGGCAAAGGTGCGGGTGGGCGGGCTGGACATCGAGCTGCTGGCGGCACAGGGGGCAGAAGCACTGAGCAGCTGGGTACCATCGCTGGTGCTGCAAACCCAGTGCAGCGTGCCCTTGGATTGGCTGCTGCCTGCCTGAAATAGCACCTTCAGCGCCTGCAGTTCGGTGGGAAAGGTGCGCTCAAAGCTGGCAGCGGCGGCGTTCAGGGACACCTTTTCCAGCAGCTCCCATTGGCCGGGATCGCTGGAGTCACCCTTTGGGCCCTGGGGGCCGGGTTCTCCCTGCGGGCCTTGCGGGCCGGGCTCTCCTTTGGGGCCGGTGGGTCCTGCGGCACCGGGTTCTCCCTGCGGTCCGGGGTCACCCTTTTCGCCCCGGAATGCACCGCTTTCCACAGCTGCTTTCAGCCGGTCGAGCAGGGCCTGCCAGGCGGGCGTGCCGGGCTGGGGCAGGGTGCTGTCCTCAGTGCCGGAGTTTTCGGCCACGCAGTAGCACACGTCCGCGCTGGTCAGGGTGCGGGTGCCATCGGTGCCCTCAAAGGTGATGCGCCCCTCCCCGGGCACAGCCGTGATGAGGGCGGGCACCTCCACAAGGCCGTCCACCACCAGCGTGGAGGGGGCAGCGTTCCCATCCGGCAGGTGCCAGAAGGCCCGCAGGGTCATGCCCTGCCACTCGCCGTCGGCTTCCACCCGCAGGGCGTAGATGCCCCGGTTTTTGGTGTAGCCGAAGCGGAGCAGGACATCGTACCCCTGCAAAGCAGCCCCGCCACCCGAGGATAAATGAATCTGACGTTCAATCATACAGTTTCACTCCTTTTGTCGTGGTTTTTGCGTTCAAAAAGCTTGACTTTGGTTAGAGTTTCCGGTAAGATTGTGAAAAGACAGCAGAGGGTTTGGTGGATAAAATCTAACCAAAATCAGCTTGTGAGGCTATAATATCTGATTAAATTCAGAAAGTCAAGTAAAAATCTGAATCCGGTTAGAAAACCGGCGTTCTGCACAAGAAGGAGTGCAAAATTTGTGTTTTATGACTGCTACACGGCCCTGTGTCAGGCCAGAGGCATCAGCCGCAGCCGGGCAGCGCAGGAGATGGGCCTGAGCAACTCCACAGTGACCAAATGGAAAAACACCGGGGCGACCCCCTCGGGCGAGACGCTGGCCAGAGTATCTGCCTATTTCGGTGTGCCGGTGGGGGAGCTGCTGGGCGAAGCCTTCCCATCGGTGCAGGAGGAGCGGAAGCTGCCCGAAGGAGCTGTCCCGTTCGATCCCGCTCTCACGGCTCCGCTGCTGGGCACGGTGCGTGCAGGCCTGCCCATGTATGCGGAAGAAAACATTGAGGGCTACATCCCCATCACCCGGAAGGACGGGGCACGGTACTTCTGGCTCCGTGTCCGGGGCGACAGCATGAACGCCGTAGGCATTTCGGAAAACGATGAGATCCTGGTGCGGGAGCAGCCGGAGGTGGAAAACGGCCAGCTTGCCGTGGTGATGGTCAACGGCGATGAAGCCACCGTGAAATATTTCCGTCAGGAGGGGAGCCTTGTGGTCCTGACCCCCAAAAGCTTCAACCCCGTGCACCAGCCCCAGATCTATGATCTGAAACGGGTGCAGGTGCGGGTGGTCGGCCTTGTGGTGGAGTGCCGCAAGGTGTTCTGAAAAAAAGAAGATGGCCCCTGCAGGGCAGAATAGGAGGCTCGCTATGAAATGGAGGACCGTTCTGTGCACAGCACTGTTTTTGTGCGGTACCGTGCTGCTTTCTGCCTGCGGAGGGGGAGAGATGCCCGCGCCTGCGGAACCGCCCGCTTCCAGTGAGGTATCGGCTCCCTCTCAGCCGGAGGAAGTGCCCGCCCCCTCGGAATCGGCTTCTTCCAGTGAACCGGAGCCACTTCCGGAACCGGAACCGCCCAAACCGTGGGATGGCATGGTCGTCCCGGAAGGATGTAAGGCAGAGTGGAAAATAGAGCAAGGCAAGCTGGTATTGGTCAGCTATGAGTTTACGAATGGGGCAAATGTGCTCCTTCCGACGGGAAAGCCGTATAGTATCGGTGCGAACTGCTTTATGAAAAATTGGAAACTAACCGGGATAACGATTCCAGAAGATGTGGTTGAAATTCAGCAGTCTGCATTTCAAGAATCCGGACTAAAACAGATTTACATACCAGCCAGTGTTAAGGAATTGAAAAACGATGTATTTGCGGACTGTCATTCGCTTACAACTGCAACAATTGAAAATACACCAATGACAGGTCAGCGCATATTTGCCCGGTGTAAAGCTCTGCAAAGTGTGCAGCTTGGCGAGGGAGTGATCCGGATTGAAGAAGGCGCATTTGAACATAGTGGCCTGAAAAAGATCACTCTGCCGGGAACATTGTCGAACGTAGAGAAATATGCATTTGATTACTGCAATTTGAAAACGATCGTTTATAACGGTGATTGGGAAGCAAAGAAGAGTACACTGACAATTGGTGAACAAAACGAGGCCTTGTTAACTGCAACCCAAAGTTAAACCACCAAAAACAAACGCCGTCTCTTGTGCAAAAAGGCAAGAGACGGCGTTTTTGCGTGGAAAAGTAGAAGTGAAAAATCAGCGATGAATGGCTTGTTTATCAATTTGACCGGAATTTGTGCAACAAAAAAACCTATAAACCTATTGACATTCTGGGAAAATGGGTATATCATACGGCCAACGGAAACACACATCCGCAAGATCAGGAGAAAAGGAGGGGAACAGACATGGACTGGAATGTGATGGTGCAATATCTGCCGCAGTATGAAAAAGCGGCCTGGCTCACCCTGCGTCTGGGCGTGGCCGGTATCTTCTGGGCTATCCTTGTGGGCCTTGTCTGCGCCGTGCTCCAGTACGAAAAAGTGCCGGTGCTGCGCCGTATCGTGGGCGCTTATATCCAGCTCAGCCGGAACACGCCGCTGCTGGTCCAGCTGTTCTTTCTTTATTACGGTCTGCCCAAGATCGGCATCAAGACCAACGCCGAGCTCTGCGGCATTGCAGGCCTTGCCTTTCTGGGCGGCAGCTACATGGCCGAGGCCTTCCGCAGCGGGCTGGAAGCCATCGAACCCATCCAGACAGAAAGTGCCCTGAGCCTTGGCATGAGCCGGCTGCAGACCATGCGCTATGTGGTGCTGCCGCAGGCGGTCTCCATCAGTATGCCGGCCTTTATGGCAAATATCATCTTCCTGCTCAAGGAGACCAGCGTGTTCAGCGCCATCAGCCTGATGGATCTGATGTTCACGGCAAAAGACCTCATCGGCCTGTACTATAAGACGGCCGAGAACCTTTTCCTGCTGGTGGTGTTCTACCTCATCATCCTGCTACCGATGTCCCTGCTGGGCAGCTGGCTGGAAAGGAGGCTGCGCTATGCCGGATTTGGGTCTTGAAGTCCTGCTCAAGGGCAAAAATATGGTTCGCCTGCTGGGCGGTCTGGGCGTGGCGCTTAAGATCAGCGCTGTGTCTGTCCTTCTCAGCCTGCCGCTGGGCATCCTGCTGGGTGTGCTGATGACTTTTAAAAATCCCATCCTGAAAGCCATCCTCCGGGTGTATCTGGAATTCATCCGCATCATGCCCCAGATGGTGCTGCTCTTTCTGGTGTATTTTGGCACCACGCGGGCCTTTGGCTGGGATCTTTCCGGCGAGACGGCGGCGGTCATCGTGTTCGTGCTCTGGGGCACGGCCGAGATGAGCGACCTCGTCCGCGGTGCCCTCATCGCCATCCCGAAGCATCAGTATGAGAGCAGCGAGGCGCTGGGCATGAGCCGGGCGCAGACCTATTGGTACATCATCATCCCTCAGACGGTGCGGCGGCTCATCCCGCTGTCCATCAACCTTATCACCCGCATGATCAAGACCACCAGCCTGGTGTTGATGATCGGTGTGGTGGAGGTGCTCAAGGTGGCCCAGCAGATCATTGAGGCCAACCGCACCGCCAGCCCCAACGCGGCGTTTGGCATCTACCTCACCGTGTTTATCCTGTATTTTCTGGCCTGCTGGCCCATCAGCCTGCTGGCCGGTTATCTCGAAAAGAAATGGAAGTGACTGTTATGGCAGAGCCGATCCTGACTGTAGACCATCTGGTAAAAAGCTACGATGGCAAGACCAATGTTCTGGATAATGTCAGCTTTGCCGTCAAGCCCGGTGAGGTCATCGTTGTGGTGGGCCCTTCCGGCTGCGGCAAAAGCACCCTGCTGCGCTGTCTGAACGGTCTGGAGCCGGTGCAGGCGGGCCGGGTGAAGCTGGGCAGTGAGGCGGTCGCCTATGGCGGCAAGAATCTGGCGGCCCTGCGCCAGCGCATCGGCATGGTGTTCCAGAGCTATGAGCTTTTCCCGCACCTGACCGTGCTGGAAAATATCCTGCTGGCTCCCACCAAGGTGCAGAAACACCCCCGGGCTGAGGTGCAGCAGGAAGCCGAGGCCCTGCTGGACCGCGTGGGCCTGCTGGCCAAAAAGAACAGCTACCCCCGGGAGCTTTCGGGTGGTCAGAAGCAGCGTGTCGCCATTGTGCGCGCGCTCTGTATGCACCCCGAAATCCTACTGTTCGACGAAGTGACTGCCGCCCTTGACCCTGAAATGGTGCGCGAGGTGCTGGATGTCATGCTCGACCTGGCCCGTGAGGGCAAGACCATGGTGATCGTCACCCACGAGATGCAGTTTGCCCGGGCCATTGCCAGCCGGGTGCTGTTTCTGGACGATGGCCGTATTGTGGAGGAAGCGCCCCCGGCGGACTTCTTCGACCACCCGCAGACCGAACGTGCACAGCGTTTCCTGCGCACGTTCACCTTTGATGCGGTTGCAAAGCAGTGAGAAATGCGCAGCAGCCCATTTCCACTTTGATCCTTTTTGTCTGATGCTGTGAAATGATGTCACAGATCATGGATAGATTTTTATATGGGAAAGAAAGGAAAGGAGTTACTACCATGAAAATTAACAAGATCTCTCGCCGTGCCTTCCTGCTGGGTCTGGGCGCAGTTTCCACCGCCGCCCTGCTTTCTGCCTGCGGCGGCAGCGCATCCTCCTCCTCTGCCGCTTCCGGCTCTGCTGTATCCGGCTCTGCCGCATCTGCGGGCAGTGACGTGTTCCGCACGCTGGACGAGATCAAGGCGGACGGCACCGTGAACATCGGCGTTTTCTCCGACAAGAACCCGTTCGGCTATGTGGATGAGAACGGCGAGTATCAGGGCTATGATGTCTACTTCGCCCGCCGCCTGGCCGAGGATCTGGGCGTGGAAGCAAATTTCGTTTCCACAGAGGCCGCCAACCGCATTGAGTACCTGCAGACCGGCAAGGTCGATATCATTCTGGCAAACTTCACCGTCACGCCCGAGCGCGCCGAGGAGGTGGACTTTGCATTGCCCTACATGAACGTTGCACTGGGTGTCATCTCTCCCGACAGCAATGTCATCACCAGTCTGGACAACTGGAACGCCGACGATCAGATGATCGTCATTTCCGGCACCACCGCCGAGACCTACCTGACCAAGGAATATCCCGACATTCCCCTGCAGAAGTATGATTCCTATGCGACCGCCAAGAACGCGCTGGAAAACGGCAATGGCGCTGCATGGGCCAACGACAACACCGAGGTCATCGCTTTTGCAAAGCAGAACTCCGGCTACACGGTGGGCATCCCCTCTCTGGGCAGCCAGGATACCATCGCCCCCGCTGTGAGCAAGGGCAACACCACCCTGCTGGACTGGATCAACGACGAGATCAAGAGCCTGGGCGAGGAAAGCTTCTTCCACAAGGATTACGAGGAGACGCTGGTGGATACCTACGGCCTTGACTATGAGGATGAGCTGGTCGTTGAGGGCGGCGAGACCAACGCTTAAGCCTGAAAACGGAATCGCGGACAAATAAGAAACCCGGGGACAGCATCACAGCTGTCCTCGGGTTTTTGTGCATTCGGAAATCTTACACTTCCTCAGTCTCATCGTCCTCGTCGTCGTCCTCCTCGTCGGCGAGAGCTTCTGCATGGATGCGCTGGCGCAGGCGGGTGCGGAACTCCTCGGCGGGGATGCCGCTCTGGTTGGGGGTCAGGTCCGGGGCGGGCTTGCCGTCAGGCAGGTGGGCACCAAAGGCTGGCACAAAGAAGAACTTGCGCACGACAAAGATCAACGCAATGGCACCCACGCTGATGAGGTTGTCCAGAGCCGATTCGTGGCCGACCACCATGTGGCGGGCAATGGCGTAGAGCAGCACTTCCAGGCTGCTGCCTGGGCTGTGCTTGGCCAGCATCTTGATGAACTCCACGCCGATGACGATGTCCAACGCCCGCTCAAGGAAGCCGCGGATCTCTACATCGTTGCCATCAAACAGCAGGCCCGGCATCCACTTGAGCAGGGGAATGAAGCTGAGCAGCAGGCCAATGAGCACCAGCCCGGACAGCACGATCTCCAGCAGGGTGGAGGCCTGAATGATGTAGCTGCGCAGTGCCTTGCGGCTGCGGCTCTCAACGTGGGAGGAGTGCGGGGTGTCGGAAGGATGGGACATGATGCGGCATCTCCTTTGCTCAAGATCGTGAAACGAGAAAAGCTGACAAACTTTTCTTAAGTTTAGCAAAGGATTTGAGCAAAGTCAATGAAATGTGCCGAATTTTACGGGAATTACTGGACGGCTACATAGCCGGAGTGCTCAATGCAGGAACGGCCTGCATCGGTGGAGAGCCACTCGTAGATCCTGCGTTCCGGGCTGTCGGCAGCGGAATCCTGCAGGATGGCGGCATAGAATTCGTTGCACAGTGGGTAGCTCTGGTCGGCGATCGTCTCGTTGGAAGGGGTCACGCCATCCACAGCCAGCAGCCGCAGGCCGGGCTTGGAGTACATCTGGTCGATGTAGTAGTAGACCGAGAAACCGATGGCATTGGCGGAGTTGTTATACTCTGCAATGCTGTCCACCAGCTCACCCATGGCGGTGGGGGCCAGCTCGGTGGGGGCCTCCATCAGCGGACCGCCCTGGATCAGCAGTTTCTGGAACAGGGTCTGGCTGCCGGAGTCCGCCCGCCGCTGGAAGGCAATGATCTCCTGATCCTTGCCGCCCACATCTTTCCAGTTGGTGATCGTTCCGGCGTAGATGTCCTTGAGCTGCTGCCGGGTCAGGCTCTGCACAGGGTTGTCCTCGTTGACGATGAACACCAGCGCGTCCCGGCCAATGGCCTTCTGCTCCAGCGGGTCACCGTCTGCCTTCAGCTCCTCCTTGACGGATTCCGGGGCTTCGTAGGCGATGATGAGCTTGACCGAATCGCCGTAATTGTTGCCGTACAGGCCCAGGTTGCGCCAGGCCTGGGCCGTGGTGTTGGTGGTCACGGCGCTCCGGGCGGTCTCCAGATCCAGCCCGGTGGTATCGGCCATGATCTGCGCGATCAGCGGGATGCAGGCCGTGCTGCCATCCGTAATGGGGAATTCATCCACGCTCAGGATGGGTTGTGCGGGCACTTCACTGGCGGCAGAGGAGGCAGGGGCCTCAGAATCAGGCTGAGACGGTGCCGCCCCCGAATTAGAGGAGGCAGGTACGGTATTGCAGGCAGAGAGCAGGGCGGCCGTGGATGCCAGACCCAGACCGGTCAGGAACGCGCGGCGGGTGATCTTAACGTTTTTCATACGGAAATCCTCCCTTAGAAGTAGTAGTTGTCCATCTCGTCAGCGGTGGAAGCAAAGATGCTTTCGGCATAGAGCCACCGGCCGGAAAAATCCATCCAGCCATAAGAAAAGCCCTTGCTGGCGGCAAACACACCCTCCGGCAGGCCGTTGGCTCTGTCGGCATAATAGGTGCTGCAGCTGCGCAGCCCGCCCACGACGACATTGCCGTCGCTGTCCAGGATGTCATACAGCCAGCTGCTGCCGGGGCCGTTGCAGCAGCCGTAGAAATAGAGTCCATCGGCTGTGGAAAACAGGGGATAATAATGGGTGTAGGTTTCTTCCAGCGTGCGGGGATCCAGCGTTTTGTGGGTGCCGTCCGGCCCACAGATCTGGATGGCCGTGTTCACATAGTTGTCGTTGTCGTCCTGCGCGACCCAGACCCAGCCGTTTTCGGCATAGATATGGGCCCGCACTTGGTTCTCCACCGGGTCGATGGCGGTGTCGGTCAGCAGCACGCCGGTCTGCCGGTCGAACACCCGCACGGTGCCGTCCAGGGCGTAGATGGCCAGCGTGGCATCGTCGGTGCCCACATCGTAAAGTTCCTTTTCCTCGCCGGTAAGCAGATCGTGGAAGCGGTACCGCCCGGATGCCTCCGGCTCTGTGATGGCAGCACCGGGCAGGTAATACCGCACCGGCTCATCGAACTCACAGAGCACCGCGCTTTGTTCGGTGCTGGCCAGATCGACCAGCTGATATCGGCCGCTGTTGTACAGGCAGACCGTACCCGCGCCGGTGTACTGCTGGAATCCGGTCAGCTCCTCGCCGGTGGTGGGGTTGTACAGGCTGATATGGTCGATCACCATGTCCTCGTCTTCGGAGTAATAGTCCAGTTCCAGCCAGTCTGCCGGGGACGAGATCTCGTTGTAGGAGTAGCTCAGGCTCACGGCGGCGCACAGCGGCTCCTGCCGGATCCGGTTTCCGTCCCGGTCCTGGATCTGCAGCGCGTAATAGCGGGTCAGGTCATCGCCCCAGGTGTTCTCGTCCAGGGCCTGAGCTGGGGCGTTGCACAGGTTGAACGCCAGCGTTTCCCCCGCGATCCTGCAGCCGTAGGCATTTTCCGGCACGGTCAGCTCCTCGCCGGTGGCAAGGTCCAGCACCCGGCAGTCTCCGGCGGCGTGGTGCAGCGCGGGGGAGTAGGCCATCTGTTCCGGTGCGGTCAGGACCAGCAGGCTGCCGGTCAGGACGGCATCGTAGGCACGGTCAAAAGTCAGAATCTCCTTGCCGCTGCGGTCGCACAGGGCGGCTGCCCGCCCGGTGGGGGTGCCGGGAGCTGACCACTGCCGCAGATAGTACCGCACGGTGCCGGTCAGGGTATCCGGCACCAGATACACGGTCTCGCTGCTGGCGGCCTGATACAACACGGTATTGCCGCAGAGCACGGTATTGCCGCCGTTGGAGCCGTTGCTGTACAGGATGCGCAGCTTGCCGTCGTCCAGCGAAGCGGCAGCGGGGCCGGGCGCTTCCTCAGCCTGCGCGGGCTTGGAATCGGGCAGGGGCGAGGCCGGAGGCAGCAGGGAGCAGGAGGCCAGCAGCCCTGCCGCGGCAGACAGGCTGAGCACTGCACAGCCGATGCGGAGAACAGAACGTTTCATAAGCGTACCTCACAGGTTTGGCAGAATTTAACTTTCCTATCCTGATTATAATACGAATAAACCGGACGTTCAATTGCAATCGAACGTCCGGTCATGGTTACAGTTTTGTTACAGGGTTCGCTCAGACCTCGGCAGCCTCGGCTTCGTCCATCCGCACCAGCTGGCGCAGGAAGGGGAAGAGGAAGGGCACGGTGACAAAGAAAGTCAGCACATCGGCGATGGGCTGGCAGATCTCAACACCCAGCAGCCCAAAGGCCCGGGGCAGGGTGAGGATGAGTGGGATGAAGAACACGCCCTGACGGCAGCAGGCCAGAAAGGTGGCCCGGCCCGATTTGCCGATGGACTGGAACAGCATGTTGCCCGCCACGATCACGGGCTGCAGCAGCATGGCAAAGCACTGGAAGCGGAAGGCGGGCAGGGCCACGGCGGTGACTTCGGGATCATCGCGGAAGAGGCGGATGAGGGTCTCGGCATTGAACCAGCAGACGGTAAGAATGACAGAGAGGAAGCAGAAGCTTGCCGCCATGGTAAACAGGCAGGCCTGCTGCACCCGGCGGTACTTTCTGGCACCATAGTTGAAGCCTGCCACCGGCTGAAAACCCTGACCGGTGCCGATGGCCACCGAGATGATGAACATGAAGATGCGGGAAACGATGCTCATGCCGGCCACGGCAGCGTCGCCATAGCCGCGGGCGGCGATGTTCAGCAGCATTCCGCCAATGCTGTTCAGGCCCTGGCGGCCAAAGCTGGGCATACCGGTCATCAGGATGGTGCCGAACTCCGCCGGGCTGTGGGTGACTGCCGTGATCCGGAACTGGCTGACTGTTTTGCCCCGCAGGAACATGGACAGCAGGATGCAGAAGCTGATGGTCTGGCTCAGGGCCGTGGCAAGGCCCGCACCGGCGGTGCCCATACCCAGCCCAAAGATGAACAGCGGGTCCAGCGCAATGTTCAGCAGGCCGCCGGTGACCAGGCCGATCATGGCAAAGCTGGCCTTGCCCTCATAGCGCAGGATGTTGTTCATCACCAGACTGGACATCATAATGGGAGCGGCCAGCAGGATGTACCGCGCGTAGGCACAGGCATGGGGCAGGATGGTCTCGGTGCTGCCCAGCAGCATCATAAAATCGGGCAGGGTGAGCAGGCCTGCCGCTGTGATGATGCCGCCGAACACCAGCGCTGTGAAGAAGCTGGTGGAAGCAAACCGGGTGGCGGCATCGGTGTTCTGGCTGCCCAGGCTGCGGCTGATGATGCTGCCGGAGCCGTGGCCCAGCATAAAGCCCAGCGCCTGGAGAATGGCCATCAGGCTGGAAACGATGCCCACCGCGCCGGATGCGCTGGTAGAGATCTGGCCCACAAAAAAGGTATCGGCCAGATTATAGATGCTGGTGATGAGCATGCTCAATATCGTGGGAGCCGCCAGGCTCAGGATCAATTTCGGGATGGGGGTCTCCGTCATTTTGCGGAACTGCTCCGCGCTGCGGTCGGCATTTGCCATGAAAAAACCTCGCTTTCTCTTTGACACGATCTTTCAATAAAAACAATCCATTCCAGTATACCGCAGGATCTGTTTTATATCAACCAATTTCTTGCCGGGGTTATTGTAGCAAAAGACCGCCCTACCCGGCGGCAGAGCGGTCTTGGATCATGGAAAGGAAAGTGACAGTTACAGGGTCTTGCAGAACTCCTTCAGGTAGGCGCGGAAAGCCTCGCCGATCTCAGGATGCTGCAATGCCAGCTCCACCTGAGCCTCCACCACGCGGAGCTTGTTGCCCATGTCGTAGTGGGTGCCGGTGAATTCCACGGCGGTCATACCGCCGCAGTTGCGGGCATACTCGGCCATGGCATCGGTCAGCTGGATCTCGCCGCCTGCACCGGGCTTGGTGTGGGCGAGGATATCGTAGATCTCAGGGGTCAGCAGCACACGGCCCAGAATGGAGTAGTTGCTGAACTCCTGGCCCTTTTTGGGCTTCTCGATCATGTCATCCACAAAGAAGTAGTTGTCGTGGATGGGGGTGGTCTTTAAGCTGCAATAGCGGCTCACATCGGCCCAGGGCACAGCGGAGACACCGGCGGCCGGGCGGCCGAACTCCTCATAAGCGCGGATGAGCTGGGCGCAGACAGGATCCTCGCCCCAGATCACGTCGTCGCCGTAGATGACCACGAACGGATCGTCACCGGTAAAGGCCTTTGCCATGCTCACGGCGTGGCCCAGGCCCAGCGTCTGCTTCTGGCGCACAAAGAAGATGTTGGCAAGCTTCGAGATGCCCAGGCACTCCTCCAGCATTTTTTCCTTGCCGGGGGCGGCCAGCTTTTCTTCCAGCTCGGGGCTGCGGTCAAAGTGATCCTCGATGATGCTCTGGTTGCGGCCCAGAATGATCAGAATGTCCGTGATGCCGGACTTGACGGCTTCCTCCACCAGATACTGGATGGCAGGCTTATCCACGATGGGGAGCATCCCCTTGGGCATGGCCTTGGTGGCGGGCAGCACACGGGTGCCCAGACCAGCGGCAGGGATGACAGCCTTCGTAACTTTTTTCATGGTTCGGAACTCCTTCATCATATCATTTCAGGCTGAACGCTCAGCCGTAGACCAGATGGATCAGGGCATCCACATTGGGGCCAAGCAGCAGGGTGAATGCGCTGCCGATGACCATGAGCAGGACCAGACAGCCGAGCACGGCGGCCCAGCTGGTGCCGCCCTGAGCGCAGAGCACGGCTTTGCGCTGTGCCGCGTCCGGGAACTCCGCGCGGATGCGGCGGATCTTCTCGGCGGCACTCTGGCGGTAGAGCCACTTGCCGTACAGGCCGCGCACGATCATCAGCAGGAAGCTGAGCACCGAGCAGACCCGGGAAAGGGTGAGCAGGGTGGAGGTGGAAAGCCCCGGGGCCAGGCTGCTGTCCGTGATCTGCAAAAGGTCAATGAAGGTGGGCAGGGCCAGCACCAGCTCGGCGGCCAGAAAGGCGAACGCGGGCTTCCACGCCTTGCGGTAGAAGAAATAGAACGGGCCGAACAGCATGGCCGAAAAGCTCATGGAGGTCTTGGTGTGGGACAGCTGCATCCGGCAGTAGGCGCTCAGGTAGGCAGGGGAAGCCGGGCCGATGAAATCCGCCCAGTCCTTGCAGGGGATGCCGTCCATGACCTCTTCCTTGCCAAAAGCCGCCTGATAGGTCTGGCGCAGCGGGTCTACCTGCGGGGCCCCGGTCTCCTGGAACTGGCGGTAAAAGGTGGAGTAATCAAACTCCTCGCTGTGCTCGTCCGAATCGGCACGGTCGGCGGGCTCCTGTGCCCCCTCCGGGGGCAGGGCCGCCCCGCAGCAGCGGCAGACAGATTCACTGCGCAGGGTGCGCTCGCCGCAGGCAGGGCAGGTGCACAGCTCACTTTCCTGATAAGGGAACTTCCACTCGTATCCGGCGGCGTGGGCCGGGGCATGGATGCAGCGGCCGAGCTTTTCATAACAATCGCGGTGATAAGGCGCGCCGCAGTCGGGGCAGACAACGATATCGTCCTGCAGTGTCAGCGGCTTGCCGCAGCCCTCACAGGGGCAGCCATAATATTTGGGCATAAGATCCTCCCGGTATGCTAGTTGAACTTATTATACTCCCTTAAAAGAGAAAAGAAAAGGCAAAAATCTTCAAAATTCCAGTAGGTTGAGTATTTTTCCTCTTTACTTTATCATGGATTCTGGGTATACTAATGAAGTATCTGTGTATAAACTGTATCTTTTGAGGGATTCTTAAAATATGATTACTACTGACGAACTGAAAGTGCAGCTGGCCGATTACGGTACCGCTGTGAAGGACCTGGAGGAAGCGCTGGCCATCGACGCTTCCCGCAAGCGCGTGCAGGAGCTGGAGCACACCATGAGCCGCCCCGGCTTTTACGATGACGCTGAGCTGAGCAAGAAGGTCTTTGATGAAGTGGGCGACCTGAAGGGCAAGCTGAACCGCTTTGAGAAGCTGCAGGGCCTGTACGATGATGCCGAGACCATGCTGGTGATGCTGGACGAGGAGTACGACCCCGATATGGTGCCCGAGGCAGAGGAAGCCGTGAACGCCGTAGGCAAGGCCGTGGACGAGCTGCAGCTGATGACCATGCTGAACGGTGAGTACGACCACAGCAACGCCATCCTGACCTTCCACGCCGGTACCGGCGGCACCGAGGCGCAGGACTGGGCCGAGATGCTCTACCGTATGTACAACAAGTGGGCACAGGCACACGGCATGACCGTGGAGGTGCTGGACTATCAGGACGGCGACGAAGCCGGCATGAAGAGCGCTTCCATGATGGTCAAGGGCCCCAACGCCTATGGCCTGCTCAAGAGCGAGAACGGCGTGCACCGTCTGGTCCGCGTATCTCCCTTTGATGCCAACGCCCGCCGCCAGACCAGCTTTGCCTCTCTGGAAGTGATGCCTGAGCTGGACAACACCATTCAGGTGGACATCCGCCCCGAGGACATCGAGATGCAGGTGTTCCGTTCCTCCGGTGCCGGCGGCCAGCACATCAACAAGACCTCTTCCGCTGTCCGTCTGATCCACAAGCCCACCGGCGTCGTGGTCAGCTGCCAGACCCAGCGCAGCCAGTTCCAGAACCGTGACTACGCCATGGAAATGCTGAAGGCAAAGCTCTATCAGATCGCAAAGCAGCAGCACATGGACAAGATCGATGACATCAAGGGCGTGCAGAATGAGATCGCCTGGGGCCACCAGATCCGCAGCTATGTGTTCATGCCCTACACCATGGTCAAGGATCACCGCACCAACTACGAGACCGGCAATGTCGATGCTGTGATGGATGGTGATCTGGACGGCTTCATCTTTGCCTACCTCAAGGCCGCCAGCCGCGGGGAACTGCAGGATACCTAAAATTTGTCATAAAATGTCAGAGGGACCTCGCCGTTGGGCGGGGTCCCTCTTTTGGTTACAGGTGCAGATATTTTCCGGTGATGCTGGCGGGATCGGCGGCCACCTGCTCCGGTGTGCCGCAGGCCACGATGCGTCCGCCGCTCTCGCCGCCGCCGGGGCCAAGGTCCACGAGATAGTCGGCGTTGCGGATCACATCCAGATCGTGCTCAATGACCACCACAGTGGCCCCGCTGTCAATGAGACGCTGGAATACGCCCAGCAGGGTGCGCACGTCCAGCGGGTGCAGCCCGATGGTGGGCTCGTCGAATACAAACACGGTGTCAGCCTGCCCTTTGCCCATCTCGCTGGCGAGCTTGAGCCGCTGGGCCTCCCCGCCCGAAAGGCTGGGCGTGGCCTCGCCCAGAGTCAGGTAGCCCAGCCCCAGGCTGGAAAGGGTCTGCAGCCGGCTGGCCACCAGCTTGAGGTCGGCACAGGCGGCAAGGGCTTCGTCCACGCTCATCTCCATCAGGCGGGGCAGGCTCTCGGCCTGGGTGCCGTCCTTCCGGGTGCGGTAAAGGGCGGCGGCATCCTTCTGGTAGCGGGAGCCGCCGCAGTCCGGGCAGGTGATCTCCACATCCGGCAGGAACTGGATGTCCAGGCTGATGGTGCCGGTGCCGTCGCAGCCGGGACAGCGCAGGCGGCCCGTGTTGTAGGAAAAATCGCCCGCCTTGTAGCCCTTCTCCCTGGCAAGGGGGGAGCGGGCGTAGATCTTGCGCAGCTCATCGTGGACATTGGCATAGGTGGCCACCGTGGACCGTACGTTGATGCCGATGGGTGTTGCGTCAATGAGCTTGACCTGCGCAATGCCCGGTGCAGTGATGCTTTCCACATGGGCGGGCAGAGCTTCGCCCTTGGCGGCGGCCTCCAGTGCGGGGATCAGGCTTTCCAGCACCAGCGTGGTCTTGCCGGAACCGGACACGCCGGTCACTGCAATGAGCCGCCCCTTGGGCAGCCGGACTTCCAATGGCTTGACGGTGTGGATGGCCCGGGTGCGCAGGGTGATGGTGCCCAGCGCAAAGAGCTCCGCCTCCGGGGTGCGGGTGCGGGCCGAGAGGGTGTGCAGGTCGGCAAGGAAGGGCCCGATGCGGGAGGCCGGGCTTTGGGCCACCTGCTCCACGGTGCCCTGTGTCAGGATAGTGCCGCCGTTTTCACCGGCACCGGGGCCCATCTCAATGAGCCAGTCGGCATCCCGCAGGATCTCGGTGTCGTGATCCACCAGCACGATGGAGTTGCCGTCCGCGATCAGGTCATGCATCACGCCCCGCAGGCCCTCGATGTTGGAGGGGTGCAGGCCGATGGAGGGCTCGTCCAGCACATAGAGCACGCCGGTGGTGCGGTTGCGCACCGAGCGGGCCAGCTGCACCCGCTGGCGCTCCCCTGTGGAAAGGGTGGCGGCCTCCCGGTCAAGGGAGAGGTAGCCCAGCCCCAGATCCAGCAGGCGGGCAGCGGTGGCCTGAAAGGACTCGCAGATGCTCTCGGCCATAGGGCGCATCTCCACGGGCAGGGAGGCGGGCACCCCCTCCACCCACTGCACCAGCGTGTCCAGCGTCATGCGGCAGGCATCGGCCAGCCCGATGCCCCGCAGCCGGGGAGCCCGGGCCGCGGCGTTCAGGCGGGAGCCGCCGCACGCGGGGCAGGGGCCCTGCTTCAGGAACCGCTCCACCCGCTTCATGCCCTTTTCATCCGTCACCTTGGCAAGGGCGTTCTCCACGGTATAAACGGCGTTGAAGTAGGTGAAATCCATTTCACCCGCCGCGCCGGTCTTGCTGTTCTGGTAGAGCAGGTGCACCTTTTTGGCGGGGCCGTGGAACACCATGTCGCGCTCTTCCGGGGTCAGCTCCCGGAAGGGGACGTTGGTGCGCACGCCCATCTTTTCGGCGATCTCCTTCATCAGCGACCACATCAGGGTCTGCCAGGGCAGCACCGCGCCCTCGTTGATGGAAAGGCTCTCGTCCGGCACCAGAGTGGATTCGTCCACCACCCGCACGATGCCGGTGCCCTCGCAGTCTGGGCAGGCTCCGGTGCTGTTAAAGGCGAACTGCTCCGCGCCCAGCACCGGCACCTGCGCGCCGCACCGGGGGCAGTAGAGCGGGATCTCGGCCGCAATGTTCAGGCTGGGCGGCACCATGCAGCCGCAGGCGGGGCAGGGGTAGTGGGACAGCCGGGAGAACATCAGCCGCAGGCTGTTCAAAAGCTCGGTCATGGTGCCAAAGGTGGAACGCATTCCGGGCACGCCGGGCCGCTGGTGGAGGGCCAGTGCGGCGGGAACATAGCGGATCTCGTCCACCTGCGCCTTTTCGGCCTGGGTCATCCGGCGGCGGGTGTAGGTGGAAAGGGCCTCCAGATAGCGGCGGGAGCCCTCGGCGTAGAGGACACCCAGCGCCAGCGAGGACTTGCCGGAACCGGACACGCCCGCAATGCCGACGATCTTGTGGAGCGGCACATCTACGTCGATGTTCTTCAGGTTGTGCACCCGCGCGCCCCGCACCCGGATGGCGGCGGGGAGAGCGGAACTGGATTCGTGGTTCATCGTGTCTCCTTTCTCTGAATGAGGTCACAAAAGGCTCCCCCACAGGGGAGCCGGAAAGATCATAAACCGAGGGGATTGAACCGCTGGTGTTCGAGCTGGTCGATCACCGCCTGCGCTGCCGGTGCAACGGGGGCGGGCACTGCGGCGGGGCGGCTGAGGTAGTAGCCCTGCCGCAGGTCCACGCCCAGACCGATGACGGTGCGCAGCTGGGCCTCGGTCTCAATGCCCTCGGCGATGAGTTGCATACTGCGGGCGTGGGCGTAAGCCACAATGTTGGAGACGATCTGCTGCTTATCACGGTCGGTGTCGATCCCGCGCACAATGGAAATGTCGATCTTGATGTACCGGGGCGACAGCTCCAGCAGGTTCAGCTCGTTGCTGTAGCCGCTGCCGTAGTCATCCAGCGCAAAGGAGCCGGAGAAGCCCGGAACGTTCCGCTTCCGTTCCAGACATGCGCGGTCCAGATCTTCCTGTTCGGTGATCTCCACCACCAGCCGCTTGAGCAGCTCGGGGTAGCGCTGAGCATATTCCTCCACATCCTCAACCGTCAGGCTCACATTGGCGATGGAGTTGATGAAGAGCAGGGCATCGCTCTGGAGCAGGCCCTGTGCCTGCATGCGCTGGAAGATCTCGCTGGAATGGAACACAGTGATCCGTTCGATCTCATACAGGCGGCCTGTCTCATGGGCCAGCTGCATGACCTGAGCGGGGGAGTGCAGGGTAGGCAGATCGACCCGCATGAGGGCCTCGTAGGCTGCGACCCGGCCGCTGCGGGCAGAGTAGATGGGCTGGAAGTGGTAGGATACGGATTCTTCCTGCAGCAGGCGCTCAAAGTCCTGCTGGGTCTGGGCGGCGTATGCCTCCTGATGGTAGCTGCCGATATCAAAATCACACATGCGGCCCTTGTGGGAATGCTTGACCTGATACATGGCAAAGTCGGCATATTTTTTCAGGGTGAGCAGATCGTGGCCGTCCGTGGGGTACCAGGCGATGCCGCCCGAGATGCTGATGTGCAGCTGCTTGCCGTTGGGCAGGATGGACACGCTGCGCTGCAGGGCGGCACTCAGCAGCTCCAGCTGGGCGCGGAGCTGTGCCTGATCCTGGTAGCCATAGAAGAAGATCAGGAATTCATCGCCCGAAAGGCGGGAGCAGATGGTGTTGGCGGGCGTATTGGCCGCAAAGCACTGGCCGGTCTGGCGGATGTACTGGTCGCCCCAGTCGTGGCCGTAGGTATCGTTGATCTGCTTGAGGTTGTCCAGATCCATCATCAGCAGGGCGGCACAGCCCAGCTTTTCGGGCTGCTGGAACAGCGCTTCACAGGCGCGGTCAAAGGCACGGCGGCGGTACAGGCCGGTCAGGGTGTCGTAATCGCGCTCGTGCTCAATGCGCTGCTGCTCCAGCACCGTGGTGGTCATATCCTCAGCCAGACCCACCTCGGAGGCGCTTTCGCCCAGGATATGGGTGACACGCAGGGTGATGTAGTGGGTGCTGCCGTCGGGCTGGGGGATGGCAAAGACCTTGTTGTTGGCCGGGGACAGGCGGTAGAACCACCGCTGCTCCAGTGTGCCCATCAGGGCGCGGAAAGCCTTTGGCGTGAGCGAATCTGGCTGCTCCTGCGCAAGGCCCAGCATGGAGAAGAAGTTATCAGTCACATAAACACTGTCATCGCGCAGCTCATAGCCGCCCAGCTCTGCGCTGGCCAATTTCATAATGCGCAAAAAGCGGGTGGAGGAGTCCAGCACGTCTTTGCTCAGCTGGGTAAAGGCAGAGGAGAACTGATCCAGCTCCCTGATGCCGGTGGCGGACAGATGCGGGATGGCGGAGGAATCCGCTTCGGCAGCGGCTACCTCGGCCGAGAGCTTGGCAACGGGCCGGGCCAGCCGCCTGCTGACCAGCCAGCTGCAAACAAAACCAACGGCCAGCGTGATCAGCATGATGAAGGAGAACAGCTGCTTCAGCCGCTGGGCGAAAGCAAAGAGCTGCACCGCGGGAACGGAGCCCACGAGAAGCCAGTGCTTGCCCGAGAAAGGGGCGTTCCGGCTGTAGAGGTTCAAGGGGGAGACCGAAGCAATGTAGAGGGTATTGCTGAAGAGGTAGCGGCGGGTATGGGCACTGTGGAGGCGCAGTGTAAGGCTTTCGTCCGCAGAACCCGGCTGCCCGTCGCAGTGGGAACGGAGCACCGGACACAGCTGCAGTTCAGAGGCAGAGAGCTCCTCCGTATCGGTCACGGCAAGGAAATAGGTGCCGTTGTTCTGCAGCTCAGAGCAGGGCAGGTTCTCCCACAGGTAGTCGGCCAGCAGTTCCACGCCGATCACGCCGTAAACGGTGCCGTCCGGCAGGATCAGGGGCTGGCTGTAGGCAATGGCCTCGTGGGTGTCCCCGGGTACCAGATAGGATTGTGAGGTCCAGTGGCCATAATCGGAGGCGGCAAGGCTGGCTCCGTCTTTATAGGCGGCCTGGAAAGGGGGATAAAGGAAGCCACGGTTTCCCAGTGCCCGGTAGCGGATGGTGGGGGACCAGCTGTTGTCCGTGGCAATGGAGAGGGACTGCACCAGCTGGGCCGGTGCCCGCACGAAGGTCAGGTCGGCGTTGCGCTGGGAGGGAGCGGCATCCGGGTCGAGATCCCGCAGGTAGATGGCGGGCATGAGGCTGTCCTGCTTCCGCTTATCCAGATCGTGGGTGTTCAGGATAAGGAACACGCCGGTCACCGACTTGATGCGCAGGGTGCTGATGAGCTCCGGCGCGGCGGCTTCCAGCAGGGGATAGGCCGCGTCGCTGCTGCTGTCCAGCGTGCTCAGGCTGATCTCTCCCTCGTCCAGAAGCTGCTGGGTCAGGCCATTGATGGTATCGGAAAGGCTGGTCAGCTCCTGTGCATCGTGGAAGATGGACTGAAGATACCGGCTGCGGTTGTCCACCTGCATGGCAAGGATATCCTCGGCGTTCTGGTTCAGCTGGGGGCCAAGCCGGGTGGCGTGGACGGCAAAGGTCAGCAGCAGGAACTCCACCGCCAGCACAGCCAGCAGGGAGAAAAGGATGGTGCCGAAGATAGAATGGCCCGTCTGAGGGGCCTTCTGACTGTGCGGCTTGCGGTTCTGCATCTGAGGGTCTCTCCTTTTGTGGTTGTTCCAAGGGCATCTCAGCCCGCAAAGGCGCTGAGAGCGGCCAGAGTCTGGTCGTACCAGGCATCAAAATAGGCATCGGTCAGGAACTCGGCTTCGGCTTCCTCGGGGGTCTGCCCGGCAGCCAGCCGCTCCAGCACCGTGGCACGGTCGGCAGTGACAAGGTCCTCCAGCGCGTACTGCAGAGTATTGCGGGCGCGCAGGGCATCCGGGAAGGCATGGGTGGTGTAGAGCTTGCTGCGATCGACGGCATCAATGGACAGGCTCAGCACCTTGTGGATCCTCTCGGAGACCATCAGGCCGCTGTTCTCAAGGGCAGATATGCTGTTGGCGGCATAGGTCACGGGCATATAGCCGGACTGCACCGAGAACTGCAGGTTGTTTTCCGGCTGGGTGAACCATTTCAGGAAGGCAACGCAGGCACTGATCTCGTCCTCGGTGCCCGGGATGACTACCATGCCGGCCCCCTGCTGGACGGCCACCGGCTCACAGCCTGCAAAGCTGGGGCAGGGCAGCGCGGCCATCTCGATGCCGTGGCTCTCGGTGTCGCTGGTCAGCACCTGGGTGGGGAAGAAGGAAGCGCTGGAGGAGGAACCGACATAGGCCAGCAGGCTGCCGATCTTGATATCGTCGCTGCGGAACTTGCCGCTGGCACTGCACCAGCCCTTGATGTAGGGGACATAGTAGTTATCCCACAGCTTGCGGAGGGTCGGCTTGTCAAAGTGCAGGGTCATCACGCCGTTCTCGGCATCAAAGATGGTCGTACCCAGTTCCTGTGCGCCGCAGAGCAGGTAATTGGTCAGCGCGTCGCGGCCATACAGGGCCTTGCCGTCGTTGGGCGCAGCCGTCTGGGCATCGGTCCAGTCGTAGTATTTGTGTGCGGCCTCGTTCAGCCCCTCCACGGTGGAAAGATCCGCATAGGTCACGCCTGTGGCCTCGGCAAAGGGGACAAAGTCGGTGACGTTCAGGTAGAGCAGCTCAGTGGATTTTGCTATGGGAAAGACCTTGAGCTCCCCGTTGTTCATCAGGTCGCCCTCCTCGAGAAAACCGGCGATATAGGCAGACTTCTCTTTTTCGGTCAGGTAGGGGCTCAGGTCAACGGCAAGGCCCATCTGATCCAGTGTATAGGCGGTGTCCGCGTAGGAGGAGACGATGTTGGGCAGCTTCTCGGCACCCACCTTGCCCTCGGCGGCGGCCAGCACGCTGGTCTCCAGGTCGTTCACGCTGCCCTGACTGGAGCTTTCGACCCGGATGTTCTTCTCTTTGCCCACGGTGGAGTTGAACTGCTCCACCAGCTGGTTGAAGCATTCCAGCTGATCGCCGTTGTAGTAGGTCCAGATCGTGATGGTGGTGGGCAGCTTGCTTCGGCCGCAGGCAGTGCCGCCCAGCGCCACGGCGGCGCACAGCAGCAGACTGACGGCAGAACGAAGGATTCGTTTCATTACATTATCTCTCCCGTTCCGACAAAACAGCTCACGGAAAAGCGGCGCGTCCTGTCGTTTCTGAAATGATACCAGACGAAAACATTGTAACACTTTTTCGGGGCGGGGGCTACTGATTTTTGAAAAAACACCCGAAAGCAGACGAAAAAAGAAAGAATCTCTGGCCAGCGCTTCCATTTTTCGTAAAGTCCGGATATAATACAAGCATAAAATACAACAAAAAGAATGGGAGAGCTTATGGCGCAGAAGAAGGACGAGGGCCTGAACGGCAACGAGAAGATCGAACAGGCAGTCTGCCAGTTACAGCAGGAGCCTACACAGGAGCAGCTGGCGCATACCCTGACCGTGATCCGTCGGCGGATGCGGGAAAACGGACAGGTCGTGGTGGCGGTGGAGCCGAACCCGGCCAGTGAGCAGATGCAGCTACGGGCCCTCCGCACGGCCGATGGGGCCAGCTGGTGGTATGCCTTTACCAGCTTTGAAGAGGAGATGAAGGGCGCGGAAGCGGTGCAGTCCACCTTTCTGGTGGAGTTTGAAAAGCTGTTGGATGCCGCACTGCAGGTGCCGGAGATCCAGGGCATCATCCTGAACCCCTGGAACCGCACCATCCAGCTGGACAAGACCCTGCTCCGGATCATCAAGGGATAAGCACGAAAGGGCCCGCCTGCCGCATTTTGGTGCGCGCAGACGGGCCCTTTTTATATGGTAAAGAAAGAAGGAGAATGGCAGATCAGGCTGCGTCGGTGCGGTCCTTCTTGAGCAGGCTCAGGATCACGGCACCCACCATGCTGCCAGCGGCCAGAGCCACGCAGTAGAGCAGGGCATGATCGACCACGGGGAACACGAAGATGCCGCCGTGGGGAGCGCGCAGGGCGCAGCCGAAGGTCATGGAGAGGGCACCGGCCAGCGCGGCACCGGCCACACAGCTGGGCAGGACGCGCAGCGGGTCGGCGGCGGCGTAGGGGATGGCACCCTCGGTGACGAAGCACAGGCCCATGACGTAGTTCACGATGCCGTTGCGGCGCTCGTCAGGGGTCCACTTCTTGGGGCAGAAGGTGGTGGAGAGGGCGATCGCGATGGGAGGAACCATGCCGCCCACCATGACAGCAGCCATGACCTCGTAGTTGCCGGAGGCCAGTGCGGCAGTGCCAAAGACGTAGGCAGCCTTGTTGAAGGGGCCGCCCATGTCAATGCTCATCATACCGGCAACGATGGCACCCAGCAGGACTTTAGAGGTGCCGCCCATGGCGTTGAGGCAGTTGGTCATGGCAGTGTTGATCATGCCCATGACCGGGTTGATGCCGCACATCACGGCACCGATGATAAGGATGCCGCCCAGCGGGTAGATCAGCATGGGACGGATGCCGTTCAGGCTGGCGGGGAGCTTTTCGGTGATCTTCTTCAGGAACTCGACCACATAACCGGCCACGAAACCGGCCAGCAGAGCGGCCAGGAAGCCGCCGGAGATGCCGGTGGTCTCACCATTGGCAAGGCCTGCAAAGTTGGTGCCGTTCATGGCCAGCACGCCGCCCGCAAAGCCCACGGCCAGGCCGGGACGGTCGGCGATGGACATGGCGATGAAGCCTGCCAGAATGGGAAGCATGTAGCCAAAGGCGGCGCTGCCCACCGTCTTGAAGAAGGCGGCGATGGGAGTGTTCATGCCAAAGTTGGAGGGGTCAATGGTGTAATCGTCCAGCAGGAAGGCCAGCGCGATCATAATGCCGCCGCCCACCACAAAGGGCAGCATGTGAGACACGCCGTTCATCAGGTCCTTGTACACCTTGCGGCCAAAGCTGTCGCCGGAGGTCTCCTCCTCGGCAGCGGCGGCACCGCCCTTGGCGTGGTAAACAGGAACTTCACCGTGAGCCACCTTTTTCAGCAGCTCCTCGGGCTTGTGGATGCCGTCATCCACCCGGGCAAACAGCACGGGCTTGCCGTCAAAGCGGGCGGTCTCCACATTTTTGTCTGCAGCCACGATGATGCCGTCACAGGCTGCGATCTCGGCGCGGGTCAGCACATTCTTGGCACCATCGGAGCCGTTGGTCTCCACCTTGGTGGGCAGGCCCAGCTTGTCACCGGCCTTGGCCAGCGCCTCGGCGGCCATGTAGGTGTGGGCAATGCCGTTGGGGCAGGCGGTCACGGCCAGAATGCGGTAGCCGCTCTGGGGGATGGCCTGCTGGGTGAAGCTCTCCTCACCGAACTGGGCCTCCTCCTGTGCGTCGATGAGGGCAAGGAATTCGGCGGGAGTCCTGGCGGCCTTCAGCTTTTCCACAAAGTCCTCGTTCATCAGCATCTGCATCATGCGGGCCAGCATATCCACATGCAGGCTGCCGTTTTCGGGGGCTGCAATGGCAAAGAGCAGGTCGGTCTTGCCGTCATCCTCGGCGTTGTACTGCACCGGGGTGCTCAGACGCAGGGCGGCCAGGCTGGGCCGGGTGACCACATTCGTCTTGGCGTGGGGAACGGTGATGCCGTTGTCCACATAAGTGGAGGCCTCATCCTCCCGGGCGTAGAGTGCCTTCTTGTAGGCTTCTGTGTCGGTGATGTTGCCGTGGGTGGCCTGCAGTTCTACCAGCCGGGAGAGGATCTCGTCCCGGTTGGATGCCGCAGAATCCAGCTCGATGGACTTTGCGGTGAATAATTCCGTAATGCGCATAAGGGTTCTCCTTTCTATCGTAGCGTCCTCACCCTCTCAGGCCGCTTCGCGTCCAGCTCTCCCGAAGGGAGAGCCCTTGGCAAAACCATCAACATAGCAATGACTGTCAAGACCTCCCACTTTGGGGGAGGTGGCATCGCGTTAGCGATGACGGAGAGGGCGAGCTCGTTAAAGGGTTTCGAACAAGTTCTTAATTTCTTCCCGTTTGGCCAGCCCAAGGCTGAACGCGGTGGCACTGCCGCAGGCGGTGCCCAGCCGGAGGGCCTGCTCATAGCTGCCGCTTTGCAGATAACCTGCCACAAAACCGGCCACCATGCTGTCGCCTGCGCCCACGCTGTTCACGACCTTGCCCTTGGGGCAGCCGATGCGGTGCACCTCGCCGTGCTCATCCACCAGCAGGGCACCGTTCCCGGCCATGCTCACCAGCACGTTCCGGGCACCCTTTTCCTGCAGGACGCGGGCGGCGGCGGTGATCTCTGCGTCCGTTTTCAGCTCCCGGCCCACGATCTCGCCCAGCTCGTGATTGTTGGGCTTGATCAGGAAGGGGTGATAGGGGAGGACGTTGACCAGCAGATCCTGGGTGGCATCCACCACGGCCCGCACGCCGTGGCCCTCCAGCCCTGCCAGCAGCCGCTCGTAGGTGCTCTGGGAAAGGCTCTTGGGGATGCTGCCTGCCAGAACGAGGATGTCGTCAGGCTGCAGGGTGGCCAGCTGGGCTTCCAGCTGCTGCATGGCACTTTCCGGGATGCTGGGGCCTGCGCCGTTCAGCTCCGTCTCGGTGCCTGCCTTGATCTTGACGTTGATGCGGGTCATGCCCTCAGCCAGATGGATGAAATCGGTCCGGAGCCCCTGCGCGGCCAGACCACGCTCCAGCCAGGCACCGGTCTCACCGGCCACAAAGCCCAGAGCCACGCTCTCACAGCCCAGCTCCCGGAGCACGCCGGAAACATTGATGCCCTTGCCGCCCAGCACGCAGTCCTCCCCGGCGGCGCGGTTCACCTCGCCCACCTCAAGGGGCCTGTCGAGACGGACGACATAATCGATGGCAGGATTGAATGTAACAGTGTAGATCATACCTCGGTCTCCTTTATCAGAGTGTATTGCCGGTATTTGGGGTTGGGGCACCGGTTTGTCAGGATGGCACCGCTGTGCAGATCACAGATGACGGCGGGGTAGACCTGCGCGAATTTGGTGTCGTCCACCAGGAACCACGCCTCCCGCGCCCGGTGGAGAGCCGCAGCCTTGACAGCGGCCTCCTCGGGGTCTGGGGTGGTAAAGCCGGAACCCAGCGCCACGCCGTTGGCTCCCATGAAGGCTTTGGTGAAATTGTACTGCTGGATGGCAGTCAGCGCAGCCGCCCCGATGATGGCCTCGGTCTGGGGCCGCAGCAGCCCGCCGGGCAGGAACACCCGGCAGCCTTTCTGGGCCAGCAGGCGGGCGTGGGCCACGCCGTTGGTCACATAGCTGGCGTTCAGGGCCGGGCCGCTCAGCGCCCGTGCCAGAGCCAGCGTGCTGGAGCCTGCATCCAGATAGATGAAATCTTCCGGCAGGATCAGTTCTGCCGCCGCCTGGGCGATGCTCTGTTTCTGGCTGACCGCCAGCTCTTCCTTGGCGGCCATGGTGGGCTCGTCGGTGCGGAAGGGGCTGTCCGGCAGGGTGGCCCCGCCGTGCACCTTGTTCAGTTTGCCCTGCTTGTCCAGCTCGTTCAGGTCGCGCCGGATGGTGGATTCGCTTGCGTTCAACGCCTCGCACAATTCCTGCACGGTGGCGGTGCGCTGCCGCGCCAGCAGGTCAAGGATGAGGGCGAAGCGTTCTTCTGCCAACATGAGGAAAGGTCACTCCTTTGGTGTTTTGTGATTGAACTTGAAGCTTTATGAAGCTTCCTGTCCTTATTATAGCAAGATTTCAGTCAAAATCAATCACAATGCGCCAGAAATAGCCGACAAAAATCACCTCGGAAAATTGAGCAGGTTGCACAACAACTGGGATACATTTGGCAAACGGCAGCAAGTGTGCTATGATATAAGAAAAATGCAGGAGGAACGCTATGACAAAGCCCAAGATCATCTTTTTTGACATCGACGGCACACTGGTGCCGCTCAAGGAGGGCATCCGCCCCAGAACGGTGGAGGCGCTGCAAAAACTGCGGCAGAACGGCATCAAGCTCTGCATCGCCACCGGCCGCGCTCCCATGGAAGTGCCGAAGTTCGAAGGGGTCACTTTCGATGCGTTCCTGACCTACAACGGCTCCTATTGCTTCACGCCGGAGCGCGATGTTTTCAAAAATCTCATCCCGAAAGCGGACATTGCCCTGCTCCGCCGGAACGCCGAAGCGTTGGGGCGGCCCATGGCGTTGGCCACCAAGGACCGGCTGGCCGCTAACGGCTCCGACCCTGATCTGGCGGAGTATTTTGCCATCGGCGGGGTCGAGCTGGTGATCGCCGACGATTTTGATGCTATGGCGCAGGGCGAGATCTTTCAGGTGCTGATGAGTGGCAGGGAAGCGGAGTACCCAGCCATCCTGAAGGATGTGGAGAACGCGAAGATCGCCGCATGGTGGGACCGCGCCGTGGATATCATCCCGGCCAGCGGCGGCAAGGGCATCGCCGTGGAAAAGATGCTGGAATTCTACGGCATCGACAAGTCCGACAGCATGGCCTTCGGTGACGGCAACAACGATATCGAAATGTTCAGAGCCGTCGGCACCGGCGTCGCTATGGCCAACGCCTCTGCCCGGCTGCAAGCCGCCGCCACCGCCCATTGCCGCGATGTGAAGGAAGACGGCATCTATTGGTATTGTGTAGAAAACGGCCTGATATGAAGAGAAAAAGCCGGTGCACTTTCTTGGCGCACCGGCTTTTTTCTATAGGGGAAACTTACTGATTCTGAATGTACTCGTCCATGGCCTTGGCGGCTGCCTTACCGGCACCCATGGCCTTGATGACGGTGGCGGCACCGGTCACGGCATCGCCGCCGGCGTACACGCCCTCACGGCTGGTCTTGCCCTCGTCGCCCTCGGTGACGATGCAGCCGTGCTTGTTGGTCTCCAGACCGGGGGTGGTGGAGCGGATGAGGGGGTTCGGGCTGGTGCCCAAGCTCATGATGACGGTGTCCACATCCATGGTGAACTCGCTGCCCTTCTTCTCGATGGGGCGGCGGCGGCCGGAAGCATCAGGCTCACCCAGCTCCATCTCAATGCAGGTGATGGACTTGACGAAGCCTTCGTCGTTGGCGTGGATCTCCACGGGGTTGCACAGGGTCTTGAAGATGATGCCCTCTTCCTCGGCGTGCTCGACCTCCTCCTTACGGGCAGGCAGCTCGGCCATGCCGCGGCGGTAGACGATGTACACAGTCTCAGCACCCAGACGCAGGGCGCTGCGGGCAGCATCCATGGCCACGTTGCCGCCGCCCACAACGGCCACCTTTTTGCCGGTGCGGATGGGGGTCTTGCTGGTGGGCAGGTAGGCCTTCATCAGGTTGGAGCGGGTCAGGAACTCGTTGGCGGAGTACACGCCCTTCAGGCTCTCGCCGGGGATGCCCATGAAGCGGGGCAGACCGGCACCGGAGCCAACGAACACGGCCTCGTAGCCGTACTCGCCCATCAGCTCGTCGATGGTCAGCACCTTGCCGATGACCATGTTGCACTCAAAATCCACGCCCATCTTCTTCAGGCCGTCGATCTCCTGCTGCACGATGGCCTTGGGCAGACGGAACTCGGGGATGCCGTACATCAGCACGCCGCCGGCCACATGCAGGGCCTCGTAGACAGTGACCTTATAGCCCAGCTTGGCCAGGTCGCCTGCGGCGGTCAGACCGGCAGGGCCTGCACCGATGATGGCGACCTTGTGGCCGTTCCATGCGGGCACGATGGGGGCGGTGTGGACGTTTTCGCGATGCCAGTCGGCCACAAAGCGCTCCAGACGGCCAATGCCCACGGGCTCGTTCTTGATGCCGCGGGTGCACTTGCCCTCGCACTGGCTCTCCTGGGGGCAGACACGGCCGCAGACGGCGGGCAGGGAAGAGGAGCGGGCAATGACCTGATAGGCGGCTTCAAAGTCGCCCTCGGCCACATGACCGATGAACTCGGGGATATCGATGCCCACGGGGCAGCCGGTCTGGCAGGGCTTATTCTTGCAGTGGATGCAGCGCTTTGCCTCGTTCACGGCCATCTCTTCGGTATAGCCCAGTGCAACTTCCTCAAAGTTCTTGTTGCGGACGTTGGGGTCCTGGGTGGGCATGGGGCACTTTTTGGGATCCATATTGAAAGCCATCTTACTTTGCCTCCTCAGTCTTGAACAGATTGCAGGCCTTCTCGCGGGCCTTTGCCTCAAAGGGGCGGTACATGGTGCCGCGGGCCATGGCTTCGTCGAAATCGACGAGGTCGCCGTCAAAGTCGGGGCCGTCCACGCAGGCAAACTTGGTCTCGCCGCCCACGGTCAGGCGGCAGCCGCCGCACATGCCGGTGCCGTCGATCATGATGGGGTTCATGGAGACGATGCTCTTTAGGCCGTGCTTCTGGCAGGTCTTGACCACGAATTTCATCATGATCAGCGGGCCGATGGTGATGACCAGATCATACTGGTTGCCGGCGGCCACCAGCTCGTCCAGAGCGGCAGTGACCACACCCTTGGTGCCGTAGCTGCCGTCATCGGTCATAATGCGCAGCTCGTCACTGCAGGCGTTGAACTCGTCCTCGAGGATGAGCAGATCCTTATTGCGGAAGCCGATGACGCTGTGGACGATGCAGCCCTGGTCGTGCAGCTCCTTGGCAATGGGCAGGGCGATGGCGCAGCCCACGCCGCCGCCGACAACACAGACCTTTTTCAGGCCCTCGGTCTCGGTGGCGCGGCCCAAGGGGCCCACAAAGTCATGGACGCTGTCGCCTGCATTCAGGCTGTTCAGTTCCATGGTGGTGCCGCCCACGATCTGGAAAATGATATCCACAGTGCCCTTTTCACGGTCGTAACCGGCCACGGTCAGGGGGATGCGCTCGCTGTCCTCAAACGGGCGCACAATGATGAACTGGCCCGGCTTTGCCTTTTTGGCAATGAGCGGGGCTTCAATGACCATCTTTGTCACGGTGGGGTTCAGCGCGACCTTTTCAGTGATCTTGTACATTGCGGTTGCTCCTTTTTCTGGCAGAATCTCGGCATGAAAATACGCCTGCCCACCCGCACGGCGGTGCAGACGCAAAAACATGCAACATTTGACAACTCTATTATAAACTCTTTTATAAGGGAATGCAATTGAATTTTGCTTGTGTCTGCCCAGGCAAACCTGAAACAAAGAATGGTATCTAGCTGTACAAAGAAATGAAAGCAACCCTCTCTGTACGATTTTGCGGCTGAACAGGGAGATTTGCTTTCATCATAAAAAATCAGGATTCAGACACTTTTGTAAGAGCAATGGAATGGTCAACAATACTCAAAATCTGTTGAATCTGTGACGGAGAAAGGGAAGCGATTGCATCGGAAAAATGCTGAACAGCAACAGCATTTGAAAGTGCGACACTGTTATCAAGAAATAATTCTGCGATGTTGATTTCAAGGCCGGTGCTTATGCGCTCCAAAGTATAAAGGGTGGGACACCGCAGGCCACGTTCAATATGCCCTAAAAAAGCGGCATTCATATCACACTTCAGTGCTAATGCTTCCAGACTCAGACCACGCTGTTTGCGAATGGCGCGAATCCGCTGGCCTACTTGCAAGGAAAGTGCCTGACGTTCTACTGCAGAATCCTTCAAAATCGTCACTCCCTTGCTATCAAAAAGTAGTATCTTTTAATTAAGAATACACAGGAATGATTGCTAGCTCAATATTCTATAAATATTGAAAATAATATCAAATGATATTGATTGGACTGTAAATGTGTGATAGAATGGAAAAAACGGACAGATGTCCGATGAACTCAAACGAAGGAGAGATATCATGGAACGAAAAAAGAAAATCATTGTGGCTGTGGCGGCTGTGCTGGTGCTGATTGTGGGGCTGATGGCATGGAAGAACTCTGGAACAAAGCTTTCGGGCAGATACAAGACAGATCAATCTACGCAATATATTTATATGCTCCCGGATGAATTTGTTTTTGAAAACGGATATTGCGATATCGGAAGCTTTACCTGCACCTATGAATATAAAAATGGAACACTCTATTTTTATTGGGGCAATGCGGTGTGGGCGAGTTTTAAATGCACGATCAATGGCAATAAAATCGTAGTGGATAATAACGGTGAATATATCACTTATTATAAACAATAAAGGGAAATTTATGAAAAAACTTAAATTTATACAAATCAGCATGATGCTGATTGCTTTGTGCTTTTGCACATCTTGCAGTGGTTCGAAACAAATGCCGAATGATCTGCTGAAAACGGCAATCCAGAACGAGGATGGAAATTACGGCGAATATGGTTTGGAAATCAAAGATTTTTCTGTAATAGACCGAAACTACGACAGCAATTACAAAACAGAGAGTGTGACCGCAGAAGTTCGGGCAGAAAATGCGGATTCTACCTATGAAGTGGCGTATGCCGTTGTGGGCAGTCGTCAGAATGGCGACTGGGATGTAACTAGTGTGCAGGAAATGAACACAACCGTATTACCGAAAGAATCACTGCCGCAAGGTATTGTGGATTCTGATGTAGCGCAACTTTTGCAAGAAAAAGAAAATGTGCGATACTATCTGACGCAGCCAGGATATTATGGATATAGCAATGCGCTAGAACAGGACATCACGGTAGATGTACAGCTTTGTTCGGATACACAGTATATGAGTGCGACTAGAGACTACCAGCTTTTTTATCAGTATACTTTGGATGGCTGGGAACTGGTCGGGAGAAATGAAGATGATGTAAAGGTTCAGATCACAGATGATTTGTGCGGAACCTGGGTCGCTTCGAATGGAGAGGATTCCTACAAATTTGTGATCGACCATATTGAAGGCGATACAGCGTATGTGAAATATCAAGCGCAGTTCCGAATGCCACAATATGGCTGGAGTTCTAGAATGATTTCCAGAGGATATGATACATTAACGCCGGTTCCGGTCTCTGTGGTATATAAAGATTGGAAATCAGATTATTACGGGATAGAGATCGTTTTTGAAAAAACAAGATATGCAGAGTACTCCAGTGAAGACACGTTTGACTCTTTCTGGAGCAATCCGATGACAGTTGGAATTTATGTTTTTCCGGATCATTGTCCACAAAGAACATACGCCAACGGAACAGTCGATGATGGCAAATCTTATGTTCTGACTGATATCAATATGTCTGATGCAACGAGACCTGTGAATGGAACTTATATTCTGACCAAGCAGTAATGGCAAAGGATATCTGTTGATTTTATTTACGGCAGAGGTCCAGAATGTGTCTTGGATAATGATTTCTTGAAACTGGACGCGAAGGCCGGGGATAACCTCGGCCTTCATTTTTTGATGTTATTTAGTGTAAAACCAGAAAACTTGCTGAAATTGAAAATTTATGGTTGACAAAGCCCCCGCCGTGCGGTATAATAACCAACGTCGCCGGGAACGAAACCCTGGCAGACCACATGAAATGTGCGGCCGTAGCTCATCTGGTAGAGCGCCACCTTGCCAAGGTGGAGGTAGCGAGTTCGAGCCTCGTCGGCCGCTCCATTTTGTGGAAGTTTAGCTCAGCTGGGAGAGCATCTGCCTTACAAGCAGAGGGTCAGCGGTTCGATCCCGTTAACTCCCATAGGTCCCGTGGTGTAGCGGTTATCACGTCGCCCTGTCACGGCGAAGATCGCGGGTTCGATTCCCGTCGGGACCGTTCAAGTAGAAATATTTGAGACTCGTTAGCTCAGTTGGTAGAGCAATTGACTTTTAATCAATGGGTCACTGGTTCGAGCCCAGTACGGGTCATATTTTGCGGGTTTGGCGGAATTGGCAGACGCACCAGATTTAGGATCTGGCGCTTAACGGCGTGGGGGTTCAAGTCCCTTCACCCGCATTAGAAAAGTTAGCCGGCTTAGCTCAGTTGGTAGAGCATCTGATTTGTAATCAGAGGGTCGCGTGTTCAAGTCATGTAGCCGGCATAAAATGCGAACGTAGTTCAGTGGTAGAACACCACCTTGCCAAGGTGGGGGTCGCGGGTTCGAATCCCGTCGTTCGCTTGAGGAGCCGGGGTGGCGGAACTGGCAGACGCACAGGACTTAAAATCCTGCGGGACTTATACTCCCGTACCGGTTCGATTCCGGTCTGCGGCATTAGTGAGAATGCTTCAATCCTTTAGAAATAGAGGGATTGGGGCATTTTTTTATGTGATTAAAAGTAGACATTATCTACCATAAATGCTAGAATCATACGATGAAGGTCATATTCAGTTAATGTTGGTAAGCGCATTGTTTATCGGAATTCTTATACAGAGAAGAAAGGTACGCAGCTAAGCGACTAAGAAAGAAAAAAGATTGCGTATAAAAAGATATTTACACAGAAGCATAGTTCTGTGTTACGGGGCTGACAAAAAGTCAGCCCTTTTCCTTTTCCTAATTGACTTCTTCCTTAATTAGTTATAAGATAAACTCACATTTATTCGGGGAGACAGTCGTCTCTTGATAAATTCTAAATTTTAATCTCGGGTGCAAACCCTCAGAAAAAGACTGAATTTACAGTCTGTTTCATACTTGAAATTCACCAGGAAACAGTTGCATAGGAAAAATGAGTTGTATTATACTGAAAGGAGAAGTATATGACAGATGGAAGGTTACAATGGCACTCGGGCTTTAGCGCGGCTCTTCGTGTGGAGTTGGAAGACGAGCTGGATGAACTATGTATTGAAGACGAGCATATGCTTAGTAAAAAGCCAATGCAGATTGATGTATTGGTTGTGAAAAAGAAGGGAGAACAACCGATACGAAAGAATATCGGACGAATTTTCCGCAAACATAACATTATAGAATATAAATCGCCGGAAGATTATCTGAGCATTAATGATTTCTACAAAGTATATGGCTATACTTGCTTTTATCAATCAGAGACTAAGCGGGTAAAAGATATTCCGCCGGAGGAAATAACGATGACTTTTATTTGTAATCATTATCCGCAGAAGCTGTTAGAGCATTTGAAGAAGTTTAAAGGAATAGAAGTGGAAAAACAAGAGGCAGGACTTTATTATCTGCTGGGGGATAGTTTTCCGATACAATTAGTGATTGTAAAGGAATTATCAAAAGAAGAAAATTATTGGCTGCAGAATCTAAGATGTAATCTAAAGACCGGGGAAGAAATACAGGAAGTCGTGAGGCGTTATGAACAGGTGAAACATAAGGCGTATTACTCAGATGTGATGAATTTGATTGTACGAGCTAACCAAAAGCAAATGGAGGAGGAGAAGAATATGTGCGAAGCATTGAATGAATTATTTGCAGAAGAATTAAAGGAAGCAGACCTTCGAGGAAGAAAAGAAGGAAGAAAAGAAGGTAGAAGTGTTGGGCAAATAGAGAAGTTAAAAGAGCTGGTACAGAAAAAGCTTGCTAAAAATCAGAGTATAGAAAAAATTGCGGATGATTTGGTGGAGGATGTGGAAGTGATTCGTAAGATCGTGAAAGAATTAAATGCTTAAAGAAAAAAGCTTGCTATGCTTAAAGTTTTAGAAAGGAAATGATAGAAATGAAAAAACAAGAAATGTCATGTGTTGACTGTGCAGTGCAAAACTGTAATAAAATGGATAGCACTTATCCGGATTTTTGCTTAACTACACACATGGATGACGCTGTGTTGCAGGAAGCGATGGCGTGCTATGAAGAGGAAGAAAATCATAAGGTCATGGTGACAGCTGCAGAAGTGGAGTCTGATCATTATTGCCGGTACACAAGAGTGGAAGAGATCATGGCATTTGCGAAGAAGATCGGGGCAAAGAAAATTGGAATTGCAACCTGTGTAGGGCTTTTAAGAGAAAGTCGGACATTGGCTTCTATTTTGAGAGCGCACGGTTTTGAAGTGTTTGGCATTGCCTGCAAGGCGGGAGCGCAGAAAAAAACATCTGTGGGGATCCCGGAGAGATGCAACAAGGTGGGAGAAAATATGTGTAATCCCATCCTTCAGGCGAAGATGCTTAATGAAGCAAAAACAGACTTAAATGTTGTAGTTGGATTGTGCGTTGGTCATGACAGCTTATTCTATAAATATTCTGAGGCATTGACAACAACTGCTGTGACGAAGGATCGTGTGCTTGGACATAATCCGGCAGCGGCACTCTATACGGCAGATTCCTATTATTCGAGATTAAAAGAGTAATATTCGGACAGCAAAGAACCTTTGCAGGACATTTTTATGCATGTGCAAAGGTTCTTTGATAGACATTAGTGATTTTCTTTCATACAATCTCGGTAAAAGGAGGCGAACTATCATGACACTGGGAAGCAATATTCAGAAAATAAGGAAGGAGGCATCATTATCTCAAGAAGCGTTTGCCGAGATGTTTCAAGTTTCAAGACAGACCATATCTAATTGGGAAAATTCAAAGAGTTATCCAGACTTAGAGACGATCATAAAAATCAGTGATAGTTTTCATATCTCCTTAGATGTATTGTTGAAGGAGGATTTGATTATGGTAAAAACATTTGATCATGAGGTGAAAAGTACAAGAAAATACGCAAGAGCGCTTGTTGCAATCGCGATTGTATTTGCGTTGTTAATTGGAAGTTTTGGGATTTATTCGGGAGTATATTTTACCACGAAAAATAAGCTGGAGAAAAATTTTGAGAAACAGCTGAAAGAAAATGATTTCTATAAAAACGAAAGTGGATATTATTCCATGGATTATGGTGACGGGATTGTATATAGTGTGCCAAATCAATCCATGCCGGGGCTTCTTGATTTTACTCTGCATTTTCATATGAGCAATCTGTATTGTAATGTAGATCTTGAAGATACCTATGTAACAATTATATGGCAGGATGAGAACGATTTTTTTGCTTCGGCAACCTCAAAAAAGGATGAAAAAGTTGTAGGAAGCACTTCCGCGTTCAAAGAAAATGATTTTGAAGACAGGAAGAAGCTGGGTGATGAGCTTGGGCTTACGGAAGCAGAAGTGTCTCAAATCATTGATAAAGGAAATGCGCTGTATCAGGATTTCTATGTCGGAAAGTAAGAAGTGGGATTGAAAAATGCGTCACACCCTTTTGTGTAGGGTGCGGCGCATTTATTTGTCCGTTTTTGCCTGAATAAATTTTTTCATTGCCTGAAAGCTTTCATCACTGATATTATGTTCCATTTCACAGGCGTCCGCAGAGGCAGTATCGGGACTGACGCCCAGGGAGATCAGCCACTCGGAAATGAATTTATGCTTTTCATATACGCTTGAGGCAATGCGAAGTCCCTCTTTCGTCAAGGTAATGAAACCGGAAGAACTTACTTCGATACAGTTAGCCTCTCTTAGGTGCTTCATTGCGACACTGACACTTGGTTTAGAAAAGTTTAATTCAGCGGCAATATCTATGGAACGCACAACCGGCAGTTTTTGGCTTAAAAGATATATTGTTTCCAAATAATCTTCAGAAGATTTATTGTTTCGAGTCATAGTAGATTCCTCTCTATCCATACAAATTAAGTTCAGTATATCAGTTCTATTGAAGAAAAACAAGTTTCTTGAAAATGAGAAAAATTCTCAAGAAAGTTATTGACAAATAACTAACGTAAGTGTATACTAACCGCGTAAAGAAAGAAACGGACACAAGAAAGAGGGTGGCTTATGATGCCTTTAACAATGGCTGAGACCGGACGAGAGCTTGAGATTCGGAGAATTGGCGGAAAAGAAGAAACGAGACGTTTTCTGGAAAGCTTAGGTTTTGTCATGGGCGGTTTTGTCAATGTTGTTTCGATGACAGGCGGTGACCTGATCGTGAAGGTGAAGGATTCAAGAGTTGCGATCAGCAGGGAAATGGCAAATAAAATTATGGTTTAGGAGGATGGAATATGTCTACGTTAAGAGATGCAAAATGTGGTGACACAGTAAAGGTGGTAAAAATTCACGGAGAAGGGGCAGTTCGACGCCGGATTATGGATATGGGAATCACAAAAAATGTGGAATTGTATATTAGAAAAGTCGCACCTCTTGGAGATCCCGTAGAAGTAACGGTTAGAGGATATGAATTGTCTTTACGAAAGGCAGATGCAGAAATGATAGAAGTTCAGGCATAAATTATTTTTTTTGCACAATGGTTAGTTATAACTAATAAAGGTTATAATAATATAATTCAAACGGGAGGATAATAGATCAATGAAAGTCAGGATTGCGCTTGCAGGAAATCCGAATAGTGGAAAAACAACGTTGTTTAATGCGCTTACAGGAGCAAATCAGTTTGTCGGAAACTGGCCGGGAGTAACAGTGGAGAAAAAAGAAGGAAAGATGAAGAGTGCGGCATCACAGGCAGAGGAAGCGGTTCTCGTTGATCTTCCGGGAATTTATTCACTGTCTCCTTATACATTAGAGGAAGTAGTTTCAAGAAATTTTCTGTTAGAAGAAAAGCCGGACGCTATTATTAACATTGTGGACGGAACCAATTTGGAGAGAAATCTATATTTGACGACACAACTTACAGAGCTTGGGATTCCGGTCATTGTTGCCGTAAATATGATGGATCTTGTTAGAAAAAACGGAGAAGAATTAAATATTGATCGTCTCAGCAAAGATATTGGTTGTAAGGTAGTTGAAATTTCCGCTCTGAAGGGGGAGGGGATTGACCGGCTTGCTGCCCGGGCAGTCTCTCTTGCAAAAAGCGGAAAGAAGAGTCAGCCTGCGCATCGGTTTGACGGATGTGTAGAGCATACACTTGCACATATCGAAGAAGCGATCACCGGTCATGTAGATGCCAGCATGGAGCGCTGGTATGCGCTGAAGTTGTTTGAACGGGACGAAAAAGTGAAGGAGCTTTTGAAGCTGGAACAGTCATTGCTGGATCACATCGAGGCAGATATTTTGGCTTGTGAGAAAGAGATGGATGATGATTCGGAAAGTATTATTACAGGGGAACGCTATCGTTATATCGGAGAGATTATCGAGGACTGTTATAAAAAGCGAATCAAACGACAGATGTCTACGTCGGATAAGATTGATCAATTTGTTACGAACCGATTCCTTGCAATCCCGATTTTTGCACTGGTTATGTTCATTGTATACTATATATCCGTCTCTACAGTAGGAACCTTTGTAACGGACTGGACAAATGACATCCTCTTTGGTGAGTGGATCATTCCCGGGGCACAGAGCGCATTAGATGCTATACACTGTGCACCGTGGCTCTCAGGACTTCTCGTTGACGGAATCATCAGCGGAGTAGGTGCTGTGCTGGGATTTGTTCCGCAGATGCTTGTATTGTTCTTCTTCTTAGCATTTCTGGAAGGTTGCGGATATATGGCACGTATCGCATTTATCATGGATCGTATTTTCCGTAAATTCGGTCTTTCCGGGAAATCCTTTATCCCGATGCTGGTAGGTACAGGATGTGGCGTGCCGGGAGTTATGGCTTCCCGTACCATTGAAAACGACAGAGACCGCAAGATGACGATTATGACAACTACATTTATCCCGTGCGGGGCAAAGCTTCCGATTATCGCTTTGATCGCAGGCGCGCTCTTTGACGGTGCGGCGTGGGTAGCGCCGAGCGCTTACTTCGTAGGAATTGCGGCAATTATCTGTTCCGGTATTATCCTGAAGAAAACGAAAATGTTTGCGGGAGATCCGGCGCCGTTTGTAATGGAACTTCCTGCTTATCACCTTCCGACACTTGGAAATGTATTTAGGAGTATGTGGGAGAGAGGCTGGTCTTTCATTAAGAAGGCGGGAACGATTATCCTGTTGTCTACAATCTTTATCTGGTTTGCACAAGGATTTGGATTTGAAGGTGGACGATTCGGAATGGTTGAAGATATGGAACACAGTATCCTTGCATGGATCGGCAACGCAGTGGTATGGCTTTTCGTTCCGCTTGGATGGGGAGACTGGAAGTCAGCAGTGGCAGCCATTACCGGATTGGTCGCAAAAGAAAACGTAGTCGGAACCTTTGGAATCCTCTTTGGCTTTGCAGAGGTAAACGGAGACAACGGAATTGAGATGTGGGGAACACTGGCGGGAGCCATGACGCAGGCAGCAGCTTATTCTTTCCTTGTATTTAACCTTTTGTGTGCGCCTTGCTTCGCGGCAATGGGAGCCATCAAGCGTGAGATGAACAATGCGAAATGGTTCTGGTTTGCCATCGGTTATCAGACATTACTGGCATATACAGTTTCTCTTTGTATTTATCAGATGGGAACCTTTATAACAACAGGTATTTTCGGAGTGGGAACGGCAGCAGCCATTGCGCTGATCATTTTATTCCTGTATCTGCTGCTTCGTCCGTACAAAGAGAGCCAGACGCTTCGCACGATGAAACAGACTGCGCTCAAAGGAATCAAAGCTTCATAGAAAAAGGATGAGTAAAAAAAGCTTATCTTGTGAAAAATAAAAAAAGCGGATAATATAGAGATGGAGGTGTTGGAAGATGGGAACAATGATTGTACTTTTACTTCTGGCTGGTGGTGTTGGGCTTGTCATACGCAGCATGATAAAAGATAAAAAAGCAGGGAAGTCTCTGCACTGCGGGGGAGATTGTAAGCACTGCGGCGGTCATTGCCATGACTAAGGAAAGGGAGAACGGCTTATGTCAGAGGAAATGATTCTCCGCCACTGCTCGCCGACGCTTGCGGGCATGAAGACGGGCAGCTTATTTAACTGTCCGTGCCCCGACAGGCAGAAACTACTGTGTGCAGTGAAAGAATTAAACCGCAAGCTTGTGCCAAAGGGAGTGCGGGTGATCCCGCTTCGGACAACAAAGAATAAGATGCTTCTCTACATTTACCGTCCGCAGAAGTTAAAAGATGATCTGTCTGTAAGCGGGGCGGCGAGACTTCTGCAAAAATACGGATATTCTGTGGAATGTACAGGAAAGTGTGTAGTACAGCTTGGAAAACGCCTGTGCGAACAAAAAGATTTTCCGCACGAGATCGGGCTTTTCCTTGGCTACCCGTTGGAAGATGTACAAGGATTTATTAAACATCATGCGGAAGGGTATAAATGTGTGGGCTGCTGGAAGGTGTACGGTGACGAAGAGCATGCCAGGAGAGAATTTAGGCGTTATCAAAAGTGTACAGACGCATATTGTTATCTCTGGCGACAGGGGGAAAGCCTTGAGGATCTCACTGTGTCCGGTTAGTACAAAAAACATCAAATTATATGAAGTTCATAGTTTCAAAATCAGGAGAATTGATGTATAATAAATCCTAGTAGTAGAAAAGAGGAGGTACTGACCATGAGAGCAGAATTTGACGAGAATCTGGTAACAGGCAATGAGATGATCGACTCTCAGCACAAAGAGCTGATTGATAAGATTAATAAGCTTCTGGACAGCTGTGAAGTGGGAAATGATAAAGTGGTTGCAATTAAGACTTTAGATTATCTTGCAGATTACACAGAATTTCATTTTGGCGAAGAAGAGAAACTTCAGGAATCCATCAATTATCCTGCGATTACAGAACATAAGAAAGAGCATGATAAACTTCGTCAGGTTGTAAAAGATCTCTATAATATGTTGGAGGAAGAAGAAGGTCCGTCTGCTGCATTTGTAGAGCAGGTGAACAGAAATGTGATTGAATGGCTGTATAAGCACATTAAAGGATTTGACCGTTCCGTAGCGGAATACAAATTCATGAATACCAGCAGCGAGAGATTATAGAATAAGAAGACTACAGGTTCGAAAGGGCGGAAAGCCCTTTTCGGACTTGTTTGCATTTATAATGATATATGAGGAGGGCGGATATGAAAAAGAGGCGGACAGCATCGGTGATTTTCGGAGTGATTCTTTTATGTCTGTTCATATTGCTGGCTTTCCATATGCGTCAGGTAAAGGTCGTCTGTGTCGGAGACAGTATCACGTATGGTTCGGGTGCGGGAAGATACCGGGATACCAAGTCTTATCCGGCGCTTCTTCAAAAAAAGCTGGGGAATGGATATCGTGTTCGCAACTATGGGCTTCGGGGGAGGACGATTCTGGATTATGGGAATTTCCCCTATAAGGAAGAACCGGAATATAAGAAAACTCTGAAGGAAAAGGGCGATGTTTATATTATCATGCTTGGAACCAACGATTCCAAGGTGCGAAACTGGAATACAGAGGATTACAAGGAACAGCTTCGCGTTTTTGTAACATCTTATCAAAAGGTAAATAAGCGCGCGAAAATTTACCTCATGCAGCCGCCAAGATGTTTTCCGGATGAGAAGACAGGGATCGTGAATTATAAGGTTAAAAACGATCTGATCGCTACGGAGATCCATAAGAGTGTGGCAGAGGTAGGATTGGAGTGCGGAGCGATTGTGATTGATCTGTATGAGTTTACCGAGGATCACGGAGACTGGTTTGCGGATGGTGTACATCCGAATGTGAAAGGCTATGAGAAGATTGCCGGATACATTTACGAAGTCTTAAAAGAAACATTGTAATCTATAACTGAATGTGCTAACTTGGACGTACTGAAAAAGATATGATACGAGTAGGAGAAGTCATTATGAATTTTTTGGAAGAAAGAATAGTAAAAGACGGTATCATTAAAGAAGGAAATGTGCTGAAGGTTGACAGCTTTCTGAATCATCAGATGGATATCGATCTGTTTAATGAGATAGGAAAAGAATTTAAGAGAAGATTTGAAGGTAAGAATATTAATAAAATTCTTACGATCGAGGCGTCAGGTATTGGAATTGCCTGTATTGTAGCACAGTATTTTCATGCACCGGTCGTATTTGCCAAGAAGACACAGAGCATTAATTTAGAAGGTGAGATGTATGTGGCAGAGGTAGAGTCATTTACACATAAATGCAAAAATCAGGTCATTGTAGCGCAGAAGTTTTTGAACGAAGACGATCATGTGCTGATTTTGGATGATTTTCTGGCGAATGGATGTGCGCTTCAAGGATTGATTCAGATTGTGCAGTCCTCTGGTGCGACCATTGAAGGAATCGGAATTACAATTGAAAAAGGCTTCCAGGCAGGCGGACGGATTATTCGAAATCTTGGTTACCAGTTGGAGTCTCTGGCAATTGTTGAAACTATGGATTGTGAAACGGGTACGATCAAGTTCAGAGAGCAGTAGAAGATAGCAGCGATAACAAGATAGAAATAAGATAAAAACAAGATAAAAATAAGGTGTAAAAAAAGATAGCTCATATGATGGACATGTGAGCTATCTTTTTATGTGACGCGGAGATGGTGGGATTCGAACCCACGCACCCCGGAGGGCCTATCGCATTTCGAGTGCGACCTCTTATGACCTCTTGAGTACATCTCCGAACCTTTATAGTATAACACAAAGTGAAAGACCGGCGCAAGCGATTTGCCGGTCTTTTCGTGGGGGATGAAAAAATCTATGTAAATTGAAAGGATTGTTAGGCGAGGTCCGGCGGTTATACGTTGAAAATATTAGTTGTCATATATCCGACGTCCTCTTTGATTTGATGATTTTATTATAGCGATGAATTGTGACGAGGATATGACGGAAGGTGGAAATGTTTATAAAGTTTCTTAAGAAAATCCAAAGAATATATTTACAAATATTTGGAAATAGTACTATTGACATTGATTGAAAGAAATGAGGAATTTTATGAAGACGTTGGAAGAACTCTACAGAGATATTTTGAATGGGAAAGTAAGGGTAGATCAGCCGCTGCCGGAAAATTATGATCCGGCACATCTTGATTGTCTGCTGAGACCAAAGGAGTATGCGCCGGTTGTGCCAAATCAGTCGTGCCTGAAATGTGAATCACAAGAGACAGAATATGAGCGGGCATGTCAAAATAGTTGTGTATTTGATGCTATCTGGGAGGACGAGGAGGGAAAACTTCAGATTGATAAAGAAATGTGCGCAGGCTGTGAGGCATGTATACACGCGTGTAAACAGGGGAAACTGACTGCCGGTAAGGATGTGCTCCCGGCAATGCGGTCTGTGCGAGAGAGGAAAGGGAATGCCTATGCGCTTGTAGCGCCTGCGTTTTTCGGGCAGTTTGGAGAAATGGTTACTGCTGGGCAATTACGGAGTGCCTTCAAAGCGCTGGGATTCGCGGGAATGGTAGAGGTTGCGTTGTTTGCAGATATTCTGACGCTCAAAGAAGCACTTGAATTTGATCTGCATATTAAGAAAGAAGGAGATTTTCAGCTTACGAGCTGTTGTTGCCCGGTGTGGATTGCTATGATTCGGAATATATATGAAGAATTAATGCCGCATGTTCCGGCGGCGGTTTCGCCGATGATTGCCTGTGGGCGCATGATAAAAAGACTATATCCTGATGCGGTGACGGTCTTTGTGGGGCCGTGTTTGGCAAAGAAGAAAGAGGCAAGAGAAGAAGATATACAGGGAGCCGTGGATTACGTGCTGACGTTTCAGGAGATGAGGGATATTTTTGAGGCGGCAGACATTCATTTGGAAGCATTGCCGGAGGATGAAAGAGAGCATGCGTCAAGGGCGGGAAGGCTGTATGCAAGAACCGGAGGCGTCAGCGAAGCGGTGGCTTCCATGACACAGCAGCTGCAGCCGGAGAAGCTTCATGTGCGGGCGGAGCAGGCAGAAGGCGCGAAAGCCTGTATGGAAATGATCCAGAGAATAAAAAAAGGAGAAACCGATGCAAACTTTTTTGAAGGCATGGGATGCGTCGGCGGATGCGTAGGAGGTCCCAAAACCCTTCGAAAACAAGAAGAAGGACGCGCCTGTGTAGACAACTATGCAGAAGAATCCCTATACAAGACACCGCTGGAGAACCCATACGTACGGAAAATACTCGAAGAACTGGGGCTTGGAACGATAGAAGAATTGATAGAAGATCCAATTTTAGAACGCGATTTTTCAAAAAAGGACAGGTCAAAATGCAATTTGGGACGTAGACTTTTGTAAAAAGTCTACGTCCCAAATTACGTTCAAATTACAATGTTTCAATAAATTTCATGAAGGCGTTTCTTCCTTCTTCTGTGCATTTATATACGCCTGCGTCTTCCAATACGTGGGTGAAGACGATGCCGACTTCTTCTTTCAGGATATCCATGACATTTTCTTTTGTGATGGAATCGTATTTTGGAAGGAATCCGTCTACCCAGTCTGCGTGTTTTACGATGTCTTCGTTGCTTCTGATGTCTTTGCCTTCTACGATGTAGCAAGCCAGAAGCTCCAGTTCATTTTTCAGTCTTGCAGGAAGAACCGCAAGTCCCATGACTTCGATGAGTCCGATGTTTTCTTTTTTGATGTTATGGTACTGTGCGTGTGGGTGGTACAAGCCCAGTGGGTGTTCTTCGGTTGTGATGTTATTTCTGAGAGTCAGATCGAGCTCGTAGATGTCGCCTACTTTTCTTGCGATTGGTGTAATCGTGTTGTGCGGCTCACCATCTGTCTCTGCGAAGATAAATGCATCTTCGTCGGTGTAGCTTCTCCAGTTCTTAAGAACATGATCGGCAAGGTCAATAAGGCGCTGTTCGTCTTTGTGTCTGATTCTCACCACGGATAATGGCCATTTTACGATTCCGGCTTCTACATCTTCGTATCTCGGGATGGTTACTTCCTTCTCGATCGGTGCTTTTGCCATGGCAAATGTATAATGACCTCCCTGGAAATGGTCGTGGCTTAAAATAGAACCGCCAACGATCGGAAGATCCGCATTAGAACCGAGGAAATAGTGTGGGAACTGTTTTACAAAATCAAATAATTTGATAAATGCAGCCCGGTCTATTTTCATTGGTATGTGCTGTCCGTTAAATACGATGCAGTGCTCATTGTAGTAAACGTACGGAGAATACTGGAATCCCCACTGGCTGTCGTTGATCGTGATCGGCATGATCCGGTGATTTTCACGGGCAGGATGGTTGACGCGACCTGCGTATCCTTCGTTTTCTACGCAGAGCTGACATTTTGGATATGTGCTTGCCTTTGCATTTTTTGCGGCTGCGATTGCTTTTGGATCTTTCTCTGGTTTGGACAGGTTAACGGTGATATCGATCACTCCGTAAGGAGAGTCAACCGTCCATTTCATATCTTTCTTTACGCGGTAACGGCGGATATAATCGCTGTCCTGACTGAGCTTGTAGTAGTATTTGGTTGCCTCTTCCGAGGAAATGTCATATTTTTCTTTGAATTCACGCTGAATCTGCGCCGGTCTTGGAAGCAGGCAGTTCATAAGCTTTGTGTCGAAGAGGTCGCGGTATACAACACTGTCCTCGATGAGTCCGCGAGAAACTGCTTCATCAAGAAGGTTCTTTAAGATGTCTTCCAATTCAAGATTTTCAGCATCAATTTCTGTATCCTCATAATTATCTTCCTTGAAAATTTCTAACAGAAGATTGGTGGTATAAATACGTTCACATTCCGGGGTGAGTCCGGTCTGTATTCCATATTCTACTAATTTTTTAATATTTTCAAATAACATAACGTGTCTCCTTATATGGTTAAATAACTTCTTTTTTAGTTCAGCTTGTGTGCGCCGTCGCCGATATCTACGATGTAGAATTCTGCTTTGTGTCCGACTTTTTCTTCATAAGCCTTGCCGATTTCATTTACGAAGGTGTCAACGGTATCATTTTTGATGATGCTGACAGTACATCCTCCGAATCCACCGCCGGTAATACGGGAACCGATAACACCCGGCATTGCCTGAGCAAGATCTACCAGAATATCGATTTCTTCGCAGGATACTTCGTAATCGTTTTTCAAAGATTCATGGGAAGCGTTCATTAATTTTCCGAAGAGCTCGATGTTGTTATCTTTTAATGCTTCTACGGCATGGATGGCACGCTGGTTTTCATATACAGCGTGTTTTGCGCGCAGCTGTCTTACCGGGTCTTTGATCGCAGATTTGTGTGCTTCAAACTCTTCTTCTGTGAGATCGCCTAAAGTTTTGATGTCGGTCACTTCCTGAAGTTCTTTGAGAGCAGTTTCGCATTCGTTTCTGCGGTCGTTGTAAGCAGAGTCTACAAGACTGTGTTTTACTTTACTGTTTGTAATAACGATTTTAGCGTCCTCCAATTTCACAGGCGCATACTCGTAAGATAAAGTGTTTGTATCGAGGAAGATGGCATGATCTTTTTTACCCATAGCGCTGGCGAACTGATCCATGATTCCACAGTTACATCCGTTGAAGTTATTTTCGGAATCCTGTCCGATGAGCGCGATGTCGATCATAGACACATCTTCAAATCCAAAAGTATCTTTTAACATAAGTCCGGTCAGAACTTCAAGAGAAGCGGAAGAGGACAGTCCGGAACCGTTCGGGATATCTCCGTAGATCAGGATGTCAAGTCCGTGTGTTAATTTATGACCGCGTTTCTCAAATGCCCACATAACTCCCTTTGGATAGTTGGTCCATGAAGCTTCTTTGTGTGGAACAAGATCGTCAAGATCTGTCTCAATTACTCCAAGAGAACTAAAGTTCATGGAATAGAAGCGGAGTTTGCGGTCTTCTCTGTCTTTCACGATTGCATATGTACCAAGTGTCAAAGCGCAAGGGAAGACGTGACCTCCGTTATAATCTGTGTGTTCTCCGATCAGATTCACACGTCCCGGCGCGAAGTAAGCGCGGTAATCCTCTGTCTGTCCATAGATTTCTTTAAATGTTTCAACTAATTTTGCTACCATTTTACAATTCTCCATTCTTTTTCTTGTATTTTTGTTGCAGGAACCTCTCGATTGTCTTATGATTATAATGATAATGAGAATTTGTGCGTGTTTCAATAAGAATATTGGAAGAAATTATAAGGATATTGAGGAAATGCAGATACATATAGAAAAAAACCAAAAAGAGATCAAAGAGCATGGAAATTATGGATTTCCTGTCAACGTAAGTGTGGAGAAAATCGAAGCTTATGAACAGGGGGCATTTTTGTGGCACTGGCATCCGGAAATAGAACTTACATGGATTATGTCCGGGGAAATGGAATACCGTGTCAACGATCAGTCATATTTGTTGAAGCAAGATGAGGGACTGTTTGGAAACAGCAATACGCTGCATGCCGGATTCCGTCAGGGAAGCAAGGAGTGTTCGTATCTATCGATCACCTTCCACCCGCGTTTCTTGTATGGATATGATCATAGCGTGCTTCAGGAAAAGTATGTGGCGCCTGTCACAGAGGATGAACGGTGGCCGGCGTTTAAATTAGAAAGGAATGTAGTAGGGCATCAGAGAATCTTGAAATGGATGCAGGACATTTATGAGATTTGGGAGAGGCGTCCGGCGGATTATGAGTTGGAGATCCATCTTTTGCTGATGCAGATCTGGCAGAAGCTTTACCGCTATGTAACGAGACAGCCGGAGCAGGGGCAGATGAGCGGGGGACAGCTTTCCCGATTAAGGGAAATGGTGGCATATATGGAACAGCATTATAATCAGGAGATCAGTCTGGATGATATTGCTGAACACGTAAATATCTGTAAGAGTGAATGCTGCCGTTTCTTTAAAAAGCATATGAAAATGACGATTTTCGAGTATTTGATGTTTCTTCGGATACAAAAAAGCCTTCCTCTTTTAAAGGAAGGCGAAAGTGTCACGAAGACTGCCGGAATGGTAGGGTTCACAAGTCCGGCATATTTCGGACAGATTTTTAAACGATATATGAAATGTACTCCGAAGGAATATCAGAAGAACTAAGATATCAGCTGTATTTTCGAATCTTCAAAGGTACGCCAAGAGAAGCGGCGAGCTCTTTGCAGGCTGCAATCTGAGCTTTGGGAAGCACATCCACAATGGAGAGCTGTACAGAAGGGATTACCTTGTGCGCTTCTTTGGCAAATTTAAGCATGGAAGGGAACGCATTCGAAAAGCGGGGTCTTGTTACTTTATTGTATTCTGTTTCGGAAGGGGCGTTCAAGCTGATGGATAAGGCGTCGACAATTCCGACAAGATCCGGGATAATATCCCGTCCGTGCTCCAGACAGCCAAGACCATTGGTGTTGATGCGGATAGAGACACCGTAGTTTTCTCTGGCATACTTTGCTGTTTCAAGAAGAACATCCAGCCGGCAGGTTGGTTCTCCATAGCCGCAATATACAAGCTCGTCATATCCGGTGAAGTCAAAGGCATCCATAGCGGCTTTGATTTCTTCTGCGGAAGGATCTTCTTTGTGCCAGAGCGTCTCGGCATCACCGACGCTGTCCTGGTGGCTTCGGATACAGAAGGTGCAGCTGCAATTGCAGCGGTTTGTAATATTAGCGTAAACCTGATTTTTGTAAGTGTATAAAATATCAGCCATTTTCCATCATCCTTTCATTGTTTTTTTTGGAATGCTTATCGGTTGTCTAAAGTGCGTATTTGGTTTTTAAATGTGTTTTTTCCAGTGCTCCGGCAAGGAGGAAGAAAAGAACCGCGCTTCCGCCGGATTGGATGACGCTGCCGGAAATGGAAGCCAGCGGCGAGAGAAAGGACCCAAACAGAATTCCTTCTGCAAGATAATACCCGGTGGCAGAAATAGCGAGCGCTAAAAACGGAGCAATCAGATTCCTCTTACAAAGAAGTTTGACATTTTGACTTGTAAAAGGAAGTGTGATCAGCATTTTAATGATAATCGTAGCAGGCGCCCACATCGGTGCGGTGAGAAGATCTGCAAGTCCGCCTCCGATGGCTGCCGCGGCAAGTGCGTAAGGTCTTGGAAGAAGCACTGCGGCAATGTAGATGAGCGCATCGCCAAAATGAATGTATCCGCCATTTGCTCCATACGGAATGTGACAGATGTAAGCGGTCATCAATGTGATCATAGCCGCAAACAGTCCGGTGAGAGTCATTCTAGCCGCGGAATTGGTTGTAGTATGAGTTGCTTTCATAATTGATCGTCTCCTTTCTATTTACAGGTTACAGGAATTTTCTGTAAAAGCTTCCTGTTTCGGAAGCAGCATGGATAAATATTGTTCGTAATTAATACCGTCATTTCTTGGAATCTTTTCCTTGACCGTGTCGATCAGCGCTGCTTCCAGAAATGTTCCGGCAGTTTCGATGATTGACGGGATATCATCGCCCCGGGCAATGCCGGCTGCAAGACAGGAGGCAAAGAGATCTCCGGTTCCGGAATAGCTTCCGCCAACATAAGGGAAAGACAGAAGCTTATGGTCTGTGGCGGAGATATAGAGATTGCCCATCTGTCGCCGGCCTTCTTTGTCAGTAAATTGTATCCCTGTCACAATGACATGTTTTGGACCTTTTTGACAAAGTTCTCTTCCGGCATGAATAATGGAGGACGCAAGAAGTTCATGATCTTCAATTCCCGCAAGCTGCTCATAAGAAATGTCGGAAAGCAGAGCAAGTTCTGTTAAATTCGGAGTGATAATATCGGCGCGAAGCGCAAGCTTCTTCATTTGTTCCAGAAGCTTTGGCGTGAACATCCGATAAGTCCGTCCGTCATCGCCCATGACCGGGTCTACGAGAAGAAAAGTATTTTCCGTGTCAAAAGTTTCTATAAAATGAAATATCTGTGTGATCTGTTCTTCGCTTGCCACGAATCCGGTGTAGATTCCGTCGAAGGATTGCCCCATCTTTGCCCATTCACTGCGAAAATGTTCCATTTTTTCCGTATAATCATCACAGTAGTAGCTTGGATAACCGGTTTGTGCTGTTAAAATCGCAGTGGGGAGCGGACAAGGCTGTACGCCCATAGCGGCGATGACGGAGATGGCAGCAGTAAGAGAGCAGCGGCCAAAACCGGACAGATCATTAATTACAGCAATTTTTTTTGTCATATTTTTACACCGTCCTTTTGAAGTAATCCTATAGTAACACTCGTGTGGCTTTGTTTCAAAGACCAGATAATTGAAATTTGACCAAGCCAGTTGAGACGAAAATAAAAAAATATTTTTTGAGGCTTGACAAATAGAATAAAGTCATATATAATAATTTTTGCTGTGAAGATAGTAACAGTTGTGTGGGCGTAGCTCAGCTGGATAGAGCGTTTGGCTACGGACCAAAAGGTCGGGGGTTCGAATCCTCTCGCCCACGTAGAAAACCCTTGCAAGGATTTCCTTGCAAGGGTTTTTTCTGTATCAGCTTACAGTTTGTGACACAATAAAGAGATTAAAGGATGAGAGAAAATGAGAAAAAAGACTTACGTAAAAGGGATTGTGCTTGCTCTGCTTGCCGGAATTTTATGGGGGATTACCGGACCGCTTGGACAGTATCTTTTTGATGAGAAAACAATTACTCCGGAATGGCTGGTTACTTGCCGGTTGATCGCATCGGGATCAGTGATCCTGCTTGGCTTGTTTCTGAAGAGACGTCTGGAAATATTTACGATATGGAAGGATAAGAAAGATGCCCTGCATATGATCATTTACAGTGTGGCAGGAATGATGGCAGTTCAGTACAGCTTCTTTATTGCTGTGGAGGCATCAAATGGAGGCACTGCAACAGTGCTTCAATATACGAATCCGGTCATGATTATTTTATATCTGGCATTTTTTAAAAAGGTACGCCCAAAGGCGAAGGAAACACTGGCAGTGCTTCTTGCGCTTGGGGGAATCTTCCTGTTGTCTACGAATGGAAATCTTCATACGCTTGTTATTACGCCGAAGGGACTCTTTATGGGGCTTCTGTGTGCGGTATTTACCTGCTTTTATTCCATTCTGCCGGGAAGATTGATGGAGAAGTATGATGAAGTTATTGTGTGTGGCTGGTCCATGTTTATCGGAGGGATTGCATTGGCAATCTGGAAACAGCCGTGGGGAGCCGGTGCGGGAGCGGATCTTGAAGTGTGGGGATTATTTGCCGTGCTTGTATTCTTTGGAACGGTAATCCCGTTCATTTCTTCTTTGAAAGCAATCATGCTGTCCGGTCCCATGTATGCCAACGTGTTGGCAAGTATTGAGCCGGTGATAGCCTCTGTTTTGACATTTATATTTTTGGGAACAACATTTGGGGGATTTGAGCTTCTTGGATTTTGCTTTATTATTTTGACAATTATTATCTTGTCTCTGAATAAGAAAGAGGAAGCGTAACCGATAAAATTGTGTTACAATGAGTGCAGAATAATTTTTAGAATCATTCTTATATGAGAACGGAAAATGAAGAGGTGATTAGATGGCAAAATATGTGATGGCGCTGGATGCGGGGACAACCAGCAACCGTTGTATTCTGTTTAATGAAAAAGGAGAGATCGTCAGTCTTGCGCAGAAGGAATTTACACAGTATTTTCCGCAGCCGGGCTGGGTGGAGCATGATGCTTCGGAGATCTGGTCAACACAGCTTGGAGTGGCAGTAGAAGCAATGAGTAAGGTTGGCGCAGATGCGGAGGATATTGCTGCGATCGGTATTACGAACCAGAGAGAGACAGTAGTTGTCTGGGACAAAGAGACGGGAGAGCCAATCTGTCCGGCAATCGTGTGGCAGTGCAGAAGAACAGCGGAATATTGTGATTCTTTGAAGGAACGGGGACTTACGGAAATGATCCGAAAGAAAACGGGACTGATCATTGACGCATATTTTTCGGGAACAAAGATCAAATGGATTCTGGAACATGTAGACGGAGCGACACAAAGAGCGGAAAAAGGGGAACTTCTCTTTGGAACGATTGAGACATGGCTGATCTGGAAACTGACAAAGGGACGGGTTCATGTGACGGATTACTCCAATGCGTCAAGGACAATGCTTTTTAATATCAACACGCTGCAATGGGATGAGGAGATATTAGAATTGCTTGGAATTCCAATGTCTATGCTCCCGGAAGCAAAGCCTTCAAGCTGTGTATATGGTTATGCGGACGCCTCTTATTTTGGCGGAGAGATTCCGATCGGCGGTGCTGCGGGAGATCAGCAGTCTGCCCTGTTTGGACAGACCTGTTTCCAACCGGGAGAAGCGAAGAATACCTATGGAACAGGGTGCTTCCTTTTGATGAACACCGGGGAGAAGCCGGTATTTTCCGACAATGGACTGGTAACGACGATTGCATGGGGATTGGATGGAAAAGTGAACTATGCGCTGGAAGGTTCTATTTTTGTGGCAGGAGCAGCAATCCAATGGCTGAGGGATGAGCTGCGTCTCATTGATTCTTCTGCGGATTCAGAGTATATGGCTCAGAAGGTCAGGGATTCCAACGGATGTTATGTAGTTCCTGCATTTACCGGACTGGGAGCACCGTATTGGGATCAGTATGCGAGGGGGACAATTGTAGGGCTTACGAGAGGTGTGAATAAATATCACATAATCCGTGCTACCCTTGAGTCTATTGCGTATCAAGTCTGTGATGTGCTAAATGCAATGGAAGCGGATTCCGGAATTTCATTGAGTTCTCTGAAAGTAGACGGAGGCGCAAGCGCCAACAATTTCCTTATGCAGACACAGGCGGATCTCATTGGAGCGCCGGTAAAGCGGCCGTGCTGTATAGAGACGACAGCGATGGGGGCAGCATATCTTGCAGGACTTTCTGTCGGATATTGGAAGAATAAAGAAGATGTGCTGAAGAACTGGGCAGTAGACCGGACGATGGAACCTTCGATCACGCAGGAAGAACGAAAACAGCGGATTAAAGGATGGAAAAAAGCAGTAAAATATGCCTTTGACTGGGCGAGAGAAGAGGAAGAATAATTTCGATATGGAACAGGTAAAATTAACATGTCAGGTATGTGAAAATCATTGTGCACTGGAGGCAGAAGTAGAAGACGGTGAGGTCATGGATGTGATGGGAAATAGATGTCTGAAAGGCTTCTCCTATGCGCAGAGAGCGGTCACAGAGCTTATGGAAGAAGAACGATAATTTTTGTAGATGTTTTTTATGTGTAATTTTCTATATATAATGCACATAAAAATGAGTTTTTGGTAGACATTTCTGTGAAAACGTAATAAAATAGCTTTATTGAGGTTGTTTATATGGAAGTGAGCAACAAAGAAGGGAGATAAGTTACATGAAAGGAAATGTTATTGTAGGACAGTCAGGAGGACCTACTGCGGCAATCAACTCAAGTCTTGCAGGAGTGTACCGTACAGCAAAAGACCGTGGAGCGAAAAAAGTATATGGAATGCTTCATGGAATTCAGGGATTGATGCAGGAGAAATATATTGACCTGTCAGATCATATTAAGACAGAATTGGATGCAGAGTTATTAAAGAGAACACCGGCTGCATTTCTTGGTTCCTGTCGTTATAAACTGCCGGAGATCCACGAGGACCGCGAAGTTTATGACAAGATTTTTGAGATTTTAAATAAACTTGAGATCGAAGCTTTTATTTATATCGGTGGAAACGATTCTATGGATACGATTAAAAAGTTGTCTGATTATGCTATCATTACCGGACACCCGACAAGATTTATCGGATGCCCGAAGACGATTGACAATGATTTGGCACTTACGGATCACACACCGGGATATGGAAGCGCTGCAAAATATATCGGTACTTCTATGAAAGAGATCATCCGTGACAGCTTCTGTTTGGAGTACAGCAAAGGACTTGTTACGATTGTGGAAGTTATGGGACGTAATGCAGGCTGGCTGACCGGTGCGTCTGCACTTGCAGAAGGAGAGGATTGTGAAGGACCGGATATGATCTATATGCCGGAGCTTTCATTTGACGTTGTGAATTTCCGTGACAGAGTAGCATCACTGCTGGAAAAGAAGACTTCTGTTGTAGTTGCAGTTTCCGAAGGTATCTGTACTGCAGATGGAAAATATGTATGTGAGCTTGGAAACAGTGTGGATTTTGTGGATGCGTTTGGTCATAAGCAGTTATCAGGAACCGCAGCATATCTTGCAAATTATATTGCAGGAGAGCTTGAATGTAAGACACGTGCGATTGAACTGAGTACGCTTCAGAGAGCGGCATCTCACTGTTCTTCTCGTGTGGATATTCTGGAAGCTTATCAGGTTGGCGGTGCGGCGGTAAAAGCGGCAGATGAAGGAGACAGCGGCAAGATGGTTGTTCTTCAGAGATTATCCGATGATCCGTATCAGTGCGGAACAGAAGTAAAGGATGTACACAAGATTGCCAATGATGAGAAGCTTGTGCCAAGAGAATGGGTGAATGAAGACGGAACTTATGTGACAGGAGAATTTGTGTCCTATGTAAGACCGTTAATCCAAGGCGATGTGTCACCGGTTATGGTAGATGGTATTCCGAGACACCTGTATACTCCAAGAGAGTTAAGCGAGAGATAATCAAGGGCGCTGTTTAAAGATCATTGAAAATGAAGAGGAAGAAAGCGGACTGCGGAAGCAGTCTGCTTTTTTGCGATTTTCAACATATTTTCACCCGCTTTTTTGTGCATTTTTTTCATCTGAAATTCCTTGCATTTTTGGTGTGTATAACGTAAGATAAAAGCACTCTATCATTCTAAAGAGTCTTGTTTATTCCTTTTGTTTTTATCAGAGAAGTCCTGAATATTTCCTGTGAAAGTTGTTAGTAACTAATGAATCGACATCGTTTTTATTTAAGAAGGAGTGGTGAATGTGGCAGCGAAAGACAGTTATGATGTGCTGCGTTTGATCGGGCATGGAAAGAATAGTTATGTCAGCTCGGAAAATGTAATGGGAACGCCGCTGATCTATTGGCTGAAATATCATCCGCATCTGGAAAAAGAAAGGCTGTTTCAATGGATGCGTGTGATTGCTGAACAGTTGGAGCAGTTTCACAAATGCAGAGGAAAGCCCTGTTATCAATATGTGAATCCGTATAGCGTGATTGTAACGGAGGAAAAAGAACTGTATTTTCTTGATCTCGGAGCAGAATCCAATGAAGAGATGCTTCGGAAAATGCAGCAGCGGAGTGTGCGGGAATATTTTCTTCCAAGGGAAGATGCGTATTATCAAAGAGCCAGTATAGCACTTGATATTTATGGAATCGGAAAGACCTATCAGTATTTGTTGTCTGAGACGGAACAGGAACCGCCGCTTACAAAAAGAGAAATCATAAAACTTCAAAAACTCATTTCAAAATGTCTGGATAGACATTCAAAGCAAGTATTTCAAAAAGTATCAGATATTCAAAAATATATTCCAGAATGTAAAACATCAGAGCACAGGAAGAACAAAATATTTCCTGCAGTAACCTTATTGGCAGTAGTTTCAGCTGTCATTTTCCTATCTGCCGGAAAGGGACAGGAAGTGGTGAAGAGCAAGTCGGAGAACGAGGGCGGACAGGCGGTACAAGAGGAACAAGAGCTGGATGAAAAGGGAAAAGAGAGAGGATTAGAATTTGAACTTGCACTTCTTTATTTTCTGAAACTTCAAGATTATGAAGAAAGCATTCGAATTTTACATCAGATGAAAGGAGAACCGGCGGCAGAAAATTTAGAAGTAATTGTAAGAAGTCTCGGTGGCGGAATGGTTTCGGAACAGGAACTTCGGGAGGCGCTTCGTGAATTTGAAAAAGAACTGGAGGGGAATAACCTGTCAGAAAAAGAAAGGTGTAATTACTATGAATGTCTTTTGAGAGGATATGCACAGCTTACCGGAGAAGAAGACAAGAAGGAACTTTTGCGGTTGGGACAGGCATATGAAAGGATCGCGGAAGAAGTTCCGGCAGAGCTATTGGCGAATATGGCGGATGCCAATGAAAAATGTGGACAATATGAGGAGGCTCTGCGGATTTACGAAAGAGTGATGGAACAGACAGAGGATCATAGGGAGAAAGAAGTGCTCTATGAGAGAGAGGCGCAAGTGGCTGTGTCCGCAGATATGCCGGAGAAAGGACTGGAAATTTTGAGAAAGGGAATTCAAGAACTCCCGGAATCGTTAGAATTAAGAATTGCTTATTTAAAGCAACAATGTGAGGAACGTTCGATTGAACGAGCTGTTTGTATGGCGGAAATCGAAGAAGTGATCAAAGAACTGCCGGCGATTTTGGAAGAGAAACAGTTTCAAAAATTGATGAAAGAGTATGGATTTCGTGTGGAGGGAGGAAAAGTATGGGAAGAAAATTAAAGACATGGACATTGTTGGTTATTATTTTGGCGCTGATCTATGTACAGCAGGCGCCGGATATTTATGCGGAAAGCGCCGATAGAGACCCAAAAGAAGAGGTGGAGACACCCCAAGAGCCGGAGACACCGCAAGAACCGGAGACACCCCAAGAGCCGGAGACGCCGGAAGAACCGATAGTTTTGTATCAGATAGAGATTCCAAAAGAAGACGGAGAACACGGCTGGTATAAGACACGACCGGAGATAAAACTTCGTCACATGGGAAGCCGCGGGGTAACAAAATATAAAGTGTCCGCGGGAGAAGAAGTGTGGAAAGAAGGAATATTAGAGGAGAAAGACGAAGCGGTTTTATTAAAAAAAGATCTGTTTCGAGATGGAAAGAGTTCGTTGTCTGTCTGGATGGAGGATGAAGATGGAAAACTGGTGGAAAATAGTACGCTGGAGAAAGAGATAAAGGTTGATACAATAGCTCCCCAATTCGAAATGACAGCGTCTGCCGGTTTTGCAGTGTGGTATCAAAAAGAAGCAAAGCTTCATGTAAGAGGAATGGATAGAGAAAGTGGGATTCAGGAGATTGCATGCTATGTAGATGGAGTGTACGAGGGGAAGAAAAAGGCGGTGGAAGGAGAGTTTGTTATTCAGAAACCATCCGCAGGCGGAAAATCTCATACCGTTACAATCATTGTAAAAGATCAGGCGGGAAATCAGAACAGTCAGATTGAAGAACTGTATATTGATCAAATGGCGCCGAGGGTGAAGATTGGCGGCGCGGAAGCGTATATGATCACGAGCAGACCAGTGACAGCTGTGTATGAAATTGAAGAAGAAAATTTGCTGAGTGAAGCCATTGCAGAGACGCAGTGGGAAGATGTAGAGGGAAAGAAGACCAAGATGGAAGCGTCGGAATGGGAGGAGACAAAAAGCGGAAAAAGAGGGACGCAGACGTTGACGGAAGACGGAATCTATCAGATACGCGTAAAGGCGAAGGACCGTGCAGGATACGAGGCGGAAGATCACAGACAGATTATCATTGATAAAGCGAACCCGGTCATTGGATATGTGGACGATCTTCAGGGGAAGTATTTAAAAAGCTTTATGTGGAATTATTTGAAAGAAGAATTGATACAGGATTTTACAACCTATACTTACGGGATTAAGCTGGATGGAAATCTGTATCAGATGGGGAAAAAGATAGAAACAGAAGGGAGACATCTTCTGGAAGTGCAAGCCGTTGATGCAGCCGGAAATGAAGCGGTGGCGAAAGCAGAATTTGTAATTGATCACACGAAACCGGAGATTGTTTTTTCGAATGTGGAGGAAGGAAATGAGTATGAAGAGAAATGTGTGTGCAAGGTGGAACTTAGAAATGCAGAGGATGCAATCCAGAGAGTACAGATTAATGGAGAAGACCAGAAGATTGATGCCGGAAGTGCTTCCTTTCAATGTACGCTCCAGGTTCATCAGGATTATGAGGTAGAAGTGACGGCAGTAGATCAGGCGGGAAATAAGGCACAAGAGAGTATTTTATTCAAAGTCGTTCCAAAGAAAAATATCTTTCAGAAAATAGCAGAACCTGTTGTGCAAAAGCTAAACAAAGAAGAAGGAAAGAAGCAGGAGAATATGAATGATGGAGAGAAAAAAACAAAAAAAGACCGGTGGAAGGAACCGATGCTCTGTCTGGTTATCCTTTCCTTCGCTGTGGCAGCAGGAGGATGGTATATCAGAAAAGGTCATAGACCGGAATGAGAATGTGCCAGAGCACATTCTCATTCTTCAATAGTTTAGGGCAAGATTATGTCCCATGCTATGTTTTACGGATTATTTTAAAAACAGATGAATCAGCTTTTCGTTGATCTTTCGATAGGGCTGATATCGCATCGGAAAATCCAACCATGTTTTCTTATCTACAATACTTTTATAGTGAGAAAATGTGTGGAATCCGTCTTTTCCGTGATAAGAACCCATACCGCTCTCGCCGAATCCTCCGAATCCCATTTCACTGGTGGCAAGGTGGATGATCGTATCGTTGATACATCCTCCGCCGAATCCACATCGGGCAGTTACTTTTCTTGCCGCTGTTTTATCAGATGTAAAGACATAAAGAGCCAGCGGGTGAGGCATGGAATTGATTTTGTGGATTGCCTGATCAAGAGAGTCATAGGTCAAAATCGGAAGTATAGGACCGAAGATTTCTTCCTGCATGACCGCATCGTCAAAGGTTACATGATCCATGACGGTCGGTTCGATTTTCAGTGTTGTACGATCACATTTTCCACCGAAGACAACCTTGGAGGAATCTATCAGTTTTGTAATACGGTCAAAATGCTTTTCATTGATAATCTTTCCATAATTTTTGTTTGTCAGCGGCTCAGACCGGAACTGTCTTTTTATCTGGCGTTTGATTTCGGCAAGCAGCTGGTCCTTGATCTTGCGGTCGCAGTAAATATAATCGGGGGCTACGCAGGTTTGCCCGCAATTTAAATATTTGCCGAACACAATTCTTCTGGCAGCCAGCTTGATGTTTGCGCTTTCTTCTACGATGCAGGGACTCTTGCCGCCGAGCTCTAATGTGACAGGAGTTAAATGTGCCGCTGCATGGCGCATGACTTCTTTTCCTACGGTCTGGCTTCCGGTAAAGAAAATATAATCAAAATGTTCATTTAACAGACAGGTGTTTTCTGCCCGTCCGCCTGTAATGACAGCGACATAACGTGTATCGAAGCATTCTTCGATCATAGACTGGATGACGGCGCTTGTGTAAGGTGAGTAGGCGCTTGGCTTTAGAACAACGGTATTGCCGGCAGCTAAAGCGTCTATCAGAGGATCAATAGTCAGAAGAAAAGGATAATTCCACGGGCTCATAATCAAAGCTACTCCGTAAGGAGACGGTTTTTTAAAACTTCTGGAGTGAAATTGTGCCAGTGGTGTGAGGACGTTCTTCTCTTTTGCAAAAGAGCGGATGTGTTTCAGCATGTACGTAATCTCGCTTAGTACAAGACCGGTCTCGCACATATAGCTCTCAAAATCACTTTTCCCAAGATCTTTTCGGATAGCCTTCCCGATTTCTGCCTCATGTGTAAGAATGTAAGACTGTATTTTTTTTAGTGCTTCGATTCGATGAGACAGTGGGAGAGTGGCGCCGGTATAAAAATAAGTTCTCTGATTTTCAACGATTTGTCGGATTTCTGTTTCAGTCATAGCGTAGATCATCCTTTCTGTTATGATTCGGAAGTTTTAGAAGAAGAGTCAGGAGAAGTTGTATCTTCTTCCATCAGCATATAATAAAACTTTTCCAATTCCCCGGCATTCATAAGAACAGGAACCGGATAGAGTGGATTTGCTTCTTTATCGGCATAATGTGAAAGCTTTGGGATATCTTCTTCCCGGATATCAGGAACAGTATTTCCGATTCCAAAACGTTTCTTCATAGCCTTAATCTCATCGATGAAGGCATAGGCTGCCTGCACACAGGGGGTTCCTTTTTCGGCAATTCCTGCGGCAACTGCCAGTTTGGCAAGTTTTTTGTAAATGGGTTCCCCGTATTCTTCCAGGACATGTGGAAGAAGGATTGCATTTGCAAGTCCGTGAGGAATGTTATACTGCCCGCCCAGTGAATGGGCAACAGCGTGTACATATCCAACGTAAGATTTTGTAAAGGCACATCCGGCATAGTAAGAAGCGTGCAGCATATTTCTTCGGGCATCTACATTTGTGCCGTCTGTATAAGCAGTGTCGATATTTTCAAAAATCAATTTTACTGCAAGCAAAGCATCTTTTCGTGTTCCGTAAGTGGTAGATCTTCCGATATAAGCCTCCACGGCATGTGTAAGTGCATCCATTCCGGTTGTAGCAGTGATAAATGGAGGCAGGCTTACGGTCACTTTAGGATCTAAGACAGCATATTTCGGAATGAGCGGAAAATCGTTAATCGCATATTTGTAACGAGTTTGGGCATCTGTGATCACGGCGGCAAGAGTGGTTTCGCTTCCGGTTCCGGCAGTGGTTGGAACCGCCATGAGCAGTGGGAGCTTTTTGTGTACCTTTAAGATTCCTTTCATTTTCGCCAGAGATTGTTTTGGCTTTGCGATTTTTGCTCCCACGGCTTTCGCGCAGTCTATACTGGAACCGCCTCCAAAGCCGATGATGCAGTCGCAACCGCGTAAGTGGTAGAGCTCGAGTGCTTCTGCAACGTTAGTGGTAGTAGGATTGGCAACGGTCTTATCGTATATGGTATAGGAGATGCCAGAGTTACAGAGCGAATGTTCCAGACGTTTTGTCAGTCCAAGCTTCGTAATCTGTGCATCGGTAATGAGAAGTACGCTGCTGCATCCTTCCTGCTGTATAATCTCAGGAAGTTTTTTTACACTGCCGACAATCTTAGGAGTCCGATAAGGAAGAAAGGGCAATGCGATTTTTAAGGCTGTCTGAAAGGTTCGGCAATAAATTGATTTTAGTGTATGCATTCTTATGTTTCCTCGCTATATGAATCTAAATTAGTACAGAGTTTCTGTAAGTTATCTGAAATAGTAAATAAAGTGCGATAGAAGATCGTGCGATCTTCGGGCGTAATGTTTTGGCTCGCCTTATCTACGGCTTCGGCTATGAGAAGATTCACCTTTTCGGCGCATTGAATGCCGAGATTTGTCAGAATAGCTTTGGCACGATATTTTTTGGTTTCAGAAGAAGGAATATAATTAAGATATCCGTTTTTTTCAAGGTCTGTCAGTGTACGTGAGATTCCAGCCTTATCTTCCTGACAGAGATTGCAGAGATCGGAAGCAGTCAGTCCATCAGGGTGTGCGGCAAGAAAATAAATACACATAACGTGAGTTCCTTTTAAGCCGAGAGTTCCCATGTAATATTTTTTGATCTTCTGCACATTTTTGTGTATGCGGGCGACGCCGGTGGTCAATTTTTCAAAACGATCATCCAATGAAATACACCTTCTTTCTGTAAGATGTTGATTAATCAACAAATTATAAAATGAATATAACAGCAAGGAAAATATTTGTCAATCTTACGAAGCACATTTTTCTATACGAATCTGCAGTTCAGTAATGTGTTCCTGCACATCTTCAGACTGGTGAATATCTACCCACAGTAATTCGAGAACAGGGCCTTTTAGTATCAGATCATGGGTGGCAGCATAGTTAAGGAGCTTCGGGAAATAGGTCTGATGCTGGTGAGAATCTCCGTGATAGCTAACGGACAGATAATGACCGGCATCTAAGACGGAGCTTCCGTTGCGGTCGATGATAAAGACACCCTCATAGTCCTGATACAATGCCTGTTTTGCTTTCGCAAGCGGAAGAAGTGATCCGATTCGATTATTTCCGATAATGTAAAGATTGTTTTTATCTTTGTTCAGAAGCTGTTTGATCAGCATATCCATCTCTTCGTCTGTGTGGAAGGGATGTGGGATGATGTGGCAGCTTCTTTTTGGAAATTCTTTTTCTACTACATTGCCAATGGGTTGTATTTCTGCTTCATATAGTGTGTTTAAGCGTTCAGACACATTTTCTCGCAATTGTGTTAAGGTTTGAATGTGAGTGTCGATAATAGACAGCTCTTCGTTTAACAGCTCTTTGGTTGAAGCAACGCTGCGGGAACGGATGTAGGAAGCGATTTTTTCCATGGGAAAGTTCAGCTTTCTCAGGTCGCGGATAACATTCAGACGCCAGAGGTCATTGAGTCCGTACATGCGATACCCGTTTTCCCCTCGAGTCGGATTTAACAGACCGAGTTCTTCGTAGTAGCGGAGAGAATCAGGACCGATCTGATAGAGCTTTGAGATTTCACCGATTTTGTAAAATTGTTTCATAGAGCATTTCTCCTATCATAAAACATTTAATATGAAAAACATCTTGACCTTAGTATTATACCAAGGTTTATAGTAAAGGTGTGAAAAAAATAAGATGTAAAGCGAGGTTTTATTGTGAGACTGGAAGGAAAGTCTTTAAAAAGTGATTTTTTCAAATTTATTATTCCATCGATCATTGCGCAGTTGGTATTTTCTTTGTATACCATGGTGGATGGTATTTTCGTGGCGCGTGGAGTATCTGAGGTGGCGCTGACTGCGGTGAATATCTCTATGCCGTTCAGTGTGGGGATGTTCTCGATTTCATTATTGTTCGCAGTGGGAAATTCTACGATTGTAGCAATTCTTTTGGGACAGGGCGAACATAAGAAGGCAAATCAGGTATTTACGCAGAATATTGTACTTTTGTGTGTGATTTCCGTGCTGGTGACAGTCGTTGTTCTTGTCTTTTTGGAACCATTTGCAAGATTTTTAGGAGCTACGGACAGCATTCTTCCTTATGCCAAGGATTACATTGGGACAATTGCTCCGTTTTCGCTGGCTTACATGCTGTCATATTCTTTTGAGACGTTGATTAAGACAGACGGATATCCGAAGCTTGCAACAATTTATGTTACAACCGGTGCAGTTTTAAATTGTATTTTGGATTATCTCATGGTCATGGTGTGGGACTGGGGAGTAAAAGGAGCTGCTTTTGCAACCGGACTTTCGCAGGCAGCAGTCATTTTTCTCTACCTTTGGCACTTCTTGGGACCGAAAGGTTCGATTAAATTTACAAAATTCCAATTTGATGTATCGACTATTTTCCGACAGATCCGAAATGGAATGTCCTCCGGTGTGACAGAGTTTTCGGGAGGAATTATTATCTTCTTCTTCAATCAGGCAATTTTGAGGTTCATTTCTGAGGATGCACTGGTAAGTTATACGATTATTTCTTATGTCAATACAATTGTGGTAATGTCCATGACTGGTATTGCGCAGGGGTCACAGCCATTAATCAGTTATTATTTCGGTAAAGGCGAACCGAAAAAGTACAGAAAACTTTTAAAGTATGGCATATTGTCGGCAGCAGTATTTTCGGTTGTAGTGACAGCCGGATGTTATGCCGGGGCGTCAGGAATCGTCGGTATTTTCCTCGACGGGGAGAATCCGGCACTTAGCGTATATTCTATAAAAGTATTTCGCATCTTTATTCTGTCTTTCCTGCTGGCAGGCTATAATGTAGTTATCGGCGGATATTTCGCATCGATTGAAAAGGCGGGATTTGCTACATTTATTTCATTAACGCGAAGTCTGATCGCGCTGGTCGGATGTATGATGTTGCTGATTGCGGTGCTTGGAGGGGAAGGAATCTGGTGGTCGCCGCTGATGGCAGAGGCGGTATGCCTTGTATTTTCGCTGTTAATGCTGAAGAGAAGCTTTGCAAAACAGCGAAAAAATTAGCGGGAATGCAGCTTTAAAGTAAGCACGATTGCAGAAGAGAAAAAAGAGAAAACAAAGAAAAAACAAAGAAAAACAAAGAAAATAAAAAAAATGCAAAAAAGGGCTTGATTTTTAGCGAAAAGGTGTTATAATAACATTTGTTCGCTAGAAAACATTGCGGAATGGTGTAATGGTAGCACAGCAGACTCTGACTCTGTTAGTAGGGGTTCAAATCCCTTTTCCGTAGTTCCTTGGCAGGGGCGCCGGATGCTTGTACATTTGAGCGTCCGGCTAATTTTATCGGAGTGTGGCTCAGCTTGGTAGAGCGCTACGTTCGGGACGTAGAGGTCGCGTGTTCGAATCACGTCACTCCGATTTTTTTAATGCAAAAATAAAGAGTTTTATATTCCGAAAAAGCACTTGAGATCAAGTGCTTTTTGTTTTGCAAAGGTTTCCAGCCATTTTTTGTAAATACTTTATTCATTGGCAGAAACCTCAATTAGATTTTTTGGAACTTTTAACAAGATGTACAGGTGGAAAAGGAATGAAAAAGAAGAAAGCGGAAATCATAGTTTATTTATGTAAAAACAGTTTTCTGGTATTATTTTCAATTGATTTATTAGCTAATAAATTTTATAATATATGAAAATAATGTCTCGACAGTAGTCATCAAATGGGGGAAATGATCATGAAGTTATTTATGCAGAAACCACTGATTCAAAAATTTGACCATGCCAAAGAGTTTGTGGAAGCATATCAGATTGGAGAGGGCGATTTCATTCTGGCAAGTAAGAGGATTTACGAGACCTATTTTGCACCGCTTAATCTGAAAGCGCGGGTTGAATATAAGAGTAACTACGGTGCGGGAGAGCCGACAGACGTGATGATCGATGCGCTTCTTGCGGATTTTCGGAAAGCAGGGTGTGACAGGATCATTGCGATCGGTGGCGGAGCGGTCATTGATATGGCGAAGATTCTTGTATTGGATGGAAATGCAGCTGCGGAGCAATATTTTCGAAGGGAAGTACCTCTTCGCAAAGTGCATCCACTCATTGCTGTGCCGACCACTTGTGGTGCCGGTTCGGAAGTGTCAAATGTGTCAATTACCGAATTGACAAGTATTCACAGTAAGCTGGGGCTGGCTGTGGATGAGATTTACGCAGATGATGCAGTGCTGATTCCGGAACTATTGACAGAGCTTCCGTATGAATTTTTTGCTACAAGCGCTATTGATGCGTTTATCCACGCCATCGAGTCTTATGTGTCTCCGAAGGCAAATCTGTACACGAAAATGTTCAGCATGAAAGCAATGGAAATGATTATAGAAGGCTTCCGGGCAATTGCGGAAAAAGGGCCGGAGTATCGTATGGAGCTTCTGGAGCAATTCTTGATTGCCAGCAATCTGGCGGGGATTGCATTCGGAAATGCAGGTACGGGAATGGTTCACGCCATGTCTTATCCTCTGAGCGGGCATTATCATGTGGCGCATGGTGAGGCAAATTATCAGTTCCTCACAGCGGTGTTTGCGGCATATCAGAAGATGAAACCGGAGGGGGAGATTCGAGAATTGAATCAATTTCTGGGAAATCTTTTGAAATGTGAAGAGGACATAGTATATATTGAGCTTGAGAAGCTGTTAGACCGGATGATTGGGCGGAAAAAGCTTCGGGAATACGGCATGAAGGAAGAAGAGATCAGACTCTTTGCTGAAAGTGTGAATGAAAGCCAGCAAAGACTTCTGAATCAGAGCTATGTAAAACCGACCGTAGAACAGATGGAAGAAGTATACCGTCAATTATATTAAAATGCGAAAGCAAAATGTCCGCTCTAAAGTGTGCTTGACAAGGGCGGAAGATGTGCTATGATAATTGTGGAACAATTTTATAGGATTGATGACAAGGGAGCTTGCACGGAAGCGGGCTGAGAGTGGGCTGACACCGCCCAGACCTATAACCTGATTTGGATAATGCCAACGTAGGGATGCGTTTATAAGGGATTTTTGAATCTCCTTTGTCTTCAATCGAAGACGAAGGAGGTTTTTTATGTTCAATTTTTTAGTGAATGCAGAGGGAGGGCTTACGACAGCGGGATATGCTGTCAGCATTACGGCAGGCGTGTTCTTATTTGCATTGGCACTTCTGTTTGCCGGCAAGACTTCTGAGAAAAAGAAAATGTCTACGAAGCAGCTGGTGTTCTGCGCAATGGCAATGGCACTTGCATTTGTGACATCTTATGTGAAGGTATTTTCTCTGCCATGGGGAGGAAGTGTAACACTTTGCAGTATGCTGTTTATTGTACTGGTTGCAAACTGGTATGGTGTAAAAACAGGTGTCTTAGTAGGTCTTGCCTATGGAATTCTGCAGTTTATCCAGGAGCCTTTTGTACTTTCTTTTTTCCAGGTTTGCTGCGATTATATTCTCGCATTTGCAGCGCTTGGTCTGGCAGGATTATTTGCGAAGAAATCCCACGGTCTGATCAAAGGATATGTTGTGGCGGTTCTGGCAAGAGGCGCTTTTCATGCGCTGGGAGGTTATTTGTACTGGATGGATTATATGCCGGATAATTTCCCGGTCGCATTAAAGAGTATCTATCCGATTGCATATAACTACAGCTTCTTACTTGCCGAGGCGGCGATCACACTGATCATTGTGTCAATTCCGGCGGTGTCAAGGGCGTTAGACCAAGTGAGAAAGACTGCGTTATCCTAGCGCTAAGGAAGAAAATCAAAGTAGATGAAGGAAACAGATGAAAAAAGAGAAAGAAGGAGTCAATGATGTTAGGAACATATATTCAAAATGTAAGAAAGAATACACCGCTGGTACATAATATTACAAACTATGTAACAGTCAATGATGTTGCAAATGTTCTTCTGGCGTGCGGCGGAAGTCCGATCATGTCAGATGAGCCGGAGGATGTGGAAGATATTACTTCCATCTGCGGTGGATTAAATATTAATATTGGAACTTTAAATCAGAACAGTATCAAGGCAATGTTCTTAGCCGGCAAGAAAGCACAGGAGCTTGGTCATGTATTGCTTCTTGATCCGGTGGGAGCAGGAGCAAGTGCGCTTCGCACAAATACAGCGGTTAACCTGATGAAAGAACTTTCCTTCGATGTAATCCGCGGAAATATTTCCGAGATTAAGACGCTGGCATTGGGAAGCGGCACGACAAAAGGTGTGGATGCTGATGTGGCAGATGCAGTGACCGAGGAGAATCTCGATGAGGCAATCGCATTTGTAAAGGCATTTGCAAAAGAAGCAGGATGTATTGTGGCAGTGACCGGAGCGATTGATTTGATCAGTGACGGAGAAGCGTGTTATGTAGTAAGAAACGGGCGTCCAGAGATGGGAAAAATTACAGGGACAGGATGTCAGTTGTCTGGACTTATGACAGCATTTCTTGTAGCAAACCAGGACGAAAAACTTCCGGCAGCTGCAGCAGCAGTCTGCGCCATGGGACTGGCAGGAGAGATTGGCTGGGATCATATGAAGCCGGAGGATGGAAATTCCACATACAGAAACCGCATTATTGATGCAATTTATCATATGGACCCAAAGACTTTGGATGAAGGAGCAAATTATGAAGTGCGGTAAGAAATGGGAAGAAAAAGATCTGCTTCTTTATGCAGTGACGGACAGAAGCTGGCTGAACGGAAGAACACTTTACAGCCAGGTGGAAGAAGCAATCAAAGGCGGAGCAACATTCATTCAGCTGCGGGAAAAAGAACTAAATGAGGATGCTTTTCTGGAAGAGGCAAAAGAAATCAAAGAATTGTGTGCCCGTTATCACGTGCCTTTTGTGATCAACGACAATGTGGAAATTGCGCTGGCGATGGATGCGGACGGTGTTCATGTGGGACAAAGTGATATGGAAGCGCTGGACGTGCGGGCGAAGCTTGGACCGGATAAAATAATCGGAGTGTCAGCGCAAACGGTAGAGCAGGCGCTGCTTGCGCAGAAGCATGGAGCGGATTATCTGGGCGTAGGGGCAGTGTTCACAACCGGTTCCAAGGCAGATGCCGATGATGTGAGTCACGAAACGTTAAAAGCAATCTGTGAAGCAGTTGATATTCCGGTGATAGCCATTGGCGGAATCGGGATTCACAATGTCATGGAACTTGCAGGAAGCGGAATCTGTGGGGTGGCAGTTATCAGTGCAATCTTTGCCCAGCCGGACATACAGGAAGCGACGAAGGTGTTGAAAAAAGAGACACAGAAGATGGTGACTGCATGATAAAAGGAGCAATTTTTGATGTAGATGGAACCATCTTAGATTCTATGAGTATTTGGGATGAGGCAGGAAGCCGTTATTTGAGAGCTAAGGGCATAGAGGCACCGTCAGATCTCGGAGATACGTTATTTGCCATGACAATCACAGAAGCGGCAGCTTATCTAAAAGAAAAGTTTGCGCTGGAGGAGACGACAGACGCTATTGAAAAAGGCGTTCTGGATACGGTGAAAGATTACTATTATGAGGAGGCTCCTCTAAAAAGCAAAGTAGTGGAAGTTTTAGAGATGCTGAAAAGCAACAAGATTCCTATGGCAGTAGCTTCCTCCAGTGAGAAAGCACATATCGAAGCGGCATTTCAAAGGCTTGGGATACGGAAGTATTTTCAGGCGATTTATACTTGTCAGGAAGTAGGAGAAGGAAAGAGCAGTCCGTTGATTTTTGAGAAAGCCTGTGAGAGTATCGGAACGACTCCGAATGAAACTTACGTGTTTGAAGATGCACTTCATGCAATGAGAACGGCAAAGAATGCAGGATTTCGAACAGTGGGAATCTATGACTGGTACAGCAGGAAAGAGCAAGAAGAGATTCGAAAGACAGCAGATATTTATATCGAGAGCTGGGAACAGCATTCAAAGCTATGGCAGGTATTGGAAAACGACCGTGAGAATAGCCAGAACATGATAGAACCAAAGAAATGATATGAGAAATAAGGCGGCAGACCGGGGGCACCACTTTCTGTCGCCTGCCTTAAGAGGCAGTATAAAATTAATGCGTATTTTGTAGAAGCTCAAAAGAAAAGAGGAGAAAAGAACATGAGAACAGCATTAACAATCGCTGGAAGTGATTCCAGCGGAGGCGCCGGAATTCAGGCAGATATAAAAACGATGATTACAAATGGCGTATATGCCATGAGTGCAATTACAGCACTGACTGCCCAGAATACGACTGGCGTAACAGGGATTATGGAGGTGACTCCAGAATTTTTAGGCGAACAGATGGATAATATTTTTACCGATATCCGCCCGGATGCGGTGAAGATCGGAATGGCGTCGTCTGTAGCTTTGATTGAGAAAATTGCAGAGAAGTTGAAAGAGTATCAGGCAGAAAATATTGTGGTAGATCCGGTGATGGTGGCAACCAGCGGGGCGAAGCTTATCAGTGAAGATGCCATTGATGCGCTGAAAATCTATCTGCTTCCAATGGCGACCGTGTTAACACCGAATATCCCGGAAGCGGAGCTTTTGTCCGGGATGAAAATAGAACGGGAAGAAGCGATGATCGAGGCGGCGAAGCTTATCAGTGAAAATTATCATTGCGCAGTTCTTTGTAAAGGCGGACATCAGCTCAACGATGCCAATGATCTGTTGTATAGCGAAGGCAGATTTCGCTGGTTTTACGGAAAACGTATCGACAACCCGAATACCCACGGTACAGGATGTACCCTGTCAAGTGCGATTGCATCGAATCTGGCGAAGGGTTACACGTTGGAGACTTCTGTAGAGCGGGCGAAAGAGTACATTTCAGGAGCGCTTGCTGCGATGCTGAATCTGGGAGCCGGGAGCGGTCCGATGAACCATGGCTTTGATCTGAAGAGTGCGTTTACCGAGGAATGTGATCATATTCAGCAAACATGCGAGAAGGTGCAGCAAGACGATAAGGAGGTGCGCAGATAATGTCAGAGAAGAGAACCTCCTTATGGGAAAATGGATTGATCTGGTTTGGCGCAGGAGTATCCATTGCGGAAATTTTGACCGGAACCTACCTCGCACCGCTTGGCTTCGAGAAAGGGCTTATGGCAATTATTCTTGGTCATCTTATCGGCTGCCTTATGCTGTTTTGTGCGGGTATCATCGGAGGAAAAGTAAGAAAAAGTGCCATGGAAACTGTTAAAATGAGTTTTGGACAGAAGGGAAGCTTACTTTTTTCGTTTTTGAATGTACTTCAGCTTGTAGGATGGACAGCAATTATGATCTATGACGGAGCGCTTGCGGCAGATGGTGTATTATCCGCGGGACGCTGGGTGTGGTGTCTGGTCATCGGCGCTCTGATTATTTTGTGGATTGTGATTGGAATTACTAATCTCGGTAAGGTGAATGTAATCGCTATGTCAGCGTTGTTTGTTCTGACTCTGATTTTGAGTAAAGTAATCTTTTTAGACAGCGGCGCGGTTGGAATGGCAGCGAACGACAGTATGACCTTTGGAGCAGCGGTGGAGTTATCGGTGGCAATGCCTCTTTCATGGCTTCCGCTGATCAGTGATTATACAAGAGAGGCAAAAGAGCCGGTGAAGGCAACTGCTGTCAGTGCAGCCGTCTATGGTGTAGTAAGTTGTTGGATGTATGTGATCGGAATGGGAGCCGCAATCTATACCGGAGAGTATGACATTGCAAAGATTATGCTGAAGTCAGGGCTTGGCATAGCTGGACTTCTGATTATCATTTTCTCCACCGTTACAACGACATTCCTTGACGCCTATTCTGCGGGAATCTCCAGTGAATCTATTGTGAGAAAATGGAATGGCAAACATGTGGCAGTTATCGTGACCGTCATTGGAACTGTGGCGGCAATGGTTTATCCGATGGATAATATAATGGACTTCCTGTATCTGATCGGTTCGGTATTTGCGCCGATGATTGCCATTCAGATTGCAGATTTTTTCCTGTTGAAACGGGATGCCAGCGGTCAGAATGTACAAGTGACTAATCTGGTCATATGGTTGATCGGGTTCCTTGTGTACCGGATGTTGATGCATGTGGATATGCCGGTGGGAAATACGTTGCCGGATATGGTGATTACCATACTGGTGTGTGTGATTGCTTCGAAAGTAGTAAAAGAAAGATAGAGAAATTTTTACAACCGGCTGATTAACAGCCGGTTGTATGCAATACGCCGAGAAAAACAGGCGTAGATGTGTGACAATCAATAATCATGTAAAGGAAGGGACGGTCCAGACGGATCGTCTTTATTTCTTCCGGTGGGATCATGGACATTTTGGCAGTCATTTCTGCCGCAGAGGCAGCGCCTGCTTTTGTGCCCTGCTCTGTGACGCTGATATGAGTTTTGTGGAGAACCCTTTCGATGCAGATATTTCGACCTTCATAGTGACCAAGTTTCGCAAAGTCTGCATGTTTATAGTCAAATGCATCCGTCATTCCCATGTGTTGGAAAGTCTCGGACATGTTTTGATCGAAATCAGTTTCAAACTTTGGAATAGACGCCTCTACGGTTGTCAGTTCTGAATTGGTAAGAAGATTCCGCAGTTGTTCTCCGGTTAAGGAAGCAATATAATCTTCCATGGAAATGCCCTCGTCCGGCAAAAGAGTAGCGAACGCATAGTCTCCGTTTGCATAATATTTCAAAAATCCGGAAGCCTGCCCGTCTTTTAGATATTCATATTCGGAAGAATGGAGATATTCCACTTCTTCGGTTGTTCCGTCTTCTTTTGTAAATATTCCGTTGTCTATCTGATCTTCGGTATAAGGCGCCTCCCAGTCGGCTTCAAAAGTGAGCGCATTGACGAGATACATGACAGCTTCATCGGGAATCTTGTCAAGAAGCGTTGGAATCATTTCTTTCGTGTGCCTGGAAGTCCAGTCGTTGATAGCGTCAACGGTGGACGAATCAAAGGGGGCTTTATAGATACCGGCTTGAAAATAATCTGCGTTTGTCTGCAGGAAATCAGGGGTTACCGTCAGTTTTTTATCCTCTTTTAGCCAAATGCTGTTTGCAAGAAGAAGCGCGGCGTGCTCCTCATCGGCTAATTGATTCACATAGGCGTGAAGGTAAGGATTGAGTCGGTCCACCGGGAGCCCGAGAACATCTTCCATCTGGGTAAGCGTATCTTTGTTGGCTCCATTTGCAGTCATGGCAAGTGCAAGTTCTAAAGAAAGCGGAGAAAGCAATAGATTTTCCTTGTCGGTCATGCTTTCCTTTAATAAGCGCACTGCAAAATCAGTGGAGGAAAGAAGCGCTTCTTCTGTTAGCGCAGTATCTGTTTGGACATCGGAAGCTTTTACGTCTTTCATCAAATCTACGGTGCTGGGCGAGCTGCTGCATCCGGTAAGAAATAAACTGCCGGTCAGGAGCAAGGTCAGAACGGATGCGGTTAATTTTTGTTTCATAAAGGACCCCCTTGTTGGTTAGTTTACGGAATGTTTTACCGTTTGATTGTGCGGTTATTATACTATATTTACAGTTGCAAAGAAAGCAATCAGAAAGAAATGGAAAATTGTTTTACAAGTAGACCGCGGAATGATAGAATAGAGAAAGATTTTATGACGGAAAGATAAGGAGTGTAATCTTGATGGAAGAAAAACAGCATAAAAGGCGTGTGCGTTATTCGGGGACGCATCCGAGAACATATAAAGAAAAGTACAAAGAGCACCAGCCGGAAAAATACGCAGATACGATTTCAAAAGTGATTTCAAAGGGAAGTACGCCGGCGGGGATGCACATTTCTATTATGGTGAAGGAGATTTTGGAGTTTCTTGCTATCAAGCCGGGAGAGACTGGACTTGATGCCACTCTCGGATATGGCGGTCATACGAAAGAAATGTTGAAATGTCTGAACGGAGAGGGACATATTTACGGACTGGATGTGGATCCGATTGAATCTGCAAAGACAAAAGAACGTCTGGAAAAACAGGGTTTTGGGAATGATATATTGACGGTAAAGCTGATGAATTTTAAAGATATTGACCAGGTGGCAGAAGAGGCGGGCAAGTTCGATTTTATTCTGGCGGATCTGGGTGTGTCTTCCATGCAGATCGACAATCCGGATCGTGGATTTTCTTATAAGGTGGAAGGGCCTCTGGATCTTCGGTTGAATCCGCAGAAAGGAATCAGTGCGGCAGAGCGGATCTGTAATATTTCCAGGGAAGAGCTGATGGGAATGCTGATTGAAAATGCGGATGAGCCTTATGCAGAGGAAATTGCCGATGCGGTGGTGACAAAGCAGAAACGGGGCGAGAAGATTGTTACGACCAAAGACCTTCAAAGAGTGATTGAGGAAGCATTGTCGTTTCTTCCGAAAGGGGAACAAAAAGAGGCGGTGAAAAAATCTTGTCAGAGAACTTTTCAGGCGCTTCGCATTGATGTAAATCAAGAATACGAAGTGTTGTATGAATTTTTAGAAAAGCTGCCGGGAGTGCTCGCTCCGGGCGGACGTGTGGCAATTTTGACGTTCCATTCAGGAGAAGATCGTCTGGTGAAGAAATCTTTCAAACGTTTCTTAAAAGAAGGCGAATATGCTGAGATTGCGAAAGACGTGATTCGTCCGTCGCAGGAAGAGTGTGTAAAGAATCCGCGCGCCCGTTCAACGAAACTGAGATGGGCGATTAAGGCATAAAACATAGGAAGAGAATGAGGAAAAAAGATGGATTATATATTACTGCTTTTAGGCTTTTTATTGTTGATCAAAGGAGCAGATGCGTTTGTAGACGGAAGCTCCAGTGTGGCGAAGATTTTAAAAATACCGACGATTATTATCGGGCTTACGGTAGTGGCTTTCGGGACAAGTATGCCGGAGTTTTCTGTCAGTCTGACGGCGGCTATGAAGGGAAGTAATGATCTGGCGGTAAGTAATGTGCTGGGGTCGAATATTTTTAACCTGCTGGTTGTACTTGGGGCATGCTCTTTGATTCAGCCGGTACAGGCAAAGAGCTCTCTATTAAAGAAAGAATTTCCATTTTCGATTTTTATTGCAGTTATTTTATTATTGCTGGATTCCGATTTCTCCATTTCCAAAGTCTTGGAAGGAGAAGGCACGTTTACACTTGGAAGATTAGGTGGAATTTTATTTCTGATTTTATTTGCAGTCTTTTTGTACGCGACAGTGAAAACGGCGCTTCGTTCCAGAGATGAGATGGTAGATGAAGAGGAATATAAGGTGATGAGTCCGGTAAAGAGCGCGCTTTATATTATCATCGGACTTGCCGGAATCATCTGTGGCGGCGATCTTGTTGTGGACAGCGCCTGCAGTATTGCAGAGACATTTGGATTAAGTCAGACATTTATCGGGCTTACGATTGTAGCAGTCGGAACTTCCCTGCCGGAGCTTGTGACATCTATGGTTGCTGCCGGAAAAGGAGAAAATGATCTGGCAGTGGGCAATGTAGTCGGATCAAATATTTTCAATATTCTGCTGATACTCGGAGCATCTGCGACCATCAAGCCAATCGCTCTTGATATCACGGCAGTCTACGACACATTGATCTTAATCGTGGCAAGCCTGATCGTTTATCTCTGCGCACTCAGCAAACGGGAGATCAAAAAAGGCGAAGGAGCAATCTTCCTTCTGTGCTATCTCGTATTTTTTGTGTATGTATTGACGCGGTGATTGATTTGGGACGTTAATTTGGGACGTAGCAAAGTGCAACTTTGCTACGTCCCAAATTGCGTTTCGGGGTGTCCTTTTTTGCATTTTTGGAACTTTTTCCGTATTTACAAGTCACCTAAGAAGCACTATAATATATTCACATTTATATTTTGGTTCTTAGAATTTTATCGAGGAATATTCTGATTCCAAATTCTAGAACAGATTCAAATGTCTATCCACAAATTCTGTGGACGTATCCAAGAAATAGAAAAATTAATATAACAAAGGAGAAAGTGAGGAAATTGCATGGGGAAAAGTAATGCGGCGGTGAAAAACTGGATTTCTGTAAAGGAGCGTTTTGCGGACTTTTACAATGGCACGGTATTTGACGGAAGGCAGGTGGTGAGAGCGGAGGAACTTCACAGGTATCGGGATGTAATTATGCGTTGGAAAGGGAAAATGGATCTGGTGATTCTGGCGTGCGAGAATCAAGAAAAAGTCCACTATGCCATGCCGGTAAGAAATATTTAAAAGCATTTATCCCCAATTATCCGATTAATCTGGTGGATGTCGGAAGACTGGGGAGGTTGGATGGATTTCAAACAGATTTACAAGTGGTATTCGGAATGATAAAATATAAGGGAAGTAGATATAAAAAAGAAATACAAAGTTATGTAAATGAACATAGAGAATATTTTGGGTGCCTCAGCTGGGATGATTTTCTTGCCATCCGTGAGATGATGAATCTAAATAAAAAGATGGAGAAACTATTAGAAAAGGAGAATAGGGAGGTTGTAAATATGTGTGGGTCATTAGATGCGTTATGCGAAGATTATAAAGAAGAAGGAAAAGTTGAAGGCTTTCAGCTCGCTGCGAAAATCTGTAAAGAATTGATGCGGTGTGTAAATATTACAGATGAAGAGCTGGCAAAGAAATACCACTGTACGAAAGAAGAAGTGGCGAATGCCAGAAAAATGTTTACAGAGTAGCAGGAGAATTATGACTAATATGAAAGAGAAAAATGCATACGAGAAAATATATGATGTGATTCGTGGAATCCCGGAAGGAAAGGTAGCGTCTTACGGACAGGTTGCAGAGCTTGCCGGAAATCGCAGGTGGGTGCGAGTAGTGGGCTATGCCCTTCATGCACTCCCGCCCGGAAGTGATGTGCCTTGGCATCGGGTAGTAACGAAGGAAGGAAAATTATTTTCCTGCAAGGACGGAAGTGGCTGCAATATTCAAGCAACATTGTTGGAAAAAGAAGGGGTAAAACTTGCGGCTGGGAAGGTAGACATGGAGCAGTTCCAGTGGCGCAGGAGATTGCTGTAAGAAACAAATTACCCCTGTATCACAATCGTCACCGTAAAGGTATCATCGGTATAAGAGATGTCCATATCACCATTGTATTTTTCTATTCTTTAAGCGCCTGCTTCCGCCTGTGGAAATAGTAAGGGATCAAGAGAAGTGCGGTAGCACCCCATGCCAGCGGGTAGCTGTAAAGCAGAGTTGATAATTCGCCGGTCATCGGTGTGACAAATAATATCCACGTAAGTCTCACTAGGAGTACGCCGCCAAGGGTGATCGTAGAAGGAATTAAAACATCTCCGATCCCGCGCAGTGCACCGGAGAATATTTCTACGAAGATAAAGATGACATAACTCGGTGTGATCAGTCGCAGCATATATACGCCAATATCAACTACAGCTTGATCTGTGGTGAAAATATGATACAGCGGGCGGCAGAAAATCATAAGAAATACAATCAGACTGCCACATACGGTGAGCGCCATGGCAAGGCAAACGCGCACGCTTTTCTTTACCCGGTCGAATTTTCTTGCACCGAAATTCTGACCGGAAAATGTAGTAATCGCAATGCCGAATGATCCGCAGACTGTCCAGAAGATGGCGTCAAGTTTTCCGTAGGCAGCCCATGCAGCAGCCGTATCCGTTCCGAAGTTATTAATGACTGCCTGAATGATAATATTGGAAATGCTGTAGCCAAAGGACTGAATGCCGCCGGGCAGTCCGATCTTAAGTTCGGATTTTAGAAGCGCTCCATGAAAACGGATGGCTCGAAGCTCAAGCTTTAGAATTCCGTAGGACTTCATCAAAGAGCGGGTGACAAGTATGGCACTGACTCCCTGAGAGATCACCGTTGCAATGGCAGCCCCTGCAATACCCATGTGAAATACAATGACAAATAAAATATCAAGTATTATATTAATAACGCAGCAGATCACAAGATAAATAAGCGGTCGCCGGGAATCACCAATCGCGCGCATGATCGAAGAACCCATATTATACGTCAGGGTAAAGATCATACCTAAAAAGTAGATTCTAAGATACAGAATAGAATCCGGTATGACATCCGCAGGTGTCTTCAAAAGGTGCAGAAGAGCAGGAGTAGAAAACCAGCCAATGACGGAGATTAAAATACTTACTGTGATAGAAAAGGCATATGCAGTGTGAAGTCCTTTGCTCAATTGTTTCAAGTTTTTCGCCCCGTAAAATTGGGAAATGATGACAGTGGCTCCCGCGGATAATCCGGTGAAAAATCCAATGACAAAGTTTGTCAGCACTGCCGCAGATCCGCCTACACTTGCAAGAGCCTGCTTCCCGACAAAGCGTCCGACGATGATCGCATCTACCGTATTGTACAATTGTTGAAATAAGGTTCCCACCATAATGGGAAAGAAGAAAATAAGTAACTGCTTCCAGATAACGCCTTCTGTGATCTGGTTCTTTTTATCCATGACAAGTCCCCCTTTCCTGTCATACAAATCAGAGACAGCAACGTCTCTCTACATAATTACACAATTCTTGTTGTCCATTTCGAACAATCCCATACTTCATTTACTACATCCTGATAAAATTCAGGCTCATGACATATAAGAAGCAGTGTTCCGCGATATTCCTGCAAAGATTTTTTGAGAGCATCCTTTGCATCGGCATCCAGATGATTGGTAGGCTCATCCAGCAAAAGAACGTTGGTCTCCCGGTTGATGATTTTGCAGAGACGCACCTTCGCCTGCTCACCTCCGCTCAGAACACGAACCTGACTTTCAATATGCTTTGTAGTAAGCCCGCATTTTGCAAGTGCAGAACGTACTTCATATTGGTTAAAGGATGGGAATTCCTGCCAGATTTCTTCGATACAGGTTGTCTTATTCTGATAATCGCCTTCCTGTTCAAAGTATCCGGGCAGAATATTTTCGCCGGTCTCGCATTTCCCGGATAAGGGCGGTACGATTCCGAGAAGACTCTTGATCAGTGTAGTCTTTCCGATTCCGTTTGCCCCGGTAAATGCAATTTTGGAACCTCGTTCAATGGCAAAATTTAACGGACTGGACAGAGGTTCCTCATATCCGATGACAAAATCCTTCACTTCAAAAATATATTTTCCCGGAGTCCGTCCCTGACGGAAATGAAATTCCGGCTTTGGACGTTCGGCGGCAAGCTCAATGACATCCATTTTGTCCAGTTTTTTCTGACGGGACATAGCCATATTTCTTGTGGATACGCGGGCTTTGTTGCGGGCAACAAAGTCTTTGAGCTGGCTGATTTCCTGCTGCTGACGTTTATAGGCAGCTTCCAGCTGCGCTTTTTTTACTTCGTAGACCTTCTGAAAATCATCATAATTTCCGACATAACGGGTGAGCTCCTGATTTTCCACATGGTAAATAATATTTACAACATCATTTAAAAATGGAATGTCGTGAGAGATTAAAACAAATGCGTTCTCATATTCTGTAAGGTAGCGTTTCAGCCAGCTGATATGTTCTTCATCCAGATAGTTTGTAGGCTCGTCCAGAAGAAGAATGTCCGGTTTCTGGAGAAGAAGCTTTCCGAGTAGGATACGGGTGCGCTGTCCGCCGCTTAAATCCGTGACATCCTTATCAAGTCCGATATCGGTAAGTCCGAAAGCACGCGCAATCTCATCGACTTTGGAATCAATGAGGTAAAAATCACGCAGAGTCAGTGTATCCTGAATGACACCTAATTCTTCCATCAGAGCATTCATAGTGTCTTCATCGGCATCACAGAGCTGTTCGCATATGGTGTTCATGCGAATTTCCATTTCAAAGAGATCAGCAAATGCAGATTTTAATACATCACGGATCGACAAGCCTTTTTCCAGAACAGTGTGTTGGTCAAGGTATCCGATATTTATATTTTTTGCCCATTCAATTTTTCCTTCATCAGGACGCTGGGCTCCTGTAATAATGTTAAAAAATGTGGACTTTCCTTCGCCGTTTGCACCGACAAGACCGATGTGTTCCCCCTTCAACATGCGGAAAGATACGTCCTGAAAAATGGCACGGTCTCCAAAACCGTGGGAGAGATGTTCAACTGTTAAAATACTCATAGAAAATAAACCTTTCTCTTCTTTTTTTCTTTCTCAGCATCTGCTGAATAAATCTATAATAATCTTACAATAAATTGCTTTATAAGGCAATCTTTGCTAGAATAGAAGTGTTATGTTTGAAGTAATATTTTGCATAGAATACAAAAAAGTGTCGGGAAAGGAATAAGGCATATGAAGAAGTATGAAGAAGAACACTACAGATATGAAAAAATAAAAGATTGTATTTATCCGTGGGTCAAAGAGGAGCTTCGTGATTCCAAGGCGTTAAACGGTAAAAATATATCAGAAAAGGACACACCGGTCATTGCGTTTGCCGGCGATCTTAAAATTATATTTGCTATAAAAAGAAGCGAAGAAAGTTACGAGATTTTGAAGGACAATATGCTTCCGCCGGAGATCGATGCGGAAACGTTATATCATACGGCGTGCGAAAATCTGGTGCGGGATGTAGAATTTGTAATCGGAAATACATGGTATGGTGGTTTTGGCATTATTGCGGATGGAATCCATGAAGCAAGCGCGCTTTGCTTCAAGCATATCTGGCAGGTGTGTGTAGATAAGCTGAAGGACGATCTTCTCATTGCAGTTCCTTCCAAAGAGACGGTCTTATTCGTTCCGGCATCCAACGAAGAAGCTGTAAAAAAATTAAAAGAAGATGCGGTAAACGGTTACCATGCAGGAACAGATGCAATCAGTCAGTCATTATTCCTGTTTTCGAAGGACAGAAAGGAACTGGTCGTTTATGAAGCATAAGATAAAAATGATAGGGTTCGATCTGGACGGAACACTTCTGACGGATCAAAAGGAACTTGGAGAGTATACAGTACAGATATTAAAAAGGGCTGTGGAAGAAGGAATTGTAATTCTTCCGATCACCGGACGTCCCTTGTGTGGACTTCCCGAAGAGGTGACAGGGCTTACCGGACTTCGCTATGCGATCACTGCGAACGGGGCAAGAATTCTGGATCTTAAGAATGCAGCTGTTTTAAAGGAACAGCTGGTAAGCGTAGAGACGGCAGAAAAGATTTTAGACATTTTGGGAAACTATGACTCTCTTCGTGAAATTTATTATGATGGCACAGGATATGCAGAGCGAGAAAAGCTTGAGCAGATCGACCATTTCTTTGAAGAAGGACCAATGGCAGAATATGTCCGTTCGACCAGACAGCCGGTGGAGAATCTGATGGATAAATTCCGGAAGGAGAGCCGGGAAGTGGATAAAGTGCAGGGAGTATTTGCCGATCTTGGAGAGCGGGAAGCGGCGCTTGATGAAATCAGGAAGCTGGAGGGAGTTACAATTACCGGAGCGCTCCATAATAATATCGAGGTAAATGCAGCCGGAGTGGATAAAGGAAATGCATTGTTGTGGCTTGCACAATATCTCGGCATTGCGCCGGAGGAGACAATGGCGTTCGGAGATGGCAATAACGATATTACGCTGCTTGAAAAGGCGGGTACAGGTGTTGCTATGAAAAATGGAATAGAAGAAGTGAAGCATGCAGCGGACAGGATTACCGAGAAGACAAATGACGAGGAAGGCGCTGCGAAGTTTATAGAAACTTATGTGTTAAAGAAGGGAGAATAACATGTTAGATGCATTAAAAGTAATCATTCTTGGAATTGTTGAAGGAATTACCGAGTGGCTTCCGGTGAGCAGTACCGGTCATCTTATTCTGGTTGGAGATCTGTTGGCGCCGGGACTTAGCGATGAATTTATGGAAATGTTCAATGTAGTAATTCAGCTTGGAGCGATCATGGCGGTAGTTGTCTTGTATTTTCATAAGCTGAATCCGTTTTCGCCGAAGAAGACAAAGAAGCAGAAGCTTCTTACATGGCAGATGTGGATTAAAGTAGCTATCGCATCGGTTCCGGCTGCGATTGTCGGGCTGCTGTTTAATGATATTCTTGATAAAATATTTTACAAGCCATTTCCGGTGGCTGTGATGCTGATCGTCTACGGTGTTCTGTTTATCGTGATTGAGAACCGCAATGCCGGACGCAGACCATCCGTAAATAAAATTGCAGATTTGTCTATGTCTATGCTTCTGTGGATTGGATTTTTCCAGATGTTGGCATTGATTCCGGGTACATCCAGATCCGGTGCAACTATTGTGGGAGCTCTGATCATCGGCGTGTCCAGAGAAATTGCGGCAGAGTTTACATTTTTTTTGGCAATTCCGGTGATGTTTGGAGCAAGCTTATTAAAGCTGATTAAATTCGGCTTTGCATTTACGGCAGGAGAATTCGGATATCTTATGCTTGGTTGTGTGGTCTCTTTTGCAGTATCGATTTTCGCGATCAAGTTCCTCATGAGCTATATTAAGAAGAACGATTTTAAAGTATTCGGATATTATCGTATCGTATTAGGTGGATTGATTGTTGTCGTATCTCTTGTACAGATGGTTCTTGCGTAAATCTTGTATAGAAAATGTATAAAAATGTAAGAAAAAGCACAGGATTGCATAAAATTTCAAAAAATAATAATTTTTTGCATAAAAACACTTGATTTTTACAAAAAACGTGCTAGAATATGATTCATACTTGAATTTTTATACAAGAGAAAATAAAAATCGGTAAGAGATATATGGGAGGTAGAAGTTATGAAAAAATTAGTGAGCTTATTATTAGTAGGAGTATGTGCCTTATCATTGGCAGCATGTGGAGGAAAAGAAGACGATACATTGACGATGGCTACAAATGCTGAGTTTCCACCATATGAATATTATGAAAACGATGAAATCGTAGGTATCGATGTAGAGATTGCTACAGCAATCGCAGAAGAACTCGGAATGAAACTGGAAGTAGAAGATATGGCATTTGACTCTGTAATTCCGGCAGTGTCCAGTGGAAAAGCAGATATCGGTGTAGCAGGAATGACTGTTGATCCGGATCGTTTGGAAAGTGTTAACTTCTCTGATACTTATGCAGATGCAAGTCAGGTAATCATTGTGAAAGAAGACAGCGCAATTGCAGGACCTGCAGATCTGGAAGGAAAGTCTATCGGTGTTCAGCTTGGAACAACAGGTGATACATATTCAAGTGAAAATGTAAAAGATGCTAAAGTAGAGCAGTACAGCAAAGGATTCGAAGCAGTTCAGGCGCTGACACAGGGCAAGATTGATGCAGTTGTTATCGACAGCCACACAGCAAAAGAATTTGTAAAAGAAGCAGAAGGACTTAAGATTCTTGATGAGCCTCTTACAGAAGAAGAATATGCAATTGCAATTGCAAAAGACAACAAAGAGCTGATGGAAAAGATTAATGATGCGCTTGCAAAATTAGAAGAATCCGGTAAATTAAACGAGATTATGTTAAAGTATATTCCGGCAGAATAAGAGGAATTGATACAAAGGAATAAGGAATGAGATAATATGGAATGTGCTTTGGCACATTCCATGTTTGAGAATAAAAATAAAAAAGAGAAGGATGTAGATTATGTTACAGTCGCTACAAGACAGGTTTTATCTTAATTTTATAAAAGACGACCGCTGGATGTATATCGTAGATGGATTAAAGGTGACGCTGCTTGTCACATTTTTTGCGGTACTGATCGGTATTGTGATTGGTTTTCTGGTGGCAACAGTCCGCTCGACATATGATAAGACCGGAAAACTTAAGATCTTAAATATTTTGTGTCAGATTTATCTGACGGTAATCCGTGGAACACCGGTAGTTGTACAGTTATTGATTATTTATTTCGTTATTTTCGGAAATGTAAATATTGATAAAATACCGGTTGCCATCATGGCATTTGGTTTCAACTCCGGAGCATATGTGGCGGAAATCTTCCGTTCTGGTATTATGTCCATTGACGGAGGTCAGTTTGAAGCCGGACGAAGCCTCGGATTCAATTATGTGCAGACCATGCGCTATATCATTATGCCGCAGGCATTTAAAAACGTGCTTCCGGCGCTTGGTAATGAGTTTATCGTGTTATTAAAAGAGACATCTGTTGCAGGATATATTGCACTGCAGGATCTGACAAAAGCAGGTGATATTATCAGAAGCCGTACTTATGATGCATTTATGCCGTTGATTGCCGTTGCCCTTATTTACCTGGCTATGGTATTGATATTTACAAAGCTTGTAAATATGCTGGAAAGGAGGCTGAGAAACAGTGACCACTAATCAGGGAAATACTTTGATCAGAGTAGAGGATTTACATAAGATCTTTGGAGAACTGCATGCCATTAACGGCGTGTCAGAGGAAATAAAAGAAGGTGAGGTTGTTGTTATCGTAGGCCCATCGGGATCAGGAAAATCAACATTTCTGCGGTCTTTAAATTTATTAGAAGAGCCGGACCGGGGACATGTCTATTTTGAAGACGTGGACATTACAGATAAAAAGGTGGATATAAATAAACACCGGCAGAAAATGGGAATGGTCTTCCAGCATTTTAATCTGTTTCCACACAAAACTATTTTAGATAACATTACAATGGCGCCAATCAAGCTTCTTGGCAAGTCAAAAGAAGAGGCAGAAAAACGCGCAATGGAATTGCTGGAACTGGTAGGACTGGAAGCAAAAGCAAAAGCATATCCGTCCCAGCTGTCAGGCGGACAGAAACAGCGTATCGCAATTGTGCGTTCTCTGGCAATGAACCCGGAAGTTATGTTGTTCGACGAGCCAACATCAGCGCTTGATCCGGAAATGGTAGGCGAAGTTCTGGAATTGATGAAACGATTAGCACAGGACGGAATGACCATGGTAGTCGTAACACACGAAATGGGATTCGCCAAAGAAGTGGCAACAAGAGTGATCTTCATGGATGAAGGACAGATCAAAGAACAAGGAGACCCGAAAGAATTCTTCGAGCATCCAAAAGATCCAAGATTACAAGAATTTTTATCGAAGATATTATAATTTAGGACGTAGCCTTTTTGCAAAAGGCTACGTCCTAAATTGCATTTTGGGGTGTCCAAAATTAAAATCCGGCGGCTTTTTTTGCCCGGAGATTTAAAATAAGTGCTGTTACGGAACCGGCAAGCATTAGGATAATGCCGAGAATAAGAAGGGTGCGTCCTGCTCCGTAAGTGACCAGTGATTCGAAGGCGCCTAATTGATCTTTGATGTCAGCCAGCTTGAGGTAAAGGAAAAACAGACCGACACAGGAGCCGAGAATCGTTACGATGTTCAGTTTGAATAGATTGATAACAGCGACTGCCACAATGACGATGATAAAGAAAATTCCATCATCGGCGTCGATCAGTCTGACAGATTCGCTGGCAGATGCAATTCCGATATCAATGGATGCCCACAGGCAGGACAGAATTTGACATGATCCGCAATCTGAGCGCCACAATTTCTACAAAACATAGTTTCTCACTCCTTTAAAAATGGTAATTTTATTGCCCTTATTTTATCAGTTTTGACAATAAAAAACAATATTCGAATAAAGGCGTCATAGTTGAAAAGTAGGCGAATATATAGTAAAATTAGAGCGATAGTACAATTTGTATTTGCTATTTTTAATTCATATGTAAATTTTTTTATATTTTATAAAACTTTTTTATATAAAAAAACGTCTAAGGAGTAAGAGGAGGATAAAAAAATGGCATTATTTGAAAAAATGAAAGATTCGATTTCGGTCGCAGGTCAGGGAGTATCTCAGAAAGCTAAGTCAGCAACGGAGAGTGTAAAGCTCAATAACCAGATAAAATCAAATGAGCGTATGCTGGAAAAACTGACTTACCAAGTCGGAGTACAGTGTGTGAAAAACCATCTGCAGGATGCGGAAAGCGAATATGGAGAATTGTTTAGAGAGATTTTAAGGCTTCAGAAAGAAAATCAACAGCTTCAGCAGATGGTGCAGGCGTTGACAGCGGGAAATGTCTGTCAGCAGTGTGGCTTTAGCAATCATCCAGACGCCAAGTTTTGTATCAGTTGCGGAAGTCCGCTTCAAAAAGCAGCGCCGGTATCCAACGGGCCGGTAAATGGAAAGAAATGTCCGTCTTGTGGTTTCGTTAATGCGGCAGATTCTGCATTCTGTGTAGAGTGTGGAACAAATATTGCGGCTGTGGCGGCGAATAATCCGCAGGCAGGTACTGAAGCAAAACAGGAGGAACCGATGCAGCAGCCGGTACAGGAGCCGGTTGTTCCTAAATGTAAAAATTGCGGGGCAATTTTGGAGGAAGATTCCTTATTCTGTACAGAGTGTGGAACAAAAAGAGACTAAGAGCTAAGTGTGGAGGAAAAAGAGTATGGCAAAGTTTTGTGGAAAATGTGGAGCTGGATTAGTAGAGGGGAGCAAGTTTTGTGTGAAATGCGGAGCACCTGTACCGCAGGCAGGAGCACAGAGAAGCGCAGCGCCATCAGAGACACCGGGGAATATGCAAGGGAATGCACAGGGGAACTATCAACAGGGAACAGCGAATGCACAGAATGGATATCCAGGTGCTTCAGCTGCAAAAAAAACGTTTGCGTGGCCGATCATCGCAGCGCTTGCAGCGGTTGTAGTCGTATTGTCGCTTATACTATTTGGAATATTTGGAACGAAAGGTTACGAAAAACCGATTAAGTATATGGAGAAGGGAATCAATGAAGGTGACATTAAGACTTTTGCAAAAGCATTTCCGAATGGAGTCGAAGGAATCGTAAATTTTCTTCCGGATGATTTGAGTGATCTTTTCCCAGGATACGATGTAAAGCTTGAGATTGTTGACAAAGAAAAACTGAAAAAAGATGAAATGACAGTTATTTTATCTGATGAGTATGACTTAAGTGCAGCGGAATTAAAAGATGTGACAGCAGCGTATATCCTGGAAGTAGAAATGACAGCAGTGATTGATGGGGAAGAAGAATCTGCGGAAGAGGATATTCCGGTTGTGAAGATGGATGGGGAATGGGTAATTCCGATATCTATGTTTTGGTAAGGAATTATAATTAAGCATGCAGGAAGGAAGACAGGGATATGAAAACAGAAAAGAAACAGACGGAAAAAACGAATTCTTCAGTTCCGGTTATTGTATTGGCAATCGTTATTATCTTAGCACTTGCAGGAAGTGTGTTTCTTGGAATTAAAGGGCTGGGCTTTGGCGGAAAAGTAAAATCCCAGGTAAGTCAGGACGAGATTGATCAGGCAAGGGCGAAGATGCGTGCCAATGCCGAAGGAGAGAAGGATATCTATGTAACAGCATTTAAGGAAGATGTGACATGGACACCGGGCAGTGATCCTGCAACCGCTGAGAATAAGAAGGCGGAAGATGGCACAACGGCAAATGCGGCAGCCGGAGAGTATATTTTCCCGAACAGTGATAAGGAGTATTTGACGGATGCAGATGTGTCCGGTCTGTCCAAAGCTGATCTTAGGCTGGCACGAAATGAAATACTGGCGCGGCATGGGAGAATTTTCAACAGTGATGATCTGAAAACATATTTTGAGGGTAAAAGCTGGTACTCAGGGACTGTGGCGCCGGAAGAATTTGATGCAAATATGGAGTCCCGTTTAAATGACGCGGAGCGTGCAAATATAGAAATGATTAAAAAATACGAGTAGGAGGTGAAAGAGATGTTTTGTCCGGAATGTGGAAGTAAAAATAAAGATGATGCATTATTTTGTGAAAATTGTGGTACATCACTAAAGAGTCCTCAAGGGAACGGAGCTCCTCTTTCAGCTCCGGTGAAAAAAGAAAGACAACCTTTAGATGGAAAAGAAAAATTATTGCTGATTGAAATCTGTGTGGCAGTTTTAAGTGTGATTTTGTTTTTCGTAATCTACAATGTTCAATTTGGAGCTAAAAGTGTGGCTGAAAAACATGTAGAAGCGATGATGGAGAGAAACTACGCTGATTTGTACGATACGATTTATCTCAAAGATCATGATGATTTTATGAGTAAAGAAGCATTTATAACAGCGAAGAAAATCCAGGAGCCGGAAGACATTGAAATCGCAGATGTGGATGTGACAAGTGTTCAGAAGCGATCCGGGGGCTTTACCAGTCAGTCAATCCGGGTGCGTTATACGAAGGGGTCTGATTCGGAAAAGATCAATCTGAAGCTGAAGAGAAAAGGTTTATTCTGGAAAGTTCAGATGGATCAGGGCGATTACAAAGATTATGGTACAAAATTAGTTCAAAAATACAGCATTGCGGTTCCGAAGGGAGCAGATGTGATTGTAGATAAGATAAATGTATCTGACAGCCTGACACCGGGTAAAAAAATTGACGGCATGGACACTTATACATTGGATGCAGTATTTGGAGCAGAGCATTATGTAGAAATCAGCGGAAAAGATGTGGAAAAAACCGGACAGCTTGTGTCATGGACAGAAGGAGATCCTGCGATCGTACAGACGGACTACAATGAGAAAGTAGTGGAAGAGCTGGCAAAGCAGGGAATGGAAGACTGGAAAATTATTATGAATGCACTGGTGAATCGCAAACTGTTCAGTCAAGTAGATCTTCTGCAAAATGTAGACGGTACGAACAAAGATGCAGTTATCGATGAATTTGAGAGTGTCAGAGATTATGAATTCGGCGGAAGTTCCGGTGATTCAGAAAAGATTAATAAGTATCAGTTTACCAATGGAGAGGCGAATGTAGAAATAAACCAGGAAGACGGTACCACATTGGCTCAGGTTACGCTCAAAGGAAATTACTACTATAGTTATAATACAACATACTGGTCAGGAAATTCGTATCACAATGAGCGGGATGGACAGACAGCAAATACGTTGACATATATTATGAAAGATGGGAAATGGGTATTGTATAATATTTCATTAAGTCCATTTTACGATTAATAAAAATAAAAAAAGAAGAGGGATGTAGAATGAGCGGCAGCATGGGAAAGAAAAAAGAATTGATGGTTCAGATGCTGACGGCAACCGTCGGGAGTCTGATGTTTGCAATTGGTGTAAACCTGATTATTGTTCCGCTTGGACTTTATAATGGAGGGTTTATGGGTATTGCCCAGTTGATGAGAACGGGGATTGTGGATTTTATGCACATTCCGGTTCCGGGCAATTTTGATCTTGCCGGTATCATTTACTGGGTGCTCAATATTCCGTTGTTCTATATGGGATTTCGGATCATGGGAAAAGAGTTTGCGGTGAAAACACTGCTTACAGTAACAATTCAGAGTGTATTTCTTGTCCTTGTTCCAATTCCGGAGACACCAATTATCGGAGATACCCTGACTGCATGTATTATAGGCGGTCTGATCGCCGGAACAGGAGTTGGGCTTGTGCTCCGTGGAAGAAGCTCCGGAGGCGGGCAGGATATTATCGGAGTATGCTGCTCAAAAAAATATCCCAATGTCAGTGTGGGGAAAATCAATATCCTGATGAATATATTTGTGTATTTGATCTGCCTCTTCTTATTCAATATTGAAATTGTAGCGTACTCATTCATTTACACAACTGTACTGTCAATGGCGATCGATCGAGTGCATATACAGAATATCAACACAAGTGTTATGATATTTACAAAAAAACTTGGAATCTCGAAGGCAATCATGGATCAGATGGGACGTGGAGTAACCAATTGGGATGGGGCGGGTGCCTATACGAACAAGACCGCATATATCCTGTTGGTAATGATTTCAAAATATGAAGTGACACAGATCAAACAAATTGTACACAGCATAGATCCGAATGCATTTATGATTTTCACAGAGGGATGTTCCGTAGATGGAAATTTTGAAAAGCGGTTGTAATTTAGGACGTAGCCTTTTGCAAAAAGGCTACGTCCTAAATTGGTTTTTGGGGTGTCCTTTTTTGTATTTTAAGGTGTCCCAAATTAAACAAAATTTCCCTTATTAATTTTGTAACATAATCTGTTTTTAGCGGATATATAGGTAAAGAGAGGTGAAGACATGTTTGATATGGACGCGGCATACAGAGAATATGCGGTTATGGTTTATAAGTTCCTTTTATCACTTTGTTATGAAGAAGAATTGGCAGAGGAATTGACGCAGGAGACTTTTTATCAGGCGGTGCGTTCGGTGGATCGGTATGATGGAAGCTGCAAAGTGTCTACATGGCTGTGCCAGATTGCCAAGCATCTCTGGTATCGGGAGATGGAACGCAGAAAAAGAAAAGGTACCAGTGAACTGACCGCGGATATGGAGTCTTTGGAAAAGCCCGTGGAAGAACAGTTGTTGGTGAAAGAAGAGAAAATGGAATTGTTTCGCAAAGTACATGTTTTAGACGAGATTTCTAAGGAAATCGTGTTGTTGCGAGTGACAGGTGCATTTTCATTTAAAGAAATCGCAGAGCTGTTCGGAAAAAATGAGAATTGGGCAAGAGTTACTTATTATCGTGCAAAGCAGAAATTACTGAAAGGTGGGGAAAAGAATGAAATGTGAGATTATCAGAGATTTATTTCCGAGTTATATTGATGGACTGACAAGTAAAGAAAGCAATGAAGCGGTTGAGGAACATTTGGAAAAATGCAAAGAGTGCAGGGATTATCTTGAGGCTATGAAAAAGGAGATAGTATCAGCCAAGTATGTGGAGCGAAGAAAAGAAGAAATAAAGAAGGATGTGGAACCGCTAAGAAAGCTGAAACGTGTGACGAAGCAAATGGTGGCAGGCACTGTACTATTTTGCATTGTAGCAATCGGCATTGCTCTGGGAGCATATGAGGGATATTACGGAACGGGCGTTCAGCCGAACAGTGAAGATGTGAAGATCACGTGTGAAAAAATAGATTCTGTGGTTCGAATTGGCTTTCAGCCACAAAAGGAAGGCGTTTATCTGGAGGCGATGGTGAAAGAAGAAAATGAGAAAACTCATATCCGTCTTGTTGAACGTCGAATTCGTCCATTTGAGAAGGATAAACGAATCACTAACAACGCATATTACGAATATATCTATATAGGTGCAGATCAGGGAATAAAAGAGCCAAGCGGCAAAGAAACGTTGGAAGTGGAGTTCAAAGAAACAACGAAAACAGTGAAAATTACAGATCTCTATACAGAAGAAATTCAGAATTTAAAATAATTTCAAAAAAGGACAGGTCTAAAGCTAATTTAGGACAGGTCATATGTTAAATAGGGACGTAGCATTTTTGCAAAATGCTACGTCCCTATTTAACATACATTTTACATTCTTCCGATTTCACATTTTACATTACGTCTTTATGATAGTCATTGTGAAGAAAAACAACACAAGAAAATGAAATCGTAAATTAAAGGAGATTACAACGTATGAAAATGAAAAAGTTTATTGCAGTTTTATCTATGGCAGCTATGATTGGAACACTGGCAGTCGGATGTGGGAAATCCAATGAAGAAAGTAAGGGAGAAGATGCCAAGGCGGAAGCGGGCAGCGACTGGGATTCTTCTATGGACATTACAATCGTATCAAGAGAAGATGGTTCCGGTACAAGAGGCGCGTTCATTGAGCTTTTCGGAGTAGAGGAAAAGCAGGGAGATGAGAAGGTTGATATGACAACAGAGGAAGCACAGATTACAAACAGCACTTCTGTTATGTTAACAACCGTTGCAGGCGATGAATATGCGATTGGTTATGTATCTCTCGGTTCTCTGGATGACAGTGTGAAGGCTGTGAAGATTGACGGTGCAGAAGCAACAGCAGAGAATATCAAAAATGACTCTTACAAAGTTTCAAGACCATTTAACATTGCAACGAAGAAAGGGTTAGATAATGAAGTTGCAAAAGATTTCATCAATTTTATTATGAGCAAAGAAGGACAGGAAGTTGTAGCAGAGAATGGTTACATTGGTGATGACAGTGCAGCTGCATTCTCCGGAAGCAATCCATCCGGTAAGGTGGTAGTTGGCGGTTCTTCTTCCATCTCTCCGGTTATGGAGAAATTAATTGAAGCGTACAAAGCGGTAAATGGAAATGCTGAGATTGAACTTCAGACAACAGATTCTACTACAGGTATGACCTCTGCAATTGATGGAAGCTATGATATCGGAATGGCATCCCGTGAACTGAAAGACGAGGAGGCAGCAGAGCTTGACAGTCAGGTGATCGCAACAGATGGCATTGCTGTCATTGTAAATAAGGCAAATACAACAGATGAGCTTTCCGGTGATCAGGTAAAAGCAATCTACACAGGTGAGGCTCTCACATGGGATGAGGTCGTAGAGTAATATGAAAAGTAAAGCATGGACGGAAAAATTCATGCAGGGAGTGTTCTTCATTGCCGCCTGCGCTTCGGTGCTGGCGGTAGCTCTCATTTGTATCTTTCTTTTTGCAAATGGAATCCCTGCCATGAAGGAGATCGGTTTTGGCAACTTCTTAAGTGGGAAGATGTGGAAGCCGAAAAATGAGATATTTGGAATTCTTCCTATGATTGTAGGAAGTTTATATGTAACCGCAGGAGCCATTATCTTTGGCGTCCCGATAGGAATCTTAACTGCAGTATTTATGGCATATTATTGCCCGAAGAAAATATATAAACCTCTGAAAGCAGCGACAGAATTGTTAGCCGGAATTCCATCGGTTGTGTATGGCTTCTTCGGTCTCGTGGTAATTGTACCGCTTATCCGTACGATCGGAAGAGATTTAGGATTCGGCGGAAACGGAAGCAGTATTTTGACAGCGTCTCTTCTTCTTGGAATGATGATTCTTCCAACCATTATCGGTCTTACAGAATCTTCCATCCGTGCAGTGCCTCCGCATTACTATGAAGGAGCCGTTGCGCTTGGGGCAACGCATGAAAGAGCAATCTTCCGCGTAGTAATTCCGGCAGCAAAATCCGGTGTGATCGCAGCAATAGTTCTGGGAGTTGGGCGCGCCATTGGAGAAACGATGGCAGTGATCATGGTTGCAGGAAATCAGGCGAGAATGCCTGCAGGAATCTTCCGGGGCGTCCGTACTTTAACCGCAAATGTTGTCATTGAGATGGGATACGCAACCGGACTTCACCGAGAAGCGTTGATTGCCACAGGAGTTGTATTGTTTGTGTTTATCCTTCTCATCAATTTTTGTGTAGCACTGTTAAAGAGGAGGGTCAGCCATGAGTAACAATCAAGTGACTTTGAGACAAAAACTAAAATCTTATAGGCGCACACCATTTTCCTTTTTTGTAATGCTTTTGGTGCTTTTGGCAGCAGTGATCACATTTGCGGTATTGTTCTTTCTGATCGCCTATGTGCTGCTTCATGGAGTTCCATATTTAACACCATCTTTATTTTCTCTTACTTATACTTCGGAAAATGCATCTTTGATGCCGGCGCTTATTAATACCGTGATCATGACGCTTTTATCACTGCTGATTGCAGTTCCGTTGGGAATCTTTTCAGCTATTTTCTTAGTAGAATATGCAGGACGGGGAAATAAATTTGTAGAAGTGATACGGCTTACCACGGAGACCTTGCAGGGAATTCCTTCTATTGTATATGGATTGTTCGGAATGTTGTTCTTTGTGTCAACCTGCGGATGGGGATTTTCGATTCTGGCAGGAGCATTTACACTGTCGATCATGGTACTGCCGCTGATTATGCGCAGTACAGAAGAAGCATTAAAGGCAGTGCCGGACTCTTACAGAGAAGGAAGCTTCGGATTGGGAGCGGGGAAATTAAGAACAGTTTTTCGAATTGTTCTTCCGTCTGCCATACCGGGAATCTTAGCGGGTGTGATTCTTGCAGTGGGACGCATCGTCGGTGAGACGGCAGCGCTTATTTACACGGCGGGAACCTATGCGGATATTCCGAAAAACGTGATGAGCTCCGGAAGAACACTGGCAGTCCATATGTATAATCTGGCAAGCGAAGGTCTATATATGGATCAGGCGTACGCCACAGCGGTTATTTTACTTGTCCTTGTAGTCGGAATCAATACTTTATCTGGTTTCCTTGCGAAGAGGTTGACCAGAGCATAGGAAATTCAGCTGCAGGAATATGACAAGTGGCAGATATACACAAGTAGCAGACAGATGGATGTACAGTACAGAGATAGATTATCGCATATAAGAGAGGATAAAAAAATGAGCAAGATCAGTATCAAAGACATGAATCTCTATTACGGAGATTTTCATGCATTGAAAAATGTAAATCTTGAGATAGAAGAAAATAAAATTACTGCATTTATCGGACCATCCGGCTGTGGAAAATCCACATTATTAAAATCTATCAATCGGATGAATGATCTGGTAGAAGGGTGCAGGATCGAAGGAAATCTTCGTTTAGATGGAAAAGATATTTTTAAGGACATGGATGTCAATCTGCTCCGCAAAAGAGTAGGAATGGTATTCCAGAAGCCGAATCCATTTCCTATGAGTATCTACGACAATATTGCATTTGGACCAAGAACTCACGGAATTCATTCCAAGTCAAAACTGGATGATATTGTGGAAAAATCGCTAAGAGATGCGGCAATATGGGAAGAATGTAAAGACCGATTGAAAAAGAGCGCGCTTGGAATGTCCGGCGGGCAGCAGCAGAGACTTTGCATTGCCAGAGCTTTGGCAGTACAGCCGGAAGTGCTTCTGATGGATGAGCCGACTTCAGCGCTGGACCCGATCTCCACCTCTAAGATTGAAGACCTTGCGATGGAACTGAAAAAAGATTATACTATCGTTATGGTGACACATAATATGCAGCAGGCAGTGAGAGTGTCCGACAATACCGCCTTTTTCCTGTTAGGAGAAGTCATTGAATATAACGATACGGAGAAATTGTTCTCGATACCGGCAGATAAACGGACAGAAGACTATATTACAGGGAGGTTTGGTTAAACTATGCGTAATAAATTTGATATGCAGTTGGATTATCTCAATGAGCAGTTGATCCACATGGGGGAATTATGTGAGATTGCCATTAATCGTGCAACCGAAGCGCTTCAACACGGAAGTATGGAAGAGGCAAAAGAAGTAATCAGCGCCGATGAAGAAATCGATCAGATGGAAAAGGATATCGAGCGTCTGTGTCTGAAGCTCCTTCTTCAGCAGCAGCCGGTAGCCAGAGATCTTAGGCAGATTTCGGCGGCACTTAAAATGATTACAGATATGGAACGAATCGGTGATCAGGCATCTGACATTGCGGAGATCATCATTTCCGAGAAGAAATCCGAAGGAGCAGAGATTCCGAAGATTGGGAAAATGTCAGAGGCAGTGGCAAAAATGGTGAGGGACAGTGTGACTGCTTATGTTAAGAAGGATCTGGAACTTTCCAGAAATGTAATGGAGGCGGATGATGCAGTAGATGAGCTCTTCGAGGAAAATAAAAGAGATCTTATTGCATTTATCGCACAGAATAAAGGGGATGCCGGAAGAGAGACGATTGATCTTATTATGGTTGCAAAGTATCTGGAACGAATCGGCGATCATGCAACCAATATCGCAGAATGGGTGGAGTTCTCGATTACCGGAATTCACAAAGAGAGTCAAGTATAGGCAATCACATGCCGAAAAAAATGTAAGGAGAGACTTATGATATTTTGTGTAGAAGATGACAGCAACATTCGAGAATTAGTCGTATATACGCTTGAAACAACGGGATTTAAAGCAAGAGGCTTTGAGGACGGGAGAAGTTTTTTAGAAGCACTGGCACTGGAGACACCGGAGCTTGTACTGATGGATATTATGCTGCCGGGAGAAGACGGTTTATCGCTGCTGAAAAAATTAAAAAATTCAGCAAAAACAAGAGAGATTCCTGTAATCATGGTGACAGCCAAAGGCGCGGAATACGATAAAGTGAAGGGGCTGGATCTGGGAGCGGATGATTATGTGGCGAAGCCATTTGGCATGATGGAACTGGTGTCCCGGATCAAAGCGGTGCTTCGGAGAACGTCAAAAAGCGGACAGGAGACACAGGATATCATGAAAGCCGGCGAGCTGGAGCTTGATACGAAGAAGCATGAAGTGACCGCGGCAGGAGAAGTGGTAAATCTTACGCTTAAGGAATATGAGCTGTTAAAGCGTCTGATGAAGAATCCGAATATCGTTATGACAAGAGATTGTCTGCTGGAAGATATTTGGGGATACGATTTTGACGGAGAGACAAGAACAGTAGATGTGCATGTGCGTACCCTCCGGCAGAAGCTTGGAACTTGCGGAGAGAGAATCGAGACTGTCCGGGGCGTTGGTTATCGGATGAGAGAATAGGAGCATGCTATGAAACTTAAGAAAAAAATACAAAACAGTATGATTCTTGTCGTATTGACCTCTCTGATTTTGACATATGGAACAATGATCTTCGTTGTCTATTATCAGACGATGGAGATTTTAAAGAATGAGATTCAGCAGGAGGCAGATTACATCGAAGCAGCAGTGTGTATTTCGGGGGTATCTTATCTGGAAGATATGGATGCAGTTCGCGAAAATACGAGAGTGACACTGATCGATGCGTCCGGTGAGGTGCTCTATGATTCCGGCAAACAGGAAGAGCATCTGGAAAATCATCTGGATCGGCCGGAGATACAAGAAGCGCTGAAAAGCGGAAGCGGTCAGGATGTCCGCCGGTCGGAGACACTGGATCAGGATATGTTTTATTATGCAGTAAGGCTGGATAACGGCACAGTGCTCCGTGTATCAAAAAATATGGAAACTGTGTTCAGTACAGCGATGAGCATTCTTCCGATGATGGGAGTGGTTGCATGCTGTATGGTGATATTTGCCTTGCTTCTTGCAAAATGGCAGACTGCCAAATTAATTTACCCGATCAATCATTTGAATCTTGCAGAACCGTTGGAAAATGATATGTATGAGGAATTGACGCCATTATTACAGAGTATAGATAAACAGAATCGCGAAAAGGATGCTGTCGCAAATATGCGAAAGGAATTTTCGGCGAATGTCTCGCATGAATTAAAGACGCCGCTTACTTCGATTTCGGGGTATGCAGAGATTATGAAAGACGGTCTGGTGCGTCCCGAAGATATGAAGACCTTTTCTGAGCGCATTTATAATGAAGCCAGCCGCCTGATCACGCTTGTGGAAGATATTATGAAGCTTTCCAAACTGGATGAGGGTGCAGTGGAATTAGAAAAGGAAGAAGTAGATTTCTATATGCTTACGCGGGAAATCTGCAGCAGACTTGCGCCGCAGGCAGAAAAAAGGAATGTTCGCGTGGAAGTGACCGGCGAGCCTGTGCATTACCTTGGCGTCCGCCAGGTGTTGGATGAGATGTTATATAATATGATTGAAAATGCCATTAAATATAACAAAGAAGGCGGACTGGTCAGTGTCTGGGTAGGAAATACACTTCAGGGAATCAAGATCATTGTCCGAGATACCGGAATTGGAATACCGAAAGAAGAACAGGAACGGATATTTGAACGCTTTTATCGAGTAGATAAGAGCCATTCAAAAGCTACCGGAGGTACAGGACTGGGGCTGTCCATCGTAAAACACGGTGCTCTCATGCATGGAGCTAAGATTGATGTTGACAGTGAAGTAAATAAAGGAACAAAAATGGAGCTTATATTTTAAGCTCCATTTTTGCGTCTGCCCGATGGCTTTTTATAATTAAGCGTACGGTCCGATAGAGGAATGGCTTGTAATCATCAATAGGAATCGGCTCTTCATACATCATCGAGTTATAGCCGGCAGAGCCTGCTAATTCCACGATTGTAAAAAGCATTACGTCCACATCTTTGTATTCATAGTCATCTGCGGCAACCAGTTCCAGAAAGTGATTATAGATTTCCCGGTCTGAATTTTCTCCGGTCAGCAGTGCAGAACGAAGCGCGCCCATGACTAAATTTTTGGAAATGAAGTTTAAAAGCGCACGGTCATCTTTGAGATGGTTGATCAAATGGTCAATGAGAAAGATCATCTGATCTTCCAGTCCGTGAATCTGCTCCTTTTCAAGTGCGGCTCCGGCAGCGTCAAAGAGCTCCTGCGTTTTATGAACGACCAGTTTATTTTTAATATCATATTTATTTGTAAAATACAAATAGAAAGTGCCCTTCGCAACTTCGGCTTTTTCTACAATATCAGAAATCGTGGTAGATGTGATTCCTTTGGTTGTAAAAAGCTCATATGCTGTATTAAACAGAGCTTCTTTCTTTTTTCTTTTGTTTTCATCAATTTTTCCCATGATTTTCCCACACTCCTTATCTCTATTATAAGCAGAGCTTTCTTAATTTTGCAATAGAAAAAAGAAGAAAAATGACTTTTGGTCAAAAATATATTGACTAAAGGTCATTTTCTGTGTTATAGTGCATACAGCAATAAATGACTAAAGGTCATAAAAGAGAAGGGGCTATGATTATGGTTAAGTTTGGAAAGCAAGTGGTAAAACACCGAGTAGCGATACTGATTGCCAGTATCCTGCTTTTGATTCCATCTGTGTTTGGGTATTTCCATACCAGAGTGAATTATGATGTTCTGACTTATCTGCCGAAGGATATAGAAACGATGCAGGGGCAGGACATTATGCTGGAAGATTTTGACATAGGTGCATTCTCCATGTTTATGGTGGATGGCATGGAGGATAAAGATGTTGCAGCATTAAAAAGTAAGATTGAGCAAGTAGATCATGTAAAAAATGTACTTTGGTATGACTCTATCGCAGATATTTCTGTACCGAAGAGTATGCTTCCAAAAGATATCTATGAAGTGTTTAATTCGGACAAAGGAACTATGATGGCGATTTTCTTTGACGATACAACTTCTGCGGATGAGACGCTGGACGCGGTCAAAGAGATTCGGCATATTTCCGGGAAGCAATGTTTCTTAAGCGGAATGTCCACAGTCGTAGAAGATACGAAGGAACTGTCTGAAAAGGAGACGCCCATCTATGTGTTGATCGCGGTACTGTTATCTACACTGGTTTTAGCAGTGACAATGGAGTCTGCATTTGTGCCGATTTTATTTTTGTTCAGTATCGGAATGGCAATCGTCTACAATTTGGGAAGCAATATCTTCCTTGGCGAGATCTCTTATGTGACGAAGGCGCTTTCAGCGGTACTTCAGCTTGGAGTGACCATGGACTACTCGATTTTCCTGATGCACAGCTATCAGGAACAGCAGGTGCGATATGACGGAGATAAGAAGCGCGCCATGGCGCATGCCATCTCTCAGACATTTTCTTCGGTTGTAGGAAGCTCCATCACAACCGTTGCCGGATTTATCGCTTTGTGCTTTATGAGTTTTACACTGGGTAAAGATATCGGTATTGTCATGGCGAAAGGAGTTATCTTCGGTGTGATTGCCTGTGTGACGATTCTGCCATCTATGATCCTGTGCTGTGATAAATGGATTGAAAAGACAAAGCACAAACCGCTGCTTCCGGATATCGGAAGAATCTCTGATAAAGTGACAAAGAAATACGGATGGTATGTTGCCATTTTCCTGATTCTTATGGTTCCGGCAATTTATGGAAACAGTCATGTGGATGTATATTACAATCTGGATGCAACACTTCCGAAGGAGCTGCCGAGTATTATTGCAAATGAAAAGCTGAAAGATGATTATGATATGAACACAACACACATGCTTTTAGTAGATCGATCACTTTCGGCAAAAGACACAGGCGAGATGCTCAAGAAGATTGAAGAGGTTGACGGAGTGAAGTGGGCGCTTGGTCTTGATAAATTGGTTGGCCCGGGTGTCCCGAAAAGTATGATTCCGGATTCTGTTACGGAGATGCTTCAAAGCGACCAGTATCAAATGATCCTGATCAACTCGACTTATAAAGTAGCGTCAGATAAGGTTAACCGTCAGGTGGGTGAAATTAATAAGATTTTAGACCGGTATGATAAGGGCGCCATGTTGGTAGGCGAGGCTCCGCTTACAAAAGACCTGATCAATATTACGGATAAAGACTTTAAGACAGTCAGTGCAGTATCTATCGGAATCATTTTCCTTATTATACTGATTCTCTTTAAGTCACCGACGATACCGATCATTCTGGTAGGTGTGATTGAGTTTGCCATTTTTGTAAATATGGGAATTCCATATTATACAGGGTCAACACTTCCGTTTGTAGCATCTATCGTTATCGGAACGATTCAGCTTGGAGCGACGGTTGACTATGCGATCTTGATGACAACGAGATATAAACGGGAGAGAAATCATGGAGCCGGAAAATATGATGCAATTACGACAGCGCACAAAGCGTCGGCACAGTCAATCATTGTCAGTGCATTCAGTTTCTTCGGAGCGACGATTGGTGTCGGACTTTATTCTGACATTGATATGATCAGTTCTTTATGTATCTTGATGGCACGAGGCGCATTGATCAGTATGCTTGTAGTTGTATTTATTCTTCCATCGATGTTTATGATCTTTGATAAAGTAATTGTAAAAACAAGTAAAAATTTCCTGCCACAGAAGGCAGAAGTAAAATAGGAGGCGTCATATCATGAAGAATAGAAAAGTAAGACAAATGTTGGCAAGTTCTATGGCAGTGGTTGTAGGAGCAGGGCTTATCGGAACCTGTGCATATGAGGATTCCATCAAGGCACACGCGCAGGAAGTCAATATACAGAAGCTTGAGGAAACGGCAGAGCAGGCACTTGGTGACAGTACCGTGGAAGAAGACGGAAGCCTTTACAAAGACGAGTCGGTCTATGTGAAAGCAGATGCATCCGGAAAAGTAAATGAGACAACAGTTACAGAATGGCTGAAAAATCCAAACAACGGAAAGACCGAGGATGTGACCGAGCTTCAGAATGTGGAAAATGTGAAAGGTGACGAAACTTATACGACAGACAGTGAAGGAAGTGTAAGCTGGAAATCCGAAGGAAAAGATATCTATTATCAGGGAACAACGGATAAAGAGCTTCCGGTAGACGTAGAAATTACTTACACATTAGATGGGAAAAAAGTAGAAGCCAAAGATTTGAAGGGCAAAGACGGGAAATTGGAAATGAAGGTTCAATACACAAACCAGTCCAAGGAGACCGTTGACGTGTCAGGAGAGTCTGTAGAAATGTATACACCATTTGCAATGGTGACAACTATGATGCTGCCAAATGATGAGTATACAAATGTGACGATCGATCATGGAAAAATCGTATCAGACGGTGACAAAAATATTGTAGTAGGGTTAGGATTCCCGGGATTGGAAGAAAATCTCAATCTGGAAGGGAAGGATATTGACATTGATATTCCGGACAGCTTTACTATTACGGCAGATGTAAAAAATGCATCCGTAGGACCGACAATGACTGTGGCATCCTCTGATGTATTGGAGCAGTTTGGTCTGGATGAGATTGATAGTTTTGACGATCTGTCTGATTCGGTGGGTGAATTGGAAAATGCAGCAGAACAGTTGACAGATGGGTCAGCAAAAGCAGCAGACGGAAGCAGTGCCCTCGCAGATGGCTCCAATACACTGGCGACCGGAGCCGGAACATTGGCAGACGGAACCAGCGCTCTTGCAACTGGTGTGAAAACACTGGCGGACGGTGTAAATACATTGAACAGTAAAAGTGGTGATTTAACGAAGGGTGTCAGTGACCTTGCAACAGGTGTGAATGATTATACCGGAGGCGTCAGTGATCTTGCAGATGGCAGCAGTAAAGTGTCTGCCGGAGCAGAAGGTTTAAAAAATGGTCTTGAGACCGCACAGACAGGAATCGAAGGACTGGCAGAAGGCGTTGGTACTTTAAGAGGCGGATTCGAGGGTGACGGTACAAAGAATAATCCCGGTGCAAATAATCTGGCAGCCGGTACAGTGCAGGCAATTGGAGCAACATCGACTGCTATTGATAACCTCGCAGCATTGATAAAAGATATGGCAGGAAATCAAGGAACGGTGCAGGCACAAGCAACAATAAACGGAAAAGACCAGGCAGTGGAGACCGCAGTAAACCAGATGATCAATGCCGGAATTGTAACGGAAGAAAATAGAGAGGCTTGTGCCGCTTCTATTCGTACAGCTGTGAACGATCACATCAGCGCAGAGGCAAAAGTTACATCTGAGAAAGCCAGTGTAGATCCAACGGAGGCAATCGAAGCGGCAAAGACCGCGGTAGGTACAGCAAGTACTTATGCAACAGGGCTTCAAGCAAATGTGGGAGCGCTCTATGAAGGTACGAAAACAGTACAAAGCGGAGTCGAAGATTTGAAAAAAGGAAACAGCCAGCTGGCAGCTGGAGCGGAAGAACTGGTAGAGGGCACTTCTGCGTTGGCATCAGGAGCATCCACATTGAATGATAAAAGCGGTCTTTTAGTTGCAGGCACATCAAAATTGAAAGAAGGCGGAAATCAGCTGGCGACAGGCGTTGGTCAGTTGGCAGCCGGGGCATCCTCAGCAGCAACCGGAGCAGGCGAAGTGGCAAAAGGAGCCGGAGCATTAAAGACCGGAGCAGATACACTTGCAGATGGAGCCGGAACATTGGCGGATGGAAATAAGACGTTAGCAGACGGGATGGCAGAATTTAAGACATCCGGTATTGATAAGATTGCAGATGTATTCAGTGGAGACATAGAAAATGTAACTTCCAGAATTGACGCCATGATGACACTTGGAAGAAATTACAAGTCATTTGCGGGAATTAAAGAAGATATGGCAGGAAGTACGAAGTTTATCATTGAGACAGAGGGTGTGGATTAATTTCCATATTATATTGTAGAGAATTAAAAATGAAGAGACGGGAGCATTTCTCTAATAAGGGGAGAAATGCTCCCGCCTTTTCTTGCGCTTTACAAACCATGACAGACTCTCTATAATGAAGATATTACAGTGAAAAAAGGAGATAGAAACATGAGTGATAAAGTATTGGCAAAAGTAGCAGGAAGAGAGATTACAGAGGCAGAATTTCATGCGTATCTGCAAGGAATTCCGAGAGAGCAGCAGGCATATGCAATGAATCCTCAGTACCGTGAGCAGTATTTAGATCAGTTGATCGCGCTTCACATGTTCGCGCAGCTTGGAGAAGATGAAAAGCTTGATGAGAGTGAAGAGTATGCAAAAATATTAGAGAGCGCTAAGAGAGACATTCTTGCGCAGCTTGCTATGCGTGATACACTTAAGAAAGTGCAGGTATCAGAAGAAGAACTGAAAGATTATTATGAAGCAAATCAGAAGAAATTTGAAAAGGGCGCAACTGTATCTGCAAAGCATATCTTAGTAGAGCAGGAAGAACAGTGCAAAGATATTCTTGCGCAGATTGAAAGCGGAGCAAAAACATTCGAAGATGCTGCACAGGAATTTTCTACCTGTCCGTCTAAGGCAAAGGGTGGAGATCTTGGTGAATTCGGAAGAGGACAGATGGTAAAAGAATTTGAAGATGCTGCATTTGATGCCGAGATTGGGAAGGTAGTTGGACCTGTGAAGACACAGTTCGGTCATCATCTGATCAAAGTTGAGAAGAAAAATGAATCATCTACCGCATCTTTTGATGAGGTGAGAGGTCAGATCTATCAGCAGTTAATGGCTGAAAAACAAAATGATGCATATACTGCCAAGGTAGATGAATTAAAAGAAAAATATCTGGAGAAATAAAGAAAGTAAGGGATGAAAGATCATGAGTCAGGTGATTTACAAAGACAGACTCGGCACAGACTGTAATAAGTGGGATGGATGTGAAGAAAAATTCGGAGATGAGCATCTACTTCCCCTATGGGTTGCGGATATGGATTTTGAAGCGCCGTCCTGTGTAAAACAAGCTTTAAAAGAATATGTAGATTTTGGTGTGTTTGGTTATTATCAGATACCCAATCGTTATTATGAGGCATTTATAAACTGGGAAAAGACTTATCACGATTATGATGTGAAAAAAGAGTGGATACGATTTGCGCCGGGAGTTGTTCCGGCATTTAACTGGCTGATCCACATATTGACAAACGAGCAAGATGGCGTACTTATTACACCTCCGGTTTATTATCCATTTAAAGATGCCGTTGTCAATAATAACCGCACGCTGGTAGAGAGCCCGCTTATGCGTCTGGAAGATCATTATGAATTAGACTATGAGGATTTCGAACGGAAGATAAAAGAACAGAATGTGAAGTTATTTATCTTCTGTACTCCGCACAATCCGGTTGGGCGAGTGTGGAAGAAAGAGGAGATCGTAAAGGTTCTTGATATCTGTAAGAAATACGGTGTCTATGTCATTGCAGATGAGATTCATCAAGATATTATCATGGATGGGTATCAGAAAGTGACTGCAGCAGCGACCGGCAATTATGACGAGATCATGGTGACACTTACTGCCGCTACCAAGACATTTAATCTGGCTGGATGTCAGAACTCAATCGTAGTGATTCCGAATGAAAGTTTAAGAAAGAGATATGACGATTATCTGACAAGACTTCGCATCACAGGAGGAAATGCCTTCGGGTATATAGCAGTTCAAAGTGCTTATGAAGGCGGTCGTAAATGGCTTGACGAGGTGCTGAATATTATTGAAGAGAATTATCACCTTATGAAATCCATTTTAGAAGAAAAGCTTCCAAAAGTTTGGATTCCCAAATTAGAAGGGACATATCTTATGTGGATCGATCTCGGAGCATATGTAAGTGCAGATGAGATAGAATCCGTCATCCAGAAAGATTGTGGGCTTGCAGTAGATTATGGCTCATGGTTTGGCGGAGAAGCCTACGGTACCTTTATTCGGGTGAATCTAGCGACCAGAGAAGAAAATATTAGATTGGCAGCAGAGAAGATTGTGGAAGCGCTGGAAGCAAAGTAAGGCGGAACGAGAAAGTATTGGAATAGAATGAAAATGCGAGAGAGAGGCAGAACACTGTCTCTCTTTTTATGTTAAAGATATAGAAAAAAATAATAAATCCGTTTAATTATAATAATTAGTAATTGGAAGAGAAAAAAATTGTGTAGTACACTAATAAATGCGAAATATAAGGATATGTGCATTGATAGAAAGGAATATGAGGAATGAGTACGATCAAGGTTCAGGATATGTCCTTTTCTTATGCTGGCAGTGAAAGACTTATTTTAAAAGACATAAATATGGAAGTAAAAGCAGGAGAATTTGTTTGTATTCTCGGTCAGTCTGGTTGTGGGAAAAGTACGTTTCTTCGCCTGTTAGCGGGACTTGAAAAGCCAACAGAAGGAAAGCTTCTGATTGATGAAAAAGAAATAAAAGGGGCAAGCCTAGATAAAGGTGTCGTTTTTCAAGACTATGGATTGTTTCCGTGGATGAAATCGGGAGAAAATATTATGCTTGCATTGAGACAACGTTTCCCTCAGAGAGATAAAAAGGAACTAAAGGAAATTGCAATGGAAATGTTAGAAGCGGTTGGACTGGATTCTTCTGTATATAATAAATTTCCAAAAGAATTGTCAGGGGGTATGAAGCAAAGATGTGCAATTGCGCAAGCGTTTAGTATTGATCCACCCATTCTATTGATGGATGAACCATTTGGAGCACTTGATGCGGTTACTCGTGCAAGATTACAAGACTTGGTTGTAGAGTTGTGGTCACAGCAAATGCCAAAAAAAACAGTATTTTTTGTTACACACGATGTAGATGAAGCACTTCTTTTGGCAAATCGTATTATAGTTCTTGGACAGTCGCCGAGTAATATTATTTATGAGTGTAAAATTGCAGAGAATGAAAGACCTACGAGAGAAACACAATTTGATAATCCGGGGATTATGAAACTGCGTAATGAGTTGATTCGCCAAATCAATAAAGATGTAGCGAGCCATATTACTTAAAATGGTAGGGCGTGAGGTGATATCAATGGGAATTTTCCTAGTTGATATAGATAAAAATTTTTCAGGAGGTATAGAAAGGTGAAAAAAAGAATTTTGGCCGGAATGTTAATTTTTGCAATGGCTATCAGCCTGGTTGCATGTTCGGGCGGAAGCACTGAAAAAAAAGAAGACAAAAAGGAAGCTGAAGATGAAGCGCCAGAGCAAAAGGTAGTAAAGTGGAACTACGGAACAAGCGGAAATGTGCTCGTAACAATTGCTAATGAGAAAGGTTACTTCGAGGATGAAGGAATCGAAATTGAGCCGGTTGAGGCAAATGCAAACGCAGATGCTATGACACTGCTTGCTACGGGTAAAGTTGATGTTGTATCTAACGCCGGTACATCTAATCCGCTTCAACAGATTGCATCTGGTGTAGACATTTCTGTGTTTGGCGGACATATGATTGAAGGATGTATGCCGGTTGTAGCTAAAAAAGGTGCTGAATGGAATGGTATCGAGTCATTTATCGGTAAAAAAGTTGCTGTAAACCCAAGTTATTTTGCATTTACAGGCGCAGTTATGGACCTTGGATATGACAAGCCACTTGAAGTAGTACAGTGGGAAACTTATTCAGATTATAATGATGCTTTAGCAGCAGTTGTGCGTGGAGATGTAGAGTATGCTCTTATGGGAACAGGTCAGAACCTTGCGGTTCAGGAAATGGCGGCTAATGGCGAGATTGACATTGTAAGCTACCAGAGCGAGATTATGGAAAACTACTCTTGTTGTCGTATGGTTGCACCGACAGACTGGATTAACGACAATCCAAATACTGTAAAAGCAGTTCTTCGTGCTTTACTTCGTGCACAGTCTTACTATGAGGCAAACAAAGAAGAAGCAGTTTCCTTACATGCAAAGGCAATTGATGCTACAGAAGAATATGTAGGAGCTTACATGTTAGATGACGAACATTATTTCGTAAGTGTAGATCCATTGAAAGACGGTGTGGTTCGTGCATGGAATATTCTTGATAAGACAGGTTTCCTGGATGAAAATGCAAAAGAAATCAATATTGAAGATCATGTAAATACAAAATTATATGAAGAAGCGCTTGCAGAAGCTACAGAAAAATACGGCAAAGAAGCTCCGGAATTCTATGAAGAAATGGCAGCTTTCTTCGCAGAACACGACAAATAAAATAGATAATCAGGAGATAGGTTTATGAAAACAATAAAGGAGTTTTTAAAAAAATATTGGATTACATGTTGTATCTTTGCCGGCTTAGTACTGCTCTATGTATTCCTAACGGTAAATAAGCTGGTAAATCCATATTTATTCCCGTCAACGGATAAGATTAAGGCTGCCTTTATTGACAATAAAGATATGATGTTCGGGAATGCAGTGGCTTCTTTTAAGCTGCTCATCCCATCTATTATCTTTTCGCTTTTGATTGCGCTGGTGCTGGGAACAATAATGGGGATGAATCAAAGAATCCGTGAGATTCTTCATCCGGTGATTTATGCATTTAGTGTAGTACCATCTATTTTATTATCACCGTTCGTTTTGCTATTGGCGCCAACGCTTTTTTCAGCATCTGTTTTTTTGATCGTCTACAATATCGTGTGGGCAACATTGTTTGCGACAATTACCGGAATTATGACGATTGATAAGCGATATCTGGATAAAGCTGAGACGCTGGAATTAAAAGGGATAAAGAGAGTGATAAAAGTAATACTTCCAGCAGCGAGTCCGTCCATTCTCGCCGGATTCGTGAATTCACTTCGAAGTTCTTTTGTAATGTTAGTATATGCAGAAATGTATGGAGCCGGAGAAGGTATGGGCTATTTTGTGAAGAAATATGCAGAGCTTGGAATTTTTGCGAATACGTGGGTTGGTTTCATATTTATGGTGATCATTCTTGTGGTTGTCATGCAGATATTTGAACAATTGAAAAAACATTTGCTAAAATGGACAATGTAGAAGGGGAAATTTGCTTCTTAAATTATGAAGTGAAAAGTGATTATATCTTCATGCAGTAATGAATATTGGTGGAGATGTAGTCACTTTTTCTTTTGCCAAAACTTCCTTATATTCATTGAAAGAAGAACCGGTTATAGTGAATCTGCTTTCAAAAATACTAATTAAAAATCTGTAGATGTATTGATTAAGAAAACGTTGCATATGACTAATTATTCGTATTATACGAAAAGAAACGTAGATAAAAAAGAAAAACTATCCGGTAACATTGAAAGAAATGAAATCGTAAAGTATACTTAATGTATGGTTGGTATGCCGATGGGATAAAGAAAAATCGGAAAGGAGCGGCTGCACATGTTAAATCAAACATATCTGACAAATTCTGTTGTAAAGAAGCTTTCAGAAGGGGCAGAACTAGGCTGGGTGAATCCAAAGCGTCTCTTGTGGGAGGAAGCAAAGGGAGAGCTTGAAGTTTCTGTCAAGGATATTGATGAAGCGGAAGAACGGTTGAACAGGTTTGCTCCGTTTATCAGGAAATGTTTTCCAGAAACAGAGGAGCGGCAGGGAATCATTGAATCTCCCCTGACGCCGATACCGGAAATGCAGCATTTTTTGAATGATGCATACGGAGAAGGAATAGAGGGAAATCTGCTTCTTAAACAGGACAGTCATCTAGCGGTTGCAGGTTCTGTGAAAGCGAGAGGCGGAATCTATGAAGTGCTGAAGCACACGGAAGAATTGGCGTTGCGGGAAGGTTTGCTTACGGTGGGTGATGACTATGCAAAATTGGCATCGGAAGAATGCAGGGAATTTTTCAGCCAATATACTATGCAGGTTGGTTCCACGGGAAATCTGGGGCTTAGTATCGGTATCGCAAGCGCGGCAGTAGGCTATCGTGCTATTGTACATATGTCGGCGGATGCAAAGCAGTGGAAAAAAGATTTACTCCGAAGCCATGGGGTGACCGTGATAGAATATGACGGAGATTATAGTAAGGCAGTAGAAAACGGGCGAAAAGAGTCAGACGCTAACCCGAAAAGCTATTTTGTAGATGATGAAAATTCAAAAGATTTATTTATGGGTTATGCGGTCGCAGCGCGAAGACTGAAAAAACAGATCGAAGAACTGAAAATTAAAGTGGATGCAGAACATCCGTTGTTCGTTTATATTCCGTGCGGTGTGGGAGGAGCACCGGGAGGAGTAACCTTTGGCTTGAAGACCGTGTGGGGAGATCATGTCCATGTATTTTTTGTAGAACCAACGCAAGCACCGTGCATGGTACTGGGCATGGCGACAGAACTTCATAATCAGATCTGCGTACAAGACGTTGGACTTACAGGGCTTACCCATGCAGACGGACTTGCGGTAGGGAGACCTTCCGGTTTCGTAGGAAAAGTTATGGAGCCAATATTGAGCGGTGAATTTACAGTAGAAGATAAATGGCTGTATGAATATATGCGGGCGCTTCTTGATACGGAACATATTTTCATAGAGCCAAGCGCATGTGCATCATTTGCAGGTCCGGTAAACCTGTTGAACTATGAGGAAACGAGAAAATATATTGAGGAAAATCAACTGTCCCATAAGATGAAAGAAGCAGCACATATCGTGTGGGCGACCGGTGGAAGTCTTGTGCCGGAAGAAGAGCGGGAAACTTATAGAAAGACGGTTTTGGATTAAGGAGAATTTATTGCGATGAAGTGAAAAATTTGTTATCCTTATACATAAGAGGAGTTTATGTTTTTAATGAATCCAGTAAAGACATATGGACAGAAATGTAAACATTATTTGTGCGCCAGATGGGAAAAAGATAGTTCTTATCAATGATATTCGGTTTAAAGGAAAAAAGAGGGAAGAGTGGAAAGAGGTTGAGGAATATCTTAAGGAATATATCGGTGAGTTTTATGAAATAGAGGAAACTTCTGAAAAGGTGTTTATTTCCAGTAGTTTTCCGGATGAGTATGTAAGCTCTAAAAGCAGGCTTGCTTTAAAAGGTGCGGTGTCAAAAGCGAAGGCCAATGCTGTCCAGGGGATACCAGAATTAATCCGAATTGCTACTAACAAAGAATACTCTGAGAATACAAAACAAAAACATGTTAAAGATGCTCAATATGGATGGTATCGGTATGATGTGAGATTTGCGCTTCCGGTATATGACGATAAAAGTAATGAGATTTGTCGGTATAATATCTTTTTTGCAAGAATGCTAGTGCGTCATGATAAAGATGGTAAGAAATATTTATATGATTTATTGGCAGTAAAAAAAGAGACGAGCAGCCCGCCTGAGTAAAAACTGTACGGTGAAAACCCATCTCTTTATGTAAATAATTTTATAATCTATTGTAATGTTTGTCAACAGAAAAATAGTTATCAGGAGAGTTCAATATGGCAGTGAAAACAGTTACTTTATATACCCGTCAAAATGATAAAACTTTACGTCAGCTTGAGCGTGACGGTCGCATTATCAATCACCGCGCTTATGTGGAGATGCATTTCGGAGACATTGCGCCGCTCTTTATGGAGAGCTACGATTGGTTTACGAAAGAGGCGGCAAAGCGCGTGCCAAAGCCTGAGGATGTCCATGCTCCGATTTGGTGCTCTATAAGCCCGGATAATTGTTTGAAGCCGATTGAAGGAACAGTAGTCTACATATTGGAAGTGCCGGAAGACAAGGTTATGTATTTTGATGATGTAAAATGGGACTACGTGCTGAACCGCATTTATCTTCCGGATGATGAAGAGGATGAGAAGGCGTATAAACAGCATTTGAAAGACATCGGAGTTTCCAATGGATTTGAGTTTTTTCAAGGACGGTATAAAGGAATGTATCCGGAGGAAGAAGCACGAATTCGAGAAAGCTGGAAACGTGCATTTCGCATTGATAAATGGACCATCTTTAACGTATGTGGAAATATCTGGGAAATCCGGCAGGAATGGGTGAAAAGAATTGTTAAACCGGGTGAAGCGGTAAAATAAAAATAATCCGTCATCAGAATCAATCTGATGGCGGATTGTTATTATATTTTCACTCCGTAAAGTACCTTTAGAAGATGATTCGAAATGACAGGCTGTCTTGCTTTTGGAACCCGTTTTTTCGGCAGAGTGACCTTCGGAAGATGAATGTTTGCCAATTGGTTGGTAAATGTAGTGAGCTGCGGAATAGAAAATGCGAAGCTTAAGACAATACAAGCTGTGAGCAATAGCAGAGATTCCGCAATTGTATTTACATTCTGAAGCCAATCGGTTGCGCTTTTTATATAAGAGTATGTAAGCCCATGACAGAGATAAATTGCCATTGTACGTTCACCCATGTAAGAAAGCCGGTTTTTCTTTTCAGGAACTAAGCAGATCAGCGCATAGGTAAGGAAGAAACCAATACCGTAGCAGAGAAGTCGGATTGTCATTCCCTCTGCAAATGTCTGTCCGAGAAAATCGTAGTTGTATCTTCCGTAAAATATTTTTACCGAATAAGAACGAATCGCCGGTGCCAGTGCCAGAAATGCTGTAAAAGCAGCAAAGGAAATGGCGGCAATGGCCTTTTTCACAGGAGTGCGAAGCTTAGAGACAAGCGCCCGGTCAAAATTCATTCCCGCAAGGAAGAATGGATAAAAGACCAAAACTCTTGGAATGCTCAGGAAATTATTCGGCATATCCGAACATCCGATCAGAAGTCCGGCGATAACAGATAGCAGCATGTAATGCGGAATCCGTTTGACATAAGGGGTAATCACACGCCAGATAAAGAGTGCCATTATGTACCAGAGTGAAAATTTCGGCCGCAGCAAATATAAGCCGGTATCTTTGTGAAGAAGCTCTGTATACATAAAATAATAACACAGCTCATAAATTACATATGGAACTAAAAGCTTGCGAACCAGAGTAAGGAATGGAAGCTCCCGTTTAGAAAAGTAACCGGAAATAAAAATAAATGCCGGCATGTGGAACGAGAAAATCAACCATTTGAGTGTGTAGAGTAAAGTGTTGTTATTATAAGCAGGTTCAATAAAATGTCCGATGACTACAAGAAGAATCAGGAAAGCTTTATAATTGTCGAACAGATAATCACGCTGCTTCGTCTGGTTTGACATAATCAATCCTCTTTCTTTTTAAATAAAATTCTTAATAAAATACAGAAAACAATTTTTAACGCCATACATTCTACGCTTTTCCGTATTTCTGTACAAGATTCAAAATCACCAAAAATGTAACAAATTTTTAATATTTATTTAAACATAATTAACATTTTCAAGAGAAATAGAAGAACTTCGAAATATTACTGGAAAAATAGATGTTTTTTATATATAATGAATGGACAGGTAATAGGTAATAAAAACCAATGAAAAGGAGACAGATTCAATGGAAATGTTATCAATTGAGAGAGAACTGAAAGAAAACTCATATCCGGGACGCGGAATCATTATAGGCAGGAGTGCAGACGGAAGTAAGGCTGTAACTGCTTATTTTATTATGGGCAGAAGTGAAAACAGCCGTAACCGTGTCTTTGTAGAAGAAGGAGAAGGCATTCGTACACAGGCATTTGATCCTGCGAAATTGACAGATCCAAGCCTGATCATTTACGCACCGGTGCGTGTGCTCGGCAATAAGATAATTGTGACAAACGGAGACCAGACAGATACTATCTATGAAGGTATGGACAAGCAGATGACATTTGAACAGTCATTAAGGAGCAGAAAGTTTGAGCCGGATGAGCCTAACTATACACCAAGAATCTCTGGTATCATGCACATTGAAAATGGAACTTATAATTATGCAATGTCAATTTTGAAGAGCAACAATGGCAATCCGGACAGCTGCCACAGATATACATTTGCATATGAGAATCCGGCGGCAGGCGAGGGACATTTTATCCACACATACAAATGTGATGGTAATCCGCTTCCGAGTTTCGAAGGAGAACCGAAACTAATCGCAATTCCGAACGATATGGATGAATTTGTATCTACTTTGTGGAATAGTTTGAATGAAGATAATAAGGTATCTCTTTTCGTGCGATATATTGATATTGCAAGCGGCGCTTATGAGACAAAGATCATCAACAAGAATAAATAAGAATCAGTAAGGAGAATGGATCATGAAAGAATTAGAGTTGAAGTATGGTTGTAACCCAAATCAGAAACCATCCAGAATCTATATGGAGACAGGAGAAGAACTTCCTATCAAAGTGTTAAATGGAAGACCTGGATATATTAATTTCCTTGATGCATTTAACGGCTGGCAGCTGGTTAGCGAACTTAAGAAAGCAACCGGACTTCCGGCGGCAACTTCTTTTAAGCACGTATCTCCGGCAGGAGCGGCAGTCGGACTTCCACTGGACGAAACACTGGCGAAGATTTACTGGGTGGATGATCTCGGAGAATTGTCCCCATTGGCAAGCGCTTATGCAAGAGCGAGAGGTGCAGACAGAATGTCCTCTTTTGGTGATTTCATTTCTTTATCTGATGTGTGCGATGTAGATACTGCAAGACTGATCAAAAGAGAAGTTTCTGACGGAGTTATCGCACCGGGATATGAACCGGAAGCATTGGAGATCTTGAAGGCAAAGAAAAACGGTAATTATAATGTGATCGAGATTGATCCGGACTATGTTCCAAGAAAGCTGGAGAGAAAAGAAGTATTCGGTATCACATTTGAGCAGGGCAGAAATGAATTGAAGATTGATGATGAATTCTTTGCAAATATTGTGACAGAGAACAAAGAACTGACAGAGCAGGCAAAGATCGATCTTGCAATTTCTATGATTACATTAAAATACACACAGTCCAATTCCGTGTGCTTCGTGAAAGACGGACAGGCAATCGGAATCGGTGCAGGACAGCAGTCCAGAATCCACTGTACACGTTTGGCAGGTACGAAAGCAGATAACTGGTGGCTGAGACAATCTCCACAGGTTATGAACCTTCCATTTGTAGATGGAATCCGTCGTGCAGACAGAGATAATGCAATTGATCTCTACATCGGAGAAGATTATATGGATGTGCTTGCAGACGGAGCATGGGAACATATCTTCAAAGAGAAGCCGGAGGTATTTACAAGAGAAGCAAAGAGAGAGTGGCTGGATAAATTAACAGACGTAAGTCTTGGCTCAGACGCATTCTTCCCATTTGGCGACAATATTGAACGCGCACATAGAAGCGGTGTAAAATATGTAGCTCAGCCGGGTGGTTCTGTAAGAGATGACAATGTGATTGAGACATGTAATAAATACAATATGGTAATGTCCTTTACGGGACTTCGTTTGTTCCATCATTAATGAAAACAAGGGCGGAGGTTTTTATCAAATCTCCGTCCTTATTCCATTTTTCTGCCATTTTTCTGCCAATTGATTTACCTTGTGTTTTCTATGACCGGATGGTATGATAGACAAGGTGAGTAAAAATAAAAAGTAACTTTATAAGTATAAAAGGAGAAGTAAAGTATGAAACAGTATGATGTGATTATTATCGGTGCAGGACCGTCCGGTATTTTCTGCGCGTATGAGCTGATCAGACAGAAACCGGATATGAAAGTCCTGATGATTGAAAAAGGGCGTTCCATTGAGAAACGTCAGTGTCCGAAGAGAAAGACGAAGGTATGTGTAGGATGCCAGCCATGTTCTATTACGACAGGATTTGCAGGAGCAGGAGCATTTTCAGATGGAAAATTATCCCTGTCCCCTGATGTGGGAGGAACATTGCCGGAGATTCTCGGTTATGAGAAGGCAACGGAGCTTATCAATGAGGCAGACAATATTTATCTGAAATTCGGCGCTGATGAGAAAGTGTACGGTATCGAGGACACTGCTGCCATTGAAAATATTCGTACAAAGGCAATCCGTGCAAACCTGAAGCTTATCGAGTGTCCGATTCGCCATCTTGGAACAGAAGAAGGATATAAAATTTATACAAGACTTCAAGAGCATTTGATCGAAAATGGCGTAGAGATCAAATTTATGACAATGGTAAAAAATATCATCATTGAAGATGGTGTTGCAAAAGGAGTTGTCACAGATCAGGGTGAGGAATTCTATGCACCGGAGATTGTAGCCGGTATCGGAAGAGAAGGCTCTGAGTGGTTTTCTCATATTTGTAAAGAGCATGATATCGAAACGAAAAACGGAACCGTTGACGTGGGCGTGCGTGTAGAAGTTCGAGACGAGATCATGAAAGAGTTAAATGAGAAGCTGTACGAAGCGAAGCTTGTCTACTACACACCTACCTTTGATGATAAGGTGCGTGTATTCTGTACAAATCCATCCGGAGAAGTAGCTACAGAGTATTATGATGATGGTCTTGCAGTGGTAAATGGTCATGCATACAAGTCCAAAGATATGAAGACGAAAAACACGAACTTTGCGCTCTTAGTATCGAAGAACTTCACAGAGCCATTTAAGTCTCCGATCGAATATGGAAAACACATAGCACAGCTTGGAAATATGCTTTGTGACGGAAAAATATTATTGCAGCGTTACGGTGATTTCCGCAGAGGAAGACGTACGACAGAAGAGCGTCTTATGAGAAATAATATTACTCCGACCTTGAAGGATGCCGTTCCGGGTGATCTGTCACTTGTGTTCCCACATCGTATCATGGTGGCAATTGATGAAATGATTCAGGCACTTGATAAGGTGACGCCGGGAATTGCTTCAGATGAGACATTGCTCTACGGTGTAGAGGTTAAATTCTATTCTAATAAAGTTGTAGTAAATAAAGAATTCGAGACAAGCATCAAAGGACTTCGCACGATGGGTGACGGAGCGTCTATCACACGTGGACTTCAGCAGGCATCTGCAAATGGTCTCTGTGTAGCAAGATGTATTTTAGACAAAGAATAGATTTCATAGATATTGTTATAGAAATATTTTTATTGACAGTATCATAGGAAATAGATACTATAAAAATGAATATTGGTTTCAGTTTGCGCTGAATGAAAAGGGAATGCGGTGAGAATCCGCAACAGCTCACTCTACTGTAATGGAGTACGAAAGCCAGAGACCACTGCCGGAAAATGATTCGGTGGGAAGGGGGCAAGTAGGTATGATTCCTAAGTCAGGAGACCTGCCAATAGGATAAGAGGTAAAATCTTTCGGTGAGGATAAGATGGTACACAAACAAGACAGGATGTTTCGATCGAAGGATGGAAACTTATTTGTGTATGAAGGACAGCCGAAGTGCTGTCCTTTTTGTACGTTATTATTCTCCAAAAGTAGAAAAGGAGACAGGAATGAAAAAGAAGAAAACAGTCAAAACAAGAATGCTAAGTCTGTTTCTCGTTCTTTTGCTTCTCACAGGAAGCGTGTCCAGCGTGCGCGCAGAAGAAGCGGCGGGGACAGAAGCAGCAGGAAGCGAGACAACGAAAGAACAGATTGTGGAGTCTGAAGAGAGTGTAGGTTCCGGTGAGCAAGGCAGTGTTCCGGGGAGCGCAGAATCAACAGAGGCTGGACAGAACGCGGAGGGAAATACTGACGCAGAAAAATCGGATGGTACCACAGCTGTGAAGAAAGACGAAGAGGCATCTTCTGACAAAAATGCATCTAATCAGTCTGCTGTAAAAAAAGAAGAGAAGGCGAAAGCTGCAAGTGATGAGGATAAAGCGGAAGCAGCGGGCGCAGGGGAAGGTGAGGAAAACCAATCGAAGACAGGTGTTGGACTCACAGCAACACTTCGCGTAGATGGTTATGGAAAAAGTGTATTGTATCCGACAAGTGTTACGCTGCCGGATACCTATCAAACGTTAGAGTCTTATGGTCTTGGTGAGGTAAAGGACCCGGGGTATTATACACCGTTACATATGTTGGCAGAATATTGTAAGCAACATGGAATGGACCCAGCGCAGCAGATTGACGCAACGTCAGAGGGAAATGTTAATAATTTCCTTGGTGCAACTTCGGAAGGCGCCTTTATGATGTTTTCGGTTAATAATGGTTGTCCGATTGATCCAAGTACTGGATGGGGATATTTGCAGGGAACCTATCCATTGCAGTCAGGAGATCAGGTGGTTCTCTATAGCTGGCATCATTATAATTCCGTATATGCTTATTTTACAGAGGAAAATCTTAATACAAGCACCGGTCAGACATTTATAGTTACATTAAAGTCCAACGATGGAATGGGTTCTGGTGAAACGTTCTGTGAAGGAGCCGACATTTTAGTCCAAGATATAAATGGTAACACTTTAGAATCCGGTGATTATGAAGTTAAAAGTAAGACAGACAGTAAAGGTCAGGTAGCTGTTACAATCAATAAAGCAGGAACATACTTGCTGACAGCAGAAAAAAAGACGGACGGTACACAGCATGACTTAAACCGTCCGTATGCAAAAGTAATAGTGAGCGAGGTACAGGCTTTGACGGATGAAGAAGCGGTACAATCAGATAAGGATGAGCTTATTATTGTGGGTGCTGACAGTGTTAAAGAGAACTTAGTGCTTCCGACAGAGGGAAAAAGCGGAACAAGCATTACATGGGAGAGTTCAGATGAGAATTGCGTTAAGAAAGATGGAACTGTAAAGCGTCCGGTTGGAGCAGACAAAAAGGTGACTTTGATTGCTACGATCAACAGGGGAAAAGTATCAGATACGAAAGAGTTTTCAATAACAGTTGTAGGGAAAGCACTTTTTAAAGAGTTAAAAGTGGATCACGGAACATTGGTCTATGATAAGAGCATTGATTCCTACACTATTTATGTTAAAGAGGAAGTAGATAAACTTACGATTAGCGGAATTGCAGGCGAAGAAGAATCAGATGTTGCATTTCTAAACGTTATAAGACGTGAAAAATCTGGAAAAGAAGGTAATAAATTTGTTTTCCCACCTAATGATGGAAGCTTTTCGGTTGAAACGTGGTTAAAAAGTGAAAGCGGAGAGGAGTTAACGCCACAAAATGTAACACTGAATACCATGGGGAATGTACAGGGCACTGTTACACTCCATGTCAAGCGCGGCACTGCCGGCACCCCGCTTCCGGATCTTCCGGACATCACGTGGGGACAGCACCTTGGAGATAAGAATAATAATGCGGTAGTGAATTCTAAAGCGCCGATAAATAAGGCAGAACTTCTGTGGGAAAGTTTTTCCAACGCACCGGATAGTTGGGGAAGTGTGTATGCAGGGACACCGATTCTTGTAAATAACCATATTTATGCAGTCCGAAATCATAAGATTGAGATGTTGGATGCAAAGACAGGAAAAGTAAAAGCGTCCACGAAGCTACATTCTCAGGTTGGTTATTACAGTAATATTATTTATGGTGGTGGAATGATTTTTGTTCCTCTTGGGAATGGAGACGTACAATGCTTCAATGCAACAACGCTCAAATCTATGTACCTAATAGAAAATCCGGCATCATTAGGAAGTTATTGGGGTGTATACGGAGCAATGCACTATGATAATGGGAAATTGTATATCGGGTATTCGAATCAGGGTGATTACGGTGGATATGCGGTTTATGACACATTAGATCCAAATATAGATGATGAATACGAAGTGGTTAAGCCTCTTTGGATGACAGGAGAAAAGGATCAAAGCTATTACGGTTCCGGAGCGGTGACAATCAAAGATATGGTTGTGATTGGCGGAGATGGAGGAATTGTATCGGTAAGAAATGCAAAGACAGGAGAAGAACTTTCAAAATGCCAGTTATCAGGAAAGATAAGATGTTCCTTGGTATATGCAGATGGCTATATTTGGACAACAACTCAGAATAAGAAGATATACAAGTTGTTATTATCAGAAAGTGGAAAGATTACTGTTGCAGAAGAAGCGGATTTGCCTAATAGCAGCAATGCCTCTCCAGTAGTTACAGGAGGAAAGGTATACATTACCGGTGGCGTCTGGGGCGCAGGGTTCTTGGCGGTTTACGATATGAATCTGACGCTTCTGGCACAGGAGAAAGGAGAAAATCCATTTAATACTCCAACGGTATCAACAGCTTATGATAATGTTTGCGTCTACTTTACAGAAAATGGTCCAGAAGGAAATCTTTACATGGCGAAAGTTACTGCTAACAATAAAATTACGTTGAAAAAGATTTATACACCGAAACATATACAATATTCCATGAGTAAAGTTATTATTAGCTCGGACGGAACAATTTACTACACGAATGATGCTGGATATCTTTTTGCAATTCGAACCAAGACTTCTCAAGAACCTATTGCACCAAATGACAACACTGCAGGAACACCCCCGTCTCTGAAACCTGATAAAAAGCCGACCACAACAGTGAGCGCGCAAAGTTTTGCACCAAGAAAACGTACAGTGAAGGTGAACGCAGCCACTAAGAATAACGTATCTTCCGAGAGTAATATTGTAAATGCAATCCAGCAGAGTTATGATAAGAAGGAAAATAGTCTGACGATCAAAAATCCACCGGAAGTCGTTGGAGCAGAGGTATTCAAACAGCTTGTACGATATCCAGAATTCCGTCTTGTCTTTGATTGCGGGGCTTATACATTGAGCATGAAAGGTTCCGATGTTACAAATGTAAATGCGACACTTTCAATGAAGCTTCTTGAGATGGAGAATACTTTGTCAGAGGAAGATGCAGCGAGATATGGTAATTATCAGCGATTGATGTTCGCGCAGGAAGGACCTCTGCCAGGTAAGATTACCGTTGTGTATAAATTGGGAGAGCAGTTCGAACAGTCAGAGGCTTTGTATCTCTATGATTTATTAGGAAATACAGAAGCGCAGGAAGTAATCCTGCAGAAACCATACGGCATGTTCGTATTGGAAAATGGAGGCGAATTTATTCTATCTGATCAAAAAGTAGAAGAAGCACAAGAGGCTGAAGTAGTAGAAATATCAGAAGAGATAAAACCGGTGAATGAGAAAACGACAGGCATTCCGGTTTGGATATATCTATTCATCGGACTTGGAGCAGGCGCTCTGATCAGTGGATTGATCACGGTGAAGGTGATGAATGCAAGAAAGAGGAAAGATACATGGGAAAAATAAGAAATAGTATTGTTGCAATTATATGTGTTCTTGTGTTTTCGCTGACAGCTTGCGGAAGTGATGCGGCATCCTCTGCGGATAGTTCGGGGAAGGTGCAAAAAACACAAAATACAGATAATAGTGTAAACGCAGATCAGGAGAAAGAGGATAAAACTAAGAAAGCACAGGAGGGGATTCCAGATGATCTTCTCCCTGCAGGAGAGAGCGAAGAGACCGGGGAGGTCTCTTCCGATCAGATGGAAATTGTGGAGGAAGATGGAACCGTTCACAATGCAAAGAAATCAGTCGCTGGTAAGAACAGCTCTGGTGGCAAGAATTCATCGGGAACATCAGGTTCATCAAATAGCGGCGGAAATTCGGGAGCATCAGGAAATGGTTCTTCACAATCTTCCAAGGGAACGATTGAGATTAATTTCAGTATCGATTCCTCAAAGGCGGATGGCTCAGTATCCTATTCGGCAGTTATGACACTGGACAAGGGTGCTACCGTGTACGATGCCCTGGCAGCATCTGGGATTAGCCACAGTGGAGACAGTTATATAACTGCGATTGGCGGATTAAGTGAGAAACAGTTCGGCGGTCAGAGTGGATGGAAGTATTATGTAAATGGTACAGCGCCGGGAAAAAGCTGTGTCGACTATACACTTCAGGATGGAGATCGTGTGCAATGGAGTTATGTACTGAAAGCATATTAAAGGTAATCGTACCGGTTGTTTTAATTCTGGTACAGATTCCGTTTTTTATAGCATTTGAAATGAAAAAACCAAAACCCAGAGATTTAATGCCGATTGCAGTGTTAAGTGTGATTGGCGCTCTGGGGCGTGCGGTCTTTGCGGTGATTCCAAGCTTTAATCCGAATAGTGCGGTAGTAATTATTGCCGGTATGCAGTTTGGCCCGTTGGCAGGATTTCTGACGGGCTCACTGTCTGCACTGGCAAGCAACATGCTGCTGGGGCAGGGTCCATGGACACTCTGGCAAATGACTGCATGGGGAATGATGGGATGTTTTGCAGGTGTATTTCAGCGCACTGGTATATTTAAGCATCGGGGACTCTTGTATTTGTATGGATTTCTCTCAGGAATATTATTCGGATGGTTTATGAATTTGCAGTATTTGATCGGATATGTGTATCCGCTGACGATAGGAGCAGTTATTGCGTCCTGTGTTGCAAGCGTTACCTTTGATCTGGCACATGGAATGTCAACATTAATCTTTTTATTTATATTGGAAAGACCGTGGGGGAAAAAGCTGAAGCGGTTAAAGGTAAAATATGGAATTTTAGACATAAGGAGGGAATAGAGATGTATGTTCGGCCATTTACGTTATTTTCAACAGTGCATCCGGCTCTCCTTATTTTTTATGCGCTGGGGGCTCCTATACTCGCTATGTTCGGGAGCAATCCGGTGACAATGGGCGTGATGTTTTTGTGTGCGATCACGGTGCATTGGTTTTATCTTGGCGGAGCGTCCACGAAGGATGGATTGAAAGGAATTTTATTTGTAGTGATTTTTGTTTCTGTGTTAAATATGCTGTCAAATCCGATGGGGGTTACAGAGTTATTTAAGATAGGAAGCAGATTGTTTACTCTGGAAAGCATGTGCTATGGATTGATGAACGGACTTATGCTTGGAACGGTAATTTTATGGTTTCGATGCTTTACTGCAATCGTGCCAAATGACAAATTTCTGTATTTATTTGGGCGAAGATTCCAGACAGCGGCACTGCTATTGTCTATGATCCTGAAGCTTTTCCCGGAGACTCGATATAAGATCCGCTGCATCCGTGCGGCGCAGATGGTGGAGGATGGAGAGGAGAAACCATCGTTGAAAGTGCGATTGTCAAGAAGTATGAGACAGATGTCCAGCCTTCTGGAGTGGAGTATGGAAGATGGGATAGAAACAGCGGATGCTATGAAAGCGAGAGGATATGGGGAAGGGAAAAGAAGCTCTTATCAAAAGTACCATTTTCACAGCTCCGATCTGGCTTGTCTTATTGTGATGGTGATGTTATACGCGGCAGCTGTTTTTGATGTAGTAGGAGCAGGAAAGTTATTTGCTTACTATCCGACACTACATTGGGAAATCCGAAAATGGTATGTAGAAGCTGCAGGAGCTGTCTTACTTGTTTTATTTTTACTGTTGCCGGTTGGAACAGAATTATTCCGAAAGGGAGGAAGAACGTCATGAGCGTTATGGACATAAAGGGTTTGACATTTGCATATCCAAATGGAAAAGAAATTCTGCACGGAATTGATCTGGCAATTGGGGAAGGAGAATTTGTTCTTCTATGTGGGCCGTCGGGATGCGGGAAGACAACATTGCTTCGTTGTATGAAAGCAGAGATTGCTCCGATTGGTGAGCAAAAGGGCAGTGTGACCAAGCGTCCTGCGAAGGAAATCGGCTATGTATTTCAAAATCCCGACAATCAGATTGTCACGGATACGGTGCGCCATGAGCTTGCATTTGGACTTGAAAATATAGGTCTTCCGACAGAAGTGATCAGAAGACGCGTGGCGGAGACCGCATTGTTTTTTGGAATTGATGAGTGGATTGATGCATCCGTACATGAAATTAGCGGCGGACAGAAGCAGCTTCTTAATCTGGCATCTGTGATTGCAATGCGACCGAAGCTTTTGCTGCTTGATGAGCCGGTCTCTCAGTTAGACCCGTTGGCGCGGAAAAATTTCCTTGATGTGTTGGTGCGCGTGAACCGGGAGCTTGGTATAGCGGTTCTTTTAAGTGAGCATCATTTAGAAGAAATGCTTCCTCTCGCCGATCGTGTGATTTATATGAAAGACGGGAAATTAGAATATGCAGGAGAAGTGAATGGGTATGTAAATTATGTGTTAACAAAAGAGCCGGCGTATTTGAAAGCGCTGCCGGCAGCAGTGCGGATCGCATTTTCGCTGAGAGGAGTCAGCAGAGAATATCCGCTGACTGTGCGGGATGGAAGACAGTATCTTGCAGATTATCTTCACCGAATGGACAAAGATGCCGAGGCAAAGAATCGATGGGAAAAGGCAAGAAAGCTCTGCATGGGACGTACATTTGAGAAAACACGTGGGGAAGGAATGGATAGAGAAAATGCCTGCCTTCTTGTGGATCATATCTGGTTTCAGTACCAGAAACAGACTCCCTTTGTCCTAAAAGGATTAACACTACGCATTGAAAAAGGGGAATTTCACGTCATACTGGGAGGAAATGGAAGCGGGAAGACAACACTTTTGTCTATTCTTGGTAAGCGTCAATATGCATCCAGAGGGAAGATTCGTCTGGGGAAGGAGAAAAAACGTCCGACGATCTCTCTTCTTCCGCAGAATCCCAAGGCAATGTTTTCGAGGGATACGGTAGAAGAGGAATTGACAGAGGCAGGGTGTAGTGAAGCGCTGGTGCAGTCATTGAAGCTTGCAGAACTTAATAGTCAGCACCCTTATGATTTAAGCGGAGGAGAACAGCAAAGGCTGGGACTTGCAATAGTTTTGTCCGGTGAGCCGGAGCTTTTGCTTCTGGATGAGCCGACGAAAGGACTTGATGTAGAAGCGAAAGAACAGATTGGCGATTATTTGCGTGATTACGTGGAACAGGGGCATACAGTATTATGTGTAACACATGATGTGGAGTTTGCAGCTGTTTATGCGGATGTGTGCAGTCTTCTGTTTGAAGGAGAAATCTTGTCAACAGAGCCGGTGCAGACATTTTTTGAAGATAATGCGTTCTATACAACGGATTCCAGAAGGCTGATCCGGGGGATGTAGGACGGGAGAGATAAGAGGAAATCGGAAGATTTCCTCTTATTTTTTAAATTTGTAAAAAAATAGGTGAATTAAAGGATGAAATGACTCCAGACGAAAGAATGCAAAAATATTTGCAAGGCGAAGAGGTGGATTGCGTTCCATATGGGTTGTTGGCGCCAGATGATGCAATGGCGCATATTTGGGGATATACACGAGAAGATATGATGCGTTCTTTTGATTTGCGATGTGAGATTATACGCAGAAAAAAAGAACAATATGGTTTTACTGGATTGTCGGCATCTGTGGGACTTCGAGGTATTGCAGAAGTTGCAGGATCGGTAATGTTTTATCCAGAGGAATCCAGCGATTATGTTCAGGAATATTGTATGAAACTTATGATTCATTAGGAAGCATAGAACCCTTTTCGTTGATTCGCGGAAGTGAACTGGTAAAAAGAAAATTGGATGAAATATCAAAGATGAAAGAAATATTTCCGGAAATGGAAGTATCTACCGATGTAGCAGGACCTATTTCCACAGCAATTGCAATGAGACCGGTAGAAAATGTTTTGCGAGATGTTCGTAGGGAGCCGGAAAAACTGCATCAATTAATGGATTATTGTGTCGAATGTTCTTTGGAATGGGTGAAGCTGTTTTGTGAGCAAATGGAATCTTGTAGTGTTGGGATTTCTGATCCGGTTACAACAACAGATATTCTCGGCATGAAATATTTTAAAGAGTTTTCAAAACCTTATTTAATCAAATTGTTTGAAGGAATCAAACGGATATCGGGAAATAATCCGTCATTACATATATGTGGACATACGAGAAAAATATGGAACGACTTAATGGAAATAGGTGTAGATAATTTTAGTCTGGATAATTGTGAGGACATGCGAGAAGCAAAAGAAGTTATGGGAGAAAGAGTGTTTCTGTCAGGAAATGTAGCTCCGGTGCAAGTAATGCGTAACGGAACCATTGACGATGTGCTTGGGGCAGTGAAAGAAGTTTTAAAAAAGTGTGCAGATAGTCCTTGCGGGCATATGCTGCTGACGGGATGTCAGCTTCCGATAGGTACGAGTCAAGAAAATATAGATGCATTTATATATGCTGCAAGAACCCATGGAAGAGGTGCGCGAATGGGAAAAATGCCAAAAGGGATGGAGTAGTATCCTGCTTTCTCTTAGTTATAAATTGTTTCAATAAAGTTATTAAAAATAACAATTAGGTTTCTCTATTTTTTTGTGATAAGCTACATCTAGTAACATATATAGTGATGCGTTTGCATTTAAAAGGGAATCCGGTGCAAGTCCGGAACAGCCCACTCTACTGTAAGAAGGACGAAGGCCTAAGACAAGCCACTCATTGATGAAAATGGGGAAGGAGAAGCCGGAGGAAGAATTTAAGTCAGGAGACCTGCTATATATGAAAGAACTTTTCGGTGGGGAAAGGACAGTGTTTACGCTGTCTTTTCTGCACCTTTTTTGGGCTTATTAGTGATAAGAAGTTAGAAAAAGATTGAGGTGTGAAAGTAAAGAGGTGGAATGAGAATGGAGATTCAAGTAATATCAGGCTTTTTAGGAGCCGGAAAGACGACGTTTCTGAATCAGTATCTTCCGGTTCTTAAAGGTAAGACCGTAGTGATTGAAAATGAATTCGGTGATGTAGGTCTGGATGGAGAATTGATTCAAGAGGATGTGCCGGTGAGGGAGATTTATGCAGGGTGTATTTGCTGTAGTCTGGCATTGGATTTTCGGAAGGGGATCAAAGAACTAAAGGAACAATTTTCGCCGGATCAGCTTGTGATCGAGCCATCCGGAGTAGGACGACTTTCTGATATCGTACAGGCATGTAACAAAGCTCGGGAAAAAGAGGGCATCGACCTTACGATAACCAAGCTGATCACAATCGTTGATATAAAGAGCTTCGAAGAGTATAGAGAAGATTTTGGCGCATTTTATTTAGATCAGATCCGTCACGCCGGATTAATTCTTCTTAGCAATCTGGAGGGGCTGGAGCAAGAGGAGAAGCTTCGTCTGATAAAAGAGATAAGACAAGAAAATCCGGCAGCCGTGATCTACGATGGAGACTATCGAAAATTAAGTGATTCCGAGCTTCAGGATCTGATTTCTGAGGTGCCTGATTACGAGATGTCTTCCGAGACGCCAGAAAGACATGCTTTTCCGGCAGGCAGAGTATTCTCCAGTGTTTCTTTCAATGAGGTTTCGGAGTTTACACAAGCACAGGTTCAATTACTGGAACAACAGTTAAAGGACATCGAGCACGGGAAGATTTTGCGGGCAAAGGGAATCTTAGAGGTAGAAGGGAAGAAGATACAGTTCAACTATACGCCTTTTGGTTATGAAGCAAGAGAGACCGATTCGGAAAAAGAGCAGACGGCCAAAGCGGCAATTATCGGCTGTGATCTGAATGAAGCGGAGATAAGAGATTTATTTCTTTAAAAATAAAATGGAAGGAGGAAAAAACACTGTGGGGGAAATAAAAGATTTTAATTGTACATATGACAATTCGGCAGGAATTAACGGAGAAGTGACAGAAGGATTGGGACTTTGCTTCCCGGATGCGTATCTGCACTCCGATACAATGGCAAAGCTTTCCAAGGCATTGAAGGAACACGACAACGCTCCATTTTGTGAACTCCCTTTCTGCCATACTGTAGAGGCTGAGGCGATGGGAGGAATCATCAATTACGGAAATGAAAAGACCGGTCCTCGTGCCAAAGAATATCTCTGTACAGAAGTGGAAGAATTATTGAAACTCCCGGAGATTGATTATAGCAAGGGGAGGATTCACGAAGTGTTGACAGCCTGTCGGAAACTTCGTGAAGAAGGAGAGCATGTAGTTTTGCAGGTGTCCGGTCCATTTACGATCTTAAATGTGTTAATAGATGCGAGATATGTATTTAAGGGAATGCGCAAGAAACCGGAGATTATGAAAGAAGTATTCTGGAAGCTGGGCAGAGAAGTTTTAAGATTTATTGACGAGGCGAAAAAATATGGAGTGGATATGGTAAGTTATGCAGATTCCTCCGGCGGAGTCAATATTCTGGGACCGAAGATGGCAGAGCAGGTTGTAAATGATTTTACTTGCGAGTTTGTAAAAGAATTAGAAAAGAAGGCAGATGATAATTTACTGATCATGTTATGCCCGAAGACAACATTTGCCCTGCTGGGAACAGAGAAAGCGTGCTTTGAAGATGTGGAGTTATCTGCGCCAATGCGGTATGGAGAGGCTTGTATTGAGGTGATCGGAAAGGTGAAGCTTACCGGTCAGATGTGTATCAAAAATATTCAATATATGCTGGAAAATGGGAAAATTAAAGCAATAAAATTACAATAAATGGAGGACAGAGAGATGGAAAAGTTAAAGGAAGAATTGTTAAAGCGTTTATCTGACGGAGTCGTAGAGATGGAAGAGGATGACGTGGAGGAAGCTGCAAAGGAATACTTAGAAGCAGGATTTCCGGCATTTGACGGAATTATGGAAGGACTGGTAGACGGTATGAATCGTGCCAGTGAATTATATGAGGCGGAAGAATATTTTGTGACAGATGTACTTCTTTGCTCTGATGCAATGTATGTAGGTCTTGATATTCTGCGCCCGTATTTACCGGAAACATCCGGTGAAAATAAAGTGAAAGCAGTTATCGGAGTTGTTGAAGGCGATACCCATGATATTGGCAAGAATCTGGTGAAGATTATGATGGAGACTGCCGGATTCGAAATGATTGATCTCGGAAGAGATGTTCCGCTTCAGAAATTTGTAGATACTGCGATTGAAAATCATGCAGATCTTATCTGTATGTCAACCTTGATGACAACAACCATGGGTGGAATGGAGACTGTCATCAACCTTCTGAAAGAAGCCGGTATCCGTGATCAGGTGAAAGTTATGATCGGAGGAGGACCGATTTCGCAAAAATTTGCTGATAAGATTGGTGCAGACTCATATACAGCGAATGCTGTAGAGGCAGTAAAAGCAGCGAAAGAAATGTTGAATATTGCATAGGAGACGATGATGTTAACACCGAAAGAAAGACTGAAAAACATATTTGAAGGAGAGCCGGTGGATCGTCCGGCTTGTATTTGCCCGGGCGGGATGATAAACATGATCACAACAGATCTGATGGATGAGGTGAAAGTTTATCTTCCCGAGGCACATAATGATGCAAGACAGATGGCGGAACTTGCAAAAGCTGTGTACGAAAAGGGATGTTTCGAGAATTACGGCGTACCATTTTGTATGACAGTGGAAGCAGAGGAAATGGGCGCCGGGGTTGATATGGGAACGAAGATTTATGAGCCGCATGTTATTGAATACGTGATGGAATCCGTCAGTGATTATGAGAAGCTTGTTCCGGTGGATGTGACAAAAGGAAGAGCCAAAGTCGTGACAGATGCAATCCGCATTTTAAAGGAAGAGACATCGGAAGTCCCAATTGTAGGAAATCTGACCGGACCGATCAGTACAGCAAGCTCTCTGATGGAGCCTGTAATCTTCTATAAGGAGCTTCGTAAGAAAAATAAAGAGGCTCATGCATATATGGAGTTCGTTACAGATCAGCTGATTGCTTTTGGAAAAGCGCAGATAGAGGCAGGTGCAGATGTGATTGCAATTTCTGATCCAAGTGGAACAGGAGAGATTTTAGGACCGAAGTACTTTAAAGAGTTTGCAGTTACTTATTTAAATAAGCTTCTGGAGGGACTTCAGACAGTCGGACTTGGCACGATCGTTCACATATGCGGACACATGGGCTCTGTGTACAATGAGATCAATGAAGTGAAAAGCAGTGTATTAAGCTTTGATTCTGTTGTGCCGATGAAGGAAGCAAGAGCTCATCTTAAGGATCGTGTGTTGATGGGAAATGTCAGCACGTATACACTGGAATTCGGAGAGCCGGAACGGGTTGCGCTTCTTACGAAGAATTGTGTGAAAAATGGTTCGGATATTATTTCACCGGCGTGCGGCTTGGGAATGAAATCACCAATCAAGAATATACAGGCTATTTTGAAATGCCTAAGTGAGGAGGCATAGCAGATGGCAGAGATTGTAGTCAGACCAATGGAAGTAAAGGGACAGTCGCAGGAGCCGGTGCGAGTGTTTTGTGAAAATGGAGCAAACCTTTTACAAGCGCTATTGGATGCGGGGATTTTTGTGGACAATGCCTGCAGTGGAAAAGGAATTTGTGGAAAATGTAAAGTAAAAGTGTTAAAGGGATCTTTGTCTGAGACGTCTGAGACAGAAAAGAAGGTGTTGAAAGAGCAGGAGCTTGCAGACGGCATAAGGCTGTCTTGTTTGGCGGAAGTAACCGGAGATGTTGAAATCGCACTTTTACAGAAGGAACGGAAGCATAAAGTTCTTACCGGAGGATATATCCCGGAATTTCAGAAGGATGAACATGAAAGCGGTTATGGTGTGGCGATCGATATCGGTACAACGACCGTTGTCACTGCACTGATTGAGCTTTCAACAGGAAAAGAAATTGCTAATGCATCGATGATCAATGCGCAGAAGCATTTTGGATTGGATGTGTTGACGAGAATTACATATGAGTATGAGAATCCCAAGACAGGTGTGAGAGAACTCCAGGAGGCAATCGTGAAGTCCATCAATGCTATGTTGAGCGAAGTGTGTCAGGAGGCAGGAGTCCGTCGAAGATGCATTCGTGAAATTGATGTGGCTGCCAACTGTACGATGATGCATATGCTTCTCGGAGTAGATGCAAGATCCATCGGCAGAGCTCCATACAAGCCGGAATTTTTAAGTGCCCGGACACTTCCTGCAAGGGAAATCGGAATTGAAGCGGCAGAAGACACCGTTTTGTACTGTCTCCCACAAGTGTCTGCATATATCGGCGCAGATATTGTTGCGGGAGCGTATGTATGCGAAATGCAAAAAGCAAAGGGGAATGTGTTATTTATTGATATAGGAACAAATGGAGAGATTGTACTGGCAAGCAAGGGGAAACTCTTATGCTGCTCTTGTGCGGCAGGACCGGCGCTGGAAGGAATGAATATCAGCTCAGGGATGCGTGCGACGGAAGGCGCAGTAGAGGATGTGGAGATTTCTGAAGAGGGAATTACCTTGAAGGTAATCGGAGATCAGACACCGGTAGGAATCTGCGGAAGTGGTATCCTTGCAGTGCTTAGAGAGCTTTTAAAGAGCGGGATTGTAAAAAAGACCGGTGTATTCGTGAAAAAAGACAAATTAGCGGAAACAGATTATCGTTATCCGATGATTCGCATGAATGGGACAAAACGAGAATTTATTCTTAAGGAAAAACCGGAACTTTTGATCACACAGGGGGATGTCAGACAGGTACAGCTTGCAAAAGGGGCGATTTTATCAGGTTTTACCGCGCTTTGCAATAAGGCGGGAATTCAAATGGAAGAGCTGGATAGAGTTATGATCGCAGGTCAGTTCGGGGCACATCTTCCGGCTGATTCCTTAACGGGGACCGGTATTTTACCAAAAGCAGTCGAAGATAAACTGGTCTATGTAGGGAATTCCTCGAAAACAGGTGCTTATATGACGCTAATGTCTGACAGGATCAAAAGAGAGATGGAAGAACTGGCGGAACAGATGGAATATATGGAGCTGGCAGAAACGGAGAATTATGAACGGATTTTCACAGAATGTATGATTTTTCCATCATAGAGTAAATGAGGAGGGAGCAATATGGATTACGCGGAACTGAAACAGTTGATGAGCAAACAGAAGGATGAGATGACTGCTGCGGAACGGATGAAAGCGTATAATGCAGGGGAAGAGGTGGATTATATTCCCTATACTTTACAGGCGCCGGACCCGGCGATGGCAGATATCTTTGGGTTTACAACTACCCAGTTTGCAAAAGATTTTGAGGTGAAGAGCGAAGTCATTCGGAGAAGACGTGATGAGTTTGGCTTGGACAGCTTTAATGTAGGGCTGGGGCTTAAAACAATTGGTGGAGCGCTTGGCTCTGTCTTAAATGCACCGGAGCATGGAATTGACTATGTGGAAAAGCATGTACTCCAGGATTATGCAGATTTTGATAAATTGGAAGTTACGGATCCATATAAGAATCCGAAGCTCACTCCGATCTTAGAAAGTGCGAAGCGGTTAAAGGATCGCTTCCCGGATGTCAGTATGACCACAAGTGTAGCAGGACCGATATCGACAGCGATTGCGGTGCGTCCGGTGGAGAAAGTGTTGAAGGATACAAGAAAAAATCCTGAGATGCTTCACAAGCTTCTGGATCTTACGGTGGAGTGTTCTTTGCGGTGGTTTGAAGCTTTTTACCATGAATTTGGTTCTGTGGGAACCAATTTTTCAGATCCGGTTACCTGTATGGATGTAATCAGTAAGGCACAGTTTGATGAATACTCACTTCCATATATCAAAAAGCTGATTGACGGTACTAAGAAAATTATGGGATCGGCGCCGGGAGCGCATATCTGTGGGAAGACGAGCCCGATCTGGAGCGACCTTGCAGATGCCGGATTGTTCTCATTCAGCATTGATAACTGCGAAGATCTGGAAGTTGCGAAAAAAGCAGTGGGAGACCGTATGAGAATTGCCGGAAATGTACCTCCGGTAGATGTGATGAAAGAAGGAACGATTGATGAAGTCATCGCGTCTTGTAAGGAATGTATCATAAAATGTGCGGACAGTCCGGCAGGCTTTATTTTGAATACCGGATGTCAATTGCCCATTGGAACTCCGAAGGCGAATGTAGAAGCATTTATCTATGCTGCAAGAAAATATGGACGAGGTGCAAAACTTGGATGTATGCCGAGGGGGATTATGGAAGAAGCGTAAATGCAATGGACAGAGTGAAAGAATTCCCGTGGAGAGTTTTTACAGATTTTTCTTGCATATCTTGTAAAAAAGCTATATAATAACAGACGTGCAAAGCTGATTGTGCAAAGAAAGTGGTAAATAAGCCAAATAAAAAAGGAGATTTCACTATGGGAAAATATTTTGGAACAGACGGATTCCGTGGAGAAGCCAATGAAGTATTAACAGTAGAACACGCATTTAAGGTGGGGCGCTTCCTCGGATGGTATTACGGACGAGATCATAAAGCCCGTGTAGTGATTGGAAAAGATACAAGAAGAAGCAGCTATATGTTTGAATATGCACTGGTTGCAGGACTTACAGCGTCAGGAGCAAATGTTTACCTTCTGCATGTTACGACAACACCGAGTGTGTCTTACGTGACAAGAACCGATAATTTTGACTGTGGAATTATGATTTCTGCAAGTCACAATCCATTTTATGACAATGGAATCAAAGTGATCAATGGAAAAGGTCATAAGCTGGAGGCTGAGGTCGAGGAGAAGATTGAAGCGTATATTGACGGCGAGATTGCAGAGCTTCCACTGGCAAAGAAAGA